>Ga0299907_10000926_pt1 | contig 15732 bp, 21 predicted proteins | sample RVTome_16_FD_198680 | JGI IMG/M metagenome (GOLD analysis project Ga0299907, IMG submission 198680) | Soil microbial communities from uranium-contaminated site in the Upper Colorado River Basin, Wyoming, United States - RVT152D67 (version 2) ...
TTGACCGCGATCCCGGTGAGCCTCGGCTTCTCGGTGGGGGCGGCTCTGGCGCCCAAGGGCGGAGGCGAGAAGGTCGAGGAGATCCAAGGCGGAGGTGCCGACCTGCTGATCGCGGCGGCCGGCGCGGTGGTGTTCGCCCTGAACATCGCTCCGACGGAAGAGCCGATCCTGCTCGCCGCCCAGCTGGATGGCGTCCGCCTGGGCCTGCTGGTTGTGGCCTCGCTGGTCCTCTCCTATCTCATGGTCTTCTACGCCGAGTTCGGCGGACGCGAGCAGCGCGTCGCGAGCGACGGCGCGACCCAGGGACCGATCACCGAGACGCTCCTCGCCTACGCGGTGGCGTTCGTGGTCTCCGCCGCGATGCTCGCGATGTTCGGCCGCATGGATGCCGTGAACGGGACCACGATGGCGCAGGTGGTCACGCTCGCGTTCCCGGCCTCGATCGGGGCTGCGCTCGGGCGGTTGCTCATATGACCGCGCAGCGATCCTCTGGAAGCCGCGGCATCCGGCGGGAGCGGACGCCGTTCGAGTTGGCGCTCCTTTTTGTCTCGCTTGCCGGCACCCTGACCGTGGTAGCCGGATTGGTGGTGAGTGGGCTCGCGGGCCCCCAAGGCCCGGCAGACCTCCGCGTGAGCGTCGCCGATGCGGGAGGACCAGCCAGCGGAGGCCGGCCGCTCGAGGTCACCATCACGAACGTCGGAGGGACCAGCGCCGAGAACGTCGTCATCGAGATCAGTGTGGGCGCCGTCACTCGCGAAGTGAACCTTGACCTGGTGGCGAAGGGCGACACGGAGTATGCAACTGTCGTGGTCCCCGCCGATGTCGCGGACCGGCCCGACGCCGAAGTCGTGAGCTTCTCGGATCGCTGAGCCCCCGGCACCCTTCATCCTCTGGGTAACACATCGCGTGCTTCCGTGAACCGTGGTGCCGATGGACGAGCCAGACTCGACTACCTGTCCGATTTGCGGCGAGGGCATTGCGCACGGTCGACTGCGGCGACCAGCAGCCCGAGAGCCGTCAAGTGCAGACCTTCACGTGCAGCCACGAGGTCGAAGGCGCGCGACTCCAGACCGCGGACTCCAATCGGCTCGACGTGGAGCGCCGCCCGTCGGAGGAGACGGTGACGCCCATCGGCGCCGAGGAGTAGCCGCGACGGAGCTACGTGGCGTCACTCCGCCCCACGGCATGCGCAGGCGTTCAAGAGTTAGGTCTCGAGCGCGCCACGAACCTTCCGCTCGGCCTTGCCAGCAACGTCCTGGATGGTGCCCTTGGCCTTCTGGACGGACCCCTTCGCCTGAAGACTCCGATTCTTTGTCGCCTTTCCAACCGCCTTCTTGGCGGACCCTGCAAGCTTGTTTGCCTTACTCTTTGCCTGCCTCGCGGTCCCTGCCATCAAGCACGCCTCCTGCCGTCATCATTTGATTTTAAGGTTGATCCCGAACAGGATGAGTGGCCACAACAGCACTGCGAGGACCGCCGACGCGATCGGCTTCAGCGCATCGAGATTCTCGAAGTAGTTGTGTCCGGCCGCCACGACCACGCCGATGACGATGTAGACGACGAATAGCACTGCGCCCAGTCTGCGGCTCATGCTCGCTCCCTATCCTCCAGTCTTCCGCTCCGCCGGATCGCTTTCGTTGAGCCACGCCTCACGAAGGGAAACGATTGCTATCACGATTCGACCACCCACGAGGATGCCCGCGATTCGGACACTTAGACGGCCCGCCATCATCTTCCTGCCCTCGATGCCGGCCTCGAGCCTCGGCTGCGGCCTGCCCCGGTCTAGGGGTTGCCCCAGTCCCGCTTCTCCTCGACGCGCTCCTGTCCCGTGGGCGTGTTCTGGACGTTCTCGACGGTCGTCGAGCTCCTCCGGCTGCCGGTCACCAAGATCGCGATCCCGATCAACAGGACGACGATCCCCACGACGAGCAGGATCGTGCCCGCAGTGTTGATGTTGAACCCCTCCGTGCGCACGGTGACCGCGAACGCCATGATCGCGCCGACGACACCCATCACGACGCCGAACGCGATGAGTCCGGTTCCTGTTCCTCTGTTCATCCCATTAGGGTAGTCCTCGGCCGCGGTGCATTCAACCGCGCCCACGACAGAGCCCGACGCTAGGATCGAGGATTGGAAGCCAGCGCGATGAGTCTTGCTTCACCGAAGCAGGTCTCGATCGTTGCGAAACGCGGGTTCTCACTCACGACGTGATCGCTCTCCGGGTTTTCGTGGTTGATCGCGATCGCGAACATCGTGGGTGAGGTGCGGACAGTCTCGTATTCATGGCCCGTCAGGCTGATGGAGCACGTACAGGCCCCGTCTCCGCACTCGCACAGGTACCGGTCGAGCCGCCGATCGGCCCCGAAGCGGGTTTCGTTCTCATCTCTGATCCATTCGTTCAGCTCCCGGAAGACGGATTGGTTCCGAGCTTCCCGCTCGCGCCAGTCAAGCACGTAGCGAACCCCCGCTGCAGAAGCGCTCCACCGTGGCGAGGGATGCTGACCCGCCGAGGAGGCTCTCAAGCCCGGCGATCTCGAACAACCTCTTCACACCGTTGCTTGCACCCACTACATCTACTCGCAGGCCCTTCCGGGCTGCGCGACAAGCGGCGTCGACAACCTCGCGCAGGCCGCAGCTGTCGATGAACGTCAACGCACTCAGATCGAGCAGCAGGCCGTCGCCCTGCCACTCGAGCGACCTCACGGTGTCTTCGAGAACAGGCAGGGTGGCCATGTCCAACTCACAGCTCAGCGCGAGGTGTGTGACGCCGTTCCGGCGTTCACTGAACGCAGCAAGGATGGGGCGAGGTTCTTGAGATCTGACCCGGTCATCGCGCTTGTCGTCTCACGCGGGCTCAACGTCGAGCCATCCGTGACCGTGGGTCAGGGTCCGTCTCGCGGGGGAACGGGGCGAGGGTCCGACGCAGAAGCAGCTTACCCTTGCAGTCGCTTGGGCGCAAGCGGTTGCTGCGGGGCGCCTCTCCCCTACCATGCAGAGTCCGGATGGGAACTGAGGGATGCGGCTCATCTTCAGGTGCTGGTCGCAAGACGGACCGGGCCTACGGCTCGAAGAGGTGGCCCGGACGGTTGCGGCGCTGGGCCACGACGTGATCGCCCGAAGCACCTCGCTCGCCGAAATCGGCCCCATCACTGCTACGGAACGCCCGGACGTGGCCCTGGTGGTGGTCACGGACAGGGACCTGCGTGCCCTGGAGCTGATCGACAGGATTGTGCACGAGGCAGCCTGCCCGCAGAGTCGTGTTACTTCGCCACACAGCCTGACAGACCCGAGTAGATCGGACCCGCCGTCGGTGGCATCGCCCGCCTGCAGATCTCGTGGACCTTGCTAGACGATGTGTGAACGGCTTCCAGCTCCTGTCAACGTCCGCGCAGATCACCAGCGCACCTGCTTCGGGCGGCGAGATCGAAGCTATCGTCTCTTCGGCGCGAACCTGTCGATTTCGTCGATCCCGTTCGTCTCAAGGGCGACCGATCCGAGAGGAGGAAGGGATGAAGTACATGCTGCTGATCCATCAAGTCGACTCCCCGACGCCGCGGTCGCCGGAAGCGTGGGCGACCCTTTCGGAGGACGAGCAGAAGGCCGTCTACGCCGACTACCAGGCGATCAACGAGATCCCTGGAGTCACCCCCGGCCTCGGGCTGGACACTCCCGAGACGGCAACCACCGTGCGGGTACAGGACGGCAAGACGCTGACCACCGATGGCCCGTTCGTCGAGCTGAAGGAGGCGATCGGCGGTTACCTCCTGTTCGAGGCCGACGACCTCGACGCCGCGATCGAGCTGGCCGCGCGGATCCCGGCGGCCCGCCTGGGCGGCGCGATCGAGGTGCGTCCGATCGTGGAGTGGTAGCGAACCTCGAGCAGGCCTTCCGCGACCAGTGGGGACGTGTTCTCGCTGCGTTGATCGGCTTCCTCGGCGACTTCGACCTCGCCGAGGAAGCCGCGCAGGAGGCCTTCGCGATCGCCGCGGAGCGCTGGCCGCGCGACGGAACTCCCTCCAACCCCAGCACCTGGTTGGTGACGACGGCGCGCAACCGCGCCATCGATCGCATCCGCCGTGATCGCACGCTGGCCGCGAAGACCCGCCTGCTCCAAGTGACCGAGGCAGTGGAGGATCAGATGGACGAGACGACGATCCCCGATGAGCGGCTCGAGCTCGTCTTCACCTGCTGTCACCCGGCCCTCGCCACCGACGCGCAAGTCGCTCTCACCCTGCGGAGCCTCGGGGGCCTGACGACCGGCGAGATCGCTCGCGCCTTCCTGGTCCCTGAGCCGACGATGGCCCAACGGCTGGTGCGGGCCAAGCGCAAGATCAAGGCCGCCGGGATCCCGTTCCGGGTGCCTCCCGATCACCTGCTGCCCGATCGGCTCGTCGCCGTGCTCGCCGTCGTCTATCTGATCTTCAACGAGGGCTACGGCGGCCGCAGCGAGCTGGCGGCCGAGGCGCTCCGACTGGGCCGGGCTCTCGCCGAGCTGATGCCCGACGAGTCGGAGGTGCATGGTCTGCTGGCGATGATGCTGCTGCTCGATGCCCGCCGCGAGGCGCGGTTCCAGGGCGGCGATCTCGTGTTGCTCGTCGACCAGGATCGCTCGCTCTGGGATACGGCGCAGATCACCGACGGGCGGGCGGTGCTCGACCGAGCTCTTGCTCTGCACGGCCGCGGTCCCTACGTCGTGCAGGCCGCGATCGCGTCTCTGCACGCCGATGAGCCTCGCGATTGGACACAGATCGCGGCCCTCTACGGCGAGCTTGCCCGCCTCACCGACTCGCCGGTGGTCGAGCTGAGCAGGGCCGTCGCGGTCGCCGAGACGCATGGTCCCGAAGCGGGGCTCGACATCGTCGATAGCCTCGCCCTGGAGGACTACCTCTACCTGCACTCGACTCGGGGCGAGCTGCTGCGCCGCCTCGGTCGCACCCCCGAGGCGCGCGATGCGTACCGCCGTGCGCTGACCCTGGTCCACGACGACGCCGAGCGGCGCTTGCTCGAGCGGAGGCTGGCGGAACTCAGCTCCGATACCAGCGCCGCCCGGCGACAAGACCGAGAAGATGGACGGCGAGGAGATCAAACCGGAGGGTGATCACCGGTTGCCCCGTCGATGAGCTCTCGCACGAGACCCATATGCCCCGCATAGCCCGGCGGTCTCCTCGAGCATGGATGAGCACCCAGCGCATCGACACGGCTCGCCGAACCATGCCGTGCCGACGTCGTCCAGGTTGATATCCGAACGTATGTTCGATAGAGTTGGGATTCTCCTCCCCCGCGACCGAACGAGGTCCGGGTGCCCCAGCACGAGGAACGCAGCGACGAAGAGCTGATCGAGGCAGTCGATGCATCGCATCGAGAGGCATCGCGAATCCAACGTGAGCTGCTTGGCCTGATCGCCGAGGTGGATCGTCGTGCGCTCTGGCGTGGCTCGGGCGCGCGAGACATGGCGCACTGGCTGGCCATGCGGCAGGGCATCTCACAATGGAAAGCCCGGCGCTGGATCGGCGCCGCGCATGCACTTGAGAGCCTCACCGACCTCGAGCACGCGTTCTCCTCGGGCGAGCTCGGCATCGACAAGGTCGTCGAGCTGGCTCGGTTCGCCACGTTCGAATCGGAAGCCGGGCTGATCACGTGGGCCAAGTACGTGTCCTGCGCGGCAGTTCGCCGCAAGGCAGACCTAGAGTCTCGGCGGGCAATCGACGACGTACGCCAGGCGGAGAGGGCACGCTTCCTCAACTGGTGGCACGTGGACGAAGGCGATCGACTGGGTCTCGAGGGAGAGCTGCCGGCCGCGCAAGGAGCGGTCGTGGTACGGGCCCTGCAACGAGTGGCGGACACGCTCCCCGTCATGCCGGGAGAAGAAGACTTGAGCTACGGCGAGGCGCGGCGGGCCGACGCCCTCGTCGCCGTCTGCTCCAGCCGCATCGCTGAGGATGCCGACCCCGACCGCGCGACGGTCGTGGTGCACGCCAGGCTCGGCGACCTGGTCGACACCAACGGCTCGGCCGAGATCGAGGGCGGCGGGCGCCTCCACCCGGAGACCGCGCGGCGCCTGCTGTGCGATGGTCGCATGCAGAGCGTGCTCGAGGACGAGCACGGCGAACCGGTGCGCCTGGGCAGGTTGTCCAGAGAGCCGTCGCCCGCGATGATGCGCCAGCTCCGCTACCGCGACGTGGAGTGCCGCTTCCCCGGCTGCGGATCGCGGAGATTCACCCAAGCCCATCACGTCGTCTGGTGGGGCGACGGCGGCCCTACGGACCTCGACAATCTCGTGCTCGTGTGCTTCTTCCACCATCGGCTGGTCCACGAGAACGGCTGGAGGATGGAGCGCGACCGGGAGGGAAGGGTTCGCTGGTTCAGGCCAGACGGCAGCCGGCACGTGCCACCGATGTCGGTCGGGCCGGGACCGCCCAGATCGGGGACTCGCGTCAGGGCCTTGACGCGTGCTGGCCCTCTCGAGCACGCGTGAGGAACGACGAATCAGGTCGAGACGTGGACCCACCCGGGGCCTGGTGGCCTGCGCTCGTGGAGGTGAGGGATCGCTTCCGAGCTGAGACCCGTCGGCTTCGCTGGCCGGCGGACCCACCTTCGAGAGCAACAGCGGCCCTGTGGCTGAGCATCAACCGCTCCCGAGAGCCGATCCACTGTCTCGGCCGAATCTTCGAGCGGGTGGTGTAGTATGTCTGTTGGTCGGTGGTGTGCCGGGAAGCCTGGTCGGCGAGGCGGAACCGAGATGCCCGGCAGCCCAGCCAGTCGCAACGACAAAGACGCGGACCTTCGCGTTTCGTGGCCACGCTCGAGTCGCCCACTCCCGCGGCATCTGCTTCGACCACTCCAGTCCTTCTTGAGCAGGGGGCCTCAAGCGGCTTCGTTCTCCCCACTGCCGCCGTCCTCGTATGGGCCAACTCACCTTGGCCGGTGTCGTACGAGGAGCTGTGGTCGAACCAACTCTCCATTCGGCTGGGACCTTGGTTGGTCGAGGAGGATCTGCGCCATTGCGCGGCGTGGGAGGCGAGCCGACCAGCGAGAGGAGGCGACGTTTGGCCATGATCCCGCCGGCAACGCAGGCGACCCATGACCACGCGATCGGTGCCCACAGCCGACGCATCGCGGCCTGGCTCATGCTGATCGCGGGCGTGTTCTTGTTCGCTGAGTCCACCGCGCGCTCACAGGCCGCCCGCAGCATCGTCGTGGTCCAGGTCGATGGTGTGATCACGCCGGTGATCGCCGACCACGTCCGCGATGCCCTCGACCTCGCCGAGCACGAGGGGCACCAGGCGCTCCTGGTCGAGCTCGACACGCCGGGCGGGCTCGACACGTCGATGCGCGACATCGTGCAGTCGTTCCTCAAGGCGCGCGTGCCCGTGATCCTGTACGTGTCACCTCAGGGAGCACGCGCCGCCTCGGCCGGCGCGATCATCACGCTCGCCTCCCACATCGCGGCGATGGCTCCCGGTACCTCGATCGGTGCCGCGACGCCGGTCGACCTCGAGGGCGGCGACCTGGGGCAGAAGGTGATCAACGACGCCGCCTCCTACGCCGAATCGATAGCCCAGCAGCGCAGCCGCAACGTGGAGTTCGCGATCGACGCCGTGCGCGATGGCCGCTCAGTCGCCGCGAGCGAGGCGCTCGAGCTCGGCGTCGTCGACCTTCTCGCCCACGACCGCGCCGAGCTGCTGGAGGCTCTCGACGGGCAGATGGTCGAGCTCGGTCCCGCCCGGACGGTGACGCTCAGAACCGCAGAAGCCGAACTCGTGGAGGTCGAGCTCGGATTTGCCCGGAGCGTACTGCAGTGGCTCTCGGACCCGAACCTGGCCTTCCTGTTCATCTCGATCGGCACCCTGGCGATCTTGTACGAGCTGGCGAACCCGGGGTTCGGCGGCGGCGCGATCGTCGGCGTGATCCTGCTCGTGCTCGCCTTCACGGCCCTGTCCGTCTTCCCGGTGAACGCAGCCGGGGTCATCCTGCTCGTGCTCGCCGCCGCCCTGTTCATCGCCGAACTGTTCGTCCCCGGGATCGGCGTGTTCGCCGCGGGCGGGACCGTGGCGCTCGTCCTGGCGGGGTTGTTCCTGTTTCGGGGGCCGATCGGGGTCGATCCCATCGTGCTCCTTCCGACGGCGGTGATGGCGGGCGGAACAGCGGTCGCGCTCGGGCGGGTCGCGTGGCGATCCAGGCGTCTCGCCGGGTCGACCGGGTCCGAGGGGATCGTCGGGAGTCAGGGAACGGTGAGGTCGGTCGAAGGAGACGGGGCCCTCGTGTTCCTCCAGGGCGCGTGGTGGACCGCGCGCCCAGCCGCCGGGACACTCCGGCGGGGGCAGCGGATCCGCGTCGTAGAGATGGACGGGCTCAAGCTCGTCGTCCAGCCCGATCCCGAGGCCGGGCCAGAACCGACGACGAAGGACGAACCGCAACAGGAGCCGAATGCTGGCGACGAGCGCGGAGACGATGCAACCGAGCAGCGTGCGGAAGGAGGAAGACGATGAGCGACTCACTCCTGTACGGGATCCTGGCGGCCGTCGCGCTGCTGATCCTGCTCCTCGTCTCGGCCGTGAAGATCGTGCCCGAGTACGAGCGGGGCGTCATCTTCCGGCTGGGGCGCGTGATCGGTGCCAAGGGACCGGGACTGTTCGTCATCATCCCGGTCGTCGATCGGATGGTGCGCGTGAACCTGCAGACGGTCACGATGGACATCCCGCCGCAGGACGTCATCACACGGGACAACGTGACGGTCCGGGTGAATGCGGTGACCTACTTCAATGTCGTCGACCCGATCAAGGCCACGGTGGCGATCCAGAAGTACATCCTGGGGACCTCCCAGGTCGCTCAGACTACGTTGCGGAGCATCCTGGGCCAGGTCGACCTCGACGATCTCCTGGTCAGCCGCGACGAGATCAATCAGCGGCTACAGATGATCATCGACGACCTCACGAACCCGTGGGGGGTCAAGGTCACGCTCGTTGAGGTCAAGGACGTCGAGTTGCCCGAGACCATGCGACGCGCGATGGCGCGTCAGGCAGAGGCCGAACGCGAGCGGCGCGCCAAGGTGATCCACGCGCAGGGGGAGTTCGAGGCTGCGGAGACGCTGAGCCGGGCCGGCGAGATGCTCGAGCGACGTCCCGGCGCGATGCAGCTACGGATGCTATCGACGATGACGGAGGTGGCGGCGGACAAGAACTCGACGTTGATCTTTCCGATCCCGATCGAGCTCCTTCGCTACGCAGCCGCGATGGCGGCCCCGAACAGGGCACCGGAAGCCGAGGGCAGGGAGCCGGGAGAAGCCTCTTCGTAGAGGTACGGCCGGATCGGCAGAAGGAACGGAGCGTGGAGAGGCCGAAGCTGTCGGAGAGCGCGCGACGCTCGTTGGAGGGACGTCTGCGCAAGTTGGAGGAGGAACGAGTCCCCCTGCTCGAGCGAGAACTCGTGGAGTCCGACGATCAATTGATCCAGGTGGCGCTCCGAGCTACGACTCGCGAGATCGCCGTCGTGCGCCACGCGCTGGCTACGGCGACGCCACTGGAGGACGAGCCGTTCGACCCCGCCGTGATCGAGCTCGGCGACACCGTAACAGTGCGGCGATCCGGTTCCCGGGAACGGGAGCGGTTCACTTTGGTCGGCGAGCTTGAGGCGCGGCTCGACGAAACCTGGATCTCCGTGGGCTCGCCGCTCGGATCCGCACTTCTCGGAAGCCGGACGGGCGAGTCGGTGGAAGCCAAGACTCCAGGGGGCGTCGTGACCTACGAGGTATTGGCGATCGCACGGCTTTCGTAGCCGGTGGGATGGGACCGGTGTCCTCGAGAGGTGGCCACAGGGCTGAGTTGGGTGTCCTGCTTCCTGCCTCGCCTGGCCCTGAATGCGACCGGGCCACTCCCTCGATTTTCCCTGTTGGCCTGAGCACCGCCACGTTGACTCCGGCTACTACGTACTCAGGGACAGAAGGTTCTGGTCGTTGGCGCGAAGTCGGTTTTATGACTGGTTCGTGACGGCGCTCCTCTGCTCGCGCGCGGCTCTGGTTATCTCGAAAGAGCCCCTCAGCGTCGATCGGCTCCCGCTCACCCACGCGACCCGCTGTACGCCCAACTCGCAGATACCGTCGACGCTCGCATGGCCGAGTCGCTGCTGCGCTGTCAAGCAGATGCTCAGTCGGATCGACGGCCTTGGGGACGCGCGCCATCACCGTAACGCTCGCGGAGGAAGTGGAGTCGCTCCCGTCCGGTGGCCGTGAGTCGGGTCTTGTAGCTGGGCGTCGGTTCCACGAGTTGCTGGTAGAACCCGGCCATCCCCCGGTGGCGATATCCGTGGCTCTCGCCGATCTCTAGGAAGTGCCGCCGCGAGACTTCGCCGCCCAGACGATCGACATCTTCCAGCACAGCGAACATCATCCTCGCCCATCGTTCACCCGGCCCATACGAATGCCCGAGATCGGTGCGTGCACTTCTTGCCTCGTCGGCGGCCGCGCGGAGCAGTCGTTCGATCCTCTCGAGCCGCCGCTCGACATCCAGTAGCTGCATCTCCTGCATGTCCACCTCCAACCGGGCGTGCTTGAGCACTCCAGCAACAGATGAGGCCGATGACGGAGCCCGTTCGTACGGCTCCGTCATCGACCTCCAGGCCTAACCGATCTTCAGAACTGTGGCGCCCTTCGCGTGCCGGAATCCCAGGAACGCGAGCAGGCTCAGGATCAGACCGGCGATCACCATCGCGTAGCCCGCGAACACGGCGATCGTCGAGACCGTCCACCAGCCGTACGCGTTCAGCAGGATCGATCGAAGCGTCTCACCCTTGAACAGCGTATCGGCCTTGCCTTGCAGCTCCGCCGCCACGTCGGGGTCGAGCCCCTCTTCGCGTACGGCTGAGCTCGTCTCCGCATAGGTCGCGCCCGCGTTCACCTCGCCGAGATGCAGGCCGATATACCGCGAGAAGGCCTCAGCCTCCGTGCCCGTGTCGACCGTCGCGCCGGCGAAGTCTCCAACCTCCACGATCTCCTCGGGGGTCATCGCTTCGGCGGGCGGGAACGAGATGTTCTGAGGCGCGAGACGATCCCCGACATTGTCCTGCCCGAAGTTTCCGCCGTAGATCGCGGATGCGCCGAGCACGATCAAGATCGCCGCGACGACTGCTCCCACAGAACTGACGATCCGGTCCCAAGCTTGCCTGCCCATGTGCCCTTGGGATGGTGGCTCGATCCTGGGCTTCGCATGAGAGTCTGGATCGGAGGATACGTGTCCCGCGGTTGAATCACGCGGGCGGACTGAGTCTTGACGGGTGACCGTCATGGTGCCTCCCTTTCATCGGGGGGCTACCCACGGCCTCTTCGTAAGCGTCCCTCTATTCCTAAGGTCATTTTCTCACATCGAGTTCTCCCCCGAACGACGAGGGTGCCCAGCGGCCCGTGCTGCGCTGTGCTTGTAGCGCGACATGCCGAGATAGCCTCTGACCTGCGGAAGTGGACCCAAGGGGACTCGAACCCCTGACCTTCTGGCTGCCAGCCAGACGCTCTACCAGCTGAGCTATGGGCCCTTCGGAAGGGTCAGTCTATCCAGAGGTCGCTGCCTCGGAGGCCTGCTGCCACTCGACACGCGGTGCGTCGCGCCACAGCCGTTCGAGGTCGTAGTACGCACGCTCCTCTTCGCCGAACACGTGGACGACGACGTCGACGTAATCCAGGAGCCACCAGCCGGCTCCGTCCTCCCCCTCACGGCGTACCGGCCGGGTGCCGATCTCACGGATCGAACTCTCCACCGCTTCGACGACGGTCTTGACCTGGCGCTCGCTCGCAGCGGTGCAGATCACGAATTGGTCGGTGATCACGATCAGCTCGGAGACGTCGAGAATCACGACGTCGGAGGCCTGCTTGTCGGCGGCGGCTCGGGCGGCCCTGATGGCCACGTCGCGGCTCGCCGGAAGCCCGTCGCCCCCGTGTCCGCGAACCCCGCTCACCGTCACCCGTTGAAGTCCTCTCCCACCACGATCGTGATGTCTGCGATACCCGATGGTACCGCCGAGAGCGTGACCCGGCCGACACCCAGCGCACGGCGAGCTCGGCGAGCGGCTTCGGTGTGCTCCGCGCCCTCAGCCATCACGTCGGTTCGCTCATGGCCGAACGACTCGGCGTTCCCCGAAAGCACGATCCGGAACCCCACCGGGATGAGCTTGCGAGCCACCGCCTCCCCGATCGCCGGCTCGCCACTGCCGTTCTGCACGATCGCCCGGATCGGCGGCGACAGGCCGAACAGCTCGGAGAGGAACTCGTCGAAAGCAGGCTCGTCCGGCACGGTCACGGTGCCGGCGGCCTGATGGACCGGCGGGATCGTCACTTCGGCCCCGCGTGCAGCTCGAAGGAGCCTCCCCAGTTTGGCGGCGTCGTCGGTTGCCAGCAGATCCTCTCCCTGGATCGTGACCTGCGCGTCCAGCAGACCGCCGAGCACGAGGATGAACCGCTCCACCGCAGCGTTTCGCTCCGCGGTGGACAGGAACGTGATCACCCCGGATCCGTCCAGTCGCACGAGGCCCGGGCCGAGCACCTTCGGGCCGGCCACCGCGGGCTCGGCCAGGTCGACCTCGATCCCCCCGGCGCCCTCCACGATCCGACCGAGACCGGTCAGGTCGAGCACGCCGTAGTGGCCCGCCCACGCCCCCATGGCGTTCGACACGGCGACCCGCATCGAGTCGCCGGGGAACGCGGCCACGTCCGCGGCCGTGACGTCACCCTGCCCGGGCGCGGTGAACGACAGGGATGGAGGAAGCACGATCGCCCCGGCTGGTCGAGCGCCGACCACGGCCACGAACGGCACGGCTGCGCCGGTCACCGCGAGCGCCGCGAGCTCTGAGGCCCGCCCGTCCATGCCGGCGGCCGGAGGTCGTATCTGCGAGGACGTCGATCCCTGGTTGGCGGCATAGGTGATGGCTCCCGCGGCCACCAGGACCGCTACCACGGCTTCGGCGACGCGGCCGCGTCCCTCGGGACCGTGGCGGGCGGCGCGGGTGCCGCGCAGCCGCGAACCGGCGACCCCGGTTGTCACCGGTACAAACCCGCCTTCTCGATGTAGCTCTTCACGCCCTCCGGGACGAGGTAGCGGATCGGCCGCCCGTGCGCGATCCGCGCTCGGATGTCGGTCGACGAGATCGCCAGCGCCGGCACGTTCATCACGGTGATGCCCGGATGGCGAGTCTCGGCGTGCGCCTCGAAGTCGGCGATATCGAACCCCGGCCTCGTGGCCGCGATGAAGTGGGCCAGGTCGAACAGCTCCTGCGGGTCCTTCCACTGGAAGATCTCGAGCACGGCGTCGGCGCCGGTGATGAAGAACAGATCGGTGTCATCGCCGAAATCGCCCCGGATGCCCCGCAGCGTGTCCACCGTGTAGGTGGTCCCGTCACGATCGACCTCCATACGGGACACGCGGAACAAGGGGTTCGACGCCGTCGCCACCACGGTCATCAGGTAGCGGTCCTCGGCCGGCGAGACCTTCTCGTGCTCCTTCATCCAAGGCCGCCCGGTGGGCACGAACACGACGCCGTCGAGCTCGAACTGCTGCAGGGCTTCCTCGGCGGTCACGAGGTGGCCGTAGTGGATCGGATCGAAGGTGCCGCCCATGACGCCGAGGCGCGTTCGCATGATCGAATCCTACGCGGGTGGACTCACCGTTCCGCGAAGGCGCGGAGTCCGGGAAGGTGCTCCTCGTAGTGACGCGCACCGGACTCCTCGAACCATTCCATCGCGACGGCGTCGGCCCGATCGAGCCGCAGGAAGGCCTCCCGCATCGAGATCCGACCCTTCGCGAAACGGAGCCGGACCACGTCCGGGTCCATCCCTCGCGACACGGCGAACCACTCGTCGTTCTTCTCCTCGACGTCGACCGGTCCTTCGCGATGCGTGCCGGCCGCGATGCGCCCGAGCACCGTGGCTGTCTCCTGCGCCCAGGCGGCAACGTGGTACATCGCATCCTTCGGCGACCACCCTTCGGGCGTGAGCGTCGGGTCCTCGAAGCGATCGGGCGGGATCTTGCCGAACACCTCGGTGAGCTCATCCCAGCCGCGCTCCTCCTCGTCGAGCGCGACCTGCGTGTTCACGTCAGATCCCTTCTTCCGGATCGGGCAGGAACTCGAAGACGTGGCCGCCGATGCGCACGTCCTCGCCGTGGCGCGCGCCGGCAGCCACCAGCCGGCGCTCGACCCCCGCGCGGCGCAACCGCCGCTGGAGGCGTTGCACCTGCAGCTCGTCGTCGAGATCCGTGTCGCTGATCCACCCCTCGACCACGTGCCCGGCGACCAGCCAGCGCCCGGGGCCGTCACCGGAGATGGTGAACGGCTCGCGGCCCGGGCGGAGCACGACGCTGGTCCTTCGGGGAGGTTCAGCGGCCGCCGCCCGGGCCGCGAGCTCCCCGAGCCGCTCCGCCAGATCCGCCATCCCCTCGCCCGTCACCGCGGAGACCGCGAGCGCATCCGGAGCCATAGCCCGGGCGCGGGCGGCCGGATCATCTACGAGGTCTGCCTTCGTCCCCACCACGAGCGAGGGCCGATCGGTGAGCGTCGCGTCGTAGGCTGCCAGTTCCGCCCGCAGCACCTCGAGGTCCTTTGGGGGAGTCTCCCCGGCCAGGTCCACCACCAACACCAGCGCCCGACAGCGAACGATGTGCCGCAGGAACCGGTGACCGAGGCCCCTGCCGTCGGCGGCTCCTTCCACCAGCCCCGGGACGTCCGCCACGACGTAGCGGTCGTCGGCGGTCGCCACGCCCAGGTTCGGGCTGAGTGTCGTGAACGGATACGCCGCCACCTTCGGCTTCGCGGCGGTGAGCCGGGAGAGGAGGGTCGATTTCCCGGCGTTCGGAAGGCCGACGAGCCCCACGTCGGCCACCGTCCGGATCTCCAGGCGTAGCCGCCGTGTCTCGCCCGGCTCCCCGTGTTCGGCGGTTCGCGGCACGCGATTCTTCGCGCTCGCGAGTGCTGCGTTCCCACGTCCGCCGCGTCCGCCTCTCGCAACGACGACACGCGTGCCCTCGCCTACGAGGTCGGCGAGCAACCCGTCGTCGTCGGAAGCCACGGTGCCGTCGGGGACGGGGATCACGAGCTCGCGACCGTTCGCGCCGTCGCGACGAGCGCTGCGTCCGGGTGCGCCGTGGCCGGCCCGCTGATGCGGATGATCCTCGAGCGACGACAGGTCGTGGGTCCCGCTCGTCACCTCGAGCGCGACCGATCCGCCGCCTCCGCCGTTCCCCCCGTCGGGACCTCCCCGCGGATTGTAAGGCTCGCTGTGCATCGAAGCGGATCCGTCCCCGCCCCGGCCACCTTCGACCATCACGATGCACTCGTCGACGAACGTCATCGAGCCTCAGCCTAGGTGGTCGGGAGTCCTTGCACGGGCGAAGATGGACCGATGCCCGAGCCGGTCACCGTCTGGATGGTGAGGCTACGCCGCGACGCCCGGCTGCGTGAGGTGAAGGGGACGCTCCGGATGGACGAGACCGCCTTGGTGTTCATCGATCACACGACCCGTGCCGAGACGCACCTGCCGTTCAGCGAGACCCGGAAGGTGAAGCGTATCCTCGGCTCGCCGGTCCTGATCCTCAGTTGGTGGGAAGGCGAGGGGATCCCCGCGGAGACGGCGTTCTACTTCGTGCAACCGCCCCCGATACTCACCGAGCATGCCCAGGGCCAAACGAGGACCCAGCCCACGACCATGCTCCGACAGCCGTCGCGGCGGCGGCAGCGCCGTGAAAGCATCGGGTATCT
>Ga0299907_10000927_pt1 | contig 15728 bp, 14 predicted proteins | sample RVTome_16_FD_198680 | JGI IMG/M metagenome (GOLD analysis project Ga0299907, IMG submission 198680) | Soil microbial communities from uranium-contaminated site in the Upper Colorado River Basin, Wyoming, United States - RVT152D67 (version 2) ...
GGACCTCCGGCACGTGACGAACGAGGTGCTGGGGCACTTCCGGAACCTGCTGCTCGTGAAGACCGCGCCCGGCCAGCCGGAGCTGCTCGACGTGACCGATGACGAGGCCGAACGGCTGACCGCCCAGGCCGCGAAGTACTCGGCGCCGGAGCTCGCACGGGTGATCTCGCTGCTGCTCGCCGCACAGACCGACATGCGGTGGACCACGTCGCCGCGCCTATCGCTCGAGCTCGCGCTGATCCGCTCGACGATCCCCGAGGCCGACGAGCGCCCCGAGGCACTCGTCTCCCGCCTCGAACGGCTCGAACGTCTGTCAGGTATCGGTGGTGCGAGCGGTGGTGGCGGGGCGGCGGTACCTGCAGGCTCGGATTCGCCGCCAAGCGCGCCCTCGAAGGACGCTCCGGCGTCCGTAGGCGGCTCATACTCGCCTTCCAGTCCCGCCACCCCATCAACGGACGCACCACCGAAAGGCTCATCACGGCCGAGCAGTCGTCCCGACGGAACGGCGAAAGCTGCTACGGGCGCAGGGGTGCCTGTGGAGAGCGAGTATGAGGCCGCACGAGCGCCGAAGCGGCCTCAGACGGTGAACCCTGCGGCCGAATCCGAGCTCGCAGCAGGCACCCCGAAGCCCTCAGGGAGTGTCGACGTCGGGATGCTGCGGTCGAGCTGGCAGACCGTCATCCAGCACCTGCGCAGTCAGGGCAAGGCGGTGCTGCCGTCGTTCCTCGAGGTGGCCACGCCCGCTGCGTTCGATGGGCAGACGCTCGAGCTGGTGTTCCCGCCCGATCGCAGGTTTGGCGTCTCGAAGGTCGAGGAGCGCGAGGGCGAGCTTCGACAGGCGCTGCACGAGCTTCTCGGCATCGCGCCGGTCATCCGCTGCGTCGTGCGCGAGCCCGTCGCCGGCACGATCGACGTCGAGGACGACCCACCGCTGTCGGAGGAGGAAGCGCTGGCGCGTCTCACCGCCGAGCTCGGCGCCACGCCCGCGACAGAGGACGGCTCGTAGGTGCAGGAAGGACCGATCCAGGACCTAATCGACGAGCTGTCGCGGCTCCCCGGCATCGGGCCGAAGTCCGCGCAGCGCCTCGCGTTTCACCTGGTGAAGTCGCCTCCGGACGATGCCAAGCGCCTTGCCGAGGCGATCGTGCAGGCGAAGGAACGCATCTTCTTCTGCCGCGAGTGCGGCAACGTGGCCGAAGGCGAGCTGTGCCGCATCTGTCGCGACGAGGGCCGCGACCGAACCGTCCTCTGCGTCGTCGAAGAGCCGAAGGACGTCGCGACGATCGAGAAGGCCGGCGTGATCAAAGGCCGGTACCACGTGCTCGGAGGCGCGATTAGCCCGCTCGACGGCATCGGACCGGAGGACCTTCGAACGAAGGAGCTGCTCGAACGGGTGGAGCGCGACAGTGTCACCGAGGTGATCATCGCCACGAACCCGAACCTCGAGGGCAACGCGACCGCGATGTACGTCTCGGCACTGCTGAAGCCGGCGGGCGTTCGCGTCACGAGGCTCGCGAGCGGCCTTCCCGTCGGCGGCGACCTCGAGTACGCCGATGAGGTGACGCTCTCACAGGCCCTCGAGGGCCGCCGCGAGATGTAGCGATGCCGCTCGTTCGGATCGAGATCCTCGAAGGGCGCTCGGTTGAGGAACGACGGCAGCTGTTCGAGGCGATCCACGAGGCGCTCGTCGAAGCGTTCGAGCTCCCCGACGATGACCGGATTCAGCGCATCGTCGAGCACGAGCGGACCAACTTCGAGATCCCTCCGGGGAGCTCCGACCGCTACACGCTGATCGAGATCACGGCGTTCCCCGGCCGGTCACGAACGGCGAAAGCTGTGTTGTACGAGTCGATCGCTCGCCGGCTCGCGAGCCTCGGGATCGATGCGAACGACGTGTCGATCGTGATCCAGGAACCACCCATGGAGAACTGGGGCGTGCGCGGCGGGCGCCCCGCCGACGAAGTCGATCTCGGTTACCGCCTCGACGTCTGAGCCCGCTCATCGACGCGCGTCGGCGGCGAGCTCGGCGAGCTCGATTCCAAACGGCGATGACGGTAAGGTCGCCATCGCACCGGCCGGCCGATATCCGCGGCGATCGATTCGAACGTCCGACCAACCAAGCGCGCGAATCTCCCGGAGCGCGTTGCCGAGCGACGGGTGCTCCGCGAGCCTGGTGATCTCGGCGGACGCGACCTCGATCGTCGCGATGGGGCCGTGGTGGCGTACACGGACGTGGTCGAATCCGAGCGATCGAATGACGTTCTCTGCGCGATCGATGCGCCCGAGCAGTTCAGGCGTGATGCGGATACCGAGTTCGACCCGCGACGACAGGCAGGCGAGGGCGGGCTTCTCGGCGACCGCGAGACCGAGCGCGCGCGCGATCCCGCGCGTCACGTCTTTGCGGAGCGAGCGTTCGAGCAGCGGATTGCGGATGCCGGCGCGTTCACCGGCCCACAAGCCCGGACGAAACTCACCGACGTCGTCGGCGTTCGCTCCGGCGAGGACCGCCGTTCTCGAACCGGCCGTCGCCGCGATCCGGTCGAGAACGCCGTACAGCTCGGCCTTGCAGTGGAAACACCGGAGCGCGTCGTTTCGAAGGTACGCCTCGCGCTCGACCTCATGCGTCTCGATCGTCCGGTGTACGACCCCGAGTGCGCGCGCGGTCTGCGCAGCGACCTCCAGCTCGCCGGCCGGATAGCTCGGCGAGATCGCGGTGACGGCCTCGGCGTTCTCCGGACCGAGCGCTCGCGAGGCCAAGGCGAGGACGACGGATGAGTCGACGCCGCCAGAGAACGCAACGAGCGCTCGGTCACCGTAACCACGGATGTGCCGCTCCGTGTGCTCGATCGCCTTCGCGACGGTGTCGTCGGGCAGCTCGAGCGCCGGCTCGCTCAGTTCGACGTCTCCTCGAGGAGTCGGTGTGCGACCGCCGTAGCGTCGGCATGTACGGCCCGAACCGGTCGGCCGAGCTTTCGGGCCGCATCGACGACGTCGGCGTGCTCGGGCTTGGCGTTCATCGCCCGGCCGTCGAGAAAAGAGATCTTCACACGGATACGCGGCCCGCCCTCGTCCAGGTCGACTTCCACCGTGCGGCGTTCCAGCTCGGGCCTTTCCACTTCGTGGATCCGGACGCCCAGGGTCGAGGTCGACTCGAAGAAGGCGTGGCGGACGTCGCCGACGACTTCTCGCGAACACAGCGCCGACACGGTGAGCGCGGGGCGACCGTGCTTCATGATGACCGGCGTCGTCCACGCATCGAGCGCTCCGGCACCGATGAGGGCGTCGATCGCATCGGGTACGAGCTCAGGCGAGAGGTCGTCGATGTTCGTCTCGAGGAGGAGCACGCGAGGCCAGGCCTCGGCCGGCGCGTCCTGTGACGAGCCGATCAACACGCGCACGACGTTGGGGACGGAGGACGGATCGTGCGCCCCGGCGCCGACGCCCGTGGCGCCGAGCACCATGGTTGGCATGAGGGGCGAGGACTCACCCAGCGCCGAAAACACGGCGGCCGCGGTCGGCGTGACGGTCTCGGCAACCTCCCGACCGGCGGCGGACGCGTGGAGCGTGAAGCCGGACAGGAGCTCCAGTGTGACGGGCGGGGGCGAACCGTGCCCTCCGACGTCCGACGGCGGCGGCATGGGGATCGACGAGACCGCTAGGCGTTCGATCCGAAGCGAGTCCAGGGCCGCCACGATCCCGACGACGTCGACCAGTGTGTCGTCCGTGCCGAGCTCTTCGAGTTCGAGCGACTCCAAGGTGACGCCATGGACGCGAGCCTCGGCCTCGAAGAGCCGAGCGAGGACCGAAGTGGCTCGTTCTCGAACTCGCTCATCTAGCGTTGCGCGCTTGACCGCGTCCATCAACCCACGAGGCGTTCGGCGGGTCGCCAAGACGTCCTCGGGTAGGGAGAGCGCAAGCGCCCGCAGTCCACGGCGGTTCACCTCGGCTGTCGAGCACTCGACGCGACGATCGAGCACCGACGACACCGCATCCGCAACCGCGTAGCGGTCAGCCCCGGCATCGAGCAGTGCGGCGAGCAGCATGTCGCCCGCGGCGCCACCGACGACGTCGACGTACCCCACGTTCATCAGGATCGCGCCGCCTCGCGCGCGATCATCGCCGCGATGTACCCGGCGCCGACGCCGTCATCGACGTTCACGACGGCCACGCCCGGAGCGCACGACGAGAGCATGGACAGGAGCGCGGCGAGCCCTCCGAACGATGCGCCGTATCCCACGCTCGTCGGACACGCGATGACGGGACAGGCCGCCATGCCGCCGACGACGCTCGCGAGCGCTCCCTCCATTCCGGCCACTACTACGACCGCGTTAGCAGAGGCGAGTCTCGGTTGCGCCGCCGAGATGCGATGCAAGCCGGCGACGCCGACGTCCGCGATGATCTCGGCCCGCGCGCCGAGCAGCGACGCGGTGAGCTCGGCCTCTTCCGAGACCGGAAGATCGGACGTTCCTGCGGTGATAACGAGCACCATGCCCCGCGCAGCCGAACCGTTTCGGCGCAGCGCGATGCACCTGGCCCTCGGCCGCTCGACGATCTCAACGTCGATCCCGGCCGCAACCTCGTGAACGGCTTGGACGTGCTCTGAAGAAGCCCGGGTGACGAGAACGGGTCCGTCGTTGCGCTCGAGTAGTCGCGCTACGATCGATCGAACTTCCTCGGGCGTTTTTCCCGCGGCGTACACGATCTCGCATGCTCCCTGCCGTAGCTCGCGGTGATGGTCGACCTTCGCGAATCCGAGGTCGCTGAACGGCAGGTCGCGAAGCTCTTCCACGGCGTCGTGAGGCGTGACATCGCCGATCGACACCCGTTGAAGGAGATTCGATAGTCGCGCCTCGTAGGCGGAGGAGGCGACCATGCCGTGCGTACCTTACGCCGTGCGTCTCCTCGGTGAAGCCCTCGTCCCGGCACGCGAACCCGGTGCGCGGAAGTTGGTCTGCCGAGCCAGATCTCTATTCCACGCGATGGCGGCGGCGAACCTGCACGACGACGAACCAGATCACGAGAGCGATCGCCGCGAGCGGCAGCAGGTACCCGATCCCGATGATGATCGCCGCGATCACGCCGACGAACCCGGCGCCGGCGCGTTCGAACGCGTTCGGGATGCTCGCCGCCTCGACCTCAGCCGCTACCCCCTCTTCATGGAGGTCGACGGTGATCGTCGCGAACGATGTCTGGTCGTCGAGCAGGCGGAGCTGACCCTGGATCTGCTCGATCCGAAGTTGGGTCTCGTCGAGCGCGTTCTGGACGCGGATCGTCTGCTCGATGCTCGTGGCCCGATCCATCAGTCGAAGCAGGACGTCCCGGCGTGACTTCGCTATCCGGAGACGAGCTCGAAGGTCGACGTACTCAGCCGTCACGTCCCGGCCACGCAGAGATTCGACGGCGACGGTACCGAGGTCGCGGATCGCGTCGAGCGTCTCGTCGAACCGCGCCGAAGGCACGCGCAGCGTCAGCATGCCGGCTCGTTCCCTCGAGCGCGACTCCGCGACGAATCCGCGGTTGTCCTCGGCGGCGTCGACGACGGTGGCGAAGCGGTCGTCGAACGAGTCCTGCGGGATGATCAGCGAGATGTCTCCGGTGCGGATGATTCGTGAGATCGTCAGTGGGCCTAGGGGTGGTTCGCCGCCCTCCGGTAGGGACAGCTCCCCAGGGTGCACGGGCGACGCGGCCACCCCCTGATCGCCGGCGCCGGGCTCTGGCCCTCGAAAGGTGGCCTCTTCGGGGGCCCCGGTCGCGGCGGTCGCGCCGTCGTCGCTATCGGATCCAGGCACCTCGGCGCCGAATCCACCTGATCGGACGACTGCGCCGATGATCCCTGCGACCACCAGGATCGCAGCTGCGGCCGATGCGAATCCCGCCGTGGGGAACCGCCGGCGCTTCGGGCCGCCAGAGCCGTTCGGCGTATCGCCTCGAACAGACTCGGATCTCGCTGCGGCGAGGAGGTCGCCGTGAACCGTCTTCAGATATCCGATCGATGTTTCCATCGTTGCCTCTCCAGCTCGTCCGGCGTGAGCGTCTCGTCTGCGCCGAGTCGTTTGGCGATCCCTCTGAGCCCGCGACTGACCCGCGCTCGTGCCGTCTGCTCTGTGATGCCGATCTTCTCGGCGACCTGGCGATAGCCCAGCTCGTCGACAACCCGCAGCCTCACTGCCTCGCGCTGGTCGACGGGAAGCTCCGCCAGCGCTTCCCGCACGACGCGGGCGATCGCGTCGAAGTCGATGAGTTCCTCGATCCGTTCGTAGTCATCCGTCGTCCCCACCGTTCGTTCCGGCATCCCGAGTCGCCGCCGGGCTCGTGCGTCCACCGCTCCGCTGCGGAAGTACCGCGAGAGCAGGTTCTTTCCGATCCCGTACAGCCACGCCATCCCATCGGCGCCCTGATCGCGGAAGCGCCGGCGAGAGGCGAACGCCTGGGCGAACGTCTCCGCTGTGAGCTCGGCCGCGGCCTCCACGTCGAGCGTCCGCCGCGCGAAGTAGCCGAGGAGCGACTCGGCGTGCCGCTCGAACAGCACGCCGAACGCCTCCGGCTCGTCCCACGACAGGATGATCAGTCCGACGTCGTCCAGTTCCTCGTACAAGCTCGCTCCGCGATCGCGTTGCACCTGATCTATGCCGTTTCTCCCTCGACCTGTGACGGGGAGGCGTTGATACGCTCGATCCGGATGTCGACGCTCGACCCGCTCGACGAGTTCCCTCGGCAATACGCACGGACGCGCGGGTTCAGCCTCGGCGTCCCGCGCTCGTTCACCGTCTCGCCCGACGGCGAGCGCGTCGTGTTCCTCCGAACAAGGGCGGGCGCCGATCCGGTCAGCTGTCTCTGGGTCCTCGACGTCGCAACCGGCGAAGAGCGGTGCGTGTTCGACCCACGTTCCGTCGGCGAGGCCGACGACGAACAACTGAGCGGGGCGGAACGGGCTCGTCGCGAACGCGCGAGAGAACGCTCCTCGGGCGTGACCGCGTACGCGACGGACGACCCCGTCAAGCGCGCGGTGTTCGTCGTCTCCGGGCGGCTCTTCCTGGCGGACCTGATCGAGGGGAACGCGCGCGAGCTCTCCGCACCCGGCGCGGTCGACGACCCGCGCCTCGACCCGACGGGCGAGCGCATCGCGTACGTCGTCGACGGAGCGCTCCACGTTCGCGACATCGAGGGCGGCGATCGCACGCTCGCCGAGGACGCCCACCCCGAGGTCACGTGGGGGCTCGCTGAGTTCATCGCCGCCGAGGAGATGGCTCGGCTCCGCGGCCACTGGTGGTCGCCCGATGGATCGATGCTCGCCGCCGCGAGAGTCGACGAGCGGAACGTCCAGATCTGGCACATCACAGATGCGACCGATCCGGCGTCTTCGCCCCGCGCGGTCCGGTACCCGCAAGCCGGGACGAACGACGCCGTCGTGACTCTCCACGTGTTCGACGTCTCGAGCGGTGAACGCCGCGACGTCACATGGGACGCTGAAGACTTCCCCTACCTTGCGCGCGTCGAGTGGAGCGAGGGCGGCCCGCCGGTCATCCTCGTGCAGACTCGAGACCAGCGACGAACGCAGCTCCTCGATGTCGATCCGCAATCAGGCTCGACGTCTCTCGTTCGTGAAGCGTTCGACGACGAGTGGGTCGACCTGTTCGAGACGCCCAAGCGCCTCGCGGACGGCCGCATCGTCGAGGTCGCCGCGTACCGCGACACCGACACCTACCGCCTGACCGTCGACGGCAGGCCCGTCACTTCCGAAGGCGTGCAGGTTCGAGAGGTCCTCGAGGCTGCGCAAGGCGTCCTGTTCCGCGCCTCGGAAGATGACCCGACGGAGATCCACCTATGGAGGTGGACCCAGGCCGAAGGACCCATCCGCCTCACCGAGGAACCCGGAGTGCACACCGGCGCGACCGGGGGCGACGTGAGCGTCGTCGTCTCGGCGACGACCGAGCACCTGCTCGCGAAGGCGACGATCAACCGAAACGGTGCCCGTGTCGGCGAGATCGCGTCGAAGGCCGAAGCGCCGATGATCGAACCGACGCCCCGCTACCTCACGCTCGGTGAACGAAACCTGCGCGCGGCGCTCCTCCTTCCGAACGGGCAGGAGCCCGACGCACCCGTTCCCGTCCTGATGGATCCGTACGGGTTCCCCCACGGCGCGCAGGTGCTCAAGGCGAGAACGCGCATGCTCGACTCGCAGTGGTTCGCCGATCACGGGTTCGCGGTCCTGATCGCCGACGGCCGCGGCGTCGACGGACGCGGGCCCGCCTGGGACCGCACGATGAAGTACGACTTCACGATCGCGCTCGAGGACCAGGTCGACGCTCTCCACGCCGCGGCGGACCAGTTCTCGTTCCTCGACCTCTCGCGCGTCGCGATGCGCGGATGGTCGGGCGGCGGTTACCTGTCCGCCATGGCAGTGATCTGGCGGCCCGACGTGTTCCACGCCGGCGTGGCGGGCGCGCCGGTCACGGACCCGCGCCTGTACGACACCCACTACATGGAGCGCTACCTCGGCCATCCCGACGAGCACCCCGACGTGTATGGACGCCACTCGCTGATGGCCGACGCGGCGAAGCTCGAGCGCCCGCTGCTGCTGATCCACGGGCTCGTCGACGACAACGTGTACGTTGCGCACACGCTCCGTCTCTCGGCGGCGTTGTTCGAGGCTGGACGGCGCCACGAGCTCGTCTTGATCCCGAACGCTACCCACCTCACGCGGTCGGAGGCGGTGACCGAGAACCTGCTCCGAACGGAGCTCGACTTCCTCCAGCGTTCGCTCGCCCTGTAGACACGATGAGCGACCGAGACGTCGACACCGAGACCACACAGCGGGTAACGCCGCTCGAGCTGTTCTTCGACCTGGTCTTCGTGTTTGGGATCACGCAGGTGACCGGGTTCATCTCCGAACACGCGACCTGGGGCGGCCTGCTTCAGGGCGTCATGTTGCTCGGCGCGCTGTGGTGGGCGTGGGCGGCGTACGCGTGGCTCACGAACACGCTGAATCCCGAGGAGGGGGGCGTCCGGATCGCCGTGTTCTGCGTGATCGCCTCGATGCTCATCGTGTCGCTGGCGGTGCCCAAGGCGTTCAGCACGGCCGGTGTCACCTTCGGCGTGGCGTACTTCGTGGTGCGTGCGCTCCACATCGTCCTCTACGCCATCGCCGGTAGGGGCGACCGCGACCTGCTCGGCGCCGTGCTCAGGTTCGCGCCGACGGCGGTCGTCGGCCCCGGGCTCCTCGTCGTCGCGGGTTTCTTCGACGGAGCGACGCAGCTCGCTCTATGGGGCGCGGCGCTGGCGATCGACTATCTCGGCGCGCTCATCGGTCGCGGACGCGGATGGCGGGTCTCGCCCGAGCATTTCGTGGAGCGCCACGGCTTGATCCTGATCGTCGCCCTCGGTGAGTCGATCGTCGCGATCGGGGTCGGCGCGGTCGGGCTGCCGCTCGATCGCGGTGAAATCCTCGTAGCCCTCCTGGGGATCACCGTCATCTGCGCGATCTGGTGGTCGTATTTCGACTGGGTCGCGTTCGTCTCGCAGGCCAGACTGGCCGAGGCGACGGGTCGCGAGCGCGCCGCGCTGGCGCGCGATCTCTACACGTACCTGCACATGCCGATGGTTGCCGGGATCGTCCTGTTCGCTCTCGGTCTGGAGACGACGCTCGCCCACGGTGACGAGTCGCTTCCACTGATCTCCGCCGTCGGCCTGTTCGGCGGGTTGGCGCTCTACCTGGCTGCGCACGTCGCCTCTCGGCTCCGGATCGGCGGCGGGCTTGGGCACGGACGGCCGATCGCCACGATCCTGCTCGTTGGGCTGATCCCGGTGACCCGCGCGGTGCCTGCCGTCGTCGCGCTCGGACTCGCCGCAGCCGTGTGCACGGCGCTCATCACCTACGAGGCGCTCCGCTACCCCTATGCGCGCCACTGGATTCGGGACCGGCGCGGCGCGTTCACGCAGGAAGAAGCTGCGCGCGTTGCGGGCACTCGGGGTCGGAACACGCCCCCACCTCTCGACGCGGAGTAGCCGGGAGGCGCCGAAACCGCTGTTACCCTGCGGACATGCCCGTCGTCGTGCAGAAGTACGGCGGTACCTCGGTCGGAACCCGCGAGCGGATCCAGCACGTCGCCGACCGGGTCGCCCGAACGCGCGAGGGCGGCAACGACGTGCTCGTGGTCGTCTCGGCGATGGGGGACACCACGGACGACCTGCTTCGGATGGCCAACGAGATCACGCTCGTCCCCGAGCCGCGGGAGCTCGACATGCTCCTTACCTCCGGCGAGCGGATCGCCATGTCGCTCCTGGCGATCGCGGTGAACGCGCGCGGTTGCAGGGCCGCTTCGTACACCGGGTCGCAGGCGGGGATCATCACCGACACGCAGCACGGCAAGGCGCGGATCGTCGAGGTTCGACCGGGCCGGATCCGCGAGTCGCTCGACGCCGGCAACGTCGTGATCCTCGCCGGGTTCCAGGGCCTGTCGACGAGCTACGACATCACCACGCTCGGGCGCGGCGGTTCGGACACGACGGCCGTCGCGATGGCCGCGGCCCTCGGCGCGAACGTGTGTGAGATCTACACCGACGTCGACGGAGTCTTCACCGCAGACCCACGTCTGGAACCTTCGGCTCGAAAGCTCGATCGGATCTCCTACGAAGAGATGCTGGAGCTGTCGGCCGCCGGCGCGAAGGTCCTCCAGCTTCGATGCGTGGAGTACGCTCGACGGCACGGCGTGCACCTCCGAGTGCTGCCGGCGCTCACCGACGGCGAAGGGACCTGGGTGGTGGAGCAGGACGAGATCCCCACGCTCGAGCAGGCGCTGATCCGCGGCGTCGCGCTCGACACCGACGAGGCGAAGGTCACGCTCGACGAGGTTCCCGACCGCCCGGGCATCGCCGCAGCGATCTTCAAGGCGATTGCGGCGGAAGGGATCAACGTCGACATGATCGTGCAGAACGTCTCACACGCCGGACGCACCGATCTTTCGTTCACCGTCCCGCGAGCCGAGCTCCAGCGGATTCACGAGGTGTTGCAGGGGATCGTGAGCGACGTGGAAGCGCTCCGCTACTCCACAGATGACGGCATCGCGAAGCTCTCGCTCGTCGGTGCCGGGATGAAGAGCTCGCCCGGGGTGGCCGCGGACATGTTCGACGCGCTCGCGACCGAGGGGATCAACATCGAGATGATCTCGACCTCGTCGATCCGCATCTCGTGCGTGATCCGAGCCGCCGATGCCGAGCGCGCCGTGCAAACGGTGCATCAACGGTTCGGGCTGTCGGATGACGTGCTGGAGGGCGAGGGCTAGATGGTCGTCTGTCCGAGCTGCCGTCACGCCAACGAGGAAGACGACGAGACCTGCGCGAACTGCAATAGCTCGCTGGCTCCGGGTTACACGGCGCTCTTGGCTGTTCGCCGAGACCCGTCGGAGCGGCCGCCGATCGAGGTTCGTCAGCCGACGCCGCCGTCGAAGTGGCGGCCCTACGTCGTGGTCGGCGTGCTCATGCTCGCAGTGACGGTTGCGGGAGCGGCGTTGCTCTTGCGTCCCGATCCGTGCGAGGGAACCAACTTCAGGTCGGAGAACTTCGGGTACTGCATCCTCGTTCCGGAGGGCTGGGAGGCCGGTCCGGCGCGCTTCGGTTCCGCCGTGGAGCTCGACCAGTTCGCGCCACCGACCGAGGCCGCGACGGTCATGGTCGAGGCTGTGGACCTGGAGAGCGGTGCGGGTCTCGAGGGCTGGTCGCAGTTCGTTCGGCAGCGCGACGAGGACGCAGGGCTAACGCCCGGGGCCTCGTCCGAGGCGACGCTCGACGGCGTCGAGGCCCTGACGTGGGACGTGACGGTCTCGGCCGAGAGCGGCGAGAACTTCCACATGCGCGAGGTGGTGGCCGTGCTCGACGACATCGGCTGGCGGATCACGCTGAACGACGTGGCGGACCGCTTCTCGACGAGCGCAGTGGTGTTCGAGTCGATGCTCGCCTCCTGGCAGTTCCGATAACGCTGCGTGCGGGGAGGCGCGTTCGTACGCGCTTATCCTCCGGTCGTGGGAGCGTTCGACGCCGTCCTCGTTGATGCGGGCGGTGTGCTGGTGCTGCCGGATCGCGCGGCGGTATCGGCCGCCCTCGGTCTTGGCGCATGGGACGTGGCACCGGAGGTTCTGGACAGGGCGCATTACCGCGCCGTCGCGGCGGTGGACGACGCCCGTCCCGAGACCGACCGCGCGATCTTTCCTACCTACGTAGCCGCATATCTCGAGGCGCTCGACATCTCTCCCGATCGTCGTGATCTCGTCGCCGCGCTTGCGGCCATCTTCGACGTCGGTGCGCCCGCTTGGACCACGGTGATCCCTCAATCGGCGGCCTCGCTTCGAACCATCGCCCGGGGTCACCGCGTCGTGATCGTTTCGAACTCGCAAGGCTGGATGGAACGGCACCTCCGGGATGCCGGCGTCTGCCAGGTCGGGCCTGGCGCCGGTGCCTCTGTGTCCGCTGTTATCGACTCCGCGCACGTAGGTGCCGAAAAGCCTGACGCACGAATCTTCCGCGCAGCTCTCGAGGCCGTCGGAGTGGCCGCCGATCGTGCCGTCCATGTCGGGGACAGCGTCTGGTTCGACGTACAGGGCGCCCTCGCGGCCGGCGTGAACGCGTTCCATTTCGACCCCTACGGTCTTTGCACAAACACAGAGCACGAGCACGTTGCCGGTTTGGCGGATCTCGGTCTCGGCTCCAGGTGATTCGACGGGATACAGCCGACGTCGACGCACGTGCGTCCGACGGTGCCCCGCTCGATCAGCGCGACCACGCTTCAAAGAAGAGGAGTGCTATCGCCACTTGACCTGCCGCTAAGCCCGGCGAAGAGCATCCGCGAACGAAGCGAGTGCGGCGTCTATGGCTTGCTCAGCTGTCGAGGTGATCTCTTCCTTCTCGGCCGCTTCGGCGAGTTTGGCTTGAAGCTTGTCAAGTTGCGACCGGCAGAGACCGAGGGAAGGTAGGAGGCGAACGTCCGCGAGCCCCAGGGGGTGAGCGTTGACAGCGGTTGTGGTCAAAACCGGACCTGAGGCCGGCCGTCGAATCAAACTGAATCACGAGGTCGCGATCGGTCGCCAGGACGGCGATCTCGTCTTGGTGGATCCCGAGTTGTCACGCCGGCACGCGGTGCTACGACGCTCGGGTGAGTCCGTCGTCGTAGAAGACCTCGGTTCAACCAACGGTACGTTCGTCAACGGGGAGAGGATCCGAAGCCCTAGAACGGTGGGTCCCGGTGACGAGCTCAGGATCGGGCGGACCATGCTGGGGATCGAATCGGACCCGCGGGCTGACGACACGATCGTGTCGCCATCGTTGCCGCCGGATCAGATCCGACCGGCGATGGTGCCACCGTCGCCTGACCCTCGCACCGACTACAAGGATGCGACGCAGCCGTTACCCCGAATGCTGGAGACCCGTCCGCGACCGGCGCGCTCCAAGAGAGGCTGGCTCGGGGTCGCAGCCGTCGTCCTGGCAGCGCTCGTCGCCGTGATCGCATATGCCGTTCTGGTCGACCGTCCGGTGGAGAGCGACTTCGGCGCGAGCGCCATCGAAGCGTGCGCGGATGCGCAGCGGTCGCAGGATGGCGTGGATCTGACCCGAACTCCAACGCGCGGCGAACTCCAACGCGCCCGAAACAACCGGCTTCAGGTGCTCGGCGCGATTCGTGCCCTCGAGCGACCCGAACAGGACGCCGAACTGGTTGGCAGGTTCCTTTCCGCCTTCGCGGAGACAAACGCGTCGATCACGCGCTTGGAGAAAGCGATCGGTGCCAGCACACGCGAGGTTGCCCGGAGCCGAGGAACGCTTCGAGAAGACTTGAGGGACGAACGTGAGTTGGCGACCAAGGCCGGTATCGCCGGATGTGGGGGCCTTGCGTTCCGCTAGGAACACATCGGAGAGGACGATCTGACTTGGCGTTCGTCCGTTCCAGGTCTGCCCCCAGGTTCGTGGCTAACATGCCTGGATGCGCGTTGCCGTCGTCGGTGCCACGGGAGCGGTCGGCCGGACCATGCTCCGGATCCTCGAAGAGCGGGGGTTCCCGCTCGACGAGTTGATCCCGCTGGCCTCGGAACGGACGGCGGGCACGCGCATCCGCTTCAACGGAACCGATCACACCGTCGGTGTCCTCGCGCCAGACGCGCTCGATGGCGTCGACATCGCGCTCAGCTCGTCCGGCAGCGCTGTCGCGAAGACCTGGATCCCCACTGCGGCCGAGGCCGGCACGATTTGCATCGACAACTCGAGCGCGTTTCGGATGGACCCCGACGCGGCGCTCGTGATACCTGAGATCAACGCCGACGCGCTCGATGCCGAACCGAAGATCATCGCCGTTCCGAACTGCACGATCATCACGGCGCTCATGGCCGTCGCGCCGCTCCATCGCCCGGCGGGGCTGCGTTCGATGATCGTGAGCTCGTACCAGTCCGTGTCGGGCGCTGGCCAGAAGGGCGTGCGCGAGCTCGCCGAACAGGTCGAGAAGCTTCACGGGATGGAAGAGGAGCTGGCGCATCCAGACGCGGACGCGCTGCCGGTCGGAGGCGTCTTTGGCAAGACGATCGCGTACAACGTCGTCGCCAAGATCGACGTGTTCGATGAGGAGACGGGCTACACGTTCGAGGAGATCAAGATGATGCGCGAGGCGAGGCGCATCCTCTCGATGCCGAACCTCGACATCAGCGCCACGTGCGTGCGCGTTCCGGTGCCGGTGGGACACAGCGTGAGCGTGTACGCCACGTTCGATCGGCCGGTCTCGGTCGCCGAAGCGCGTGAGGTCATCGCGGCCGCGCCCGGCGTTCAGCTCCGTGACGACGCCGCGAACAGCGTGTACCCGAGCCCGCTGGAGGCCGCTGGGATCGATGACGTGCTCGTGGGACGGATCCGCAAACCCGATGGGCACGACGACGCGCTGTGGCTCTTCGCATGCGGCGACAACCTTCGGAAGGGCGCCGCGTTGAACGCCGTGCAAATCGCGGAAGCAGTGCTGGCTCGATCGTAGTTCGAGGTCTTAACTTTCGCGGACCAGCTCGATCCGTCGCAGTAACGAGAACCTCCACGGCCATCGCCACGCCGTGGAGCTCGCCATGGTCATAGTCGTGCCGGCGGTGTGCGACGCCGGGTCCGGCAGGCGGCCGTGCATCGGAACGAACCCTCCTCGAAGGTCCCACACGAGCGCGCGCCCGCTCGGCCGCAGCACCCGGCCGATCTCGTTCAAAGCCGTACTCGGGTCCGTCCAGTGGTGCATCGACAGGGAGCTCACCACCAGATCGAACGACTCGTCCGGGAATGAGAGCGCCGACACGTTCCCGACCACGAAGGAAGGCGTGTCGCCGTCGCTCGCCGCCGCGGCGTTCGCGCGTGCCAGCTCGATCATCTCCGGATCGAGGTCGAGACCGGTCACGCGAAGACCGTGTCGGCGTGCGAGCAGGATCGACAGCCGGCCCGGTCCGCACCCGACCTCGAGGACGCGTGCCCCCTCGGACGCCACTCGAGCGATGTCCTCGGCGATCCCGTCGAACAGCGATCGAAGCAGGAGACGGTGGGCGAACGCGTCGTACCGAGCGGCGTTGCCGACCAGGATCCCGCCTCCAACGTTTCTGCCCCTGGCGCCCCCTCGGTGACGAACGACGCCGAATGCGACGGCCGCCGCCGCCCCGAGTGGGATCAGCCAGGCTCGACGTGGCGACATCGCTTACTCGACGTCTCGACGCGACATGGTGAACGCGCCC
>Ga0299907_10000928_pt1 | contig 15726 bp, 15 predicted proteins | sample RVTome_16_FD_198680 | JGI IMG/M metagenome (GOLD analysis project Ga0299907, IMG submission 198680) | Soil microbial communities from uranium-contaminated site in the Upper Colorado River Basin, Wyoming, United States - RVT152D67 (version 2) ...
TCGAAATCGATCGCGATCCCAGCTGTCCGGTCGTTCTCGCGCGGCTTCGGTGCCGTCGCCACGACATCGTCCATGTGCGTCATGTACGCGCAGCGTGGCCGGTTCTGTTTACGGGCACAACATCAACGACACCGACGATCCAGGAGCCGGCTGGGCGTGCCGGAAGTCAGCCGCCGGCGACGGCGGGGAGGATCGAAACGGTGTCTCCTTCGCCAACCTCGGTCTCGAGCGAGCCGAGGTAGCGCACGTCTTCGTCGTTCAGGTACACGTTGATGAAGCGGTGGAGACCGCCGTCGTCGGACCGGACGTTCTTCGTGATCCCCGGGTATCGCGTCTCGAGGTCGTCGAGCACGTCGCGCAGCGTCGCGCCTTCGGCACTCACCCTGGGTTCGCCTCCCGCGTGCTTGCGGAGGATCGTGGGCAACTTCACCTGAACGGGCATGTGGTCGTGACTCCTTATTCGGGCCGGGCGGGGACGCCGCAGAACTGCTCGTAGTCGATCAGCTCGGTGATCGTCGGCTCCTTGCCGCACACCGGGCAGTCGGCGTCCCAGCGGATCTTCACTTCCTGGAAGCTCATGTCGAGCGCGTCGTAGAGGAGCAACCGGCCCTCGAGCGTCTCGCCCTCGCCGGTGATCAGCTTGATCGCCTCGGTCGCCTGGATCGAGCCGATCACGCCGGGGAGCACGCCGAACACGCCGCCCTCAGCGCACGACGGCACGGTGCCGGGCGGGGGCGGGGTCGGGAAGAGGCACCGGTAGCACGGCGTCTCCTTGCCCGGCATGAACACCGTCGCCTGTCCCTCGAACTGATAGATCGAGCCGTAGACGAGCGGCTTGCCGAGGAACTGCGTAGCGTCGTTCACGAGGTAGCGCACCGGGAAGTTGTCCGTGCCGTCGACGATCACGTCGTACGGCCCCATCACGTCGAACACGTTCGTCGAGAACAGCAGTTGGTCGTGGCCGACGACCTCGATCGTGGGGTTGATCGCCCGCAGGTGCTCGAGCGCCGACTCCACCTTGGAGCGACCGACGTCGGCGTTCGTGTGGAGGATCTGTCGCTGGAGGTTCGAGACATCCACGGCGTCGAAGTCGACGATGCCGATCTTCCCGACCCCGGCGGCCGCGAGGTACAGCGCGATCGGCGAACCGAGCCCGCCCGCGCCGATCACCAGCACGCTCGCATCGAGCAGCTTGCGTTGCCCGGCCCCCCCGACGTTGGGCAGGATGATGTGGCGCGAGTACCGCTGGACCTGATCTTCGGTGAACCTGCGCGGCTCGCTCACGTGATCGTCAGCTCCTCTTCGGTTACCTCGCCGTCGAGGATGAAGAACGAGCGGATCACGGGCTCCTCCCGATCGGCCACCGAGAGCAGCACGTAGCGCGAGTCCGGGTAGAACGCGAGCTTCTTGTCGGTCTCCGACGGGTAGGCCTCCGAGTGGGTGTGGGAGTGGTAGATCGCCCACAGGTCCCAGCCGCGGTCGTCCAGCTCATCGAAGACCGTTAGCTGCTCCTTGCCGTCGAGCCGGTAGGTGGCGGGGCTCGCGTCGGCGTTCGTCATCGCATAGACCTTGATGGGCACGCCCGCCTCGGCCGCGATCAAGCCGCAGGCCTCGTTGGGGAACTCGCGGAGCGCCTGCTCCACGATCTCCTTGTAGAAGACGCCGTCCAGTTCCGCCATGTCCTCGATGGAGGTCGCGGGCCCGCGGGAGGCGGACCCTCTTGCACCTGCAAATCCTACCAATGAGGTCGGATATTCCCGTCCGCCACCTTTCCGGGCTACGCTCGCGAGACATGCAACCGCCCGAGATGCCGGCCGCACCGGCCTTCCCCCCGCCACCCGGCGCCGAGCCGGAGGCCCCCAAGCGATCGCGGAAGAAGGCGATCCTCCTCGGAGCTGCAATCGGGCTGCTGATCGTCGCCGGTGTGGCGACCCTCGCGATCATCGGCGCCGACGACGGTCCCTATCCGGACTCGCTCGACGGGCTCGAGCGGATCCGGTCCTCCGCCGCGGATACCTTCGAGGAGGGCCTGGCCTCCTTCGAGTCCGGAGGGATCCAGCTGAGCGGCGCGATGTACGGCGACTCGGACGTTGCCCGGCTCATCGTCGAGCGTATCGAGGGCCCGGAGGACGAGATCGCCTTCGTCCCTCTCGACGCGACCTTCGGCGGCGGCGTGATCGGCTTCGAGAACTCAGGCGCCGGTGAGATCGACGAGGACCAACAGGTGCGCGAGACGAGCTCGGGGTTCGAGATCATCTGCGCGGAGCTGCACGCCACCGTCGGCGACCAGACGATGCCGGCCGGAGATGGCGTGATGTGCGCATGGAAGGGCACGAGGATCGGCATCGTGATCGACTTCCGGACGCAGGATGCCCGGTCGGCCATCGATGCGACGGCCCGGATCGCGACGGTGATCGACCCCGCCTGAAGCTCAGGAGAGCAGCTCGGCCGACCGAGCCCAGAGGCGCCCCGAGCATCCTGCGCCGGGAAGAGGGGCGGCGAGTACGGATGCCTGGGACGATTCCCTTCAGATGCCCCGCGTCGCTGTCGTCGGCCACATCGAGTGGATCACCTTCGCCCGCGTGGATCGGGTGCCCGCCGCCGGCGCCATCGCCCATGCGACGGAGACGTGGCCGGGCGCCGGCGGCGGGGGCGGGGTGGCGGCCCAACAGCTCGCGAAACTCGCGGGCTCCTGCGATCTCTTCACCGCACTCGGCGAGGACGAGATCGGGAACAGGGCGGCTCAGGAGATCGCCGCCGTGGGTGTCACGGTGCACGCGGCGCCGCGGACCTCACCCACCCGGCAGGCCGTGTGCCTGGTCGACCGGGCCGGGGAGCGCACGATCATCACCCTCGGGCCGCGGCTGGAGGCGAGCGGCTCGGACCCGCTCCCGTGGGACCGCCTCGCCGAGATCGACGCGGTGTACGTGACGGCCGGGGATGCCGAGGCGCTGCGACGTGTTCGTGCCGCCCGTATCGTGGTGGTGTCGAGCCGGCATCTGGGAGTCCTGGCAGCGTCGGGGATCAGGGCCGACGTGGTGGTAGGCAGCGCCCTCGATCGGCACGAGATCTACGATCCGGAGCTCCTCGCCCATGAGCCGCCCCATCTGGTCGTGCTGACCGAGGGGGCCGCCGGCGGCCGGTTCCAGACCGCCGAGGGGAAGACTGGACGATGGCGATCGACGCCGCCGCCTGGGCCGATCTCTGACACGTACGGCAGCGGCGATTCGTTCCAGGCGGGGCTGACCTGGGCGCTCGGGGGCGGCCTCCCGCTCGGAGAAGCGCTCGACTTCGCCGCCCGCTGTGGGGCTGCCGCTCTGACAGGCAACGGGCCGGCCGGAGGACAGCTCAGCGCCGCGGACCTCTGAGCGTCCCGATCAGGTGAGCAGCTCCGCCGACCGAGCCCAGAGCTCGCGGTCGTCGTCGCGGAACGCCTGGACGCCGGCCCGCGTCGACGGCCCGAGCGCCTTCGTGTTGCCGGGGAGGGTTCGCCGGATCTGCTCCAGATCGCCTCGGGTGAACTCGCAGGTCGCCGTGTCCGGCTCGAACCCGTAGAGCGCCGCTCCGTTCAACCCGAGGATCTTCGCCTTCACCTCCTTGGTGAGCTTCGGGTAGCCGTGTCGCTCGCGGAGCTCCTCGGAGATCTGGAACGTGCGCATCGCTTGGATCAGCGGCTGCGGCGACCCGTAGAACAGGCAGTCGGTTCCCCACAGGACGTTGTCCTCCCCCACGTGCTTCAGCAGCTTGCCGAGGACGTGCGCGGCCTGGTCCGGGTAGCGCAACACGTACCACCAGGTCGACCCGATCTCCGCGTAGACGTTCTCGTTCGGCCCGATACCCTCTCGCTCCATCGACGCGATCAGACGGTTCACGCCGAGGTGGGCCGTGGCCGGCGTGAACGGCCCCTCGGTCGTCCCCGGCTCGAAGCCGGAGTGGTAGGCGACGAAGTTCACGTCGGGATGGCGTCTGGCAGCCGGACCGATGTCGTCGGGCGAGGCGTTCGCGTTCCCGAGCGAGAGTCCCTTGTGGGTGCAGATCGTCGGGATGCCGAGGGACACGGCCTGTCGGATGAACCGCTCCCCCAGGTTGCCGCCGTCCCGGTCGTCGAGCCACCAGACGTTCCCGTCGCCCTCGAAGGCGCCCGGGAAGTGGGTGAACGTCTTCCACGCAGCGACGGGGTAGCGCCCGGCCGTGTGCTCCATCGCGTCGAGGGCAGCCCGCGGCGCCCCGACGTTGGGGAGCGCCTGTGCGTGGAGCAGGATCCGCTCGTCTCGGCAGAGTCCCTCCACGGTCTTGCGGGTGATGTCCATGATCTCGGGCGACAGCGGGCTGCCCTCCGGGAAGATCGGAAGCGAGGAGAGGACGAGCATGTTGGTGTCCGAGCGGAGGAACATCAGCTCGAGGAAGTGCTCGATCGAGTAGCACACGCGAGGATCGTCCTCGCCGCACCCCTGCTGCGGGAAGCCCTGCCAGAAGCTCTGACCGTTCAAGACCGGGTTCAGGTGGTACTCGAGGAGGTGGCCCTGGACGTCGAAGACGAACTCCTCGCCGCCGAGCGCCTCGTAGGCGCTCGGCGGCTCGACCGAGGCGCTCGGCGGGATCTCGTACGACCCACCCGGCTCACTCGTGGTCACCGACGGATCCGCCCGGTGCTGCTCGCGCGTGCACGCGTTCAGGGCGAGGAACGTGGTGGCGGCCCCGCAGGCCGAGAGGAGGAACTCACGCCGGCTCATGCCGAGGCGGCGTGCGTTGCGTTCGGCGTCGTCGCGAGCGCGACGGATCGTCTCTCGGAGGACGGGAGGTAAGGCCGGTTCCGGGTCGTACTCGGCGTTCGAGACCGGTCCGAACTCGATCGGGAGTCCCGGATCGTCTTGGTCCCAGTTCTTCGGCCAGCCTGGCGGTGGCTGCTTCGGCCCGTCCAACGTCGCCTCCCCCCGCACGATAACGGGGCTCGCGCTCGGATGGTTCCGAGCCGAGGTGTGGGCGCCGCCGGTCGCCGGCCATCGCGCCCTGAGTTCGCCCCGCTGCCGGTCCCGTCCTAGGCGCGGAGGGAGCCGGTGATCGCGATCAGACCGGGCTCACCGGCGACGACGCTGCCGATCCGCTCGAACCGGACGTCGTGCTCACGGAACAACGCCTCCATCGACGGCCGGTGCTTGGCCGCGACCAGCAGCCCGCCGGACGTCTGGGCATCGGCCAGGATGAAGCGCTCGGGATCCGTGAGCCCGCCGAAGTCGGTGTGGGGACGGACGTACGCGAGGTTCCGCTTCGTCCCGCCGGGCACCACGTCGCTGCGAGCGAGGGCGAGGACCCGCGGGTCCAGCAACGGGATCGCGCCGGCGTCGAGGTCGGCCGCCACACCGGAGGCGAGGAGCATCCGATGCAGGTGGCCGAGCAACCCGAACCCAGTGACGTCGGTCGCCGCCTCGGCGCCCGCGTGCCGCATCGCCTCGGCCGCCGCTCGGTTCGTCGTCGTCATCAGATCGATCGCGCGGGCGATGAGGTCCTCGTCCGCCACGCCTCGTTTGATCGCGGTCGACACGATGCCCAGACCGAGCGGCTTCGTGAGGTAGAGCGCCGCGCCGACCGGCGCGGTCGAGTTGCGCACGACCTCGTCGGGCGACACCAGGCCGATCGCGACCATGCCGTACTTCGGCTCAGGATCCGTGATCGAGTGTCCGCCGGCCACGACCACTCCCTCGGCCGCCGCGACGTCCACCCCGCCCTGCAGGACCCGCGCGAGCATGTCGAGCGGGAGGTCGTCCACGGGCCAGTTCACGATGTTCAGCGCGAGGAGCGGGCTTCCCCCCATCGCGTACACGTCCGAGAGCGCGTTCGTCGCCGCGATACGCCCCCAGTCGTAGGGGTCGTCGACGATCGGGGTGAAGAAGTCGAGCGTCGCGATCAATCCCTCGCCCGACGGCAGCCGGTAGACCGCCGCGTCGTCCCCCGTGTCGGCCGCCACCAGGACGTCGGCGGGCACCGCCGGCAGGGTCACGTTGCCGAGCACCGCGACGAGGTCGTCGGGACCCAACTTGCAGCCGCAACCCGCGCCGTGGCTGAAGCTCGTCAGTCGTCGGGTCTCCGTCGCCTCTCGCACGGCGGAAGCATACGAAGCGATCGCATCGCGGGCGGTGACCTGGTCTAGGTCGTGGCGTCGCCCGGCGGAGGGCCGGGCTCCGTCCCCATCGCGTGGAACCCCCCGTCGACGTGGACGAGCTCTCCCGTGATGCCCGCGGACAGGTCGGAGAGGAGGAACGCGATCGCGCCGGCGACCGGACGGCCGTCGGCCGTGTCCCATCCGAGCGGCGCGCGGTCGGCCCAGCTCCCGGCGATGCGGTCGAAACCGGGGATCCCCTTGCCCGCCATCGTCTTCATGGGCCCCGCGGACACCGTGTTGACCCGGATCTTCTTCGGCCCGAGATCCCTCGCCAGGTACCGCGTGACCGACTCGAGGCCGGCCTTGGCCACCCCCATCCAGTCGTAGATCGGCCAGGCGACCCTGGCATCGAAGTCGAGGGAGACGATCGCGCCGCCCTTCGCCTCCATCAGCGGCAGCATCCCGACCGCGAGGGAGCTGAGCGAGAACGCGCTGGTCTTGAACGCGGTGGCCACGCTCTCCCACGGGGTGTGCAGGAAGTTGCCGCCGAGCGCGTCCTGCGGCGCGAACGCGATCGCATGCAGGAATCCGTCGAGCCGGCCCCAGCGGCGATCGAGCTCCTGGCGCACGGCGTCGATCTGCTCCGGTTCGTTCACGTCCATCTCGAGGACGTCGGGCGGGTCCGGGAGCCGCTTCGCCGTCTTCTCCGAGAGGCTCACGGTCCGACCGAAGTTCGTGAGCACGATCTCCGCTCCCTGCTCCTGCGCGACCTGCGCCGCCGAGAAGGCGATCGACTGAGGCGTGAGGACCCCCGTGATGAGGAGCTTCTTGCCGTCGAGCAGCATCGGGCAACCTTACCCGGCGGCGCCCGCGATCTCCCAGGTCACGTTCCCGTCGTCGTCGAGCTGGGTCACCTCGATCCGCAGTCCGGCGGTCTCGCCGGGTGCCCGAGCGATGCAATCGAGCGTCGACCCCTGTCGAGCCTCGACTTCGTCCGGACACTCGACCTCGATCCCATCGATCCCGAGCTGGTCCGAGATCTTCCTCGAAAGCGTGCGCTCGAGCTGTTCGCGGTCGAGCGTCCGTGGTGCACACGCTCCCGTCGCCACCGAGAGCGCGAGGAGGAGGACGAGCGTCGGGCGGAGGGATCCCGAGAACACCGCGCGGGAGCGTAGCATCGGACGCCATGGATCTCGGAGTCGAGGGAAAGGTCGCGCTGGTGACCGCGGCGTCGAAAGGCCTCGGTCGAGCCTCGGCGCAGGCGCTCGTCGAGGAAGGCGCCAAGGTCGCGATCAACTCCCGAGACCCCGAGAACCTCCGCGCGACCGCGGCGGAGCTCGGCGGTGACGTCCTCGCCCTCCCGGGCGACGTCACCGACCCCGACACGCCGCGCCGGCTCGTGGAGGCCACCGTCGAGCGGTTCGGCGGGCTGCACATCCTGGTGGCGAACGCCGGCGGGCCTCCGAAAGGCCGGGCGATCGACGTCGACGACGCCACGCTCCAGGCCGCGATCGATGCCAACCTCCTCACGTCGGTCCGGTTGGTCCGCGCAGCGTTGCCGCACCTGCGCGCGGCCGGCTGGGGCCGGATCTGCCTCATCGCGTCGAGCTCGGTGAAGCAGCCCATCCCCGACCTCGCCACGTCGAACACCGCCCGCGCCGGTCTGTGGGGGTGGGCGAAGACCGCCGCCCAGGAGCTCGTCGACGAGGGGATCACGCTCAACCTGGCCTGTCCCGGTCTCCACCGGACCCAGCGGATCCTCGATACGGGGTTCTCCGGACGACTCGGCGACCCGAAGGACTTCGGGCGCGTGGTTGCGTTCCTTTGCTCGGAACCCGCCGGCTTCATCTCGGGCGCCGCGCTCCAGGTAGACGGCGCGGGTACCCTTGGCCTCTTGTGACTCCTGACCGAGGCCAGAACGCGATGAGCCAAACGAATGAGCCAAACGAATGAGCCAAACGAATGAGCCAAACGAATGAGCCAAACGAATGAGAAGGACAACGACGTGAACGACAGCGATCGCGCCCATGCGCTCGCCGACCGAGCCTGGGAGGAGCTCCTCGAACGGGAGCCGACCTTCGCGACGGCGATCGGCGACGAGCGCTACGACGACCGGCTCCCCGACATCGGCGAGGAAGGCCGGGCGACGTCGGAGACCCGGAACCGAGCCGCGCTCGACGAGCTCGCCGCGATCGATCGCGCCGGACTCGACCTCACCCTGCGCACGACGATGGACGTGCTCGAAGCGATCGCGACGCAGGCGCTCGCGGCGGTGGATCTGCGGACCGACCGGCTCTACGTCGTCAACCACTTCGTCGGCCCGGGCGTGCTCATCGGCGACATCGCCTCGATCCAGCGGACCGACACCCCGGAGCATCTGGATCGCTACGAGCAGCGGCTCCGCGCGTTCCCCGGCTACCTGGAGGCGTGTGCCGAGATCGCACGGGAAGGGATGGCGACCGGCGTGGTGTCGCCGCGGACCGTGGTCGAACGCGCCGTCGCGCAGGTGGAGCGGATCGTGGCCTCCTCGGCCGATGACGCTCCGCCGTTGGCCGCCGTCGCGGAGGACGACGCCGCGGCGCGCGAGCGGATCGCCGGGGTCTGGATCGATATCGTCGCACCCGCGTTCGGTGGCTACCTCGACGTGCTCCGCGACTACCTCCCCCAGGCCTCCGAAGGCAACGCCGTGACGGACCTTCCGGGCGGCGACGAGATCTATGCCGCGGAGATCCGCTCCTGGACCACGCTGCCCCTGGACCCTCAGGAGGTGCACGACCTCGGCAACGAACGGTGGGAAGCGATCCAGGCCGAGCGGTTCGAGATCGCCGGGCGGCTCGGCTTCTCGGATCCGGCGGAGGCGATCGCGGACCGCACGGCATCGGGGGCCGACACGCCCGCGACCGCGGAGGAGCTGATCGAGCTCGTCGAGAACCAGGTCCAGCGGAGCTGGGACATCGCTCCCGAATGGTTCGGAAGGCTCCCGAAGGCCAACTGCCGCGTCCGCGCGATCGAGGCGTACCGGGCGGCGGACATGGCCCTCGCGTTCTATATGCCGCCGACCGCGGACGGCGAGCGGCCCGGTACCTACTACATCAACACGCACGACCTTCCCGGCAAGGCGCTGCACCAGATCGCGTCCGTCACGTATCACGAGGCGAACCCGGGCCATCACTTCCAGATCGCCCTGGAGATGGAGTTCGAGGATCGCCCCGCGATGCGACGCTTCGGCGGTCTCCTCGCCGGATCATCGTTCGCCGAGGGGTGGGGGCTCTACAGCGAGCGGCTCGCCGACGACATGGGTCTCTACGTCGACGACTGGGAACGCCTGGGGATGCTCGCGGCGCAGGCCCATCGCGCGGCCCGCCTGATCACGGACACCGGGCTCCACGCGTTCGGTTGGTCGAGGGAGCGAGCGATCGAGAAGCTCGTCGCCGGCGGCTCCCCTCGCGGCGAGTCCGAGGTAGAGGTCGATCGCTACATCGCGCTCCCGGCCCAGGCGCTCGCGTACATGGTCGGGATGGTCGAGATCGAGGATGCACGGCGTCGCACCGAGGAGAAGGAGGGCGCCGCGTTCGATCTCAAGGCCTTCCACGACCGTCTGCTCGCCCTGGGGCAGCTGCCGTTGCAGGCGCTCCGCCGGGAGCTCGGCTAGGGCTTGCGGCCTTCGAGCAGCAGATAGTCGAGCACGCCCCGTTCCCAGAGCACGTCGGCCTCGGACAGCATCGTGCGGGCGGCGATCGCGATCGGGGTGGACACGTGGTCGCGGCTCGCGTCGAGGCGGTCACGGACGAAGCGGAGGGCGGGACCGATCACGTGGTCGCCGATCGTCGCCGATCGGATGTCCACGAACCCGGAGGTCGCGGCCGCGGCGGCGATCTCGTCAGGCGACGCGGCGGCACCGGACCGGAGACCCCAGACCCGCAGCATCGCCACAGCCGCGACCGCCTCCCGCAGGCCCTGCGGTCGCCGGAGGGTGGGCACGTCCGACATCGTGAGGACGCCGCCGGGTCGCAACACGCGGAACGCCTCCGCGAGGAACCGCGCGCGCGAGGAGAAGTGGAACGCCGCCTCCACGCTGATCACCCCGTCGAAGGAACCGTCGGCGAACGGGAGCCGACACGCGTCCGCGCACACGGCACGTCCGCCCGCGTCGCGCAGGTTCGCCCGCCCCGCCTCGAGCTGGGACCACGTGATGTTCACCGCGGTGAGCGATCGCGGTCGTGCCACGTCCGCGATGGCGGGATCCTGTGCGGCGAGGCCGTTGCCGACGTCCAGGACGTCGGCGGCGACCGGCAGCGGGGCTGCGATCCGTTCGACGAGTCGGCGCACCGCGACGGGCGCCTCGTCCGGATCGCCGCCGTCCCCCTCCCAGATGCCCAGGTTCAACCAGCCGGGCGCCAGCGCGAGGAAGAAGTCGGGCCCGATCGAGTCGTAGACGGTGGCGGCCGGATTCGTGCCGAACCGCAGCATCGCGGCCGCGTGTCGGAGGTTCGCCCTCGTCCAGGGTGGGCGCATCGAGGCCGCCGCCCGCCACGCGTCGCGGACCCTCACCTTCGCGCCGAACCGGCGGCGACGATCGATCGGCTCGAGACCCGGGGGCATCGGTTCAGGATAGGGAACGGACCCGGCGGCCCGACCCGCGGGCGTCAGACCGGTATCGGGACCTTGACGACCTCTCCCGACTCGAGCAACGGGAACCAGAACGCTCCGCCGGACTCGACCACGAGCTGGTTCGCGTTGATCGCCCCCTGGTCGGAGACCACCCATGTGCCGGTGAGCTCCCCCGTCGCCGGATCCACACGCTGGAGGATCGGCCCGAGGTCGGTCGCCACCCACAGGGCGCCGTCGTGCAGCAGGAGACCGTCCGGGAGCGCTTCGGTCGAGATGGCGGGATCCGGCTCGTTCGTCGCCGGATCGACGCGCTGCACCGCGTCGCTGTCGACAGAGGACACCCACAGGCCGTCACCGGCCTCGGCCATCACCTGCGGCCCGAACTCCGTATCGATCTCCGCGACCACCTCGCCGGAGGCGGGGTCGAGCCGCGTGATCGTCGAATCGAGGTAGTTCGAGACCCACACGCTGCCGAACGCGACCGCCACGAACCGGGGCTCCAGACCCACCTCGACGGGTGGTCCTGCCCGGTTCGCCCGCGGATCGATCCTGACGACCGCCTGGCTCTCCTCGCACACCACCCAGAGCCCGGCGTCGTCGGCGGCCATGCCCTCCGGCGCCTCACAGACGTCGATCGTCGCGTCCACCTCGTTCGTGGCGGGATCGATGCGGGAGACGGTGTCGTCCTCGGAGTTCGCCACCCAGATCGAGTCGAACGCGGCGGCCACCTCGAGCGGGACGGCGCCGACCGGGACGGTTGCCTCGACGGTCGCGCTCGCCGGATCGATCCGCGAGACGCTCGGCGTCCCGCCGCTCGCGAACTCCGAGTTCACCACCCATACCGAACCGAACGCGGCGGCGATACCGATCGGCTCCCCGCCCACGGGGACCCGGGCGACGATCTCGAGGATGGGCGGTCCCGATGGCGTCGCGGAAGGCGACGACGGCGGCGGCAGCGACGGTCCTGGGTCTCCCTCGGTACCGCCGCATGCAGCGAGGACGAGGGAGCATGCCCCCAGCGCTGCGACGGCCCGGCCGACTCGCGACATCAGACCCATCGGCCGGGGACGCTACGTGAGCCACCGCTCCCGAACCAGCGTGGAGCAAGGGAACGCAAGGTCCTCCAGCAACATCGCGACATCCTCAGTGCCGGCGTGGTGCTCGGCAGCACCCGTCGCTACGCCACGAAGGAACGCTCTTCCTCCGCCTCCGTCGCGGCAGGACCGAGGCCGATCGTGAGCACGTCCGCGGCATCCTCGGCCAGGTGGAACGTCATCTCCTCGCGAACCTGTTCGGGGACATCGTCGAGATCCCCCTCGTTGCGCGCGGGAAGGATGACCTCCTTCAGGCCGGCTCGGTGCGCGGCGAGCACCTTCTGCTTCACCCCGCCGATAGGGAGCACGCGGCCCTGGAGCGTCACCTCGCCGGTCATCCCGACCTCGGCTCGAACGGGTCGCCCCGTGAGCAGTGACGCGAGGGCGGTGGTCATCGCCACCCCGGCGCTCGGGCCGTCCTTGGGAACGGCCCCCGCCGGCACGTGGACGTGGAACCGACCGCGGAGCCGCTCCGCCGGGATGTCCAGCTCCGCCGCGTGCGAGCGCACGTACGAGAGCGCGATGCGCGCCGATTCCTTCATCACGTCGCCGAGCTGTCCGGTGAGCGTGAGCCCGTCCGCCATCCCGGTCTCTGGCACGTCCTCACGCGTCGCCTCGATGAAGAGCACGTCGCCACCGGTCCCGGTCACCGCAAGCCCGGTGGCCACGCCGGGGACCGCCGTGCGATCCGCCGCTTCGAAGAAGAACTTCTGCCGTCCGAGGTAGGCACGCAGGTCGGCTTCGACGAGACGAACGGGCGCGGCGACCTCACCGGCGGTGAGCTTCGTCGCCACCTTCCGCATGATCTTCCCGAGCTCGCGCTCGAGGTTCCGCACCCCCGCCTCGCGGGTGTAGTCGCCGACGACGCCACGGAGTGCACCGTCGTCGACGTCGACCTCCTCGGGGCGGAGCCCGTTGCGCTCGACCTGCCGCGGGAGCAGGTGCCGTCGCGCGATCGTGACCTTCTCGTCCTCGGTGTACCCGTCGATCCGGATCACTTCCATCCGGTCCAGGAGGGGCCCTGCGATCGTCTCGGCGACGTTCGCGGTCGCGATGAACAGCACCTCTGACAGGTCCAGGTCCACGTCGAGGTAGTGGTCGCGGAACGTGTGGTTCTGCGCCGGGTCGAGGACCTCGAGCAGCGCGCTCGACGGATCGCCCCGCCAGTCGGCGCCGACCTTGTCGACCTCGTCCAGCATCATCACGGGGTTCTTCGTGCCCGCATCCTTCAACGCGCGCACGATCCGACCCGGCAGCGCGCCGACGTAGGTCCGCCGGTGGCCTCGGATCTCGGATTCGTCGTGCACGCCCCCGAGCGAGACGCGGACGAACTTCCGGCCCAGCGCGCGCGCGACCGACTCACCGAGCGAGGTCTTGCCCACGCCCGGTGGTCCCACCAGCGTGAGGATCGCGCCGGAGCCGCGACCGCCGGTCTCGGCGAGCCCGCGGTCGGCTCGCAGCTTCCGGACAGCGAGGTACTCGAGGATCCGGTCCTTCACGTCGCGGAGACCCTCGTGATCGTCATCGAGCACGACCCGGGCTTCGGCGATGTTCAGGTTGTCGTCGGTCTTGACCGACCACGGGACGTCGAGGAGCCAGTCGAGGTAGGTCCGGATCCACCCGTACTCCGGCGATTGCTCCGATGTCCGCTCGAGCCTGCCGAGCTCGCGATCGGCCTGCGCGCGGACGTCCTCGGGCATCCCGGCTTCGGCGATCTTGGTGCGGTACTCCTCGATGACGTCTTCGGTCCCGTCCTCCCCCAGCTCCTTGCGGATCGCGGACATCTGCTCGCGAAGCAGGACCTCCCGCTGCCGCTCCTCGAGGCTGCCGGCGACCTCGTCTCGGATCCGCTCCTTCACCTGGATCTCGGCGAGCGTCTCCTTGGCCCACCGGAGCACCTTCTCGAGCCTCGCTTCGACATCGAGCGTCTCCAGCACGTCCACCTTCTGCTCGAAGGACAGGTCCGGCGAGTACCCGGACGTGTCGGCGAGCTGGCCCGCATCCGTCACGCCACGGAGGAACTCAGCGACCGCGGGGACGCCGCGGGCGTCGGTGATCGCCTCGATCGCGCCGCGGTACTCCTTCGCGAGATCGCGGGCTCGGTCGCTGACCGGTTCGTCCGCGGGTTCGACCTGCACCCACGTCGCCTCTCCGGTCCCGGCCACCCCGAGGCCCACGGTGGCGCGCCTCAGTCCGCGGATGACCACGGCCTCGACTCCGTTGCGCATGCGCCCGACGTCTTCGATCTCGGCCACGACGCCCACCCCGGCGTACCGACCGTCCACTCGAGGCACGGTCATCAGCAGCGCGTCGTCGCCCTCGGCGGTCGCTCCGATGGCCGCCCGAGCCTCGTCCGACTCGATCGTCAGCGTCACCACCATCCCGGGAAGGACCACTCCCGTGGTCAGGGGCAGCAACGGCAGGGCCTGGATGTCGAGCTCATTCATTCCTGGTCGTCCTCTCTCGCTCTGTGGCATCGAACGAACTGCTCCCCCCATCCTATTCCAAGGTCGTAATGATGATTACCTGATTGCGTCCAGAGGTTCGGGCACCGCCGGGCCGCCCGCCTCCGTGCTCAGTACCGGCGCTGACGTTGTTCAACCGGCGGACATGTCGCTGTCGTCAGCCGTGGTTATCCTCTGCCGTCATGACGAACGCGATCATCACTACGGACCGCCTCACGAAGTCCTTCGGCAAGGTTCGGGCCGTCAAGGGAGTGGACCTCAGGGTCGAAGAGGGCACCGTGTTCGGGCTCCTGGGGCCCAACGGCGCCGGGAAGACCACCACCATCCGCATCCTGACCACCCTCCTCGAGCCCGACGAGGGCACGGCAATCGTGGCGGGACTCGACGTGGTCAAGGATGCGCTGAGTCTGCGGCCGGTGATCGGCCTGGCGGGCCAGTTCGCGGCGGTCGATGAGAACCTCACCGGTCTCGAGAATCTCGAGATGGTCGGGCGGCTCTACCACCTGCCGCGGGAAGAATCTCGGCGTCGCGCGGAGGAGGTCCTCGAGCGGTTCGAGCTCGCCGACGCCGCCCACCGCACCGCCAAGACGTACTCCGGCGGGATGCGGCGCCGGCTCGACGTCGGCGCCAGCCTCGTCGGCCGCCCGAAGGTCCTGTTCATGGACGAGCCCACCACCGGGTTGGACCCGCGGAGCAGGCTCGTGCTCTGGGAGCTGATCCGCGACCTCCAGAAGGAGGGCACCACCCTGTTGCTGTGCACCCAGTACCTCGAGGAGGCCGACAACCTGTGCGATCGCATCGCGGTGATCGATCTCGGGACCGTGATCGCCGAAGGGACGTCCGCGGAGCTGAAGGACAAGATCGGCGGAGAGGTGCTCGAGCTGCATGTCGGTGCGGAGCACCTGCCGCGAGCGGCCGAGACGCTCCGAGGGCTCGGCGCGGGCGAGCCATCGCTCGACGAGGACATCCGGCTCATCCGAGTCCCGGTGGGGAGCGAAGGGCCGACGGTCTTGCTCGATACGGTGCGTCGGCTCGACGACGCGGGCATCGCCATCGAGGACATCGCGCTGCACCGTCCGACGCTGGACGACGTGTTCCTCTCACTCACCGGACATGCGGCGGAGATGGCGATGGAGGAAGCGGAAGAACCCGAGCCCAAGCCCGAGAAGCGCAAGCGGAGGAGGGACCGATGAGCGCCGTCGCCCTGTCTCGACCCTCGTTCGGCACGCGCGCGGTGCTGTCGTTCTTCGACAGCCTGGTCGTCGCGCGCCGGAACCTGATGCAGATCGTGCGGATCCCCGCCGTCCTCGTCTTCGAACTGGTCCAGCCAGTGATGTTCGTCCTTCTCTTCGTCTACGTCTTCGGGAACCAGTTCCGAAACATGGAGGCGTTCGGGGGGTACGTGAACTTCTTGATGCCCGGGATCATCGTGCAGAACGCGATCTTCGGTGCCACG
>Ga0299907_10000930_pt1 | contig 15717 bp, 19 predicted proteins | sample RVTome_16_FD_198680 | JGI IMG/M metagenome (GOLD analysis project Ga0299907, IMG submission 198680) | Soil microbial communities from uranium-contaminated site in the Upper Colorado River Basin, Wyoming, United States - RVT152D67 (version 2) ...
GCCTGCTCCGCGGGCTCGGGGCCGAGGCCATGGAGGCGCCCACGATCGCCGTGGAGGGTCCGGACCCGGGCGGCGACCTGGACGACGCCATCCGCGACGCCGCCCGGGGACGGTTCGCGTGGACCGTGTTCACCAGCGGCGCCGGAGTCCGGGCCTGGTTCGAGCGGGCCGAGGCCCTGGGGGTCGGCCCCCCGGCCTCGGCGGTGGCCGCGGTGGGGGAGGTCACGGCCGACTCCCTCCGGGCCCGGGACGTTCGGCCCTCGCTGGTGCCAGCCGAGTTCACCACCGAGGCCCTGGCCGCGGCCTTCCCCGAGGGCGCCGGCCGGGTCCTGCTGGCCCGGGCCGACCTGGCCACCGCCGACCTCGAGGAGGCTCTCCGGGCCAAAGGATGGGACCCGGCCCGGGTCGACGCCTACCGGGTTCGGCTCGCCGAGGCCCTCCCGGCGTCGGTCGCCTACGCGCTCCGGGACGGGCGGGTGGACGCCGTCACGTTCACCTCTCCCTCGACCGTGGAGGGATTCGTCCGGCTCGCCGATGGGCCACGCCCTCCCGCGGTTTGCATCGGGCCGGTGACCTCCGAGGCCGCCCGGCGGGCCGGCTTCGAGGTCGCAGCCGAGGCCGCCCCCCACACCGAGGAGGGGCTCGTGGACGCGCTGGTCGGGGCCCTGGGTCATGGTTGACACGGCCGGGGTCCTCGGTCAGTCTGCCCGCCGGGGAAGGGAGCCCGACCATGAGAGGGAACGCCCTGCGGATCCTGGCGGTGATCGTCGGGATCGTCTCGACCGCTTGTTTCGGGGACGGCCTCGGTGACCTCAACCCGGTAGAGCGGGACGCGGGAGAGGCGGGGGTTCGCATCGAGGTGGTCGCGTGCGAGCTCGACGAGACCACCGGCAACGTGACGTCCACCGTCGAGGTGACCAGCGAGAAGGAGTACTCGACGGTCCTGGTCGACTTCAAGCTCGTCGACTCCCAGGGGACCGTGGTGGCCTCCAGCTCGACCTCGGCCAGCAACGTCCGTCCCGGCGAGACGTACCGGCTCGAGATGCCCCTCTCGCCCGCCGGCGAGCTCGGCGAGGGCTTCACCTGCGAGGCCGACCTCAACCTGGCCACCGAGCCGTTCGGCTAGGCGACGGGGTAGCATCGACGGGATGGCGTTCCCCATGCATCGGCCCCGCCGCCTCCGGCGGACCGCGGCCCTCCGGGACCTGGTCCGGGAGACCGACCTTGCCCCCCGTCATCTGGTGGCCCCGCTGTTCGTGAAGGAGGGGATCACCGAGCCGGCGCCGATCGGCTCGATGCCCGGGCAGGCCCAGCACACGCTGGAGTCGATCCGGAAGGAGGCCCGGGAGATCTTCGAGCGAGGGGTGCGCGCGTTCGTCCTCTTCGGGGTTCCGTCCCGCAAGGACGCCGAGGGCAGCGAGGCGTGGAACGAGGGCGGTATAGCCCAGCGGGGGATCCGGGCGCTCCGCCAGGAGCTGGGGGACGAGGCCGTGGTGATCGCCGACCTGTGCCTGGACGAGTACACGGACCACGGCCACTGCGGCGTGCTCGACGAGGCCGGCGAGGTGGACAACGACCTCACCCTGGAGCTGTACACCCGGATCGCTAGGTCCCAGGCTCGGGCCGGCGCGGATCTCGTGGCGCCGTCGGGGATGATGGACGGCCAGGTGGCGGCGATCCGCGGGGCCCTCGACGACGATGGGTACGCCGGGGTCGGCATCCTGGCCTACGCGGCTAAGTTCGCTTCCGCCTTCTACGGCCCGTTCCGGGAGGCCGCCGAGTGCGCCCCGCGGTTCGGGGACCGGGCCGGGTACCAGATGGATCCGGGCAACGGCGACGAGGCCCTCCGGGAGATCCGCGCCGATCTGGAGGAGGGAGCGGACGTGGTCATGGTGAAGCCGGCCCTGCCGTACCTCGACGTGATCCGCCGGGCCAAGGACGAGACGGGCGCCCCGGTGGCCGCGTACAACGTGTCCGGCGAGTACGCCATGGTCAAGGCCGCCGCGGAGCGGGGTTGGATCGATGAGTCCCGGATCGTCCTCGAGATCCTCACGGCGATCCGCCGGGCCGGCGCCGACCTCATCCTCACGTACCACGCCGGGGAAGCCGCCGACTGGCTCCGCTAGCTCAACGGAGCCGGTCCGCGAGCTCTCCGACCGAGGCCTCGAGCCCCTTCAGTCGCTCGAGCGTCTCCTCGTTCACCCGGTAGTCGTGCTCGGCCTCGTCCCGATCCTTGGCTGCTTGCCGGTTCTGGCTCATCATCACCACCGGGCCCGTGTATGCGGCCTGGAACGACAGGACCAGGTTGAGGAGGATGAACGGGTAAGGGTCGAACGGCCTTCCCGCGATCCAGCCCCCGATCACGATCGCGTTCGCCACGATCCACGCCGCTAGGAGCACGGACTGGACGATGATGAACGGCCAGGAGCCGACGGTGGCGGCCACCGAGTCGGCCACCCGCTCGCCGGGCGTCCGCCGGTCGATGTGCCTGATGTTGACGGGGGACCGGTTCGAGGTCGTCCCCACGGGGAATCGGAGCCGCATGCCCACCTCCCGAGGTCGTGGTGGGGGAGGATAGCGCCGTGACGCGGTCCGGGGAGCTGTTCGAGCGGGCTCGGCGGGTGATACCCGGCGGGGTCAACTCCCCGGTCCGGGCGTTCGGGGCCGTGGGCGGCACCCCGCCGTTCGCCGTCCGCGGCGACGGCGCCTATCTGATCGACGCCGACGATCGCTCCTTCGTCGACCTGGTTCAGTCCTGGGGCGCGCTGCTGTTCGGTCACGCCCGTCCGGAGATCGTGGCCGCCGCCGCATCGGCCGCGGCCCGGGGGACCTCGTTCGGGGCTCCGACCGAGGCCGAGGTGGCCCTGGCCGAGCGGCTCGTGTCCATGGTTCCGTCGGTGGAGCGGGTCCGCCTGGTGTCCAGCGGGACGGAGGCGGCCATGAGCGCGGTCCGGCTGGCCCGGGGGGTCACCGCACGGCCCAAGGTGGTGAAGTTCGACGGCTGCTACCACGGTCACGCGGACGCGCTGCTGGCCCGGTCGGGGTCGGGCCTGGCCACGTTCGGGATCCCGGGGACGCCCGGGGTGACCGCCGGCGCCTCCGCCGACACGATCGTCCTGCCCTGGGGCCACACCGACGCGGTGGAGGAGCTGTTCCACGAAGGGGGACACGCCATCGCCTGCGTGATCCTCGAGCCGGTGCCGGCGAACATCGGCGTCCTCCCGCCCCCGCAGGGCTTCCTGGAGTCGCTCCGGGATCTGACCACGGATGCCGGCGCGCTCCTGGTGTTCGACGAGGTCATCACGGGGTTCCGGCTGGCCGCCGGGGGCGCTCAGGAGCGGCTCGGCGTCCGTCCCGACCTGACGGTGCTGGGGAAGGTCATGGGGGGCGGGTTCCCGTGCGCGGCGTTCGGGGGCCGGGCCGAGGTGATGGATCATCTGGCGCCAGAGGGGCCCGTGTACCAGGCCGGTACGCTTTCGGGTAACCCCGTGGCGGTGGCGGCGGGCCTGGCCGCACTGGACCTTGTGGAGCGGCTCGACCCGTACCGCGAGCTCGATCGGACCGCGGAGGCGCTGGCCGGCGGGCTGGCCAGCGCCCTCGGCGAGGCGGGGGTGCCCCACGTCGTGAACCGCGTGGGCTCCCTGTTCTCGGTGTTCTTCGCCGGCGGCCCCGTGGCCGACGCATCGGCGGCCCGGGCCGCCGATCACGACGCCTACGCGCGCTTCTTCCACTCCATGCTGGAGCGGGGCGTGTACCTTCCGCCGTCCGGGTTCGAAGCCTGGTTCCTGTCGACCGCCCACGCCGACGCCGAGCTCGATCGCGTGATGCAGGCGGCCAGGGAGGCCGCCAAGGAGGTGGCCGCTACCGGGGGATCGTGAAGAACAGGGCCACGAAGACGGCCAGCACCATCACCGAGAAGAGGATGAAGGACAGCCCGCCCTCCTCGACAGCCGCCAGGATGGTCCCCGCGTCCACCGCCCTCCTCCTAGGCCGGGCCCCGCCAGGGGGCCTGGTCGCCGCCGGTCAGGATGTCCTTCCGCCGCCGTTCGGCCCGGTCCAGGAACGGCAGGTGCGCCACGAACCCGATGATCGAGCCCGCCAGGAACAGCCACGATGGGAGGGCCAGGTCCCCTGGGTCCTTGTAGCCGACCACCGTCACTTCGGGGCCGCCTGTGGTGGCGAAAGCCCGGGCCGCGGCCAGTGGGGTCCCGTCCACCTCGGTGAACCGGAGGTCTGCGATCTCGAAGGTTTCCGGTGTGATCTCACCCTGGAGGCCGGCCCGACGGAGCTCGGCGGCGGCCTCCTCGGCCAGGAACTCCCGGAACGCCAGCGTGACCGGCTCCACCTCGCCGCGGAAGGCCCGCCGGTCCTGGGCGCTCCGCCACGGCCCCGCCGGATACTCCGCGACCACCCTGTAGTTCGGCGAGGACAGGTCGGTGCCGGCCGCCAGCCCGAACCACGTCGGCAGGTCCCCCCTCGGCCCAAGGTTCGGCGGGGTCCCCGGCGCGCCGAACGCCCACAGCGCGGACAGGATGATCATGAACGCGAAGAACCCTGTGGCCGAGACCAGGTAGCCCATCCGCACGCCGAACACCGCGGAGGTGAGGAGCCACACGCTCCCCCCGAAGATCACGAACGCCGAAACCACCACCAGCGCGCCCTCGATGTTCGTCCTGGTGAGGGCGAGGACGTCCGTCACTGGGGCTCCCCGGGGGTGACCGTGGGTCCCGGCTCGGGGGTGGCCGCCGCCTGCGGGTTCGTGCACAGGTTCGCCTCCTCGGGGACGTTTTCCTCATTGATCCCCGCGAGGTAGCTGATCAGGTCCAGGATCTGCTGGTCGTTCATGGGGCCGGCGAACCGGATGCTCCAGGACGGCATCGGGGTGCCCTCGCGGCCCTCCATGATGGTGGTCCTGATGTCCTCGAGGCTGGTGATGAGCGGATGGCCGGTGGCCGCCCCGCCGCACACGTCCAGGAGCGCCGGCACCGGGTACTCCGGGATGAACTCCCCGTCGGCGGTGGTGAACGGGACCGTCCCGCCCTGGGCTTCGGCGCCGTGGCACCGGGCGCAGCCGAACCCGGTGGGGTTCTCCTCCGTGGAGACCTGGAACCACATCTCCCCGCGCTCCACCGATCGGGCCGCCAGCTCGGTCTCGTCGTCGACGTTCTGGCCGGGCTCGCCGAGCCAGATCACGGCGAGCCAGGGGGCGATCAGGAGCATGAACGCCACGCCTCGGGCCATGGTCCGGTCGATGTGATGCTGCTCGAGCACCTCGTCGGCGGGTCCGGGCCGCATGCCGGAGGGGATGTCCGGGCCTCGGGCCCCGCGCCGCCGGGCGGCCATCACGATCAGCCCCGCCACGAAGGCCAGCCCGATGACCACGCCCGAGATCAGGGCCACGGTGGCGGCGGTGGACAGGGCCAAGGCCGTCACTCACTCACCCCCGATCGTGATGCAGAACGGGCCCTCGGGCTGCTGCTCGATGGTGTCGGTGCCCCGAGGCGGCCCGTCGATCCGCGTGCCGGTGTCCACTCTGACGACCCCGTTCTCCACCATCACCCGGAACCGGTCCATCCCGCGAGGGGCCGGCCCGTCCCGATACTCGCCGGCCCGGTTGTACTTCGATCCGTGGCACGGGCACTCGAACCACTGGCTCTGGGTGCAGAAGGGGACCCGGCACCCCAGGTGCACGCACTTCTGGTACAGGGCCATGAGGCCCTCGCCGACCAGGCCCTGATACATGGTGTCGGCGGCGTCCCCCTCGTAGCTAACCAGGTAGAACCGGCCGGCCCCGTAGTAGTAGGGCTGGTTGTCCTGGTCGATCAGCTGCTTGACGGCGTCGGGGGTGAGGCCGAGGTCGATCACGGCCCCGAAGCCGCCCCGGAGGTTCGGCCAGACGAACGCGATGCTGGCCAGCCCGAACTCCGCGCTGAACAGGCCGATCGAGGCCAGCAGGGAGCGTCGGAAGAAGTCCCGCCGCGACACCGGCGAGGGTCGCTTCGCCTCCGGGGGCCGTTCGGGCTCGGGGCGGGGCACCTTGCCGGCGGCGGCCTCCCGGAACACCGCGGCGGCCTGGCGCGATCGGATGAACGCCCCCGCCAGCAGCAACAGGAACAGGCCGATCAGGGCGGCCACGATGATGATGGCGAAGGTCTCTCTCATAGGTCGAAGAACACCCCATCCACCCAAGGCCACACGAAGTTGAACCCGGGGCCTCGGAAGAAGGCCCCGATGACCGTGAGGATCATGAGGAACATCAGGAGCATCGTGAAGAGCACTATGGCGAGCTTGCGGTCGCCGGGCTTGGAGCTTGGATTCCGGTCGGCGTAGGGGAGCACGAACAGCAACACGAAGAACAGGGTCGGGACGATCACCCCGGCCACCATGGGGTGGAAGTACCGAAGGAGCTCCTGCAGGCCCAGGAAGTACCAGGGAGCCTTCGAGGGGTTCGGGGTCAGGTTCGGGTTGGCCAGCTCACGCAGCGGCGCGTTCACGAACGTGGAGAACACGATCAGGGCCGCGGTGACGATGATCAGCGACAGCAGCTCCTGGATCAGGAGGTGGGGGAACGTGTTGACCCGGTCGCCCTGCTCCCGCTCCACGCGCTGGACGCCCTCCGGGGGGACCAAGGCCAGGAGCCGGTGTTTGTCGGGCGCGCCCGGCTTCGGCGACGGCGCCTTCCCGGTCGGGGGCGGGGCCACCAGGGGCGCCGCCGGCGGGGGGACCACCGCGATCGCGGCCGGGACCGCGGCCGCCGCGGGCGCCGCGGAAGGCGCCGCGGAAGGCGCCGCGGGCGCTGCAGCTGCGGGCGCGGAGGGCTGGGGGGCCTCGGCCGCGGGTGCCGCCGGGGCCGCTGCGGGCGCGGCTTCCTCCTCGCCGTGCTGGCGCTTGTACTCGACCATGGCCACCCGGCGAGCCCGTCCCTCGGCCACCCGGCGGCTGACGCCCTGCTCGAGCAGCTCATTCAGGACCCTGTTGAAGGTCTCCGGGTTGAGGTTCTCCGCGAACTCGGCCATCTACAGGGGCCCCGAGATCCCGCCGTCCTTCCGGATCCGCCAGAAGTGCACCGCCAGGAAGATAGTGATCACGAAGGGCAGGGCCAAGACGTGGAGGACGTACCAGCGGAGCAGGGTCTCCCCGCCGACCTCGGCCCCTCCGAGGAGGATGAACTGGACCTCCGGCCCGATCCCCGGCGGCGAGTACTGCCCGAAGCTCGTTCCCACGGTGAACGCCCAGAACGAGAGCTGGTCCCACGGCAGCAGGTAACCGCTGAACGCCAGGAGCAGGGTGATCAGTAGCAGGATCACCCCCACCACCCAGTTGAACTCCCGGGGCGGCTTGTACGCGCCGGTGTAGAACACCCGGGCCATGTGCAGGAACACCGTGATGACCATGAGGTGGGCGCCCCACCGGTGGATGTTCCGCACCATATCCCCGAACACCACGGTGTTCCGGATGGTCTCGATGTCCGTGTACGCCTGGCCCGAGGCCAGCTCGGCGGCGGGCCGGTAGAAGAACATCAGGTATATGCCGGTGACCGTCAGCAGGATGAACAGGAAGAAGGACAGGCCTCCCAGGCAGAAGGTGTAGGTCAGCTTCAGCCCGTGCCGCTTCACCTTGACCGGATGGAGGTGGTACAGGACGTTGTTCATGGCGGCCAGGGCCCGGTCCCGCTGCGTGTCCTTGTAGCCCTTGCGGAACACCGATCCGGGCCGGAAGATCGACCGCCAGGCCTCCGACTCCCGGACCTTGTCGAACACCTCGCCGGGGCTGGGCGGCCTGGGGAGCTTCAGCTTCACGCGGGCTCCTCCGCCCGCTGCGACAGAGGCACGGTCGCCATGGGCCGCTGGCCCCCCTCGACGGCCGACCCCTCGGGCAGCCGGGCGTAGTACAGGCAGTCGCTGGGGCACCGCTCCACGCACACGGAGCACCGGGTGCAGGCGTTGTCGTCGACCACGAAGATGGCCTCGGCCCGCTCCACGAGCTCGCCGGTGGCCGGGTCCACGGTCTCCCGAACGATGCCGGTGTCGAGCATGAAGATGCAGTTCCACGGGCAGACGTCCTCGCAGGCCCGGCACAGGATGCACGGCTCGGGGTCAAGCATCAGGTGCTTCGGGGACCTGACGCCTTCCTTCAGCCAGCTGGGGTCGACCGGCTCCAGCACGTAGTCGTCCCGGATGTCGACCTCGGTCTTGACGAATGGCATCCTCGGCCTCCTACCGGTACCCGCCGGAATAGCGCTCAGCCTGCTTCTCGCCCCGGAGGCGTCGGCGCAGGGTCTGGATCTTGAATGCCGTGACCACGAAGACCACCACCCAAACCGTGATCCATCCCATGGCCACGGAGTCCCGGAATGCGATCAGGATCCGGTCCTCGGTGGTCCATCCGAGATCCTGCTCGGCGAAGTACAGCCACCAGGAGGGGATCACCGCCAGCGTGGTGATGGCCACGAACGAGATCCCGACGCCGGCCAGGAAGGCCGTGGTCCAGGTCCACTCCCAGGTCCGGGCGAAGTCCTCCCCACGCTTGATCCAGGGCCGAAGCCTCCGCTCCATCGCCTTGGGGATCGGCAGTCTCAGGGCACGACTCCTTCGTTCATGGTGACGATGGCGATTCTACCAACGGCCCTCTCGGCCCCCCAGCCGCGGGCCCCGCTCCCAGACCTTGTGAAGCGATTCACAAGCACCTGACCGGATTCTCCGACACGGTCGCCCGAGACGCAACCGGGTGCGAGACTGGCCGCGTGGACTTCGGGAACGCGCTGGGCGCGTGGTGGGGCCCGGCCCTGGCGTTCGCTGCGGGCGTGGTGTCGTGCGCCTCGCCGTGTGTGCTTCCCCTGCTCCCCGGGTACCTCTCGTTCGTCTCCGGGACCCGGGACGGGGGGCGCCGCCCGCTACTGCCGATGCTGATGTTCGTGCTGGGGTTCGCCGTCGTGTTCACCTCGCTCGGGGCGTTCTCCAAGGTGTTCGTTCCCTTGCTGCGCTCGCCGACGGCCTCGCGAGTGGCAGGCCTTCTGGTGGCCGGCGTCGGGTTGCTGATGCTTCTGTACGCCCTCCGCATCGGGAGCCCGTCGCTGTTCGCGGAGCGCCGCCCGTTCCTGGCCAGGATCCGCCCCGGCCCGGTGTCCGCTCTGCCCCTGGGCATGGCGTTCGCCGCGGGATGGACCCCGTGCATCGGGCCCGTGCTGGCAGGCATCCTGGGGCTGGCCGTGGCCCAGGGAGGCGGGGCCTGGGGAGCGCTCCTACTGTTCGCCTACTCCCTGGGGCTGGGCCTTCCGTTCGTCCTGATCGGGCTGGGCGTCCGCCGGCTCACCGGCGCGCTGGGCTTCGTCAAGCGCAACTATCACTGGATCGCTGGGACCGGCGGGGTCGTCCTCGTGGCGATAGGCGTCCTCCTGGCCACCGACCTGTGGATCCCGCTGCTCTCGAGGCTGGGCGTCCTTCGGCTCGTTCAGGGCTTCACGCCACCGATCTGACCGCGTGTAGCATCGGGCCGGACCCCCATGGCATCGACCTCGGAATCCCTGTACCGCTCGCTCGTATCGGTGCTGCGCATGCTTCGCTCCATGCGCACCGCCCTGGTCCTGCTTCTGGTGGTGGGCGCCGCCAGCGTGCTCGGCTCGCTGGTCCCCCAGGCCCCCACCGCGCCGGGCGCGGTGGCCGATCTGTTCGTCACCAGGCCGTTCCTGGCCCGCGTGTACCGGGCCGTGGGGCTCTTCGACGTGTACGGCTCGTGGTGGTTCACGCTGACCTACGTCCTCCTCCTGATCTCCCTGGCCTCCTGCCTGGTCCCCCGGACCCGGGCGCTGGTTAGGGGGCTGAGGCCGCGCCCCCAGCCGATGCGCGAGCTCGACGGGATGCGGCACTTCGCCGAGGCCGTGGTCCCCGAAGCCCCCGAGGCCGTCCTGGCCCGCTCCAGGACGGTCCTCCGCCGCCGCCGGTTCCGGGTCGCCGCGGCCGAGCCCGGCCTGGCCGCGGAGAAGGGCGGGGCCCGGGAGTGGGGGAGCCTGCTCTTTCACTGGTCACTGTTCCTGATCCTGATGGGCGCGGTATACGGGAAAGGGTTCGGCCTCCGCGGCGTGGCCACGATCGTCGAGGGCGAGACCTGGACCGAGGCCCACGCGTCCTACGACCTGCCCCCCGAGGAGGGTCGGTACTTCACCGAGGGTATGCACACCGGGGTCCAGCTGCGCCTGGAGGACTTCGACGCCACGTATCACTCCAGCGGCCTCCCCAGGGACTTCGTGTCCCGCGTCGAGGTGATCGAGGCGCGGGGGCGGCCGGCCGCCACCACCGAGGTCCGCGTCAACCACCCGCTCACTGTCGATGGCCTGAAGGTGTTCCAGCAGGGCTATGGGTGGGCGCCCGTGATCGAGGTCCGCCACGATGGGCGCCTGGTGGCCGGCGGGCCCGCGGTGTTCGTCACCGACGCTCCGAACGACCAACGCCGGCCGTGGCGGGGGGTGATAAAGCTGCCCTCCCTCGATCCACAGGTGGGGCTGGCGTTCCGGCTCCTCCCCGACCCACTGGCCGGCGTGGCCGGCGCACCGATGCTGGAGGCTCGGAACCCGTTCCTCTTGTGGCGGGCGTGGCGGGGCGATCTCAGGTTGACCTCAGCCCAGAGCGTGTTCCGACTCGACACGACGGGGCTGGAGCCCTGGCTCGATGGGGGGCTGGGCCTCGGCGAGACGGAGGAGCTCCCCGGCGGCATCGAGATCACGTTCCGCGAGCTCCGTGAGTACACGCAGCTGTTGGTGAAGCGCGACCCCGGCACAGGGCTGATGCTGGCCGCGGCGATCCTGATCCTCGTGGGGCTCGTCCCGGCTCTGGCCTCGAGCCGTCGGCGGGTGTGGGTTCGGGCCACCGGCGCGAACGGCGCGGGGACCAGGCTCCAGGTCGGCGGGTTCGCCCTGCAGCGCCGAGCCGCGTTCGAGGAGGAGTTCGATGCCATCGCCCGCGAGTTGAGTAAGGTGGAGCGGTGAGCCCCGGCGGCCTGACCACCACGTCGAACCTCACCTTCGGCCTGGCCCTGGTCCTCTATCTCGCCGCGGCGGTGGCGTCGTTCCACTTCCTGGCGTTCCGCCGGCGGGGCGTCCTGGCGGCGGGCCGGGCGGTGGCCTTCGCCGGCCTGGCCGCGCATGGGGTATCGGTGGTGACCAGGGGCCTGGCGGCCGGGCGGGTCCCGTGGGGCAACATGTACGAGTACGCCAGCGTCCTCGGCTTCCTGATCGTGGCCGCGTACCTCGTGGTGATCGAGCGGGCGTGGCGAACCGAGGAGGTGCGGGGCTTCGCCATCGGCACCGCCGTCCTGGCCATGGCCGGGGCCACCCTGATCTACGTCCCGCCGGGCCCGCTGGTCCCCGCGCTGAACTCGTACTGGATCCAGATCCACGTGGTCCTGGCGGTCCTGGCTTCCTCGTTGTTCATCCTGGCCACGGTGTTCACGGTGCTCTACCTGGTGCAGGACCGTCGGGAGCGCCGCTCGGCGCCGGTGGCGGTCCCGGCGCGGGAGCCCGCGCTCGTGGGCGCGGCCGGTGAGCGCCCCGAGGACTACGCCCCCGCAGACGAGGAGACGTCTGCGCTTCCCGCGGGGCGGAGCAGCCTGCCGACGTCGGCCGCCCTCGACCGCATGGCGTACCGGACCATAGTCTTCGCCTTTCCCATCTGGACCATGGCCGTTATCGCCGGGGCCATCTGGGCCGAGCAGGCCTGGGGCCGGTACTGGGGCTGGGACCCCAAGGAGGTGTGGTCCTTCGTCACCTGGGTGGTCTTCGCCGCCTACCTCCACGCCCGGGCCACCGTCGGGTGGCGGGGCCGCCGGGCCGCGGCCCTGGCCCTGGTGGGGTTCGGAGCGCTTGTGTTCAACCTCGTGGTCGTGAACACGGTGATCGCCGGGCTGCACTCCTACGCGTAGCGGACCGGCTCAGCCGACCGAGGCGGTCCCCTGCATCTGCGGGTGCACGTCGCACACGAACCGGTACGAGCCCGGTCGCGGGGCGGGGAACCCGTACTCGATCGTGGCCGGCCCGGTGATGATCTCTCCCTGGAAGACGGGGTCCCCGCCCCCCGTGTAGATCGCCACGTTGTGCGGGATCCCGGCGTCGCGGTTGTCGAAGGCGATCACGACCTCGCCCTCGGCGGGCAGGGACAGCTCAGCGGTGTCGAAGGCGATACCCTCGGCGGCGAGCGCCACGACGTCGCCGCCGGGCCCTTCTGGAGGGGTCTCCTCCTCCTCGGCCGGTGACTCCACGGGCTCGGGGCTCTCCTCCTCCCCCGGCAGGGGAGGGGGCGGCTCCGGCGGACCCTCCTCCTCCTGGACCAGGCTGTGGACGGGGCGCTCGCCGAGGACCGCCCCGGCGATCCCGCCTCCCAGGATCGTGCCCACCAGGAGGATGACCAGGAAGGCGAACCCCCGGGTCCCCCGGATGGTGGCCGCCAGGGCGCACCCCACCAGGATGTTCGTGGCGAACAGGAGGGCCACCCACGGCGCCAGGGTTTCCGGCACCGCCAGGAGGATCCGGGAGAACGCGATGATGAGCACCGCCAGGAACACGAACGCCGTCACCGGGATGCCCACCCCCAGCAGGACCCGCCGGCGGACCTCGGCGCTCACCGGGACTCCAGCCGGCTGAGGTGCCGCTCGACGTCCTGCCACACCGGTTCGTCATCTCCCCCGAGCTCCTCCTGCCGGTGCCACCGGAAGAACAGGGCGGCGATGAAGCCCCACAGGATGAACCCGCCCACGAGCTTCATCACCAGCCCGGCGACCCGCTGGTCGGTCACCGGGTCCATCCCCACGAGCGGCGCGGCCAGCCCGTAGAACGGGTAGATCGGCGTGTCGGCGAACGTGAGGAACGACGCCGGGACGGTCGGGACGATCGACTGGGCGAAGAGGTAGAGCATCTGGCCCGGGTACCGGAGGCGGGGGATCTCCACCACCGGTGAGAGCACCGGCATCCACATCAGCAGCGCGGTGAGCACCAGGACGGCGTGGATGCCGAAGTGGACGAGCTCGGACCGAAGAGCCAGGTCGACGAGCGCCGGCCAGTGGCTCAGCGCGATGAACGCGTTGAACAGGAGCAGGGCCACCAGTGGCCTGGACAGCCCCCGGACGGAGGCCAGCGCCCACCGGGGGCGGAAGAGGCTCCGGAACAGCCACCCCGGGGTGCCGGCCAGTAGGAGCGGCGGCGCCACCAGGCTCATCAGGAGGTGCTGGACCATGTGCACGCTCAGGAGGCGCTCCTCCGCGAGCTCGTGGACCGGCCAGTCCGAAGCAACGAGAAGAGTGAGGACCCCGGCCGAGAAGGCCACGACCTGGCCCCGGGTCGCCGCCGGCTCGCCGGGGGTCACGTGGCGGGGTCCCCACCACCTGAGGGCGGCCCAGTACCCGCCCGCCAGGACGAGACAGAGCGCCCACACGTCCGGGTGGGGGTGCCAGCCGATGGTGGGGTCAGGCACGGCGGAGGAACCTCGGACGGGCCAGGAACAGGCCCAGCAGGACGAGCACGAACGCGACCGCAAGGACCGCCGGCACGACCCCGGCCCCGAACGTGAGCATGACGACCAGGAACACCGACAGCGCCAGGGCCAGGCCGGTCACGAACAGCCGCTTGAACACCGGGGGATCGAACCGGAGGTGCATGAACCACAGGACCACCAGGGCGAACTTGATCGTCATCAGCAGGAGGAGCGCGGTCACCACAACCGTGCTGGACAGGAAGTCGACGTAGAACAGGGCCACCTCCATGCCGGTGACGATGGCCAGGACGATGGCGATCATCACGTACTCGCGAGGGCCCGGGTGGGCCTGGTCCTCCGCGGGGAGGTGGGCCTCGCCGCGGGGCTCGAACTCCTGGCGCTCGGTCTCCGTGCTCATGTCGGGATCAGGTAGACCACTGTGAAGATCACGATCCACACGATGTCGACGAAGTGCCAGTACAGGCCGACCAGCTCCACCCTCAAGGCGCGCTCCGCCGGCAGCCGGCCGGTCAGCGACATCCCGTACAGCGTCAGGAGCATCAGGATCCCCATGGTGACGTGCGCCCCATGGAACCCGGTGAGGACGAAGAAGCTCGACCCGAACAGGTTGCGTGAGAGCGTGAGCCCCTCCCGAACGAACACCGTGAACTCGAACACCTGGCCGCCCACGAACGTGATGCCGAGCAGCGCCGTGGCCAGCAGCCACGCCCGGAGCCGCCTGTGGTCCCCCCGCTGGATGGCGTGCAGCGCCAGCACCATCGTTAGGCTCGACATCAGCAGGACGAACGAGGAAACCGAGGTGTAAGGGATGTCGTACACGTCCTCCGGGAACGGCCCCTGGATGCTCCGCCCTCGGTACAGGAGGTACGTGGCGATCAGCGATCCGAAGAACAGGCACTCCGAGCCCAGGAACGCCCACATGCCGAGCTTGCGGTTGTCGAGGCCGGTAGCGGTGTGGGGGACGTGGACGGCGTCGCCGGTCATCAGTCGCCCTCAGCCACCGGCTCGAGGCTCCACCCGAACAGGCCCGCCATCGTGATCAGAGCGCCCACGATCGACGCGGGCCAGAAGTAGATCAGGCCGTACATGATCACCGGGAGGCCCAGGGCCGCCAGGAACGGGAAGTACGAAGGGTCCGGCATGTGGATGTCGTGATGGCCCTCCTCGGCCGCGTGCTCCTCCTCGGCCGCCCCGGCGACCACGGGGACCGGCCGCCCGCGCTCGTCCTCGGCGTACTTCCGGTGCCACAGCTCATCCCGGTGCCTAACCACGGGGACCTCATCGAAGTTGTAGTGCGGGGGAGGCGAGGGGATCGACCACTCCAGCGTCCGGGCATCCCACGGGTCGGCGCCGGCCTCCCGGCCCCGGGAGAGGCTCCGCACCAGGTTGATCATGAACACCAGGATCGATGCGGCGATGATGAACGAGCCGACAGTCTCCACGAAGTTCCAGAACCCCCAGCCGGCCTCCTCCGGGTAGGTGTAGTACCGGCGGGGCATGCCCTGGAGCCCCAGCCAGTGCATCGGGAGGAACGTGAGGTTGAACCCGATCAGCATCAGCCAGAAGTGGATCTTTCCGAGGCCCTCGTCCAGCATCCGGCCGGTCACCTTGGGCAACCAGTAGTACGCTCCCGAGAATAGCCCGAAGATCGCGCCGCCGAACAGCACGTAGTGGAAGTGGGCAACGATGTAATAAGTGTCCTGCTGTTGGAAGTCCGACGGGACGATGGCGTGGGTTACTCCGGACAGCCCTCCGATGATGAACATCGCCACGAACCCGATGGAGAAGAGCATCGGCGTGGCGAAGCGGATCGACCCGCCCCACATCGTGCCTAGCCAGTTGAAGATCTTCACGCCGGTGGGCACGGCTATGAACATAGTGGACAGGGCGAAGGCCGTGTTGGCCACGGGACCCAGACCCGTGGTGAACATGTGGTGGGCCCACACGCCCCAGCCCATGAACCCGATGGCGATCCCCGAGAACACTACGGCCGCGTAGCCGAACAGGGGCTTCCGGGAGAACGCGGGTAGGACCTCGGAGACGATCCCCATGGCCGGGAGGATCAGGATGTACACCTCGGGGTGGCCGAACAGCCAGAACAGGTGCTGCCATAGGAGGGCGTCACCACCGGCATCCGGGCTGAAGAACACAGTGCCGAACAGCCGGTCGAAGCCCAGCTCGAACAGGGCGATGGCGATCACCGGCATGGCGAACAGGAGGAGGAAGGACACGACCAGCG
>Ga0299907_10000931_pt1 | contig 15712 bp, 15 predicted proteins | sample RVTome_16_FD_198680 | JGI IMG/M metagenome (GOLD analysis project Ga0299907, IMG submission 198680) | Soil microbial communities from uranium-contaminated site in the Upper Colorado River Basin, Wyoming, United States - RVT152D67 (version 2) ...
GGATAGGGATCCGGAGCCAGCAACCCGAGGATGCGCGCCTGTGATCGGGCAGAGACGATCACCCGATCGCCCCACCGCGTCATCAACTCGGCTGACGGCTCCCGGCAGCACTCCGGCTCGGGGCAGGTGGATCTTGCCCGGTTGGTGGTGTCCCGCCCCCGGAACCATCGGGAGTCGTCGAAGCGAACCCCCAGGGTGATGGCATGGGCGGGCTCGCGGGCGGCCTCGACATGCGTGGTGCAGAAGTAGGTCCCGGCCCGGGTGTCGGTGTAGCTGGCCAGCGCATACGCCCTCCGGGGGATGCCGGCGTATGTCGAGCTTCAGGAACGCGAGTTCGATCTGGAGGACCGGGGATACACCGCCACCCGTCATCAGCGGGAGGTCGGTGCCGGCTACTTCGACATGGTCAGCCAGGTGATCTCGGGTGGGAGCTCGTCGACCCTCGCCTTGAGGGGGTCGACGGAGGAAGAGCAGTTCTAACCGGCCTGTAGTTGCAATTTCACTCGACCCGGGTGAAATTGCCCGGGTGGCAGGGGTCGCCCATCTCGAGACCAAATCGGAGTCGATCGACACCCGCCGGCTCAGCCGGCCGGGCCTCGTGGTGTGGGCGGCGGCCCTGGCCTTCGTGGCCGTCTACGGGACGCTCATCGTCCTCAATTTCCGGGCGTTTCGGATCGTGGCGTTCGACTTCGGGATCTTCGACCAGGCACTCTGGCTTGTCAGTCGGGGTGAGGACCCGTTTGTCACCGTGCGGGGCCTGCACCTGCTCGCCGATCACTCCTCCTACATCCTCTTCCTCCTGACGCCCCTGTATTGGATCGCACCACACCAGGAGGTCTTGCTGGCATTCTCGGTCGTCGTCCTCGCGGCCGGGGCACCGCTCGCCTATGCGATCGCCCGCAGGTTCGGAGCCACCGGCTGGGTCGCCGCCGGCATCGCCGTGGGTTATCTGCTCCACCCCGCCCTGGCATGGAGCGCCCGGGACAACTTCCATCCCGAGATCCTGGTGATCCCGCTCGTGCTCGGGGGGTTCCTGCTCCTTCAGCATGGCCGTAAGGCATGGGCATTCTCGCTCTTCGGGCTGGCCCTGCTCGCCAAGGAGGATGTGGCTCTGCTGCTGGTCCCCCTGGGCTTGTACCTGGCCCTGGTGATGAAGGAGCGGACGGTGGGCTACGTCCTCGCCGGTGTGGCCACTCTGGCCTTCATCGTCAACTTCGCAGTGCTGCTGCCCCACTTCAGCCCCACCGGCGAGCTCCTCTACTCGGGCCGATATCACGCTCTCGGGGAGGGCATGACCGGTGTCATCGCCGGGCTCCTCACCAAGCCCGACGTCGTGTTGAGCACGATCCTGGAGGCCGACAGACTCGAATACGTCCTGGCGATGGTGCTGCCCCTGCCCCTGGCCCTCCTCGAGCCGCGTCTGCTGCTGATCGGCGGTCCCACCTTCCTCGCCAACGCACTCTCGGCCCACTCCTACCAATACGAGATCAGATGGCACTACACGACGTACATCGTCGTCTCGGTCGCCCTGGCGTCTGCCAACGGTGGGGCGTGGCTGTCACGACGTTGGGTCGACACGGCCCGGGTGGCGGCCGTCATCGGTGTGCTGGTGGCGATCGGGTTTCACATCACGCTGGCCCCCAACCCGATCACCTCTCCCGAGCAATGGTCACAACCGTGGGAGATGGGAGACGCCATGCAAAGGGCCGTGGACATGATCCCGGATGACGCCGTGGTGTCGGCGATGAGCCCGTTCGTCCCGCATCTGACCCATCGTGAGGTGGTCTATCTGTTCCCGACGCCATGGGCCCGTCAGGACTTCGGCGAGGGCGATGTGGTGCTCCCGTCGTCCGATGGGGTCGATTGGGTGGTGGTGATCACCGATCGGTATCTGGACGCGCAACCCCACATCCAGACGGTTCGCGACTCGGGCCAGTTCGTGGTGGTGATGGAAGAGGGAGCGGTCGTCGTGATGCGCCGCCGTTCGCCCTGATCTCCGCCCATGGGGCCCGGGTCTAGTCTTCGATCGTGGAGACCAGGCGACTGGGGAGTTCAGACCTCGAGTTGAGCGTGCTCGGCCTGGGGACGATGACCTTTGGCGACGAGTCCGACGAGGAGACGTCACATGCCATCCTCGACGAGTACGCCCAGGCGGGGGGCCGGTTCATCGACACTGCCGACGTCTACAGCCACGGGGTGTCCGAGGAGATCATCGGCCGGTGGCTGGCGGCCCATCCCGACTACGAGATGGTCATCGCCACCAAGGCCCGATTCTCGATGGGGGAGGCCGCGGATGAGCGCGGGGCTGGCCGGGCCCACCTGGTCAAGGCCTTGGACGCCAGCCTCCGCCGGCTCGGCGTCGATGTGATCGATCTCTACCAGATGCATGCCTGGGACCCTCAGGTGCCGATCGAGGAGACGCTGGGTGCGCTGGATGGCTTCGTCGAAGCGGGGAAGGTGCGGTACGTCGGGGTGTCCAATTACTTGGGTTGGCATCTCGAGAGAGCCGTGCAGGTCGCACGTCGGGAGGGCTGGTCCGAGATCGTCTCCCTCCAGCCTCAGTACAACCTCCTGGCACGGGAGATCGAGCTCGATGTGCTGCCTGCCGCCCTCGACAATGGGCTCGGTGTCCTCCCATGGTCGCCTCTGGGCGGTGGCTGGCTCACCGGGAAGTACTCACAAGCCGACCGGCCCACCGGGGCGACACGTCTGGGTGAAGACCCCGAAAGGGGCGTCGAGGCATACGATCTCCGCAACAACCCGAAGACCTGGGACGTGGTAGCGGCTGTCGGCTCGATCGCCGACGACCACGGGGTGCCTATGAGCCAGGTCGCCCTGAATTGGTTGACATACCGGCCCGGCGTCACCTCGGTGTTGATCGGATGTCGCACGCTCCGCCAGCTCGCCGAGAATCTCGGGTCGCTCGGTTGGGACCTCGATCGTCGCGAGGTGAGACGTCTCGATGAGGTGAGCGCTCCGGGGATTCCCACGTATCCGCACGGATTCCTCGAGAACTATGCCGGCGTCGACACCTGGGCGAAGCTGGGCACCCGGGTCGAGCCGCCCCTGTGATCACCGGGATGGCGACGCGGGGCGACTTGTAGCCAGGACGACCGCCAGCAGGAGGACTGCGGCGACGAATAGGCCGGGAGCAAGGATGGCAAGCCCCTTCGCCTCGGCCAGCAGGCCCAAGGCCCAGGGAATGGTGGCGGCTCCGATGTTGGCGGCGGCGAGCTGGTAGCCCATCATCCGCGCCGAGCGCCCTCTCCCCATCCTCCCTGGAGTGAGGGAGACCAGGGTGGGGAACACGACGGCGAAGCCGAGACCGGCCACGGGGAGACCGATCGCCCCCTCCGCCACCGGGGCCCACCACAGCAGGAGGGCCCCGATGATCGCCGTCACCAGGCTGACTCGGAGGGTGACGACGGCGTTGACCCTGTCACCCACGAATCCGAAGAGGAGCCTCCCCGCGGTCAGCGCACCCCAATAGGCAGCCACCCACGCCCCGGCAGCTGAGGTGGTGAGGCCCCGATACTCATGCAGGAGGCTGAACGCCCATTGGCCGGTGGCGACCTCGACCCCTGTGTACATGAGGAAGGGCACGAGGTAGAGCAGGAGCAAGACGCGACGGGGGGAGGCGAGGTCGTCTCCCGAGCGTTCTCGCTCAGTGGACCATCCATGACGCCCTCGCCAGATGGCGAGCAGGACGACGAGCTGGGTCGCAGCGAGGGCCCCGTACCCGCCTCGCCATGTCCCGCTCATGGTGAGTGAGGCGGTGATCAGCAGCGGCCCGGCTGTGGCCCCGATCCCATATGCCGCGTGTAGGAGGTTGATCGACCCGACGTCGAACTCGAGGGCGGCATGATGGTTCATCCCGGTGTCGACGAGCCCGCCACCCAGCCCTGCCACCGCTGCGGAGAGGGCGAGCAACGACCAGGTCGGTGAGAGCGCGTATCCCGCAGTACCAGCCATCAACAAAGCTCCCCCGGCGATCAGGGCGCCGGCGGTCCCAAGCCTGGAATGAATCGAGCCGAAGCCCGTGCTGGCGATGAGATACCCGGCGCTGGCCGCGGCGAGGATCAAGCCGAGGTCGGAGATCCCCCGGTCGAGCTCGGTGCGAATCGACGGCCAAGCCACTCCCAGCGATCCGTCGATCCCCCCGAGGATGACGAAGACTGCCAGTGCCAAAGCCAGCAGTGTGGAGGCGACCCGCCGCCCGCTCATGCCCGGCTAGTTGACGACCCAGATCGCGGTATCCGGCGGCACCAGGTCATCGGGCAGCGGGCCACTGGCCAGGACCACCTTCCCCTCTGGTCTGGGGACCGGAGTGACGCCCATGTTGACCAGGCACATCACATCGTCTCCTCGTCGAAAGGCGAGGACATCCCCCTCCACGGTCTGCCACTCGAGGTGGTCATCACCCTCGAGGTGGCGGGCTCGGGCGGCGACGGCCCGACGGTATAGCTCGAGCGTCGAGCCGGGGACCCCCTCCTGGCTCTCGACTGAGAGCTCCCCCCATCCCCGAGGCTGGGGGAGCCAGGAGCCGCCGTCGCCGAACCCGAAAGACGGACCGGTCGTCTTCCATGGGATCGGCACCCGGCATCCATCACGACCCTTCTCCTTACGACCCGATCGCTCCCAGACCGGGTCGTCGAGCACCGCCTCGGGGAGGTCGTAGACCTCGGGGAGACCGAGCTCCTCGCCCTGGTACAGATAGGCCGATCCGGGGAGGGCCAACATGAGCACCGCGGCGGCTCGTGCCCTGCGCAACCCGGTCTCGGGGTCCAGGAGCGAGCGGTCGCCGTCGAGGACCCAGTTTCGGACCCTGACGTCCGGGGGCAGGCCATAGCGGGTGGCGTGGCGGACCACGTCATGGTTGGACAAGACCCACGTGGGCACAGCCCCCACGGTGGCGGAGGCCTGCAAGGCCTCGACGATCGTCTGTCTCATCGCACTCGGCTGCCAGGGTGACCGCAGGAACAGGAAGTCGAAGGCCTGGTGGTATCGACCTGGCTTCATGTACTCGGCCAGCCGTGACCAGTTGGGGAGCCATGCCTCGGCGATCATCACGGCGTCGGGGTATTCATCGACCACGGATCGCCACTCCTGCACGATCTCGTGGAGCTCGGGCCGGTCCCAGGTCGGATGATCCTCCCGATCAGGGGTGGCGAGCAGCTCCTCGGTGTCCTCGCCGACGTCCGGATACCCCTCCTTCTTGACGAGGGCATGGGCAACGTCGACCCGAAACCCGCTCGCCCCGAGGTCGAGCCAGAAGCGCAGGATCTCGATGAACTCGGCACGCACCTCGCGGTTGGACCAGTTGAGGTCGGGCTGGGTGACGTCGAAGAGGTGGAGGTACCACTGACCGTCGGCGACCCGGGTCCACGCCGGCCCCCCAAAAACGCTCTTCCAGTCATTCGGTGGCTCAACGCCACCGCCTCCCCGACCAGGCACGAAGTGATAACGACCACGCTCGAGGCTGCCCGGGGGCGAGTCGAGTGCGGCCCGGAACCAGGGGTGCTCGGACGACGTGTGGTTGGGGACCAGGTCCACGAGGACGCGGAGACCCTTGTCCCTCGCCTCGGTGAAGAGGAGCTTGGCGTCTTCGAGGGTGCCGAAGCTCTCGTGGATGTTGCGATAGTCGGCCACGTCGTAGCCACCATCGTTCAGGGGCGAGGTGTACCACGGGTTGACCCAGATGGCATCGACGCCCAGAGATGCGATATAAGGGAGACGGGAAATCAGCCCGGGGATGTCACCGGTGCCGTCGCCGTTCCCGTCGGCGAAGGACCGCAGATAGACCTGGTAGACGACGCCATCTCGCCACCACGGGTAGTTGGAGACCATTCGCTGGATTATGGCCGTGATCACGGCTGCGTCGACCGATCAACACAGCCTCCGGCACCTCGGGATTGGACCGAACTGGCCTTTGGGTAACATGGCTCAGCGGAGATGTCACCACAAGCGCTCCGGAGGGAACACCGATGAAGATCGTTCATGTCGTGGGCACCGGGACCATCGGAGAGCCTTTGATCGGCCTCCTCGCCGACAACCGGGAGCACTTCGGGATCGATGAGGTGACCTTCCACAAACGGACCCCGCTGGTCACCGAGAAGGCCAAAGTCGATGATCTGGTGCGACGGGGGGCGGTGCTGGCGGTGGATGACAACCGCAAGGCGACGTTCGAGGCGCTCGGCCATGCCCCGAAGTTCGAGACGGCCGAGGCCATCGAGCGCGCCACCGTGGTCATCGACTGCACACCTGTGGGCAACGAGATGAAGGCCGAGTTCTACAAGGACGCCACCGGCCCGATCGGGTTCATGGCCCAGGGCTCCGAGTACGGCTTCGGCAAGATGTACGCCCGGGGCATCAACGACGATGCCCTCATCCCCAATCAGGACAAGTTCCTCCATATCGTCAGCTGCAACACCCACAACATCGCCGCACTCATCAAGACACTGGCGATGGACGGAGACGGGACCAATCACCTGGCGGACGGTCGATTCCTCTGCATGAGACGGGCCAACGACATCTCCCAGGACGGGGGGTTCATCGCCAGCCCGGTGGTGGGGGGCCACAGCGACGAGCGATTCGGGACGCATCACGCCCGCGATGCCCACGACCTCTTCAGCACCCTGGGTCACGACCTGAACATCTTCTCGTCCGCCATAAAGCTGAACACCCAGTACATGCACTCGCTCCACTTCTCGCTGACTCTGGATCGGGACATCGACCTGGACGAGATCCGGGATCGCCTCGACTCCAACACCAGGGTGGCGACCACGCACAAGAAGTCGGCCAACCAGGTGTTCTCGTTTGGCCGTGACCACGGGTACTACGGCCGGATCATGAGCCAGGCGGTGGTCTCCCTGGAGACCCTCGCAGTGCGCGGAGGAAACGAAGTCGTCGGTTTCTCCTTCACCCCGCAGGACGGCAACCCTCTGCTCTCCACCGTGGCGGCCATGCTCTGGTATCTCGATCGGGAGACCATGGACCGGCGAATCGACATCCTGCGCCGGTACCTGTTCGCCGAGATCTAAGTGGACTCGAAGGCGAGCGGTTTCGCCGAGGAGGCAATCCGCGCCCTCGGCCGTCTCGACTCAGCCACCGCGCGGACCCACATCTCCCAGGCCTTCGAGGCCGACCAGAAGATCGGAGCCGTCGCCGACGCCATCTACCTGGCATGCTCCGAGATCGAGGAGAAGAATCGAGTGAGTACCTCGACCTGGAACACGATCGCCGACGCGGTCGACTCGGCGGCCCTCCTCGCGGTGGTCGAGGAGTCCCGAACATAGTGTCGCGGGTGTGATCGTCGAAGTCCTGGCGGTGGGGACCGAGCTCCTCCTCGGCCAAATCACCAACACCAACGCCGCGACGATCGGCGCCGCTCTCGCCGATCACGGGCTCGACGCCCATTACCAGCAGGTGGTCGGGGACAACCTGACGCGGGTGGCGGCCGCGATATCCACTGCCGTGTCGCGGTCCGACGCGGTCGTGATCACCGGAGGGATCGGCCCCACCCGCGACGATCTGACCCGAGAGGCCCTGTGTCTCGCCACCGGGCTCGACATGGTCTTCAGCGAGAGCTACGCCGACCACTTGCGTGAGTGGTGGACCAGCAGGGGGCGGGTCATGCCCGAGTCGAATCTCGCCCAGGCCCATCATCCCCGGGGCGCCGAGCTGCTGCCGAACCCCAAGGGGACCGCGCCTGGTCTGGCCCTCGAGCACGATGGGGCTCTCGTCTTCTGCATCCCGGGGGTCCCGGAGGAGATGGAACGAATGCTCGTCGCGGAGGTGATGCCCCGGCTCGTGGAGAGGTCCGGGGGACCGGCGGTCGTGGTGAGCCGACTGATCCGGACCTGGGGCCATAGCGAGTCCGGTGTCGGCGAGATCCTGGACGATCTCTACCACGCCTCGACCAACCCCTCGATCGCGTTCCTCGCCTCGGGAGGGGAGATCAAGGTCAGGATCACCGCCAAGTCGGAGGATCGTTCTGGTGCCGCAGCTCTCATCGAGCCGGTGGAGCGTGAGGTGAGAGACCGTCTCTCGGCGTGGGTGTTCGGGACAGACGACGAGACCGTTCAGGAGGTCGTGTTGCGTCTCCTCCGCGAGCGACATTGGTCGGTGGGCACGGCAGAGTCGATGACGGGTGGGCTGGTGTGCGCCGCCCTCACCTCCGTCCCCGGTGCGTCCGATGTGGTGAAGGGGGGAGTGGTGGCCTACGACGACGAGTTGAAGCGGCGGCTCCTCGGTGTGGAAGACACCTCCTCGGTCGTGGATACGGGCACGGCCATGGCCATGGCGGAGGGAGGGCGCACCCTCCTGGGCGTGGATGTCGTGGTGGCCGCAACCGGATCGGCCGGGCCCGAGCCATTGGAGAGACCGCCCGGGACCGTAGTCGTTGGTGTCGCCACACCCGAGGGCACCCGTGCTCGCGAGCTGATGCTGCCCGGTGATCGGGAACGGGTTCGGGCCTACGGCACCACCTCCGCTCTCCACCTGACCCGACTGGCAGTGTCGGGGAGATGGTGGACCTAGTCGGCAGAGTGTTCGTGGCGGCTCCGCTGCCCCCTGAGATCCGGTTTGCCCTCGCCGAGCGTCTCGGTGAGTTGATCATACCGGGCAAGCTCGTGCCCCCGGAGAACTGGCACATCACACTGCGCTTCCTCGACACGGTGGACCGGGTCACCTACGAGAGGTATCTCGCAGCCCTGGATCCGGTGGGTGAGACGGCCTTCCCCATCGCTCTCGAGGGGCTGGGCGCGTTCCCCAGCCCACGCAAGGCCACGGTGTTCTGGGCAGGCGTGGGCAAGGGATCGACCCAACTCGCCCTCATCAACGAGGAGGCGGAGGAGGCGGCGCTCGCCGCCGGTCTCTCTCCCGAGGAGCGCCCATTCCACCCACATCTCACCCTGTCCCGGATCAGACCGCCGGCCGATGTCCGTGACCTGATGGATGAGGACCTCGAGCTGTCCTGGCGATGTGAGCGGCTGGTGGTGTATCGGAGTCACACCACCAGGGACGGTGCCCGGTACGAGCCCCTTGACTCACTGAATCTGATCGGGTAAATCACGTGGCGAACACCTGTTCGGCTCTAACATCCGAGTTCTTGTCGGTGACGACCGATACGGTGTCGGGTTAGATGAGTCAGGAAGGACGCGACGTGGAACGCGACAAGGCATTGGACATGGCGGTCAGCCAGATCGAGAGACAGTTTGGCAAGGGCGCGATCATGAAGATGGGCGAGGCGGCGCAACGCAAGGTTGCCGTCATCCCGACCGGGGCGCTCGCCCTCGACCTGGCACTCGGGATCGGTGGGGTGCCCCGGGGTCGGATCGTCGAGGTGTACGGCCCGGAGAGCTCGGGCAAGACCTCTCTCGCCCTCCACATCGTGGCCGAGGCACAACGCAATGGTGGCATCGCCGCCTTCATCGACGCCGAGCACGCCCTCGACCCCATCTACGCCAAGGCCATCGGCGTCGATGTCGACGAGTTGCTGATCTCCCAGCCGGACACCGGTGAGCAGGCGCTCGAGATCGCCGACATGCTGATCCGCTCCGGCGCCCTCGACGTGTTGGTGATCGACTCGGTGGCGGCGCTGGTCCCTCGCGCCGAGATCGAAGGCGAGATGGGGGACTCACATGTCGGGTTGCAGGCCCGGCTGATGAGCCAGGCATTGCGCAAGCTGGCCGGCACGCTCAACAAGTCACGGACCACGGCCGTCTTCATCAACCAGCTCCGGGAGAAGATAGGTGTGATGTTCGGGTCCCCGGAGATCACTCCGGGTGGTCGTGCGCTCAAGTTCTACTCCTCGGTCCGTCTCGACATCAGACGCATCGAGTCGATCAAGGACGGAACCGAGAACGTCGGGAACCGGGTGAGGGTCAAGGTGGCCAAGAACAAGATGGCGCCTCCTTTCCGGCTGGCCGAGTTCGACATCATGTTCGGCCAGGGGATCTCCCGCGAAGGGAGCCTCCTCGATGTGGCAGTGGACAACGGTGTGGTCAAGAAGAGTGGCGCATGGTTCACCTACGACCAGGACCAGCTCGGTCAGGGTCGGGAGAACGCCAAGAAGTTCCTGCGGGAGAACCCCGAGCTGGCGATGCAACTCCAGGCGAAGGTCTACGAGGCCGTGGGCCTCGTCGAGGACGACAAGTCCGAGGCAGACAAGTCCGAGGACGTGGAGGAGTCCGAAGACGTCGTAGCCGAGGACTGACGTTCGACCAACGCCGAGCCGGCCGCCAAGACCAACTGTTCGTGGGCAGCCAAAGGTGCGTTAGCATGGGGCTCTGACACACGAAACAGTCTGAAAGCACACCGGAGCCCGCGAGACATGTCAGGAGGAGCGCAGAACACCAGGGTTTGTTGATCCCTCGATTCTGAATACGCTCATTTTCGTGTGCCGGGCCCGGAAGGGCGCCGGCACAATTCGTCTCAAAGGTCCCGGGGGAAGGGACCACCATGAGTGTTGCCGAGGCGATAGGACTAGGAATCCTGGGGGTCGCCATCGGTGTCGGCTTCGGGTACCTGCTCGCCCGCCTGGCCATTGCCCGCCGACGCGAGCGTGACGTCATCACCGCCGAGGAGATGGTCACCTCTGCCCGACTCGACGCCAAGCAGATCCTGGCCAAGGCCGACGACGAGGGTCGAGCCAAGGCCGAGACCTACCGAGAGCGCGAGGAGGAGGGTCTCGCCCATCGCAGGCTGGAGCTCTCCAATCTCGAGTCGAGACTCACTCAGCGTGAGGAGACTCTCGAGCAGCGCGCATCCAACCTCGCCGAGCGGGAGAAGCTACTGATTGGCCGGGAGGACGAGGTGACGAACACCCGTGGCGAGCTGGAGCTGCTCAAGGAAGAGGCTCGCAATCAGTTGGAGAAGGTCGCCGGGATCGATGTCACCGCCGCCAAGACGGAGCTCCTGGAACAAGTCGAGGACGAGGCGAGACGCGAAGCCATGATCCTGGTCCGTGACATGGAAATGAAGGCACGCGAGGAAGCCGACCGCAGGGCGAGACGGATTCTCGCCACCGCGATACAGCGTCTGTCTGCCGAGGTGGTGACGGAGACCACCGTGTCGGTCATCCAGCTTCCCTCGGATGAGATGAAGGGCCGCATCATCGGTCGCGAGGGCAGGAACATCCGTCATCTCGAGTCGGTGACGGGAACCAATCTCATCGTCGATGACACACCTGAGGCGGTCTCGGTCAGCTCCTTCGACCCGGTCCGCCGCGAAGTGGCTCGGCTCACGGTCGAGCGTCTGGTCGCGGACGGTCGCATCCACCCCGCCTCGATCGAAGAGGCATATGAGAAGGCCAAGGACGAGGTCGAGCACTCGATCCGCGACGCCGGCGAGTGGGCCCTCGTCGAGGTGGGAGTGTCCCGAATGCATCCGGAGCTCATCACTCTCATGGGTCGTCTCAAGTACCGCACCTCATATGGGCAGAACGTGCTCAACCACCTGGTGGAGACCGCCCATATCGCCGGGATGCTGGCAGCCGAGCTCGGTGTCGAGCCGGGACCGGTCAAGCGGGCGGCGCTCCTCCACGACATTGGCAAGGCGGTGACCCATGAGGTCGAGGGCTCCCATGCCCTCATCGGCGCCGAGATCGCCCGCCGATTCGACGAGGACCCGGCCGTGGTTCACGGTATCGAGGCCCATCACAACGAGGTGGAGCCCCGGACGATCCTGGCGGTGATGGTCCAGGCCGCAGATGCCGTCTCGGCAGCGCGTCCCGGGGCCCGCCGTGAGACCCTCGAGGGCTATGTCAAGCGTCTCGAGCGTCTGGAGAGCATTGCGCTCGAGTTCGTAGGGGTGGAAGAGGTCTTCGCCCTGCAGGCGGGGCGAGAGGTGAGGGTCGTCGTCGACCCGGGCAACACCTCTGATCTGCAGGCGCGCGAGCTCTCGCGGCAGATCGCCCGTAAACTCGAGGAAGATCTCCAATACCCTGGGCAGATCCAGGTGACGGTTATCCGCGAATTCCGCGCCACCGACTACGCCCGCTGAGCCAATCATGACCCAAGCCGTCCTGCTTCCCCGACCGACCGTGCGTGAGAGGTCCCGTCGTCCCTCGACGCGGGCCGGCAAGCGCTATTTCATCCGGACCTTCGGCTGTCAGATGAACGCGCACGATTCCGAGCGGATCGCCGGGCTGTTCGAGATGGACGGGATGCAACCCGCTGACGGCTACGAGACGGCCGACGTCGTGTTCATCAACACCTGCACGATCCGGGAGAACGCCGACAATCGCATGTACGGCAATCTCGGCCAGCTCAAGGCGATCAAAGACAGCAACCCGGCGATGCTGCTCGTGGTCGGAGGGTGTGCCGCCCAGAAGGATCGCGAGATTGTGCGGCACCGGGCGCCCTGGGTGGACGTCGTGATGGGGACCCACAACCTCGATCGTGTCCTCGATCTCATCGACCATGCGGAGCAATGGGGACCTGTCACCGAGGTGGTGGACGAGCTGCAGGCGATGCCGTCGTCGCTGCCCACGCGGAGGGAGCTCGAGCACTCGGCCTGGGTGACGATCCAGATCGGGTGCAACAACACATGCACCTTCTGCATCGTGCCGTCGGTGCGGGGCGTCGAGATTTCGCGTCGGCCTGGGGACATCGTCAGAGAGGTCGAGCGCCTGGCCGCCGACGGTGTGGTCGAAGTCACACTTCTCGGCCAGAACGTTGACACCTATGGTCGGGATCTGGCGATCGACGGGCGTCACCGGCCCATATTCGGGGATCTGCTGCGGCGGGTCGGGGGGGTCGAAGGGATCCGTCGGGTCCGTTTCACCAGCCCGCATCCGAACGACTTCCGCCAGGACGTGGCGCGGGCGATGGCAGAGACGGAGGCGGTCTGCGAGCAGCTCCACTTTCCTCTCCAATCCGGGTCCGATCGCATCCTCGCCGCCATGCACCGCGGCTACAACAGACGCAAGTACCTTGATCGCCTGGCGATGGCCAGGGAGATCATCCCCGGCCTGGCGGTGTCCACCGACGTCATCGTCGGCTTCCCCGGGGAGACCGACGAGGACTTCGAGTCGACCATGGAAGTCGTGACGGAGGCGCGGTTCGATCAGGCGTTCACGTTCATCTTCTCCCCACGCCCTGGGACCGCGGCCGCCGGGATGACGGATCGATTCGTCGACCAAAACACGATCCAGGAGCGTTTCAACCGGCTGGTGGAGACCCAGAATCGGATCTCGGCTGAGATCAACAACGCGCTGGTGGGGCAGACGGTCGAGGTCCTGTCCGAAGGCCCGTCGCGCAAGGATCCGGAGGTCGCCACCACCCGGACCCGGACGGGGAAGTTGGTGCACATTGCAGGAAGACGTCCCGCAGGCGCCTTCCTCGACGTTCACCTCGATCACTCTGCCATGCACCATCTCATCGGGACTCCCGTCTGAGCAGAGTGCTCGCCATCCTGGGCCCGACCGCTTCGGGCAAGACCGGGCTGGCCATCGACCTGGCCGAACGGCTCGGCGCCGAGGTGATATCCGTCGACTCGATGCAGGTCTATCGGGGAATGGACATCGGCACTGCCAAGCCGACCTTGATCGAGCGGCGGGGGATCATCCATCATCTCGTAGACGTGGCCGACCCCGAGGACGAGTTCAGCGTCGCTGAGTTCCGCAGGCTGGGACGACAGGTGATCGAGGGAGCAGAGCGCCCGTTAGTGATCGTGGGTGGCTCCGGGCTGCACTTCAGGTCGCTGGTGGATCCGATGAGCTTCGCACCCAGCGATCCCGAGGCCCGTGCCGGGCTGGAGAAGCGCACGCTTGGAGACCTGGTAGACGAGCTGACCGAGGCCGACCGGGAAGCCGGGAGACACGTCGATCTCGCCAACAGACGTCGCGTGATCCGGGCGGTCGAGATCTGGAGGCTCACGGGCGAGACGCCGTCGGCCCGTGCCGCCTCGGCCGAGGCCGAGGACCTGAGACGTTATGTCGCCGAGATCGATTTCACTGCGATCGGACTCGACCCGGGGGCATGGTTGGAGGAGCGCATCGACGACCGGCTTGGCGAGATGAGGCGCGGTGGGTTGGTCGATGAGGTGGCGCGGCTCCGCGACAGGTTGGGCCGAACCGCCCGGTCCGCAGTCGGCTACCGCGAGGTTCTGGAGTTCCTCGGCGGTGACATCACGGAAGACGAAGCGTTCGAAGCCACGTCACGGAATACGAAGACCATCGCCAAGAGACAACGAACCTGGTTCCAGAGAGATCCCAGGATTCAGTGGATACCCTGGTTCGACGATGAGCGGGAACGACTCGACCGCGCCCTGGAGATGCTGACCTGAGAACCTTCCAGTTCACCAAGATGCAAGGTCTCGGCAACGACTTCGTGGTCCTCGAAGGGCCCACGGTGCTGTCTGCCGACGAGGTCATCGAGATCTGCGACCGTCGCTTCGGGATCGGCGCCGACGGTGTCCTCGTGGTCACCAGAGACGACTCGCTTCGCATGGACTATTGGAACGCCGACGGGTCGGCGGCAGAGATGTGTGGCAATGGCCTCCGTTGTGTGGCCAGATATGCCTACGACCGAGGATGGGCAGTCGATCGCAACTTCTCGATTCGAACCCCGGTGGGGGAGAGGGGAGTTCGGGTGCTCGAGGATGGGGTCGAGGCCGAGTTGGGCCGGCCCAAATTGGAGGGCAAACGCACTATCGACGGGTCCGACTACGAGTTGGTCGACATGGGGAACCCACACGCCGTCGCCATGGTCGCCGACCCCGATGAGGTCGACGTGGCCGGCATCGGCTCCGCCCTTCAACCCCAGTTCGGCAGTGGGTCGAACGTCGAATTCGCCGTCATCGACCGCGATCGGGTGCGGATGAGGGTCTGGGAGCGAGGAGTCGGCGAGACATTGGCGTGCGGGACCGGGATCGCCGCAGTGGCGGCGGTTGCCCATGAGATACACCATTTGGGCTCACCGATCACGGTCGTGGTTCCCGGGGGTGTGGCCACCGTCGAGTTCAGGGACGGCGTCGCCTGGCTGCAGGGCCCGGTCGACTACACGTTCAGGGGTAGCGTCGGAGAACGCTGACGACCTTCCCGATCAGCTCCACCCCGTCGGTAAACACCATGGGCGCGTAGGCGGGGTTCTCGGAGTGGAGGAAGACCTTGCCATCCTTGCGCTGCAGACGCTTGATGGTCGCCTCCTCGTCGTCGACCAGAACCGCGACGATCTCACCGTCCCTGGCATCCTGTTGCTTGCGCACTGCCACCAGGTCGCCCTCACGGATCCCGGCGTCGATCATCGAGTCGCCCTTGACCTCGAGCAGGAACACCGGCCCGTCACCGACCAGGTCGGTGGGGAGCACCATGACGTCCTCGACATGCTCGGCGGCGAGGATCGGCGTGCCGGCGGCGACTCGCCCCAGGAGCGGGACGTCGCGAGTGCGTCCCTGGCCAACCGATCGAGATGGCGCCTCATCCATGATCATGATCGCCCTCGGCTTCGCCGGGTCCTTGCGGATCATCCCGGCCGTTACCAGCGAATTGAGCTGAGCGTGCACCGATGAAGGTGAGCTGAGCCCCACCGCGTCACCGATCTCCCGAACCGACGGCGGGTAACCCCGCTCGGCGACGGTCTGTCTGATGTAGTCGAGAACCTGTTGCTGCCGGTCGGTCAGCATGTGTTGACTCCTCCTCGAACGGATGTTCGTCAGAATAGCCCCTGGGCCGCCGCTCACCAAACACCTGTTCGGCACGACCCCTGAA
>Ga0299907_10000932_pt1 | contig 15697 bp, 12 predicted proteins | sample RVTome_16_FD_198680 | JGI IMG/M metagenome (GOLD analysis project Ga0299907, IMG submission 198680) | Soil microbial communities from uranium-contaminated site in the Upper Colorado River Basin, Wyoming, United States - RVT152D67 (version 2) ...
GTCGCGTGGGTCGACCTGTCGCGGGAGCGCTTCGAGGTACGTCGAGTTCAGCTTGTCGAGCTCGCGCCACGCGAGGAGCGCCTCGACGATGGGGTGGGTGTCGCGCAGCTTCTCCAAGACGCTGGCGTCGGTCGAGAGCTGACCCTTCGAGGTGCGCTTGCTGGGAGCGAGCTTCAGCTTCTCGTACAGGATCGCGCGCAGCTGCGGGGGCGAGTTGAGGTTGAACTCCTCGCCGGCGTGCCGGTAGATATCCGCCTTGAGGGTGGCCATCTTGTCGCGCATCCCCTCGGCCATCTCCTCGAGGTATCCGACGTCGAGCGCAACGCCTGCCGCCTGCATCCGCGCGAGCACCGACGACAGTGGCAGCTCGACCTCCTCGAGCAGTCGTCGAAGCCCCGCCTTGTCGATCCGTTCCGACATCGCCGGCGCCAGCAGCGCGACCGCGGCGGCCTCGGCGGCCGTCGCCCGCCAGCCATCGCCGAACAGCTGGCCGGTCGCTTCCGCGGCCGCTTCTTCCTCTACCGAGCCGAGGACGTCGACGCCGAGGTACGTCTCAGCGAGCGCGGAGAGGTCGAAGCTCGGGGCCGCGGGATCGAGCAGGTATCCCGCGAGCATCGTGTCGACGACGATGCCCCCGAGCGCGCCGTCCACCGCGAGCAGAGCGGCTTCGGAATCCTTCGCGTCGTGCGCCCACTTCGGGGCGGCCGACGCGAGCGCGGCCGAAACGTCGTTCGCCTTCGCCACCGGGGCATACGCCGCCTGTCCTCCACCGGCCGAGACGGCGATTCCGCTGATCCGTCCGTCGTCGGTCCGCAGTCGTACCGCTTTCGGTGCGTCTGACGACACGAGCGTCGCGACCGCCTCGGCCGTCGTCTCTCGCAGGTCGAGCTCGGACATCTCGAATGCCGGCTTGGTACTGCGCCCGACCTCCTCCAGCCGTTCGAACAGAGTTCGGAACTCGAGCGAGGTGAATAGACGTCGCACGGCCTCCAGGTCCCACTCCCCCATGACGCACTCTTCGGGGCGCACCTCGAGCTCGAGCGACGTGTCAAGCTCCGCGAGCTCCTTGTTGAGCCGCAGCTGTTCGCCCGCCGCCTCGATCGCCTCCTTGAGCTTGCCCTTCAGCTCGTCGGTCCGCTCGAGGAGCTCCTCGACGGAGCCGAAGTCCTGCACGAGCTTCGTCGCCGTCTTGTCACCGACGCCCGGGACGCCGGGGATGTTGTCGGATGGATCGCCCTTCAGGGCGACGAAGTCGCGGTACTTCTCCGGCGGAAGCCCGTAGCGCGCGGTCACCGCTTCGACGTCGTACCGGCGGATGTCGGAGATGCCCTTGACGTTGAACATCACGCTGATCCCGGGGCGAACCATCTGGAAGAAATCGCGATCGGCGGTGACGATCGTGGTGTCGATCCCCTCCTCGACCGCCTGGAGTGCCAGCGTCGCGATGACGTCGTCGGCCTCGTGCCGTTCGATCCCTAGGACCGGGATGCGGAGCGTCTCGAGGACCTCGACGATCAGGCCGAGCTGCTCGCGAAACTCGCCGGGCGCCTCGGCACGCCCCGCCTTGTACTCGGCGTACTTCTCGAGCCGCACGGTCGGCGCCCCGATGTCGAACGCGACCGCGATCAGGTCGGGCTTCTCCTCCGTCAGGAGCTTGATCAGCATCGACGTGAACCCGTAGACCGCGTTCGTGATCTGGCCCGTCGTCGTCTGGAGCGACGTCGGGAGCGCGAAGAACGCGCGATAGGAAAGGCTGTGGCCGTCGAGGAGGAAGAGGCGTTTGGGCGGTTCGCCTGCGCGAGACGTCACTGGCGCCTCAATCGTAACGCGCGCCACGGACGCGCTTTTCCTGTGCGTCCAACGTCGTTCGGTAGCAAACGACCTTGACGTGAATCCGACCTCCTTCATAGGATTTGCCGCGGATCGACGGCGAATCGGGCGGCGGATCGACGGAAGGAGGCTTCACGAGATGGGTGCAGCGTTCGTTATCGCGCTCCGTGAGGGGATCGAAGCCGCGCTGATCGTCTCGATCATCCTGGCGTACCTGCAGCAGCTCGGGCGAGCAGACCGGTCCCACCTCGTGTGGTGGGGAACCGGGCTCGCCGTGGCACTCTCGACGATCCTCGGCACGATCATCTTCTCCGTTGGTGCGGAGTTCGAAGGCACAGCCGAGCAGGTCTTCGAGGGCCTAGTGACCCTCACGGCCGTCGGCGTCCTGACCTGGATGATCTTCTGGATGCGCCGCCAGGGAGCTCGCATCAAGTCGGAGCTCCAAGAGAAAGTCGATACGGCGCTGGTCGCGGGCGGCGTCGCACTGGCAGCCCTCGCCTTCTTCGCCGTCCTCCGCGAGGGCGTCGAGACGGCCCTGTTCCTGTTCGCGGCCGCCGAGGGGACGGCGGTAGAGGGCGGAGGCGTTGGCGCTCAGCTCGTCGGCGCCGCGCTCGGTCTCGTGCTCGCCGTTGTCCTCGGCGCGCTCCTGTATCGCGGCGGCATCCGCATGAACCTTCGAACGTTCTTCAAGGTGACCGGGGTGATCCTCATCGTCGTCGCCGCCGGCCTGTTCGCCTACTCCGTCCACGAGTTGCAGGAGGCGGGATGGTTGCCCTTCCTCGAGTCGCGCGCGTTCGATCTTTCCGCGACGCTGCCCGACGACGAAGGGATCGGAGCGGTTCTCCGCGGACTCGTCGGCTACAACGCCGATCCCGGAGTGTTGGAGGTCGTGGCATGGGCCGCGTATCTCGTGGTCGTCGGAACGCTCTATCTGAGGCCGACGCAGCCGCTTCCATCACGGCGTGTGGTGATGGATGCAGCCAACAGATGACGACGGCGTAACGAGATCGTGACCTGTTTGTCACTCTTTCTCCGTTCGAACGACGGCGCGCGCTACCTGCGCAGTCGAGCCTTCACAGTTGCGGCGCAGCCATTTCCATCGCGTTGACACGCTGATGGCCCGTCGTTACTGTTCGCGCCGGTCCCGAGCGGCCGCAGGGACGGAAGGACGGAAGCACCTCCGTTAAGCGGATACCGACCGAATGGGTGCGAGCCCTGAGGCGGCCCGTTGATACGGAGGGGCCACCGCCAACCGGCGTCCGGGTCGCTTGGGGCCAACTTTTGACGGGTCGAGGAACCGAGTAGACAACGCTCGCGTATGGGGAAGGCGTGAGCCACTCCAAAGGTTCCTCGGCCCGTCACTCATCTCAGCAACCGAATGTCGCTTGAGTGCCCCGCGACGTCAGGCGTTCGCGATGACGATCGAACCCTTCATCGCGCGGTCCCGGTGGAACCGACAGAAGAACTGGTACCGGCCGGGAGCTCCCAATCGCTCGGCCACGTCGGCAATCGTCACCTCTTGACCCGGCCTGACGTCCTGCGAGTAGCCGAGGGCCGGGATGGTCACATTGTGAACGTTTCGCCCGACGTTCTTCACCACAAGGTCGCGATCGGGGCCGATCGGGAATGTCGGATGAGCGTCGTGGAAGTGGTAGTCGATGGCGCTCACGACATACGGGCCCTCCGGGTCGGCGGACGGACGTTCGGGCTGGTCCACAACTGATCCCAGGGCGAACGCAACGACCGTGGTGACGCCCGAAACGGCCGCGGCGAGGAGCAGCGTCCGTCTCGGAATCGCCACAGAGCAGACCTAGAGCACCCTGCTGAAGAACTGCCGAAGACGGTCCGTCTGTGGGTTCGCGAACATCTCCTTCGGCCGGCCGCGCTCGGCGATCACTCCCCCGTCGACGAAGACCATCCACGTGCCCACCTCGCGCGCAAACCCCATCTCGTGCGTCACGACCATCATCGTCATGCCCTCCTCGGCGAGCTGCCTCATCACGCCGAGGACCTCGCCGACGAGCTCCGGGTCGAGCGCCGAAGTCACCTCGTCGAACAGCATCAAGCGAGGCGTCATGGCCAAGGCCCGAGCGATCGCTACACGCTGTTGCTGACCGCCCGAGAGCTGGCCGGGATAGGAGTCCGCCTTGTGCTCCAGTCCGACGTGCCGGAGCTGCTCCATCGCCCGGTCCCTGGCCTCCGCGTCGTTGAGCCTCAGCACCTTCTCGAGCGCGACGGTGATGTTGCCGAGCGCCGTCATATGCGGGAACAGGTTGAACTGCTGGAACACCATGCCCATCTTCGTTCTGACGGCGTTCAGGTCACACCGGATGTCGGTGATGTCCTCATTCATGAACCAGACCTTGCCCAGCGTGGGGCGCTCGAGAAGGTTCGCGCAACGGAGCAGCGTCGACTTGCCGCCTCCTGACGGCCCGATGATGACTTCCACCTCACCAGGCTCGAGCGACACGTCGATGCCCCGGAGGACGTGGTTGTCGCCGAACCATTTATGCACACTCTCCAGCCGGATCAGCGGCTCCTTGTCGGGCGGCGGCATCGGCGCGCTGCGGATCTCGCTCACGCCGTTGCTCCCGCGATGCCGACGAGGCCGCTGCGGAGCCTGCGTTCAACGGCGTTGACCAGTCGGATGAGCGGCAACGTGACGACGAGGTAGCCGAGAGCGGCAGCCGTGAAGAACGTCGCGTTGAACGTGTCGGACTGCCCGGCGCGTGCCCATGCGAACAGCTCGTACTGGCTCGCCGACAACCCCAGCACCACGACGAGCGCCGTGTCCTTGATGAGGATGACGAACTCGTTCATGAGCGGCGGGATGACCCGGCGGACCGCCTGCGGAACGACGGCGAAGCGCATCGCCTGGAAGTACGTCATCCCGAGCGACCGCGCCGCCTCTATCTGCCCGCGCTCGATCGACTGGATGCCCGCCCGGAAGACCTCCGCCGCGTACGCGGCCGTGTTCAGCGCAAAGATCCCCATCGCCAAGAAGAAGGTGTTTGGACGGATACCGAATCCGAGCAGCAGCACGAAGTAGCCCGTCGCGAGCTGCCAGATCAGCGGGGTTCCGCGGAAGAAGTTGATGTAAGCCCGAGCCGGCGCCCGCGCAGCGCGTCGTTTCGACAAGGAGAGGACGGCAAGCAGTAGACCGATCACGATGCCGCCAGCCTCACCGACGAACGCCAAGATGATCGTGTTCTTGATAGCGGAGAAGAACGGACCCGGGAAGTAAGGCCCGATCACGGTGAAGTTCAGGAAGTTCTTCGCGAACAGATCGGGACGGCCCTCCCTGAACGCCAAGATGACAAGGGCGATGAGCACGCCCTGAACACCCAAGATCGCACCGGTGATGGCCTGCTCCCTGCGGCGGAATGTGTCCATCCGACCACGGATGCTCCAACCGAATGCCATCGCCACGACCCCGAGAGCGATCCCGATCAGGAGTACCGCGGTCTCGGCGCTCGAACGGATCGCCTCAACGAAGTTGCATACGCCAAGCGCGCCTCTAATCTCAGGTGTGAGCTGGAGGTCGATGCAGGCGGGTGTGAGCACGCGCGGGGATAGCCCGTAGTTCAGGGTCAGGGCGATCGTTCCGCCGAGGACGGCGGCGATCGAACCGATCCCGAGCCACAGCGCCGTCAGTGACTGTGGAGAGGTTGGACCGCGCGTGTCGGGTGGTGCCTCGCGAACGACGGGTCGCGTGTCGAGCGTCACCTCGGACATGTCATCCCTCCTCGCGTCGCCCTGGAACGAGGAAGGCCCGCGCGTACGCGCGGGCCTTCCTCTCGGATCTCGTGTCCTATCCCGTCGGCTCGAACTCCGGTGGCAGCGGCGCCCCGGGGAACCACTTCTCGTAGATCGTCTGATAGGTGCCGTCCGCGATGATCTCGGCGAGCACGACGTTCGCGGCATCCGTCAGCTCAGGGTTCTCCGGCGAGAAGGCGAACCCATACTTTTCGTCGGTGTCGATGCCCTCCACGACCTCGAGGCTCGGCAAGTCGGCGATCGCCTCGGCGACGAAGGGCTCGTCCGCTATGAACGCGGTCATGCCGCCGCCCTCGAGTGCCCTCAGGCCGTCGGTGGCGGACGTGAACGTCTGAAGCTCGATGCCGTTCGGCTCGAGGTTGTCCTTCGCCCACGCGGCTCCCGTCGTACCACGCTGAACGCCGACGACGTCGCCCTCCTGAAGGTCATCCGTCGAAGCGAGGTCCGGCGTTTCGTTGGTGTTGACGACGAGGGCCTGACGCGAGTTGAAGTACGGCTCCGAGAAGTCGACCGTCTGCTCCCTCTCCTCGGTGATCGTGGAGGCTGCTGCGACCATGTCGAACTGCCCGCCGGCGACGGCCGTGAAGATCGTGTCGAAGTCGGCCCGGATCCATTCGACCGTCAGATCCAACCGCGAGGCGATCTCCTCGGTGAGCTCGACGTCGAAGCCGATCTCCTCGCCGTTGCGCACGGTTTCGAACGGCGGGTAGTCGAGGCAGGAACCCACTTGCAGGACACCCTCCTCGAGCGTGGAGAACTCCGGGATGGCGCCGGTTTCGCCGGTGGCTCCCGTCGCCCCCGTCTCGTTGGTCGCGCCGGTTGCCCCGACGCCGTCCTCCGGCTCGTTGCCGGCGCATGCGGCGAGAAGCACGAATGCCGCCGTCGCCGCCAGGATGATCCGAAGCTTGTTCAAGGCCTGCCCCCCTCGTTCCGATCGACCCCACACGGACACGGCGGACATCCTCGCCCAAACGCGAGGCTTCGCTCAACTTTTCGTTCTGGAGCTGAGTACGCGGACGGAAGGCCCTCAGGCTTGCGTGTCCCCTTCTGCGAGGACCCAACGACCCCCGACGACCTCGTACGTCCGGACGTGTGTGCCCGCCGACACAAGCTCTCCGCCGACCCAGCGGTAGCTGCCCGCGAGGCCGTCGAAGCGCGTGACACCGCTGAACCAGCGGGCAAGCTCCCCGCGAGATGGTCCGGCGGCGTCGGTTCCCACGATGATCATGCGGGCCGCGTCCCACGCCTCGACCGCGTAGGGTCCGGGAGCCGTCCCGTTCTCCGATTGGAACGTCTGGATGAACCGCCGCGCGGCGAGGTCGAGCGAGCTCGAGAGATCAGCGCACGAGCAAACGGAGAGTGCGCCTTCGGCAGAGGCGCCGGCGTCCTCGATGAAGTCGCCATCGCGCAGACCCGGTCCGCCGATCAATCGCACGTCAGCGTCCAGGCCGACCGCGATGGCGGCCGCGCCGAGCCCGTCGCCGCTCCAGACGACGACGCCGCACCGAGCCGACGTGACATCGTCCGCGCCCTTCGCCGACGTGACATGGACGTCGGAAGAGAGTGAACGGCGTGTGTACCCAGCCAGTGGGTCCGGTTCGTCCGTCCCTGCGAGGCACACGCCGCGACGCGACGAGCGTTGCGACTCCGCGAGCCCGCCTAGCCTCGTCGCGAGATCGCGCAACGGTGCAACGAAGCGGAGCCACGCGCGGTCCTCGCTGAGCATCGCCCCACGATCGGACAGGCTGAGGAACGGCATGCCGTCCAGCGCATCGGCGATCGGCTGCTGCTCGGGAAGGCCGGGCGCCGCGATCGCGGCGACGTAGGACGGATCGCCCGCGATCTCTTCGGCGATCTCCCGAGCCGTTTCCATGCTGCCATCGATGTCGAACGCGACGATCCCGATCGTGAAGGCGGCACCCTCGCGCGCAGAAGCGACCGTGAAGGCGAGCTCCGCGCCCTGGAAGGCGGGAAGCATTCGATCGAGGGCGCCTTCCGGCGCAAGGTCCTGGATGAACGCGACCTTCAGCGCGATGGGTTCGGCAGTGGGTGCACTCGTATTGCTCGGCCGTGGCGTCGTGGCGGGCGCCCTCGCATCGCACGCCGTCAGCACGATGACGAGCACAGCCATGAGAGCGGTTCTAGGGATCGTTTCGTGCTCCTCCCCCGCTCGTCCGTACCGCTCGGCGCGATTGGCTAGACGCAATGAGTGTCAGTACCTCCTTGTACGGTTCTTCACACCGCGCGGGAGGTGACTTCCCCTGCATTCGCAACGAGAGGTCGACAGGGTCCAGCTTCTCTTCGCCGAGGGTTGGAACAACTGTCAGGTAGCGCGTTCGACGGGCATCCCGCTCAGCACGATCTGGAACTGGCGCCGCGGACTTACGCCAACTCACTCGCGGACGGGGGTCGGTAAACGTCCATCAGGATGCCCGCGGTGTGATGAGGTTCCACTCGAGGAGGCGGCGTATTCGTATCTGCTCGGTCTGTATCTGGGTGATGGACACATCGTTATTGGTCCTCGCGCGAGCCGTCTGAGCATCTACCAGGACACCCGCTACGCCGATCTCGTGAGTCTGGCGGGAACAACTATCGAACGCGTTCTGCCACCGGGCAGGAAGCACTTCAACGTCGCACGGGATGGGTGCACGGAGGTGTGCGCCTACTGGCTGCACTGGACGTGCGTCTTTCCGCAGCACGGGCCCGGTGTGAAACATCGGCGAACGATCCGGCTTGAGCCGTGGCAGCAGCAGATCATCGGCCGATACCCACGGCAATTGTTGCGTGGCCTGATTCACTCCGATGGCTGTCGCGTGATCAATCGCGTGCAGAGACGGAAGTATGCCTACCCGAGATACTTCTTCACGAACACGTCGACGGACATCCTGCAGATCTTCTGCGACACCTGCGACGCGCTGGGGATCCGTCATCGCTACACGAAGCCGACAACGATCTCGGTCGCTCGGCGATCGGACGTCGCAGCTCTAGACGCATTCATCGGCCCGAAGAGCTGATGCGTAAACTATGGAAGCGGCCGGGGTGATGGAACGGCAGACATGATGGCCTCAAAAGCCATTGCGCGAAAGCGCGTGCGGGTTCGAATCCCGCCCCCGGCACCAGCTACACGACGTGGCGCTCCCTGACGAGCTCCCCCGCTCGAAACCGCTCCAGCCCAAGACCTGAGATGTCCACGGTTGTGGCACGACCGTGCACGATCAGCTCGGCCAGCACCTTCCCGACGACAGGCGCGTGCTGGAAGCCGTGGCCACTGAAGCCGTTCGCTAGGTAGAAGCCAGCGACCGAGGGCGCTTCGCCGATGATCGGGTGGCGATCGGGCGTCATCTCGTACAGGCCGACCCATGAGTGTTCGACCGTCGCTTCCTCGAGCGGCGGGAACACCTCCACCGCCTTCGGCAGCAGCTCCTCGGCGATGAACCGCTCGTCGACCCTTGTCTCGAACGTGGGCCGTTCGTTCGGGCTCCCCATCCCCATCAGGACTCCGGCGCCCTCCCGATGGAAGTAGAAGGTGGAGACAGCGTCGATCACGAGCGTTCGGCGCACCGGTACGCCCTGGAACGCTCCCGTCACGAGCACATGCCGGGGGATCGGTTCGAGCGGCACGTCGATGCCAGCTGTCGTTGCGAGCTCGCCCGCCCATGGGCCTGCGGCGTTCACGACGACCGGCGCATCGATCGTTTCGTCACGCGTCTCGACGCCCCGAACGTGACCTCCTTCGACGACCACTCGACGAGTCTCAACGCTCAGCTCGATCTCCGCTCCGAGACGCCGCGCAAGCGTCGCGTACCCCAGCGTCAGACCGGACGGATCAGCGATCCCGTCCCCCGGTCCGTACGAAGCACCGACGATCCCGTCCACGGCGATACCGGGCGCGAGCTTCGCTGCCTCTTCTGCCGACAGCAGCCGCGCCTCCACGCCGAGCGAGCGCTGAAGCTCGTTCGCTCTCACGAACTCACCCCACAGCCCTTCGTCGCGAACGAGGAACAGGTATCCGTGCTGCGCGACGTCGAGCGGATATCCGTGCTCTTCGGTGAACCGCGTGATCAGCGGCACGCTGGCCTGCGAGAGCCGGATGTTCACCTCGCTCGAGAACTGAGTTCGGAACCCGCCCGCGCACGCTCCGGTCGAGCCGGCGCCCAGCCGATCCTCGCGCTCGAGCACGACAACTCGGCCCGCTCCCGCCGAGGCGAGGTGATATGCCGCGCTCGCGCCGACCACTCCCCCGCCGACGATCGCGACGTCCGCGGTTCGGTTCACGAGCCGAGTCGATCGGCGGCCGCCCGGGCCACGACCAGGTCCTCGAACGCCACGCCGACCGACTTGAACACTGTGACGTCCTGGTCCGTTCGTCGCGCCGTCACGCCGCGGACCACCTCCGCCAGATCCGCCACGACGTGATCCTCGCCGATCGCGCCCTCCTTCATCGGGATCAGCAGATCGCCCGCCTCTTCCATCGCGGCCTCGCGCGTTTCGACCACGACGCGCGCGCGCTCGATCGTCTCCGTATCGAGCTCGCGCAGATCCGGCCTGTACGCCCCGACCGCGTTCACGTGCGTCCCCGGCGCGAGCAGCGACCCGTCGAACACGGGCGTCGCGCTCGTCGTGCACGTACACACGAGATAGCGGTCCTCCACGTCGTCGGGGGCACCGACGCGCGCGTTCACGCCGGCCTCGAATGCCTCCTGCGCGAGAGCGGTAGCGCGATCCGCCGTGCGGGAGACGATCACCGCGTCTTCGATCGGGCGGACCGCGAGCATCGCCCGCAGGTGCGACCTCGCCTGCACGCCGGCGCCGAAGATCGCCAGCCGGCTCGCGTCGGCGCGCGCGAGGTGCCTCGTGGCCAGGCCGCTCACCGCGGCCGTTCGAAGCGCGGTAAGCGCCGCACCGTCGAGCAGCGCCACCGGCAACTGACCGACGGCCTCGAACAGGACGTACACCGCGTGGATGAACGGGAGCCGGCGATCCGGATTCGACGGCGTCAGCGTGACCAGCTTCACGCCGACGCCCGGCTCTCCGAATGCCGGCATCAGCAGCAGCGTTCCGGCACGCGTCTCCACATGGGTCCGCATCGGCGCTTCCGGGAGCCGCTCCGAGCCGAACGCAGCCTCGAGCGCGTCGATCGCCGCGGTCATCGGCAAGGCGCGCGCGAGCGTCTCGGCGTCCACGAACGGCACGCCGCCTCTCGCCCGCTCAGAGCTCGCCGAGGTACGCCTCGCGCATGAGCGGATTGGCAAGCAGGTTCTGCGCGGTGTCGGCGAGAACAACCTGCCCGGTCTGGATGACGTAGCCGCGGTCGGCGATCGACAGCGCCATGTTCGCGTTCTGCTCGACGACGAAGATCGTTCGGCCGAGGCTGCGGATCGACTCGATGATCTCGAAGACCTGCTCGACCAGGATCGGGGCGAGCCCCATCGACGGCTCGTCCATCAGCAGGACCTTCGGGTCGGCCATCAGCGCCCTGCCCATCGCGACCATCTGCTGCTCGCCCCCGGAGAGCGTCCCCGCCTTCTGCCTCAGCCGTTCGCGAACCCGAGGGAACGTCTCGAGGATCCGTTCGCGGTCCTCGGCGACCTTCGTCTTGTCCTTTCGCTGGTACGCGCCGAGCTCGAGGTTCTCGGCGACGGTCATGTTGGCGAACAGCCGGCGGTTTTCCGGCACCATCGAGATGCCGCGGCGGACGATCTGCGTCGTCGGAAGGCCGCTCACGACCTCGCCGTCGAGGAACACCTCCCCCTCCGAGGGCTTCACGTATCCGAGGATCGTCCGGAGCGTCGTCGTCTTTCCCGAGGCGTTTCCGCCGAGCAGACACACCATCTCTCCGGGGTAGATCTCGACGTCTACGTTCCGAAGCACGGCGACGAGCCCATAATGCGTGCTCACGTTGCGAAGCTCGAGGATCGGTCGGCGATCGCCGTCCATGGATTCGGCCGGATGCGCCGGCGTCGGCATGGCCTCGGTCTGAACGGGCTGCACATCCGACGCGCCGGTCTCCGCGTCGCGCCTCGGCGTCTCGGTCCGTACCTCGTCGCTCATCCGGCCGCTTTCGTCCCCAGGTACGCCTCGATCACCTGCGGATCGTTCGCGACCTCCCCGTACGAGCCCTCCGCGATCTTGCGCCCGTAGTCGAGTGCGATCACCCGGTCGGAAACGCCCTTCACGACGCGCATGTCGTGCTCGATCACCAGAACCGTCAGACCGCGCTCGTCGCGCATCCTCTTGATGTGATCACGCAGCTCGAGCGTCTCGCGCGGGTTCATCCCGGCGGTCGGCTCGTCGAGGCAGATCAGGATCGGCTCCGTCGCCATCGCGCGCGCCATCTCCAGGCGGCGGCGGTTGGCGTACGAGAGCGTGAACGCCGGCTGGTCCTGACGGTACCCGGCCAGACGGCGGCCGAAAAACTCCAACGCCTCCTTCGCCCTCCCGCGGATGCGCTCCTCCTCGCGCCGTGTCCCCGGCGGACGGAGGACCGCCCCGAACACGCCGGACCGCGTCCGGCAGTGCTGCCCGACCATGGCGTTCTCCAGGACGGTCATGTTGGGGAACAAGTGCACGGTCTGAAAGGTACGCGCGATCCCCAGGCGCGTGATCTGGTTCGGTGCGAGCCCCACGACACTCTGTCCCTTGAAGAGCACGTCGCCGTCATCCGGTTCGTACAGACCGGTGACGACGTTGAACATCGTGCTCTTTCCGGCGCCGTTCGGCCCGATGACCGAGACGATCTCGCCCTCGTTCACCTGCATGTCCAGACCGGATAGCGCGTAGAGGCCGCCGAAGTGTTTGGCCACGTTCCGCAGCTCGAGCAGCAGAGCAGCGTCGCTCACTCGGGCCGTTTCTCCTCGACCACCGTGTCGCCGACGACGACGGTGGCATAGGCCTCTTCGTGCTCAGCGACGCCCTTCGCCCACGCGTCCTGCTCGACCTCCTCCTCGTGGAGCTCGCGCGTGCGGCGGACGTTCGGGACGAGACCCTGCGGGCGAAGCACCATGATCGCAACGAGCACGCCGCCGTAGATCAGCAGCCGATATTCCTCGAACTCACGCAGCAGCCCGGGCAGTCCGATCAGTACGAGCGCGCCGACGACGACACCCGGGATGCTCCCGAGACCTCCCAGGATCACGACGGCTAGCGCCGTGATCGAGACGAGGATCTGGAAGCTCGCCGGTGTGAGAGAGCCGATCTTGACGGCGAACAACGCCCCGCCGATCGAGCCGATCGCGCCGCCCATGGCGAATGCAAGCAGCTTGTACTTCGTAGTGCTGATCCCCATGGCGTCGGCGACCTGCTCGTCCTCGCGCATCGCGTTCCATGCCCGTCCGATGCGCGAGGCCGATAGCCGCCATGACACGAACACCGCGAGAACGACGAACGCAAGGGCGAGGTAGTAGAAGTTCTGCGGTGGGCGGAACGACAGGCCGCCGATCGCGCCGTCGGTGATGCCACGCATCCCTTGCAGCCCCCCGACGAACGGCTGCAGCCATCGCGATTGGGTGAGGATGCTCACGATCTCGCCCAAGCCGAGCGTCACGATGGCGAGGTAATCCCCACGTAGGCGCAGGACCGGCGCGCCGATCAGCAGGCCGACGCCGGCGGCGAGCGCCGCGACGACCCAGACACCGATGTAGAAGTTCAGGCCGAGCGCGAAGGCCGGCTCCGCGGCGCCGGTCGTCGTGTTCAGCGTCGCCCCCGTCACGAGCGCGAGCGCGTACGCTCCGAACGCGAAGAACGCGACGTACCCGAGGTCGAGAAGGCCCGCGTATCCGACGACGATGTTGAGCCCGAGCCCCAGGAGCATGAACACCATGACCGTGCCGAGCACCTCGGAAATCACCGATCCGACGAGCAGCGGCAGGATCGCGGCCACGGCAAGGACGACGATCAGCACGGCGGTCCGCGCGACCGGCTGCTCACGCGCCGAGGTGCGTATCCGGTCGCGAACGCGAGGCCCCGACCGCGTCCACAGGACGTTCGCGCCCGCGGTCACGGCGATCACGCCGACGCCGGCCGGGATCGTCAGCCCCCCGCTGACCTCGTACAGCACGGAGGGTTCGAGATCCAATTGCCGCATCGCGACGGGGATGATCCGCTGGAGCAGTCCCAGGAGGATCGCCACGGAGGCGCCGAGGACGATCGGCGTGCGCACCAACGGCGACGACGCCCGAAGTGCTCCGCCGACCGCGCCGCCCAAAACGCCGATCACGACGAGGATGACGAACCCCGCGGCGACTCCACGCTCGAACGTCACGAACTCGATCAGCCCGGGCGAGACCGTGATGAATACCTCACGGATCCGGTTGACGTCGAACCACTCGGCAAAGGCGACGGCGGCGCCGAAAACCGCCCCGGCGATGGCGCCGGTCGACGCGCCGGCGAACGCCGCCTCCACGCGAGTGGGGATCCGCCGCTCGCCGGCGACGACCCGTGGCCGGGTCACGACGTACCCGGCGACGAGCGGCGGGACGACGAGGAGCACACGGCCGAGCGTGACCTGTTCTCCGATGAGCTCGAGGTCGCCGAACCGCTCGGTCAGGCCGACGAGCGCGAGATAGAGGGACGCGAAGGCGCCTACCAACCCCGCGGCGATCGCGGACCGCAGCCCGACCGGACCCACCTCAGACCTTCTCCGCCTCACCGGTGCCCAGGATGCCGCCCGGACGGAAGATCAGCACGAGGACGAGCACGAGGAACGTGAACGCTTCTCTCAGCTGGAACGGCGAGGGGATGTGATAACCCGTGAGGATCAGCGACGGACCGAGCGCCTGGAGGACACCGAGCGACAGACCGCCGATCGCGGCACCGGCGATGCTGCCGATCCCACCCAGTACGGCCGCCGTGAACGCGGCGATGCCGGGCTGGAAGCCCATGAAGAAGTTGACCTGTTCGAAGGTCATCGCGTAGAGCACGCCGGCGATCCCCGCCAGCAAGCCTCCGATGGCGAACGTCGTGACGATGACGCCGTTCACGTTCACGCCCATGAGGCTGGCGATCTCGCTGTCCTCGGCGACCGCCCGCATCGACCTGCCCGTCTTCGTCCTGGCGACGAACAGGGACAGCGCGATCACGGCCAGCGCGGCGGTCAGCAACACGACCACGCGGATCTTGGCCACGTCGCCGCCGAAGATCGTCCACGACCCTTGGAGAAGCTCGGGCTTGCGGTAGCCGCGCGGCGACGCCCCGAAGAAGCCGCGCGCCGTGTTCTGGAGGAACAGCGATGCGCCGATCGCCGTGATGAGCGGAACCAGACGTGGTGCGCCACGCAGCGGACGGTACGCCACTCGTTCGAGCAACATGGCCACACCGGCGGACGTCGCCATCGCCACCACGAGCAGGATCGTGAGAGCGAGGAGCGGCTGTCGGTCGAGGAACCCGCTCGCCGAGTACGCGCTCGCGAAGAAGTACGACGCGAAGGCGCCGAACATGAACACCTCGCCGTGGGCGAAGTTGATCATGCGCAGGATGCCGTACACGAGCGTGTATCCCAGCGCGATCAGGGCGTAGATGGCGCCCTGAGCGAGACCCAGGACGATGAAGTCGCGCCAGGCATCGCCGGAGTAGGCGTCTTCGGCGAGCGTTCGGTACGCGCCGATGGCGATCGTCGCCAGGATCAGGACGGCGAGGACGACGAGGATGATCGTCCGCCACGGCAATCGCTCGAGGCGGCCCATCCGCACGTCGCGCGTGGCATCACCACCCGTCGCGGTCGACATGCGCCGGAGCGTAATCCATCCGGAAACGCTGCGGGCGGGCCGTCGGCCCGCCCGCGGCGTCACTCGTAGGCGAACGTCCCTTAGGTGACGTCCTCCAGCGACTTCGTGTCCGTGTAGACGGGAGTCGACGGCTCCTCGCCGCCCTCGACCGGCCAGTTGGGGTACTGGAAGAGGCCGATCGAGACGTCGGTGGCGCAGTCGCCGAGCGGCGTGCACGTGATGAGACCCGAGACGCCTTCGTACCCGCTCGTCGCCAGCACGGCGTCCTTGAGCGCGGTCCTGGGGATCAACAGCGTCCCGCCGTCCTCGATGGCGACCTCCTCGATCGCCTGGAACAGGACGCCCGCGGCGTCAAACGCGTGGGCGTG
>Ga0299907_10000933_pt1 | contig 15696 bp, 21 predicted proteins | sample RVTome_16_FD_198680 | JGI IMG/M metagenome (GOLD analysis project Ga0299907, IMG submission 198680) | Soil microbial communities from uranium-contaminated site in the Upper Colorado River Basin, Wyoming, United States - RVT152D67 (version 2) ...
GGGCCGGGCTGGCCATGAACAAGGCCAGCAGAACACCCAGCGCCCCACCGATTACAAGTTTCCTCTTCACTATCTGCCTCCTCCACAGCCACCCATCAAGGACGGCCGGACTGACTCGCTACTTGGTGGCAGCAACCTAAGTGACCCCGGTTTCGTGCTGGTAAGGCTCCTGTTACGGCGTTCGAACAGCTACCTGACAGGAATCTGACAGAGGCTGTCAGAGCGGTCTGGGATCACCGGAGAGCAGATAACCACGGGAGCGCACGGTGCGTATCACCAGACCAAGCGGATCCAGACGGCGACGCAGCCGACCCATGGTCACGTCGAGGTTGTTGTCACTCGAATCGGCTTCCGGCCACGCCGCCCTGGCCAGGGACTCCCGGCTAACCACAGCGCCAAACCGCTCGATCAGAGGTTGGATGAGATCGGCCTGAATCGCCGAAAGCTGTGTGACCTCGTCTCGATAGTGGAGCGTCCCGCTCCCGTTCAAGGTTGGCACCGGGGACTGCGGGTGTCCGACCCTCCTCTCGAGTGCCCGGATCCGGGCGGTGCGATCAGCCCGGGAAACAGGGAGCCGGACCCAGTCCTCCAAAAGGTCGGTGCATTCGGGTGGCGCTGCATCGGAAGCGACCAGAAGGAGGCGTGGATGACGCCGGGCCGCCAACTCCGATCTCAACTCCTCATCTGACGGCCATTGGATCAACGCCACATCCATGGATGTGAAGTTAAGACCCGAAAGGTTTCCGGTTTGTTTCAACTCGATAAACGGAGCAGCTCAGATGACGGAAGGGTGTCAGCGCCCTCTCCAATTGGGATCTCGCTTCTCCAGAAAGGCAGACACGCCTTCAACTGCGTCCTCGGTGCCGAGGACGATCGACTGGGACTGACCCTCCCAGCTGACCGACTCCGAAAAACTCGATTCAAACGACGCATCTAGCAACTGCTTGGCAAACATTTGGCCGATCGGCGCCCCGGTGAGAAAGGACCTCGCCAGCTCATCGGCACGCCCGTAGAGCCGGTCCACCGCCACGATTTCCATGGCGATTCCCAGACGCCCGGCCTCTTCGGCATCGACGAACCTGGCAGAGAGAGCCATTTCCTTGGCTCTCTGCAAACCGACGATTCGGGGCAGCAGCCACGTGCCGCCGAAGTCAACCGTGAGTCCGCGGCGAACAAATATCTCCGAAAAGCGGGCCCGTTCGGTCGCGATTACCACATCACATCCGAGGGCGAGATTCATTCCCGCCCCGACGGCCACACCATCTACGGCCGCGATCGTCGGCTTTGTGATTCGGTGCAGCGATGTGGCGGCTCGCTCCACGAGCTTCATCCGGCGATGCGCCCCGGCCACCGACATGGGTCCCGAGGACCGGTCTGCGTCGAGGTCGGCTCCAGCGCAGAAGTCTCCGCCGGCGCCGGTGACTACCAGAACCCTGTCGTCACTCTTTTCGAACTCCTCGAAAGCGGCGGCGAGGGTTGGCCATCCGTCAGTGGGGATTGCGTTCTTCCGGTCGGGCCGGTCGATGGTCAGCCGGCGAACTCGGTCGGACGTCTCGGTCTTCAACCAGGGCACAACGAAGACAGTAAACACCAGGCATACCCGGTTACCGTCCCTGATGTGGGTTTCAATCCGTTTCGAGAGCACGAGAGGAGCACCTTGGACATCGTCCTGGTGGTCTTTGCCGTGCTCGCCGGGATTGTGGTCATCGCATGGGCGATCTTCGGCTGGTAACCGTCGCTCCCATCCAGCCCTACCAGGCCGTCAAGTCGTACGTCTGCCCGGGGTGTGACCACACAATCCCGCCAGGAACCTTCCACCTGGTCGTGATCCACGACGACGAGGTCGACCTACGACGTCACTGGCACCACGGCTGCTGGCACAAGGAGTTGCGACGCAGGTATGGACGTGTGGAGTTGCTATAGCATCAGGTGGCGGTTTCCGAGACCTCTTGCTATAGCAACGCTTCTCAGGCGTCCCGACGCTGAAGACCCCACCAGGTCAGGGCCAGGCCCAGGACGGTCCAGCCCGCCAGGATGGCCAAGCGGTGCGGCATGCTGAGACCGCCTCCTGGCACGAACCCGGCGAATCCCCCACCCCCGAAGTCGACGGTGAACAACGCGGTCGATGCCGCTGTCAACGAGACATTCTCCCATGGACCCCACAAGGCGAGGAAGCTCTCGGCGAAGTAGACGGCGAGCCCGGCGCCAATCGCCGGACCGACCGAGCGTAGAAGGGACACAGCGGCGGTGCCCAGCGCCGTCCATGCGATTGCGATCAGTGCCGATTTCCAGACCACCCCGATCAGCCCTTCGGCATCCATGAACCCCTCCCCGGGTGCAAATATCACAGCAAGGATCACCCAGAAGACGAAAGCCACCAGGAAGGCAACCAACGTCGCTACGGAGTACGTTGAGAACCTGGCCAATGTTTGTCGTAGCTTGCGCGAGTCCCTGGTCAACGAGGTGGCCCACACCGTCGTGCTCAACTCGCCCCCCAGCAGAACCACTGACAGGATCAGCGGAAACCAGGTCTGCGTGGCGGCCTGTTGCGCGCCCACTTCATAAACGTCCGGTTTCTCCAGGACGGGGAGACCCTCGGCCGCTTCCGGCGCGATTTCGCCGAAGACGATGAGAAAAAAAGCTCCCAGACCGACGAAGACGACCAACAACAACGTCATGATCGGAAAAACCATCCGTCGGCTGATCTTGCGATACTCCGCTCTTAGCAAGCTCATCGAACGGTGGTCCCGGTCAGACCGAGGAACACCGATTCCAACGTGCTCCGCTCGGGTCTGATTTCATGTGGGTAGATGCCTGCTTTTGCCAGAGCCTCCGCGATGGCGGAGCCTTCGGACGACGACACAATCAGCCCGCCATCGTCGGTGCGCGCCTCGAAGCCTGCCGCGACGAGGGCCTCCGCGGCACGATCGTCGTCCGATGTCCTGACTCTGGTGTCACCGTCACCCAGCATCGTCTCGAGGGGGCCCTCCGTAACCAGCAAGCCGTCGTTGATCACCACGACGTAGTCGGCGAGTGCTTCGATGTCTGCCAGGTCGTGGCTGGATACGACCACGGTCTTACCCTGAGTGGCCAATTCCTTGAGCCGTGCCCGGAAGGCGTGTTGCCCTGCCGGATCGAGACCATCGAGGGGCTCGTCGAGAATCAGCAGCTTGGGATCTCCGAGCATGGCGGCGGCGAGGGCGAGTCGCTGCCGCATCCCTTTGGAGTAGTCGCCGGCTTTGCGGTGGGCATCCGCGGTCAGACCGACAAACTCGAGCAACCCGTCGATCCTCTCATGCCCGAAACCCAGGGTGTCGGCGGCGACGGCGAGATTGGTTCGTCCGTTGAGCGACTTGATCAACCCGGGCTCTTCGACGATGACTCCAACCTGCTTGACCATCTCGGGGAGACCCGCTGGCACCGGGAGCCCAAGCATTTCGATGTTCCCCTCGTCGGGCTTGGTCAAGCCGAGGAGCGTCCTGAAGGTGGTCGTCTTCCCGGCGCCATTGGGTCCGAGAAAACCGGTGAGTTGACCGGAGGGGATCTCGAAGTTCAGACCGCGCAGCGCCTCGGTTTTCCCGTATCGCTTGTGGAGACCGCTGACGCCGATGGCGGGAGATCCAGTGGACATCAGATCGACACTAAGGAACGCCGAGATCGGGCGTCAATTCACCCCTGGGACCCAATGCACCTCTATCCCCCACGGACGAATACCGATGCCGAGGTAGTCGACCCGGCCTGCCCTTGCCTGTGCGGCGAGACGACTGACATGGCGTCGCTTCCGGTGGTCGACAGCGTCGACCGGATCCCCTGGCCCGGTGACTGTCCGCACCTCTACCGCAACCTTCGTGTTCATGTCTGACATCACGAGGTCGATCTCCCCACCCTCCACTTCGACGTTGCGGGCAATCGGCGTCATTCCCTGCCGGGCCAACCACCACATGGCAAACCGCTCCCCGGCGTCTCCGACGAGTGTCCGGTGATCGGTCAGAGGTTGAGCTCCGTCTTCTCGAGCTTCTCGACGTTGACGTCGCGGAAGGTGAGAACCTGGACTTGCTCCAGAAATCTGGCGGGACGGAACATATCCCACACCCAGGCATCCTGCATGGTGACCTCGAAGTAGATCGAGCCGTTGGCGTTCTTGACGTCGACGTCGACGTTGTTGGCGAGGTAGAACCGCCTCTCCGTCTCCACCACGAAATCGAACATTGGGAGGACGTCGTGATACTCCTTGTAGAGTTTGAGCTCTACCTCGGTCTCGTAGCGCTCCAGGTCTTCGTCCATTTTCTCCTCGACTCTCACACGACCGCACCTACAGACGGCTTGGCGATGTTATCCGTCACCTGAGCTAACACTTACCGAATTGGGTGACAGATTCGAGAGGGCACCGGGTCTAGAGACCTCCGAAGTTGGAGGGCGGCCAGATGATCACGAAAGCACGTCCCACCAGAGCATCCAGATTGATGTTTCCGAATCTCCTGCTGTCGAAGCTGAACTCACGGTTGTCACCCATGACGAAGACCTCGTCATCTCCCACTTCGAACGGACCGGCATCGGGCATGGTCATCTCTTCGTCGAGATATGGCTCGGAGATGGCAGTGCCGTTGACATGAACCGTGTTCTCGGAGATTGTGATGGTGTCACCGGGGAGCCCGATCACCCTCTTGATGAGATCGTCCCGTCCTCGGGTCCGAATCCCGACTGCTTCGAGCACAGAGCGAATCACCACCTCGGGTATCGACTCTTCGATCTCGGGCTCTCCAGGATCCCGGAAGACGACGACGTCACCACGTTCGGGCTCACCGAGGTGAAACGCCAGCTTGTTCACCATCACCCGATCGTTGACATGGATCGTGTCGAGCATCGATTCCGATGGGATCCAGAAGGGCTGAACAAGAAACGTCTTGATCAACACGGCGATGACGAGAGCCGTGAGCAGCAAACCGGGGAGCTCGGCCCAGAATGACCGTTTCTTGTTCTTGGGCCGGTCCCGTCGCTCGGGACGCGGCTCACCAGCCGGATCGGGCTCATAACCCTCGAGATGGCGGCCGCGTGGTTCGGGGTTCAGTCGCGGAGCTCCTTGATACGGGCGGCTTTACCGGCCCGATCACGGAGGTAATACAGCTTGGAGCGGCGAACGTCACCTCTCCTCACGACCTCGATCCGTGAGATGATCGGTGCGTGGAGTGGGAACACCCGCTCCACACCCACGCCGAAGCTCAGCTTGCGAACTGTAAAGGACGCCCGGGGCCCGGCCCCGTTACGGGCGAGGACCACACCCTCGAAGATCTGAATGCGCTCGCGGCCACCTTCGACGACCCTGACGTGAACCCGTACAGTGTCGCCGGCCCGGAACTCGGGGATGTCATCGCGCACATGCGCGGTCTCAACAGCTTGAAGATCGTTCATGGAGGACTCCTAGAGACAATCCCGGGAGAGATAAATGACGGTCCCGGGAGCGTGGATTGTATCAGCTATCCGATTCCTTGCCATTCGGCATCAGGTCGGGTCGACGCTCCGCGGTACGCCGGAGACGCTCCGCTTTCCGCCATCGCTCGATCCGCCCGTGGTCTCCGCTGAGAAGGACCTCGGGAACGGCCACCCCTTCGAATACAGCCGGTCTCGTGTACACCGGCTCCTCGAGTAGGCCGTCACGGAACGACTCCTTTCGAGTCGAATCGGGGTTGCCAACGACACCGGGTAGGAGACGGGCGACTCCCTCTATCGCCGCTGCCGCGGCAACCTCGCCTCCAGCCAACACGTAATCACCCAGACTGACCTCCTCATCGACGTGCCCGTCGATGACTCGCTGATCGACCCCCTCGAATCGCCCGCACACGAAAGTGACCTCATTGAGCTCTGCCCATCTGTCGAGGGTGGACTGTGTCATGCGGTGTCCCGACGGGGTGAACATCACCCGATGGGAATCGGCCAACGGGGCCAGCGCCCCGGCCAGGGGCTCAACCATCATCACCATCCCCGGTCCGCCTCCGAACGGAGCGTCGTCGAGCTGGTGGTGCCGGCCAATCCCGTGCTCCCTGAGATCGACGACGTCGACGGTGAGCGCGTCCTCCTCGATGGCGCGACCGACGATGGAGGTCCGCAACGGGCCTTCGAAGTATCCGGGGAACATTGTGATCACATTGATCTTCACTGCGGAGAGGGTAGATGCGAGAACGCACCACTAGCCTCGGCGCGCCCCCGACATCGAGGATCAAATGAAGTATGTCCGATTGGGTTCAACCGGTCTAAAAGTCTCTCGGTTCTGTCTGGGCATGATGAGCTACGGGGATCCGGCGTGGCGCCCCTGGACCATCGGTGAGGAAGAAGCCGAGTCCTTCATTCGCAAAGCCGCCGGCTCCGGAGTCACCTTCTTTGACACTGCCGACGCCTATTCGGGAGGCATGAGTGAAGAGGTCACGGGTCGTCTCTTGAAGAAGACGTTTGGTCGCCGTGAGGATTACGTCCTCGCCACCAAGGTGTTCTTCCCTACCCGTGATGGGCCCAACGAACAGGGGCTCTCCCGGGCTCACATCCTGGCTGGGATCGATGCGTCGCTGCGACGACTCGATCTGGACTACATCGATCTCTATCAGATCCACCGCTGGGACGATGACACTCCTATCGAGGAGACCATGGAAACCCTGGGAGACTTGGTCCGCTCGGGGAAGGTGCGTTACATCGGAGCCTCTTCGATGAAGGCGTGGCAGTTCGCCAAGGCCCAGCACACCGCCGACCTCGGTGGCTGGACCCGGTTCGTCACCATGCAGAACCACTACAACCTCCTCTACAGGGAGGAGGAACGGGAGATGATCCCCCAATGCGTCGACATGGGGGTGGGAATCATTCCCTGGAGTCCGCTGGCTCGTGGTGTCCTCACACGTCCCCGCACCGCCGATGAGGCCACGCCGCGGGGTGATTCCGATCAGTTCACCGGACCCTGGTACGAGGTCTCGAATCAGGAGATCATCGATGCGGTCGAATCGGTGGCACGAGACAGAGGGGTGACGATGGCGCAGGTTGCACTTGCCTGGCATTTCTCGAAGCCGGCAGTGACCGCACCGATCGTGGGGGCCACCAAGCTCCACCATCTCGACGACGCTTTGGGTGCGCTCGACATCGAGTTGACGGACGAGGAGATGTCAAGCCTCGAAATGCCGTACACACCCCGTCCGGCAGATGCGTACTGACCTAGCCGGGACGCCTCACGATCATCGCCTCCCCCTGACCCCGGCGGCCCAGCGCTACACACCTCATACTGTTGGGGGATGAGAGTGTCCGTCGCCCTGGCATTTGTGCTCATTATCTCTGCCTGCACGGACGATGGGACCACGCCTCCGAGCACCGTGGCGACCACCACTACCCTGCCCACTCCGACGTCGACACTGCCTCCGGTGGTGGAATGCCCCGGAGAGGGAGAGTTCGAAGAGGGAAGTGGCATCGCCGATATCGAAGCCACGGGATCGGACAGCTCCATCGTCGGTCAAATCTCATGGGAGACGAGTGACCGCTGCGAGACATTTCATTTCGATTTCGAGACGTCCGAAGGTGCACCTGCCACGACCGTCCCCAACGTCACAGTCGACCATCTCAACTCGTTCCAGGTGGTGCGTGTGGGCATCGACGTCGATGCTTCGGTCATCACCGATCAACTCGTTGAGACCGAGTTCGTCGATCGGCTCTATGTGGTGAGATCACTGGAAGGTGGGATCTTCGTCGACCTTCATCTCTCGGAGCCAGCTGCGGTTCGCGCCACCACCGAGTCGTCGCCGGCGCGTCTCAGCATCGATCTCCGCCCGGGGTTTGTTCCCTTCGAGGGTGAGTCTTCGATCGACGATCAGGTGGTGCTTGTCGCCCCAACTGACGAGAGCGACGTGGAAAGCACAGCCGAGCTGGCAGGCTATTCGCGAACCCCGGACGGCAGCGTCCTTGTCGTGGTCACCCAGTCACCGACGACCGTCACCGAGACGGACGCCACCACCGCTGAAAATGAGGAGACCTGGGGAGAGTTTCGACTCGAATTGAGCCTGCCCGTCGGCGAGGTGTCGGTCTTCCTCGGTCAGCGAAGTACCGACGACGGAAGTCTCGATGGGATCAGCGTCGATCTCACAGTGCGCTGAGACCTTCGACCTCGACGATCTCGACGAAGCCCTCCTCGAGATCCACGATCGGCACGAGCTCTTCGACAAACGGCACTTCGAAGCGGAGCTCCCGTCTTTGGATGATCAAGCGATCCTGGGCAGCTCCGTGAGTGACCGCCACCACCTCACCCCCACCTGGCCTCACCTCCAGCCCGATCAGATCCTGTGGCCAGAACTCCCCTTCTTGGAGCTGGCGACGTCGAGCCGCATACACTTCCTTGCCCCTGAGCCGTTCGGCGCCGGGCCGGTCGGTGACCCCTTCAAGTGCCACCTGGGGGCCTTTCTTCCCTTGACGCAGGGTGCGGACGATGAACGTACGATCATCAATGAAGACCGTCGACTGCGGTTCGAGGTAGGACAGATTCTCCGACTCGGTGTAGATACCGAGGAAACCATCCAGGCCGTTGGGTTTCCCCAATCGCCCGACCAACACACGGGGATGATCAGTCGAGGAACTCGACTCCAGCGTTGATCCCTTCTTCCTCACCTGCGGCACTGGCTGCAGCTCGGATCGCCTTGGCCACTCGCCCGCGACGACCGATTACACGGCCCATGTCGGGCTTCGCGGTGCGGACTTCTGCGACGTACTCGTCCGGCCCCTGCTCTACCAGCGTCACCTGGACGGCGTCGGCATCCTCCACGATGCTCTTCACGACATAGGTGACGACACGTTCAACGATCTCGCCTTTGGCCAAGTTCACTCCTCCTCGGTGGATGCGTCAGGAGCGTCGGGCTCGGATTCCGCTCCGGTCTCGGGCTCAGCCGTCCCCTCGGGTTCCTCCGTCTTGGCGACGCCCACCACATGGATGCCACCGGTTCTGATCTTCATCGTGTTCATCGCTCCGGAGATGTTGAGGAGTTTCTCCACCGTCTCCGATGGTTGGGCACCCTTGGCGAGCCAGTCGGTGGCCCTCTCGTTGTCGATCTCCACAAGCGAAGGCTCCTGACGCGGGTCGTACCGCCCGATTTGCTCGATATACCGACCGTCGCGCGGGGCACGCTGGTCCATGACGACGACGCGATATACGGGCTGTTTCGTCTTGCCCATCCGCATCAGTCTCAATCTGACTGCCATCTAGTTCACCTCTGGTGTCATCTCTTCATGCGCCGGCCACCGGTGAGGGCTTCGAGTGACGGCAAGCCCTTGCCTCCTGCCAGCGTTTTCATCATTTTTTGTGTCTCGGTGAACTGCTTGAGGAGCCGATTCACGTCCTGGGGCGAGGTGCCCGATCCGGCCGCGATTCGGCGTTTGCGGCTACCACCGATGATCTTGGGGGCCCGGCGCTCTTCGGGTGTCATCGACTGGATGATGGCCTCGACCCGTTTCAGGTCGCGATCGTCAACTTCGACCTGACGTAGGAGCGATCCGGACCCGGGCAGCATAGCAAGGATGTCCTGAAGAGGCCCCATCGACTTCACCGCCTCGAACTGCTCGAGGAAGTCCTCAAGTGTGAATTCCCCCTTTTGCAGTCGTTTCGCGGTCTTCTCGGCCTGGCCCTCGTCGAAGGCCGTCTCGGCCTTCTCGATGAGTGTCAGCACGTCTCCCATGCCCAATATGCGACTCGCCATCCGCTCGGGGTGGAATGCCTCGAGCTCGTCGAGACCCTCACCCACGCCTGCGAATTTCACTGGTGCCCCGGTTACCTCCCCAACTGAGATGGCAGCACCTCCTCTTGCGTCGCCATCGAGCTTGGACAGGACGACACCGGTGAGACCGATCTGGGTTTGGAAACCTTGAGCCACGTTCACTGCGTCCTGACCGGTCATCGCATCGACCACTAGCAGCACCTCGTCGGGCTCTACCGCCCTCCGGATGGCGGCCAGCTCCTTCATCAACGTGTCGTCGATCTGAAGACGGCCTGCGGTATCGACGATGACTACGTCCCGCCCGGTGCCGGAAGCCTCCTTGAGAGCCGACCTGGCCAATTTGGGTGCCTTGCCCTTACGGTCCACGAGGACCGGGACATCGATCTTGGCCCCCAAGGCCTCCAATTGGTCGATCGCGGCGGGACGCTGGAGATCGGCTGCCACCAGAAGGGGGCTCTTTCCTTGGTGCTTCAGGAGTTTCGCCAGTTTGGCGGCCGTCGTCGTCTTGCCCGAGCCTTGCAGACCGACCAGGAGGATCACCAGGGGCGGAGACGTCTTGACGAGAGCAGCCGTTTCAGATCCCAGAGTGGTGATCATCTCCTCATGCACGACCTTGACGACCTGTTGGCCCGGGGTTATCGACTTGGAGACGTCCTCGCCGAGGGCGCGTTCTTTGACCCTTCCCAGGAAGGTCTTGACCACTGCAACGTTGACATCGGCCTCGAGCAGGGCGAGCCGCACTTCGCGGAGCGCGGCGTCGATGTCTTTCTCCGAGAGCTTGCCCTTGCCACGCAGGGTGGAGAAGACAGTCTCGAATCGTTGAGTGAGAGTGTCGAACATGTGAGGCCATAGGTTATGGCCCATGAGCTTCCAAGTAGACAACGGTTTCGACGAGGTACCGTGAGGCGAGGCATGGAGAAAGTCGACGGCATCGGTGGCTTGTTCTTCAGATCCGCGGATCCCGCCGATCTGGCTGACTGGTACGAGCGCCACCTCGGGGTGAAGAAGACTCCGGACTCATACGACGAGAAGTCCTGGTGGCAGGAGACCGGCCCCACGGTGTTCGCCCCGTTCGAGGCAGAAACCGACTATTTCGACGTCGCCAAACAGTGGATGGTCAACTTCAGGGTTTCCGACATGGATGCGATGGTGACCCAACTCACCGCAGCAGGAATCGAGGTGACAGTCGCTGCGGAAACCTATCCCAACGGCCGCTTCGCCCACCTCCTCGATCCAGAGGGCAACAAGATCGAGCTATGGGAGCCGTCCGGCAACGACCTGAAGCCGTAGGCCCCGTGGCAACGCCACCTCCCACCGTCGCTTAACCTGTGCGAGGTGATCCCCAACACGATCGAGGACCTGGGTGCGGCCCTGGACCAACAGAACTACTTCGCCGGTGAGGATCTCACCGTGGCGATTCACCTCGCGCTTCAACTCGGTCGTCCCTTGTTTCTGGAAGGTGAGGCGGGCGTCGGGAAGACCGAGGTGGCCAAGGTGTTGGCCGCTATTGCCGACGAGGAGCTGATTCGACTCCAGTGCTATGAGGGCCTCGACGTCGGTCACGCCCTGTACGAGTGGGACTACGCCCTGCAGATGATGGAGATCAGACTCCTGGAGGCGAGGGGTGAGGGGGCCAATGCGACCGCCCGGGACATTCTGAGTCGAGACTTCCTCATCCCCCGGCCTCTCCTCCAGGCCATCGAAGCAGCAAAGGATGGGCGTCGACCCGTGTTGTTGATCGACGAGCTCGATCGCGCCGACGAGGAGTTCGAGGCCTTTCTACTCGAGCTCCTGTCAGACTTCCAGGTGTCTATCCCCGAGATCGGCACGATTCGAGCCGATGATCCCCCGATCGTCATCCTGACGTCGAACAGGACCCGCGAGATCCATGACGCATTGAAACGTCGCTGTATCTACCACTGGATCGACTATCCCACGCCGCCTTTGGAGGCGGCGATCGTGGCCCGAAAAGTGCCGGGAGTGAGCCAAGATCTGGCGGCCAGCCTCGCTACAGCGATGCACAAGCTCCGTGCGATGGATCTCTTCAAGCCCCCGGGCGTGGCAGAGACACTCGATTGGGCCCAGTCGCTGAAACTGCTCCACGACGGCGAACTGACTCCCGCCATGACCGAACGCACTCTTGGTGTCGTCCTCAAATACAAAGACGACATCGACACCGTTCGGGCGTACGGGCTGGAAGCATTGGTCGGATGACCGTCCGCCCGGGGCCTGTCCGCGACCTCGCCACCTTCGCTCACGCCCTCCGAAACCGCGGATTGACAGTCACCCCTGACCAGGTGAGCGACATGGCGAGAGCAATCACCCTCGTCGATGCCTCCCGGCGCAACCAAGTCTTTTCGGCGCTTCGCTCACTGGCCGTCACCGATCCGGACGAGCGGGTGCCTTTCGACGAAGAGTTCACCCGATTCTTCGAAGGGCTCTTTCGCTCCGGACCGACTTCCGGGCAGGAGGCCAGAGTCTCGTCGACGGCGACAACCAACCCGGTTCTCCAGTCGATGGACGAGACTCCCACGGGGGAGACCAGGTCTCACAGCGGTGCCTCGGCGACTGAGAACATCGCCAATCGCGATTTCGCCGAGCTCGATCAGGATGAGCTTCTCGAAGCACGCCGTCTCGTCATGTCCATGATGTGGCAGCCTTCAGACTTTCGAACGCGACGCTGGATAAGAGCTACCAGAGGCCCCCACCCCGATCTCCGCCGAACCATGCGCGGCACGGTCCGACCCGAGGGCGACCTCATACCCATAATGCGACGGCAGCGACGCAAACGACAGCGCCAGCTCATCATCATCGCCGACATCTCGGGATCGATGGAGAAGTATGCCGACCTCTTCCTCGTGTTCGCCCATGCCGCGCAACGGCGACTCGAGAATGTCGAAGTATTCACCTTCTCCACCGAGCTCACCCGAATCACGGACGACCTGAGACGGAGAGATACCAAGACGGCCCTTGCCAAGGTTTCTGCATCGGTCCACGACTGGTCGGGCGGGACGAAGATCGGCGAGGCGTTGTCCGAGTGGAACCGACTGTGGAGCCGACGTTTGTCTCGGGGTGGGCCGATAGTCCTCGTTCTCTCCGATGGCTGGGACTGTGGTGATCCTGGACTGCTCCGCATGGAGATCGCCCGTCTCGCTCGATCGGTCCACAGCGTGATCTGGCTGAACCCACTGGCCGCGCGGGCCGACTACCGCCCCGCCACCCGGGGAATGCAAGCTATTCTCCCCCATGTCGACCACCTCCTGCCGGCGGCCAGTGTCATCGACCTGCGAGACGTGGTGCGACTGCTCGACACGATGCGGCGTTAGCACTCCCGGAAATATTCCCGGTGTGATAGAACAGTCTCATGAGACAACAGCTGGCGATCCGCGATAAGTGGGCCGACGAAGGCAAGAAGGTCGCCGTCGCCACTGTGATCCGGGTCCATGGCAGCGCCCCCAGACCGGAAGGGTCCAAATTCCTCGTTTCCTCCGAAGGGGACATGGAGGGATCGGTGAGCGGCGGTTGTGTCGAGAACGACGTGTTCCTCCACGCCCAGGAGGTCATCGAGACCGGCAAGCCGAAGAAGGTGACGTACGGGATCGCCGACGAGGACGCCTTCGAAGTCGGGATGTCCTGTGGCGGCACCATCGACGTCTTCATCGAGCCCTGGTGACCGAAGTCAATCGAGCGATACAAGAGATTCTCGATGCCGAGTCGTTTGGTTCGGTGATCACCATCGTCGACGGCTCCTCGATCGGCCACAAAGCCGTGATCGACGACACCGGGACCGTCGTCGCCGGCGCCCTCCCCGAGGACGTGGCCGGGGACGTGATCGAGGACGCACTCACTCTGATGAGACACGAGCAACACCGCGCCCTCGACTACGGCGAGCACAGCGCATTCATCGAGACCCTCGCACCTCCCCCCGACCTCCTCGTCTTCGGCGCGGTCCACATCGGCCAGGCCCTGGCAACTTTTGGCACACAAATGGGTTACCGGGTGACGGTGGTCGACTCCCGGGCTCCATTCGTGACCGAAGCGCGGTTCCCCACGGCCCACCGGCTGCTGGTCGGCTGGCCAAAGGATCTGATCGACCAGATCGGCTTTGACCGGCGCACATGGGTGGTCGTACTCTCCCATGACCCCCGCCACGAGACACCCCCTCTAGAGGCGGCCCTCAAATCCGACACCCGATACATCGGTGCCATGGGCTCGCGCCGCACCCACACCCAAAGGCTGGAGCGTCTCAAACGCCTCGGCTTCGACGACGAGGACATGTTGCGCATCCACTCCCCGATCGGTCTCGACATCGGTGCCGAGACGCCGCAGGAGGTGGCGGTATCGATCCTCGCCGAGATGACACTCGTGCGCTACGGCGCCGGGACCGGAATGTCCCTCAGAGGCACCGAGGGCCGGGTCCATAAACAACGCGGCGACGAGTAACACCCGCCCCTCGCGGGAGCCACCAGTACGCTGACGTGATGCTCTTGGAGAGAGAGGGTCTCCTCCAGTCTTTGGGCGACAGACTCCAGGAGGCCGCGGATGGGAAGGGTTCGCTCGTTTTGATCGCCGGCGAAGCCGGCGCGGGCAAGACCTCTCTGGTTCGTGTCTTTGTGAATTCTCTGAACGAGTCGGCTTTGGCCCTCGAGGGCGCGTGCGATCCTTTGTCCACTCCCCGACCTCTCAGCCCGCTCCATGACCTGGCTGCGGATCCGAACTCTGGCCTCGCCGGACTCGATTTCGAGCGAGAACCGATCGCATTATTCAACGAGGTCCTGGCACGGCTGCGGCACAACACCAGACCGATCGTGATGGTGCTCGAAGACATCCATTGGGCCGACGAAGGAACACTTGATCTCCTCCGCTTCTTAGGTCGGCGAATCGGAGACAGCAAAACGGTCATGTTGTGCACCTACCGGGACGACGAGGTGGGACCCGATCACCCACTTCGAGCGGTATTGGGCCAGCTCGTCCCCTTGGGATCGACTCATCGTCTGATCGTGCCACCGCTGTCGCTCGCAGCCGTGACGAAGCTCGTCTCCAACCAGGGTCTAGACCCGAGGCAGCTTTTCCGGTTGACCGACGGAAATGCTTTCTTCGTGACGGAGATCGTGGCCAGCGGTGGAGGCGTTCCACACACGGTCCAGGAGGCAGTCCTCTCCCGTGTGGCGAGGCTCGAGCAAAAGCCCCGGCGAGTTGTGGAAGGTGTATCGGTGGCGCCACGCTCGGTGGAGATCTCCCAAGCCACGGCCATCGTCGGCGGGACGCCCGACGACGTCGACGACGCCCTCGCGGCCGGGATTCTCATCTCCGATGGACGCAGCCTTTTCTTCCGCCATGAACTGGCCAGAGCAGCCGTGGAGGAGTCCCTCCTCCCCGCACGAAGGCTAGGCCTCCACCTGCGCATGCTGGGGATCCTGGAAGAATCGCAGAACCCAGATCTGGCTCGCCTCGCCCACCATGCCGTTCACGCCGGGCGGTCTGACCTCATCGTGAAATACGCTCCCCAAGCTGGCGATGAGGCCATGAGGAGAGGGTCTCGTCGGGAAGGCATCGCGTTCTACCGGGCAGCCCTGGAACATCACCACGAGCTGGGACCGGATCGGACCGCCGAACTTCGTGTCAAGATCGGCGCCGAACTCCGTCGTCTCGATGAACCAGATTCAGCCGAGGTCGAGTTACTCCGGGCTGTAGAACACTATCGGAACTCGGGCCAGGTCGATGCTGTCGCCGAGGCCCTGGGCCATCTCGCCGGGGTTCTGTGGAATCTGCGAAGGTTCGATGAGGCATGGCAGGCAATGGATGAGGCCATCGCCGTACTGCGACCGAATGGCGCCAGCCAAGCCCTGGGAATGACCCTCTACAGGGTTTCTCACCACCACATGCTCTCCCGTCACGCCGAAGCTGCTTTTGCCCACATCAACGAGGCGCGACAGGTGGCTGACGACGTCGACAACATGGCGCTCGA
>Ga0299907_10000934_pt1 | contig 15693 bp, 14 predicted proteins | sample RVTome_16_FD_198680 | JGI IMG/M metagenome (GOLD analysis project Ga0299907, IMG submission 198680) | Soil microbial communities from uranium-contaminated site in the Upper Colorado River Basin, Wyoming, United States - RVT152D67 (version 2) ...
GGAGAGCGCCCGGCGGCCACTGGTGATCGCGGTGGAGAATCTCCATTGGGTGGACGAGCCGTCGGAACGAGCCCTGGTCGCCCTGATCGACGTCGTGGCCGCCACGTCCGTGCTCCTCGTCCTCACCCACCGGCCGGGCTACTCCCACGCCATGGACCGCACCTACTCCACTCGCCTCGCCCTCGAGCGTCTGCCCGAGGCCGACAGCGGGGCTCTGGTGAAGGGCGTCCTCGGCGACGCCGACGTCCCCGACGAGGTCCAGCGCCTGGTGGCCGCCCAGGCCGAGGGCAACCCCTTCTACACCGAGGAGGTCCTCCGCTCGCTGCTGGAGAGCGGCGTGCTCACTCGCACCAAGGGCAGCTACGCCCTCACCCGCTCGCTCCGGGAGGTGCGCATCCCCGAGACGATCCAGGAAGTGATCCTCTCCCGCATCGACCGCCTGGAACGGCCGGCCAAGGGGGCCCTGCAGCTGGCCTCGGTGATCGGCCGGGAGTTCACCGTCCGCCTGCTGGAGCGCATCTCCGACCTCGAGGCTCGGCTGGAGGGCGCCCTCTCCCAGCTCAAAGCCCTGGAGTTCATCTACGAAAAGGCCTACTTTCCCGAGCTGGCCTACATGTTCAAGCACGCCCTCACCCACGACGTGGCCTACTCCACGTTGCTCAGCGAGCGCCGGCGGGCGCTGCACCGCATCGTGGCGGCGGCAATCGAGCAGCTCTACGCCGAGCGCCTGGTCGAGCAGTACGAAACGCTCGCCCATCACTACCACGAAGCCGGAGTGTGGGAGAAGGCGCTCGAGTATCTCGACCAGGCGGGGCGAAAGGCAGCCGCCGCCTACGCCACCCAGGATGCTCTCGACTATTACGCCCGGGCCCTGGAGGTCTGCGAGCGGCTCGGGGAGACGACACTGCCGCTGACCGCGTCCGTGGCTCAGCGGCGCGCCTACGTCAGCTTCGGCATCGGGAGGTTCCCGGAGGCCATCGCCGACCTCGACCACACAGTCGCCGCTGCCCGACGGCTCGGCGACGAGCCGACCGAGGCGATCGCCCTGGCCTACCGGGGCTACGCCGAGCTGTGGAACCACCAACTGGAGGCGAGCGAGGCGACGCTCCTGGACGTGATCGGCAGGGGTGAAGACGAGCTCGTCGGGGCCAGGGCGCTGGCCAGCCTGCTGCTCGGCATCCTCTACACCATCAGCCACCGCCACCAGGAGGCAGAGCCGCTCCTCGCCTTCGTCACGGCCCACGCCGACACCCTCGACTCCTTCGGCCGGGGGCTCTGGGGATGGGTCGGCAGCCGGTACGAACTGTGGCAAGGCCGACCGGATGCGGCCCTACGACTGGCAGCTGAGGGCCGACCGGCGACCGAGCCGTTCATTGCCCACCGTCTATTCGGAATGTGGAACGAGGCGCACGCCTTGGGCACCACAGGTGAGTACGAAGCCGCACTGCGGCTGCTGCAGAACACGCTGGATGCATGCGAGCGCGTTGGCGACGTCGTCGTCAGGGTGCGTTGCCTGAACACCCTGGGATGGGTCTACGCCGAGATCGGCGAACTCGAGCGGGCACTGGAATGGAACCGCAGGGGGCTCGACATGGCGAGGACCATTCCCGCTCCCAATCCCGAGGTGGAGATGAATGCCGCGCTCAACCTGGCCGAGAACCTCCTCGCCCGGGGCGGCCTCGACGAGGCCGAGGAGAACTTCCGGGAGGTCGAGCAGGTCGTGCGGGACCCGGGGATCGTCTGGATGCGGTGGCGCTACGCCCAGCGGTTCTTCCACAGCTTCGGCGAGTACTGGCTGGCCCGGGGCGACCCCGACACGGCCCTGGCCTACGCCGGCGAGTGCCTGGCGGTGGCCGAGCACAGCGGCAGCCGCAAGTACATCGCCAAGGGCCGGCGCCTGCGCGGCCAGGCCGTCCTCGCCGGCGGGCGGCCCGACGAGGCCGAGGCCGATCTCGTCGCCGCCCTGGACGTCGCCGCCGAGGTGGGCAACCCGCCCCAGCTGTGGAGATGCCACGTCGCCGTGGGCGACCTTCGGAGGGCCCAGCGGCGTCTCGAAGAGGCCCGCACGGCCTACGCCGACGCGGTCTCGGTGATCGATTTGGTGGCGGCGAATCTGACCGGCGAGGAGCTGCGCCGGACGTTCCTGTCCTGGGACCACGTCCAGGACATCCGGCGGGCGGCGTCGGGCTGATCAGCCTCGCCATGGACCGGCAATCCGTGTCTCCCCTTCCGGGGTCTCGCCGACCGTAAGGGGCGTCGTTCCGTCGTGTCCTCGAGCCGGTAGGGGGCGTTGGCGGGTCTTGGAGTTCTGGGGCACTTCGCCGGATGCCGACTCGCGCGGCCGGGCGGGACCCGCTTGTCGTGTCGTTCGCCTCCCGTCCAGAACGCCGTTCGGGCGCATACTGCCGCCGCCTTCGGGGCGTCAAACGACCTTGGAGATACGACCGTCTTGTAGCTGGGCAGTCCCCGTTTCGAGCAGTTCCTTGAGTTTCGCCAGGTTCTCGGTGACCGCTGCTCGTATTCGGCGGGCACCGAGTCGTTCGAGTAGCGCGTTGTGCCCGCTCTGGAGTTCCCAGTGGTCGATCAGCCTGGTCCCCGCGTCCTTAGGGTCGAACTGGTAGCGAATCGTGAACGAGGGCAGGGACTCTGGCGTGGTCTTCACCTCGATCAACCGACCAGGGTCCAGGGCGGTGATCTGGTAGTCCTGCTCGTCAGTCTTCCGGACCTGGTGGAACACCGTTCCGACGCCTATCGGGTCAGTGGATCGCTTCTTCACGTCGATCACGAAATAGTTCCACTTGGGGGTGTTCTCGAAGTCGACGACGAACTCGAAGACCTCTGGCGGAGGACGGTCGATGTCGACGTGGGTGGTGAACTGAATCATTGGTCTCTTTCCTTTGGCTCGGCTCAGGACCCCCGATTGGGCCTGGCCCTATGCCGTCGTGGAGTCGGTGGTGGTGCGAGCCTCTACGCGTGTCTCGAGGAAGTTGTGGACGGCATGGGCGTACGTCACGGGGTGCGAGAAGCGGAACATGTGGCCGGTGCCTTCGAGCACGACTTCTTGGGCGTCTGGGATCCCGGCCAGCATCACGTTGGCGGCGTCCTCGCCGATGAGATGGTCGTACGAGGGGGTCAGGATCAGGGTCGGGACTTCGATGGCCTGGAGACGGTCGCGGTAGTCGGCGGAGAAGGCCGCCTTCGCTCGGGCGACGTAGCTCTCCCAGGGGGTGTTCTCCAGGAACAGGGCGCGGCTGTCCGCCTGCGACCAGGGGATTTGACCGTCACGGTCGTGGGGCGAGGCGAGGGACTGGGCGTGGAAGCGAAGGGTCACCTGTCGGTACAAGCCACCGGGCAGGAATCGAGCCGCCGAGACCTTCGCCTTGACGAGGGGGTTGGTGACAGGGTTGGCGGCGAAGCCACCCGAGAGCACGAGTCCTCGCAAGCCTGCCGGTCGCCGGGTGGCGAGCGCCAAGGCGACCACTGCGCCGAAGGAATCGCCGACGAGAACGTGCTCGTCGAGATCAGCGACTTGCTCAGCCACGAAGTCCGCGTAGTCCTCGATGCCGTCGAGGCGCTCTGGTAGGCGCATGGTCCGCAGGGGATGGTCCGCCAGCGGGGTGAGCTGGTCGAGGCTCCACGGGGCTCCCGAGAAGCAGGGAACGGTAACGATGGTGGGTCGGTCCACTTGGCACTCCCTTCGTCCACGGGCTATCCGTGGCGTGACGACGACGGTCTTTGACTGACGTTATGTCATTGACGTATTGTCATTGACAGTCTGTCAGTCGCGGAATTGCGTGTCAACCCGCAAGCCAGCGAACAGAGGGTGAGGTGGCGTTGAACACAAGGGGGAACCGGGTGGATCGTCCCACCGGGCGGCGCAGCCGGGAGGAGGCGCGGGCCGAAATCCTCGATGTTGCCGAGCAGTTCTTGCGAGAGCGATCCGTCGGGGAACTCACAGTGGGCGATTTGATGGAACGCACGACTATCGGACGCTCCGCCTTCTACGCGTACTTCCGGGATCGCTACCACCTGTTGGCCGCTCTCCTCGAGCGCCTGGAAGCCGAACTCGTGGAAGCTGCCCGACCCTGGCTCAGCGGGTCAGGTCACGCCGATCCTGTCGCCGACGTTCGGTCAGCCTTGGAGGGGACGGTGGCGGTGTGGTCAGCGCACGGGCCTGTCTTGCGGGCGATCGCCGAAGCGGCCGGGCACGACGCGCAGGTGGACGCGGCGTACCGCTGGGGCCTTCTTGAACGCTTCATCACAGCCGTGGCAGAACGAATCGAAGAAGGACAAGCGCTCGGTCGAATCGGGGCGCTCGACCCCCGAGAGACCGCAGCTGCCCTCATCCTGATGAACGAGCGATACCTGGCCGACCGCATGGGGAGGATCCCGCAGGCCAACTCCGAGGCGGCGGTCGAAGCGCTCTACTGCATCTGGGGCGCTGTCCTCTACGGTTGGCCACGACAGGCCACCGCCAAGCGGCAACGTAAAGGTGCCGACAAGCGGGGCTGAGAGCCACCCCGGACCGCAGTACCCCGCCGTCGCATCGTACAAAAGTAGATGCCGCCGGCTACGACGGGGAGGAGACCGAGGAGGATTAAGAACAGTGAAACCCATAAGCCGGGTCATCTCCTTGGAGCACGTTGTAGGCGCCCTCCCAGCACCAAACAAGCGCCCCGACGGAGAAGTATCCGGCGATGAGCACCGCCGACTCCTGCGGCCGTCCAGAGAGCGCAGGTAACAGGATGCGGCTCATCACTCCCCCCCTCAGCATGCTGGGTCCTGAGCGGTTTCACGTACGTCCCTTGCGGGCAACGCGCGCCACGGCAAGGCCGACCGCAGCGGCCGCGATGGCTGCGGCCAGGATCCACTGCCACTGATATCGGGCGAGGTCACCCAGCTTCCCACCCGCGCTCTCGTCGAACGATGCTTGACCCCTTGGGTGCGAGCCGCTGCAGACCGAGGTGGAGACCGTTCCGTCCGGTTCGACCTGGCCGTAGATCATCCACTCCTCATCTGGACCCGGCATGATGCCCTCCCCCACGGTCAACAGCGAACCGTCGGGTTGGCTTCTGGTCGCGGTGGCGACCCGCACGACTTCGGGTCCATCACCCTTGCGGTAGTCGAGAACACGCATGTGGGCGAATCCGTCCGCCACCTGCCCGCCGCGGACCTCCACCGTCGGCCCGGCAAGGACACGCCCCTCGAAGACGACCTCGGCCATCCGTACGGCGCGCGCCTCGGTGAGCCCGCCGACGCAAATCGCATTGGCCGGCACCGCACTGAGCCACAGCAGAACCACGGCGGAGAGGAGACACAACGGCCTGCGCATCGCATCCAGCGTGGCATGGGCGGCGCCCGTCCGCGACGCCGCCCCGGCCAGGACGGCCCCCTCTTTACTCACACACCCGCCCGCCACTGCCGGGAATCGATCCGGCCCGGGCCGTCACCCGTCTCTCTATCGGCTGGGCGACGCGACCGCTCGGGATCCGAGCGCCACACGCGAAAGGTGGTTGCGCTTGGTGCCGGCAGGGCCTCGATCGCATCCACCTCGGCGACCCGATCCAGACGTTCCTGGCTTTACAGCGGTTGGGCCCCTGTTCGCCTCACTCGACCGGCGGCGAAGAAGAGGCCGAGCAGGAGCGCCGCCAGAACGACCTTCTCGACCGGCCCGGTCTCTGGGCTCCCGATGGCGATGACGAACGACAGAGCCATGAACGTCATGACTACGAGAATCGCCAGACGAAGCAGCCGGAGCATGCCCGAGACGATACGCCAGTGCGGCCGTGACCGTAGTCCACGCCACCCGGATCTTGAGCGTTACGTCCGCCTGGGTACCCGAGAATCTGTACCCCAAAGTGCCCGTCTGGGCGCTCGTCAGGCGGCTCGCTTGGCGCCGTAGGACGATCAGCTCGGGCGATGACCACCCACCGGGCCCGACGGATGCCGTCGTCGGCAACCCATCCGTTGTGGTCGAGGCGGCCACCGACGGCCAGGTAGTCGTCCAAGTGGAGGCCGGCGGCGAAGGTGAGTGGCGGGGGGCAGACGATGTCGACGTGGCGCGCTAGAACGACCGCTGAGAGCGTATGTCCTGTGACACCAGCCGCACCCTCGCGGGTGGGATCGGGTCGTTCACGATGACCCAGCCTGAGGGGCCGTTTTCCAGCCACATGCCGCGGACATCAACGGCCCACACATCCGAAGGCGAGCCTGACATCTCGGTGAAGAACTTCGTCTCGCCGAGAGTCCCACAGAGAAAGATGGCTTCCAGTTCCGGGAGTGCACTGCCGGCGATCCCGGGCGTGTCGGCCATGCGTCTCCAGTCGAGCCCGTGACGCCCGACAGACCCACGGTTGCCCACGGCGCTGACGTGGAACATCTCACCCGCACCTCGTCGGACGTCCAGGGTGTGGCGGCGACCGAATTTCCACCGTCTCTCCCGGGCCAACGCCGCCACCACCGAGTCGACCCATTCATGGTCGACGCCCGATGTCACCTGGGCCAGAACGTCCCGAGCGGTTCCGAACGCAACCCGTGCAGCGGTTCTCGCTCCACAACAGCCGCCGTCGTCGTCCAACTCCTCGAATTCGACGCATTCATCGCGTCCCGGAACCACGACCACACACGCATGCTTGGGCGCCCCACGCAAGTCAGGAGCGTGCTCCTGCAGCCACGAAATCCGAGCCGCCTCGTAGGCGTGGCGAAGCCGGTCCTCCTCTTCTGCCTCGGCTACGGCGACCGCATACCGCGCGTCGAGCTCCTGACGCTCCGCAGCAGAAGGAGGCCAAGCCTTGAAGTCGATCTCATGCGCCCAATAAGTGGGCCGCTCGCCCACCAGATACCAGACACACCCGAGGGTTCGCACAACGACACCTCGGGCCCCGAGACTCAACCCCCAGACGACCGCATCCTCAGGGGTATCGAATCCCGGCACCTCGGCACCATCCCAATGGCAGTACCACCGGCGCCGCGTGCCCGCTGGATCCTCCTCCAAAACGAACAGCGTCCCAGAACCGCCGATGGGACGTCGCCGGCGAAACGGCATGGGCACCAGCATGCCTCCAACGCTCAACGGTTGCACTCTCGGCACGTATGCTCGGTTCGTGCATGAGCGGATCATCGACGGCGAAGGGTGGATCGCTGACCGGCTCAAGTTCTTGAGGGCGTGTCTCTCAGAAAACCTGTCGGACGGCGAGCGCCAAGCCATCGAAGCCGAGATCGAGGCACTGTCGAGGGAAGGCGGGATCATGCCGGGAGGCTGGCGAGTCCCGCGTATCTTCCGGCCCCTTCGACGCAAGCGGTAATTCGACTGGGTGACGAGGTCCTTCTTTTTCCTCGGCAAGGCCGTCCTCGTCATCTCCTGGTCGTTCACCATCATTCCGATAGCGATCACCCACCGGAAGGCTGCGGATCGCTCGTGAACACCTTCAATGAAGGCGCACGGCCAGGTTCTCTCCGTAGTGCACGAACCCGAGTCTCAGGGCGGTCTTGATGGAAGGGGCGTTCGTGCCCCGTGCTCGCCAGTCGAACCCGAGAGAGATCGGGGCACCTTTGAGCGCTCTATGCCTCGTCTTGGGGCGGTCCGGCGAGGAACATCCAGTTCACGGCGTCCTCAGCGTCGCTGTGTATTGGCACGCCTCGGGGCAGGGGCTTTCGCATTCGGATGTAGCCCCGTTCAGAGGTGGCGTCCTCGAAAAGATCGACGAACCAGACCCGGACGCGACTGGTCCCGACGAACGCGGTCTCGTCGGGGTCTTCCTCTGACCAGAACTCGCCGGCAACGTAATCCCGCTCGTACGCCCGGCCGGGAACTCCGCCGAGCTGCCGGTAGTCCTTCCAGAAGAGCACGTGCTGGATGCCTCTGATTGGCTCCGCGGGCTCGTCGTGAATCTCGCGCCAACCGGCAGGCATGCCTCCATGGTGCACAGCCGTACCGTCGAGCAGCCAGTTGCGGCACCGCACGAACGGCACTGTGCGGTGCTAGAGCTCCACGCGCCCGATTTCGTTGCCATCAAACTCGCCGACCCCGGCACGATCGATTGCCTCGATCGCATCCACCTCGGCGACCCGCATGCTGTCCACTTGACGTGTCAAACGAAAGGGGGACAGGTGGAGCGCAGAGAGCCTGTCAGCGCCGACGGCGGCGCTGCGGAAGGTCGTGCATCACGCTGTTGAGGACCAACCACACCCCGGCGAGCGCCGCGGCCAGGAAACAGACGATCGCGACGCTCGGATAGCCGAAGAGCTTCGACCTGGTGTCGATTTGCATCAGCATCGCCGCCCCTACGATCAAGGCAGCGATCACAAGACCTGCGGTGAGGCGGTTCGCCAGCTTCTGAATCCCCCGCATCAACTCCTTCTCGTCGATGCCCTGGATGTTCAGGGTCATCTGACCCTCGGCCAGGGCGTCCATGACCTTGTTGACCCGGCCGGGCAGCTTCTCGGTGAACTCTTTGGCATCCATTGCCGCCGAGAGGAGATTCGCCGGAGAGGCGCTGCGGAGCATCTTGCGCCGCATGATTCCGCCGACGTGCTCTTGGATGGCGGCATTGGGGTCAAACTCGGGGTCGAGATGGTTGGCCACCTGATCGAGGTTGAGGAGCGCCTTGCCCAACATGGTCAGCTCCGCAGGAGGGCGCAGCCCGCACTCGCCGGCGATCCGGGCCAGCTCCCCGACGACCCGCCCGGCCTCCAACTGGCGGACCGTGACGGCCTGGTTCTCTTGGATGAGGAGAATGATCTCGCGTTCGAACCGGCCCGGATCCCAGCCACCGAGCTTCTCGCCCAGGCCGGCCATCACCGCAGCCACGCCACGGCCGTTCCCCTCGCTCAGGGCGAGCAGGAGTCGGACCAGCGCATCCTGGATTTCGGGGGTGACCCGGGCCACCATGCCCAGGTCGATCAGCGCGAGACGCCCGTCGGAGGTCAGCAGCACGTTCCCCGGGTGCGGATCGGCGTGGAGGAAGCCGTCGACAAGGATCTGGTCGAGGTAGGCGTCGAAGAGCTGGGCCGCCAGGGCGCACCCGTCGAAGTCCTGTCGCGCCAGCGGGCTGAGTGAGCCCACGCTGCGCCCCTCGACCAGGTCCATGGTCAAGACCAGCGAGGTCGTGTAGTCGTCGACCGGCTGCGGGACAACGATGCGGTCGTAGCCGGCCAGGTTCGAGCCGAGCAAGCGCAGATTGGCGGCCTCCAACTGGTAGTCGAGCTCGGCCATGATCGTCCGGCGGAACTCCTCGACCATGCCCCCGAAACCGTAACTTCGGCCCACCTTGGTATGACCGTCGACGAATTCGGCCAGCTCCTCGATCACCTTCATGTCTTCGATGACCCGCTCCCGTACGCCGGGCCGCTGAACCTTCACGGCCACGGCGCGGCCGTCGCGGAGCACAGCGCGGTGCACCTGACCAAGGGAGGCGCTGGCCAGGGGCGTCGCGTCAAAGGACTGGAAGGCCTTCGCGATGCGGGCACCGACCTCGGCCGTGATGATCTGCTCGATCGCCGCGAACGGGACAGGTTCGACATCGTCTTGAAGCCGGGACAGGGCGTCGAGGTAGACGGGCGGGAGCAGGTCGGCACGAGTTGACAGAAGCTGGCCCAGCTTGATGAACGTGGGCCCCATCGACTCGAGGCCGTCGACCAACTTGCGGGCGTCGTCGATACCGGTGCCGTCGTTACGCGCCGCGTTCTCGGGGTCGAAATCTCTGAGCGCGTCGGCGCGCCCGTGCTTGATAAGGAGCGCGGCGATGTCCTTGTATCGCGACAGATGATTGGCTTTGAGCGACATGACCATGGATGCCTCGAGGTACCCAATCGGGACCCGGGCCACTCCCCGGCAGTGGGTACAAACCGGTCGAACCGGAACGCACCGACGGAACTGCAGTTTGGGGGGTCCCGGATTCGGACAGACGACGCGCACACCTTCAAGGAGGTTCCGATGTCGACAACCGAAGCCATCATCCTCGCGGCCGTCGCGGTCATTCTGATCGTGGCCCTGGTCTGGTGGATGGCAAAGCTGCGCCGGCGGCACGAGCTACGCGACCGGTACGGAGACGAGTACGAGGTCGTTATCGAGGAGCACGGGAGCAAGCGGGAAGCCGAGCGTGAGCTGGCGGCGCGCCAGGATCGTCACGAGCAGCTGAACATCCGGCCGCTCGACCCGCAGCTTCGCCAGGGCTACATCGAGCAGTGGCGCGCCACCCAGGCGCGCTTCGTCGACGAGCCCGAGGCCGCCTTCGAGGAGGCCGACCGCCTCGTCGGGGACGTGATGGCCGAACGGGGCTACCCCGTCGGCGATGTCGACCGGCAGATGGCCGACCTCTCTGTCGAGCACAGCGACGTGCTCGGCCACTACCGCGAAGCACACGAGATCGCCGAGGCGTCGGCCGCAGACCAGACGACGACCGAGGATCTCCGACTCGGCATGGTCCACTATCGGGCCCTGTTCGCCGCGCTCCTCGAGGACCACGCCGACGCCCCGACGACCCGTCGCTGAGGAGGCTGCGCCGGCGTGGGGGCCTGACGAAGATGGTCAGGCTTCGACTTGGACCACCACGGCGGCGCCGGTGTCGCCGGCCGCGCAGCCGGTGAACAGGCCAGTGCCGCCGCCCCGGCGGTGCAGGACCTCGATGAGCTCCGCAATGCCGCGGGTACCGGTGGGCGCCTGGGGATGGCCGTAGACGAGGCTGCAGCCGTAGGGGTTCATGGCGGCGGCGTCGACGCCCGTCTCTCGGGCGAACCAGAGGTCGTTGACGGCGAAGGGGTTATGGGTCTTGATCACGTCGACGGCGCCGAGGTCGAGGCCGGCGTCGTCGAGGGCCCTGGCGGCGGCCGGAACGGGCGCCTTGGGCATCCGGCCCCGCTCCACCCGGGCGAAACCGGTGCCGAGGATCCGGGCGACTCCCTCTCCACCCGACAGCTCCCGGGCCCGCCGCTCGCCGGCCACCACCAGACCGGCGGTGCCATCCGCGGGGTGGGTCTGGGATCCGAAGCTGACCACACCGTCGGGCTGGACCGGTGCCAGCTTGGAGAGGGCCTCGGCGGTGGTGTCGTGGATGCCCTCGTCGGCTTCGACAACCAGGGGCGCGCCCCGCCGGCGGTCGATGCGCACGGGGACCATCCACGGGCGCTGGAAATCCCGGTCGCCGGCCAGGGCTTCGCGGTACTGCTCGTAACGCACCAGCGTGAGCTCGTCCAGCTCGTCCTTGGTCATGCCCGCCTCCGCCGCCACCGCCTCGGCGGTGGCCAGCATCGACGTCCCGCCCCATGGGTCCCGTTCGAACGAGTCGAGGACCCAGCGCTCCACGTCGGGCGTGCCGCCCGGCCGGGAGGCGTTCGGGTGGACGAGCACGGGCCCATTGCTGGTCCGGTCGGTGGTGACCGACAGCACCACGGCGTCGGGCTCGAGGGCCACGGTGGCGGCCGCCGCCTCCAGGCAGGCCACGCCGGTGGCGCACGCCTGGGACAGCATGGCGCCACTGACATCGGTCGCTCCGAGCCGGGCAGCCAGCGTCGGCGCCCCGTAGAAGGACTCACGCTGGGGGACCGTCCAGCCCATCACCAGGCGGGTGATGACGGCGGGGTCGACGTCCCGGCGGGCGAGGGCCTCCTTGGTCACCGTGGCCGCCAGGTCCAGGCTGCTGACATCGGCCAGCGAGCCCTGCCAGCGGACGAAGGGTGACGACCAGGCCAGCCCGAGGGGGATGCAGGGAGTACCGAGCTTCATGGCGTCGCTCCCTCCTGGTCGCGGACGTGGACCAGCGGGGTCTTGTAGGCGCTGCGGGGCAGGGTACCGGGAGCCACGATTGTCACCGCCGCCCGCACCTGGAGCCGGCCCCGCAGCTCACCTTCGATCCGCTGGGCCACCGCCGCGTACTGCTCACCGCCCAGGGATCCAGAGGCTTCCACCTCGACGGGAATGGGGTTATCGAAGCGGACCTGGTCGGCCCGGTCCTTCCACACCCTCACGTAGGGCTCGACGGCATCACCGGCGGCGGTCAGAGCAACGTCCCGGATGGCGGCGGGAAAAACATTCATTCCCTTGTAGATCAACATGTCGTCCGTCCGCCCCACGCAACGGATCTTGGGCGAGGTCCGGCCGCAGGGGCAGTCCACGCCGGTGACCACCACATGATCGGAGGAGCGGTAGCGCAGCATGGGCGTGGCCTGCCGGGCGAAGGTGGTGTAGACAACCTCACCGCCAGCACCTTCCTCCCAGGGGACCGGCGCGCCGGTGGCTGGGTCGATCAGCTCGACGGCCACCGCCCTCTGGGCGCAGAAATGCATCCCGGTGGCGTCGTCGCACTCGCCCCACACCGCCGAGAGCACGTCGGCCAGACCCATGACCTCGCGGATGTGGTTGGTACCCCATCCGTCCCGGACTTTGTCGCGGATCTCAGGCTGCCCGAAGCCGGGCTCGCCTCCACCGAGGAACTTGCGGACGCCGAGCGACGATGCCGGCGCACCGGTGATCTCGCCGCAGTGGTCGGTGAGGTAGGTGCCGAAGGAGACGGTGGAGAGGAGGGCGCTGACCTGGAGCCGGGGGATCGAGCGCACGATGCGCTCGGTGGGGAAGCCGCCCAGCCAGGCCAGGGTGGCACCGATGGTGCGGAATCCGTCGGCGTAAGGCAGGCCACCCGCCACTCCCGGGAGGCCCACCAGGTGGCCGACCACGTCGGTGGCCCGGATCCCGGCGGTGAAGAAGACGGCGGCGATGGTCTGACGCCAGACCTCGAGGTCGGCGGCGGTGAGGGCGTAGTAGAGCGGGTCCCCGGTGGTGCCCGAGGAGGAGACCACCTGCACGATGTCGTCCAGCGGCACCCCCTGATGCCGGCCGAAGGGCTCCCCGGGGACGGACTCGTCCTGCGACCAGCGGAGCTCGTCCTTGGTGGTGAAGGGGACGTCGGCCAGGAAGTCGAGAGACGTCGGGGCGCCGTGGGGCCGGGCGGCGGTGTGGAGGCGGTCCTTGTGGAAATCGGATCGGATGCGCAGCCCGTCGACGAACTCGCTCACCTTGCCCGCCTGCCAGGACACCAGCTCCTCCCATGGCAGGGTCTCGAGCTCCTCGTCCCAGTAGTCGGCTGTGCTCATGGCTCCTCGCCTTGCGGCTCATCGCGGTACGGCTGGGGGCCCCTGCCCCAGCCGTCAGGCCTTGCTTCGCACGTCCTCATTCCCAGCTCCTCTCGGACCAGTCAACCCGCCAGGCGGCTGCAGGCGGCCAGTGTGTCGGCGAAGGCGCAACGCCCGGGAACCACCCCGGCGGTGACGATCAGTGCCGGCTCGCCGGCCGGCACCGTCCATTCCTTGGGCTCAGGGGGCAGCGCCACGCCCCGCACCCGGACGGGTGGGCCGGACACGGTGATGCCCTCAGCCCCGCACACCCCGATGGTGGGCGGCGCCGACGCCGCGTCGGCGGGGGCGGCGGACTCGAACACCATGACCGCTGCGCCCTGATGGAAGCGGGTCACGTTGGCCAGGGGCGTCACCGCCGAGCGCCAGGCCTCGTGGACGGGCTCGGGGGGCGCCTGCTCCTCCACCAGCACCACCAGGTTGGCCCCCGCCTCCAGGAATCGTTTGGTGACCGTCAACGCCACGCGGCCCGCGATCTCCATGAACGCGTCGGCGTCCGAGGAGCCGTCGCTCGCCGCGGCCGTGAACCATTCGCCGCCCAGCTGGGCGGCCAGCGTGGCCGGCCCGGTGAGGGCGGCCACCAGGGCGGGATCACCGGGCACGGTGGCGGCCAGGCGGGCGGTGGCCTCCACCGCCGCTTCCACGCGGGGATGGGTGGCGGCCCGCTCGGCCACCTCCGCCGCCAGCGACCCGCCGGCCCCAGAGTAGCTGACCACCTTGGGGGGATAGGACCTCCAGTCCAGCTCGGCCCCGGCGGCTTCGGCCAGCAATGCGTCCGCGCCCGCGGTCACCACGGCGTCCGTGGCCAGCGCCTGGTGCAACGCCGCCAGCCCTTTGGCCAGCTTGGTCGGATTCTCGAGGAACTCCCTGACAGGGAGGGCCTCGATCTCGGCCGCCTGGGCCAGGACCAGCGGGGCGAAGATCCCGGGCTGGGCCCGGCCGCTGCGAGCCAGCAACCGGACCCGCGCCCTGGGTGTGGCGGTCATTGCCTCAGGGCCGCATGATGGGCTGGAGCGCCTTGGCGTCGGGCCAGGAGCCGTAGAAGGCCAGGATCTCCTCCGGGGGCCGCTTTTCCAGCCACCCGGGCTCGAACTCGGCGTAGGGCTTGCCTCGGGCCAGGCGGGCCTGGCGCTCGGCCGCCCGGCGCTCCTCGGTGGCCGCCGCGTCGACCCGCTTGCGCTCCGGGTCCCACACCACCTGGTAGATCGCGGTGGCCGTCGTCTCGGAGATGATGCCGTTGAGGAGGTCTTCCTCCACCGCCGCCGGCTCGCGCTCCAGCGGGTCCCCGTAGCCGGCGCCGCCGGTGGCGAAGCCGATGGTGACGATGTCGTTCTGGTTGTAGGGCCGCACCATCCGGCCCTGGAACTCGTTGTCCCACTGGCCGTTCACCGAGTGCTCGGCCAGCATGGTCGGGATGTCGAGGTCCATGGTGTCGCCGGCGGCGAGGCGTTCCACGAGGTCGGCGCCCCGCACGCTGATCCCCGGGATCGTGCAGGGGGCGTAGCCGCCGAAGAGGGGCTGGGGCGTCTGGATCTTCGAGTTGTCGGCGATGGCCATCATGTACACGGCGGGCACGTGGTGGGCCACCCACAGCTGGGCGGTGCCGACTCCGCCCCGCTGCCGGCCGTGCCCGCAGGAGTCCTTCCAGTGCTGGGACACGGGGATGAGCAGCGGGAACTCGTTCTCCACCAGCTCCACGTCCGGGGCACGTCCGAACACGCACCAGGGGAAGCCGAAGGCGTCCATCCCGTCGGAGGTCGGCCGTCCGCCCTGGCCTTCGGTGTTGATGCTGTAGGCGAGCATGTCGGCGAAGGGCATCTGCCACTGGGACAGGCCGGCGAGCACCAGGGCGTTGCCGCCGTTGCCCTGCGAGGCTCCCGCCTGCTGCCACTGCTCGGTCGAGAACATCGCCTTGGCGAACGCGTTGTGCACGGCGCTCATCACGCCGGTGGAGATCATCACCGAGTTGGAGGTGGCGGCCCGCACGTCGGGGTACAGGCACGACCCCGACTCGAAGACGAAGTCAATGGGCGCGAAGGTGGCGTTGCTGATGGGCAGGTCGTGGAAGACGTATTCGTAGACGAAGTTGGCGAAGTGGCCGATGGCCGCCTGGGGATGGGCGTTGTACGACGACGCCGTCTCCGGCCCCGTCCCGGTGAAGTCGACCAGCAGGTGGTCACCCTCTTTGGTCACCGTCATGACGCAGGACCGGACCAGGCCCTGGTTGAGGCCCACGGCGTCGGCGAAGGTGACGCAGCGGAACTTCCCGTCGGGCCAGGCCTGGATCCGCTGCCGGGCGCCCTCCTCGGCGACCTGCATCATCTTGCGGAACAGCCCGGTGACGAAGTCGACGCCCTCCCGCTGGCACAGCTCGACGACCCGGGTCCGGACCCGGTCGGCGGTGGTGCAGCGGGCCTTCAGGTCGACGGCCACCATCTGGGGCGCCCGGATCCCGAACGCCTGGAAGACGTTGAGGATGTCCTCGCGCAGCTCGAAGTTCTCCCCGATCTTGGTCGGGGGCAGGTTGAGGCCCTCCTCGAAGCGGGCCGTGGCCGACACCGGCATGCC
>Ga0299907_10000935_pt1 | contig 15689 bp, 16 predicted proteins | sample RVTome_16_FD_198680 | JGI IMG/M metagenome (GOLD analysis project Ga0299907, IMG submission 198680) | Soil microbial communities from uranium-contaminated site in the Upper Colorado River Basin, Wyoming, United States - RVT152D67 (version 2) ...
TCGACGGGCGCAGCGCGGTGGTCGAGCCCGATGACGGCAGCACCTACACCGTGGCGCGCACCGACATCGACATCAGGGTGACCACTTGCGACGCCCGCCGGCGGGTGGGCGCGCTCGAGGTGGGGTTGGGCGCGGTGGAGGTGCACCAGCAGGTGACGGGCTACCAGCGCAAGGAGGCGCTCACCGGCGAGTCGTTGGGGGTGACCTCGCTCAACCTGCCCCGCTCGACGCTGGCCACCCGGGCGTTCTGGTACCGGGTGCCCGAGTCGCTGCTCGTCGACGCCGGCGTCGACCGGCGCGCCGCGCCCGGCGCCCTGCACGCGGCCGAGCATGCCGGCATCGGGGTGCTGCCCCTGTTCACCATCTGCGACCGTTGGGACGTGGGTGGCGTGTCGACCCTGCACCAGCCCGACATCGGTGGCCCGGTCATCGTCGTGTACGACGGCTACCAGGGGGGTGCGGGCGTGGCCGAGCTGGGCTACGAGGCGGCCGAGCGCCACGTGCAGGCGACGGCAGAGGTCATCGCCGCGTGCCCGTGCGTCGACGGCTGCCCGTCGTGCGTGCAGTCGCCCAAGTGCGGCAACGGCAACGATCCTCTCGAGAAGGCCGCGGCGCTGGCCCTGCTGCGCGCCGCCCTCGCCTGACGCCGGCTTGGTCACGCGTCACCGGTCCAGGTGGCGTGGACGAAGAACTCGACCGCGCCGCGGGAACCCTTGACGGCCGAGTCGACGACGTCGAGGACGGACCATCCTGCCTGCCCGATCGCCCGGGCGGCGCGGTCGCAGGCGTCGTCGAGCTCGACCGGCTCGGTGGGTAGCTCGCCGCGCCGCAACTCGAACATCGGCTTCACCAGGCCGACGAGCGTCGCGCCGGCCCGAAGCGGGACGCGCTCGGTGAGCTGCGCGACCGCCTCGCCGAGGCCGAGCCGGCTGACGTCGACGACCACGATGTCGAGCGGCGAGGGGACGAGCGCGGCGTCGAGGTCGGCGACGTTGGTGCGCTCGAGGTTGACCACCCGCGGGTCGGCGCGGAGGGAGCCGAGCAGCTGCCCGTGCCCGACGTCGACGGCGTAGACCGCCGTCGCTCCCCGGTCGAGCAGGGCGAGGGTGAAGCCGCCGGTGGAGGCGCCGACGTCGAGGCACACCGCGCCGTCGACCGCGATCCCCAGGCGGTCGAGCGCGTGGCCGAGCTTCTCGCTGCCCCGCGGCGCCTGGTCGACCCTGACCGTGATGCTGGCGTCGGGCCGGACGAGCGCGCGGGGATTGGTCGCGATCGTGCCGTCGACCCGGACCCACAGGTTGACGATGGCGGCCGCGGGATCGTCGAGGTCGGGCCGTCGCCTGGCCAGCAGGTCGACCAGCGGGGTCAGCCGTCCGCGGCGCGCCACGAACATGATTATCGCTCCACCCGCATGGTGGCCGAGGCCGTGAGCGTGACGTCGTCGAGCGCACGGCCGACGAAGGGCAGGCGGGTGGGCAGGGTGTAGCTGACGACGACCCGCACCCGGCTGCCGGCCTCGCCGCGGCCTGTCACCTCGACCTCGAGGCGGTCGGCGGCCAGCGGGCCGGCCTGTTCGGCGGCCAGGCGGGCGGCGGCGACATCGTCGTCGACCGCCGCCACCCGGGCGGCCTCGCGGGCCGCGTGGGCGACCAGCACCTGGTCGCGGGCGACGACGGCCGCCTGCACCAGCGCCAGCAAGAGCACGGCGACCAGCGGCAGCACCAGCGCCAGCTCGACGGTCGCCTGACCGTGCTCGCCGCCCCGGCGGCGGTGCCGGTGCTCGATGGGCCGGCCAGGCGCGCCGCGACGGGCGGGCAGCCGGTGCTCGCGGCGGCGGCCGTGCGGCGCCGGGCGGCCGGGCGCGGGTCGTCGGCGGCTCACAACGACTCGGACAGCTTGTCGACCACCGACTCGAACATGTCGGTGAAGCTGCCGGTGCCGCTGGCCCACGCGATGACCCCGAGGGCGATGCCCCCGGCCGCCAGGATGATCAGGCCGTACTCGGCGGTGGCCTGGCCCCGGTCGCCGCGCCGGGCGGGCCGGCGGAGGCGGTGGGCAACGGCGGCGGGGGTCGTGACGGCGACCGCGAGAGCCAGAGGCAGGCGGGCGAGCGGGTGACGCAGGGCGGGTCGGGACATGGGGGTGCCTCCTGAAGGGCGGGCGGCCGGACGGCTGCGGGCTTACGGGGGTGTCAGGCTCAGCGAGCCGAGCGATCCCGCCAGCAGCGGGACGACCGCGAGCAGCACGAACGCAGGGAACGTCGTGAGCACGAGAGGGAAGAGGAGGGTGACCGGCAGCCGGCGGGCCGCCTCCTCCGACCGTCGGCGGCGGCGGGCGCGGGCCTCGATGGCCACCCGGTCGAGGGCGGGCAGGAGTCGCGTGCCGTAGCGGTCGTGTTGCGCCAAGGCGTCGACCAGGGGTCGTGCCGGCGGGCCGGCGGCGGCGAGCAGGTCGAGCGCTTCGGCCGTGGTGCCACCGTGGCGCAGGTGGGCGCCGGCGCGGGCCAGAGCCGCACCGAGGGGACCGCCAGGTCGATCGCCGATGGCCAGCAGTGAGGCGCCTACGGGCAGTCCGGCCCCTGCAGTGAGCGCGAGCAGGTCGACGACGTCGGGAAGCTGGTCGTGCAGCCGGGCCTCGTGGCGGATGTGCCGGCGGTGCGCGGCCACGAGGGGCGTGGCGACCGCCCAGGCGAGCGGCGCCGCAGCCAGCGGCGGTGCCACCAACAGCAGGCCCAGGCTCGCAAGCGCGGCCCATCCGGTGCGCCGGTCGGCGACCTCGCTCTGGCCCTGGTCGGCTGACGCGGGTGACCCGACCACGCCACGTCCCCTCGTGCCTTGCAGCGAGGCGCGACCAGAGCGTGCGTCGGCGGCGGTGGCGGCCGCTTCGGTCGGGTGGGCGGACGGCACGAGCCGCCGCACGGCTGCGCCCAGCCGCCCGACCGCCGCCTCCACCGTCGTGACCGCGGGTCCCGGCGGTGTGGTGGTCGGCCCGCCGGTGCGCCAGGGCGGCCCGTCCGCCATGGCGGCCCCGTCAGGGACCTCCACGCCGGGACGGTCGGCTACACCACGGGGTCGACGGGCGGTTCGGCGCCGGGCACCCGCCGCGACCGTCACCGCCACGACGACCGCCCACCCCAGGCCGAGCATCGGGCCGAGCCCGTCACCGAGCGCCATCCCGACGCCCGCCACCGCGGCGACGAGGGCGCTCACGTGGCGCCGCCCCGGCTGAGCCGGACCATCCACCACGCACCCACCGCGTCGAGACCGGCACCGGCGGCCAGGCAGGCCCAGCCGGCGGGCGTGCCGAGCAGGAAGCCCGCGGCCGCGCCGTCGGTCACGACGAGCAGGGCGGCGAAGGCGACCGGGGCGACCGACAACACCAGCGAGCTCGTCCGGGCCTGGGTGGCCAGCGCGCGCCGTTCGGCCGCCAGGTCGAGCCGCTCGCGCACCGTGGCCGCCACCCCGTCGACGGCCCGCGCCGGCGCCGAGCCGACCACCGTGGCCAGCACCAGCGCGGTGGCGGCGAGGCGCGTGCCGGCGTCGTCGTGCGCGGCCGACCAGTCGTCGAGCACCCGCACGAGCGGCCGGCCACGGGAGGCCTCGCACGCCAGGCCGGTGAGCTCGGGCCCGATCGGTGGCTCGACGGCCGCTCCCACCTCGTCGAGTGCCATGGTCAGCGAGGCGCCCGAGCGCAGGGACGCGGCCAGCCGGTCGAGGGCGCCGGGCAGCTGGGCGTCGCGCCGGCTGCGCAGCTCCGCCCGCCGGCGGACGCGCGCCTGGACGGGAGCGGCCAGCGACGCAATGGCCAGCACCAGAGCGACGACCGGGCCGGCGGCCAGCCAGGCCGTCGCCATGCCGACGGCGCCGAGGGCCAGGGCGCCCGTGGGAGCCCGACCGAGGCGCGGCGCCGCTGACCCGCCGGGCGCGCGCAACCGGGCACGCAGTCGTCGGCGAGCAAGCCCGGTCCGCACCGTGGCCGCGACCGGGGCGAGCAGGACGGCAGTAGCGCAGGTGAGCAGGGTCGGGCTCACGCCGCCTCCCGGTCGTGGCGGCGTGGGGGCCGGCCGCACTCTGCGACGACGCGTTCGGCGTCGGCGAGAGGCCGGACACCGACGCCCCCGTCGTCGGCCACGACTTCGGCCACGGCCGCCACCCGGCGGCGGGCGCCGCCGGCCCGCGCGACGTGCACCACCAGGTCGACGGCACCCAGCATCTGGCTGCGCACCGCGGCGAGGGGCACCTCGGCGCCCCCCAGCAAGGCCATGGTCTCGATCCGCCGCAGAGCGTCGGCGGGGCCGTTGGCGTGGCACGTCGACAGGCAGCCCCCGTGCCCGGTGTTCATCGCCTGGAGCATGTCGAGCGCCTCGGCGCCCCGCACCTCGCCCACCACGATGCGGTCGGGGCGCATGCGCAGCGCGGCGCGCACCAGCTCGCGCACGCCGATCGCGGCCAGCCCGTCGGGCGAGGGCGGGCGGGTCTCGAGCCGCACCACGTGGTCGCCCGGCAGCCGCAGCTCGGCGGCGTCCTCGACCGTGACCACCCGCTCGCCGGGCGGCAGGTGGCGGCACAGCGCGTTGAGCAGCGTGGTCTTGCCGGCGCCGGTGCCGCCCGACACCACCATGTTCAGTCCGGACGTGACCGCGCCAACCAGCAACCCGGCCACGTCGCCACCGCAGAACGACGTCAGCGGCATGGTGCTGGCCCCGAACCGGCGGATGGTCACGGCCGGCCCGTCGACCGCCAAGGGCGGCAGGACCACGTGGGCGCGCGAGCCGTCGGGCAGGCGGGCGTCGACGATGGGGGTGGCGCGGTCGGCCCGGAGCCCGAGCGGGGCGACCACTCGCTCGACGAGCAGGCCGATGGCGGCCCGATCGAGCGTGACCGCGGTGCGTTCGAGGGCGCCGGCCCGCTCGACCCACACCGGACCGGGCCCGTTGACCAGCACGTCGCTGACCAGCGGATCGGCCAGTAGCGGCTCGAGCGGCCCCAGCCCCCCGATGCGGGCCCGCACCCGGGCCACGACGCGGTTCACGGCGGACGTGTCGAGCAGTGGCGCCTCGGCCCGCACCAGGTGCGCGAGGGCACTGTCGTCGACCGGGTCGTCGGGCCCGGCGGCCAGGACCCGCCGATGGACCCGGACGTCGAGGGGCGGGGCGGCGGCAGTTGCCGTGGCCATGTCAGGCCGCGTCCCGCAGCGGGTGGAGCGAACGGGGGATGCGCCCCATGAGCAGGCCGGCGTCGACCAGGCGGGCGACGGCGGGGTCGATCTCGATCTGGGTGACGGGCGCGTGAACGACCTGCTCGACGTCGTCCTTGGACAGCACCCGGCCCGGCTCGTTGACGACCACTACCCCGGTGGGTCGGTACGGGGCCAGCGTGGCCCGTCGCAGAGCCACGAAGCACGGCCGCGTGACCAGCAGCGACTGCTGCGCACGCTCGATCACGGCCCCGGCGACGGCCCCCTCCGCCCGTCCGCAGTCGACCACGGTGGTGCGGGGCGAGCGTTCGAGCAGCGCGGCCAGCACCGCCGCCCGGGACGCCTGCAGCGGGCCGTCGCCCCGGGGCAGCAACCCCAGGCCGGGTGCGGCCTCGACCTCGATGCGGGCGAGTGCGTCGGCGGGCACGCCCTGGCCGGCCGCCAGCCATCCCGCCAGCCCGGGCGACTCGGGCTCGGGCAGACCGAGCACCGCCGGGAGGTCGCCGGCGAGGTCGGCGAGCACGACGCCCTGCGCCCCGTCGCGGGCGATTTGGAGGGCGAGCGAGGCGGCGACGACGGTGGTGCCGACACCACCCTTGACCGACCAGCAGGCGACGAGCACGGGAACCTCCACAGCAGGCAGCAAACGAACGAGGCGATGGACGCGACGGCCTGCCACGGGGAAGGACCCGGACAGCAGCGAAGGACACTGACTGTATCCACACTGGTCGGAGAGGATCAAGAGGTGTTCATGGGGTGAATTTTGTCACCTGTAGACGTGAGGGCCACCGGCGGTTGCCATGGGCCTGTAGGGTCGGCGGCTGTGGAGGCGGCCTTCTTCGACCTCGACAAGACGGTCATCGCCAAGGCGTCGATGGTGGCGTTCAGCGGCCCCCTGCACCGGGCCGGGCTGCTGTCGCGCCGCATGGTGCTGCGCGCCGCGTGGGGGCAGCTCGTGTACGCGGCGTTCGGCGCGTCTCCCGAGAAGCTCGACAAGCTGCGCGATTCGGTCCTGCGGCTCACCATCGGCTGGGACCACGCGGTCATCAGCCAGATCGTGCGCGAGACGTTGGTCGACGTCGTCGAGCCGATCGTCTACGACGAGGCGCTCGAGCTCATCCGTGAGCACCGGGCGGCGGGGCGCAGGGTGTTCATCGTGTCGGCGTCGCCCGAGGAGATCGTCGCGCCGCTCGCCCAGTACCTGGACGTCGACGAGGCGATCGCCACCCGGGCCGAGCTCGACGAGCAGGGGCGCTACACCGGCAGTACAGAGCTCTACTGCTACGGGCCGGCCAAGGTCGAGGCGATGACCGCGGTCGCCCGGCGCGACGGCATCGACCTCGCGGCGTCCTACGGCTACAGCGACTCGGCCACCGATCTGCCGATGCTCGAGGCCGTGGGCCACCCGGTGGCGGTCAACCCCGACCGCGAGCTTCTGCGCGCCGCCAAGGCCAAGGGATGGGAGGTGCGCCGGTTCGCCCGGCGGGTGCCGCTACGCGAGCGGGTGCCCATGCCCGCACCCCGCCATGCCGCCGTCGGCGGCGGCGCCGTGCTCGCGGCGGTGGGTGGGGTGGTCGCCGCCCGCTGGTTGTGGGACAGACGTCAGCCCCCGCCCCGACCCCGGCGCGAGCGCGCCGCGACCAGAACGGGGGCTGTGTCCAGGTTCAGGCGGACCGCACCTTCTTCGTGGCGATGGTGGCGAGCGCGGCGATCAACACGAGGAGCAGAAGCTTCTTCATGGTGGCGATGGTAGTGCCTCGTCGTGCGCCCGGGAACAGCAGGCCACCAGTTCGGCGTCGACTCGGGGGGCATCGCCGGCCGAGGTACCCGACAGCGGTGCGTAGTGTCGCGATCCCGCTGCGCGGCAGCTGCGGGTAGCGGCCCGGCGGAGTTCTAATGTCACGCCCCATGCTCGCGTCGCGCACCCTGCTGCCCGCCCACCGGCAGGCCGAGGCCCGCGCCGCCGGTCGTCGCACGCACCAGACCCTGCTGTTCGCAGCGGGCACGGGGGTCCTCGTGGGGCTGGCGGTCCTGGCCATCGAGCGGGTCACGGTGGACGGCCTGCTCGACGCGCTCGCCGATCGCCCGCTGTGGTTGCAGGCGCTCGCACCGGCCGTCGGCCTGCTCATCGCCGCCGGCTGCCTGCGCTGGGTGGCCGACGGTGCGTCGCCCGCCACGGCCGACGAGTACATCCGCGGCTTCCACGACCAGGGCGACGATCGGGTGGATGGCCGCCCCGTGGTCGGACGCATCCTGGCCGGCGTGGCCACCATCGGCTACGGCGGCGCGCTCGGCCTCGAGGGCCCGTCCATCTACGCCGGTTCGGTGGTCGGCTCGTCGGTGCAGCGGCGCTTCGCCCGCTTCTTCTCCCGCGAGGACGCCAAGCTGCTGCTGGTCGCCGGCGCGGCGGCGGGCGTGGCCGCCATCTTCAAGGCACCCGCCACGGGCGCGCTGTTCGCCATCGAGGTGCCCTATCGGGCCGACATCGCCCGCCGGAACGTGCTGCCGGCCATGGTGGCCGCGGCCACCAGCTACGTGACGTTCGCCCTGTTCGACGGCACCACGCCCATCCTGCCGATCGACGGCGGCCAGGCCTTCGGCTGGCGCGACCTCGGCGGTGCGCTGGTGGTGGGCGTGCTGTGCGGTGTCGGGGCGCGCCTCTTCAGCGCCGGCATCCGGGCTCTGCGCCGCGGCGCGGTGCAGGCGACGCCGTGGATCAGCCGCGTGGCGGCTGCCGGCGTGGTTCTGGCCCTGCTCGCGTGGCTGAGCGACGCGGTCGCCGACGCCCCTCTCTCGCTCGGCCCGGGGTACGACGTGATCCGCTGGGCCACCGACCCCGGCAACGGTGCCTGGGTGGTGCTGGCGCTGCTGGTGATTCGCGTCGCCGCCGTGATGGCCACCTTCGGCGGTGGCGGGGTCGGTGGCCTGTTCGTGCCGCTGGTGGTGACCGGGGCGCTGACGGGCCGCCTGACCGGCGACGTCATCAACACTCCCGACGTCGACCTGCTCATCGTGGTGGGCATGGCCGCCTTCCTGGGTGCCGGCTACCGAACGCCGCTCGCCGGCGTCCTGTTCGTGGCCGAGACGACGGGTAGCCCGGCGTTCGTGGTGCCCGCCCTGCTGGCGACCGCGGCGTCGCAGCTGCTGGTGGGCGAGTCGTCGGTCGCGGCCCACCAGCGCACCGGGCGGCTCGGGCACCTCGAGCGGCGGTTCGAGCTGCCCATCAGCGCGGTCATCTCCACCGACGTGCGCACGGTCCCTCCCGACGCCACCATCGAGGAGTTCCTGTCGGTCCACCTGGTCGGCCACCGCCGCCGGTCCGTTCCGGTGGTCGACGATGCCAACCGCTACCTGGGTCTGGCGGTGCTCGACGAGGTGGTGGCCGTGCGGCGCGAGGCGTGGGCGTCGACCGACGTGCGCACCATCGCCCGCACCAACGCGCCCCAGGGGCGCACGACATGGCTGGTGCGCGACGCGGTGGGCGCGATGGAGCGGGGCGACACCGACGTCCTGGCCGTAGTCGACGGCGCAGACCGGTTCGTGGGGGTGGTCACCACCGACGAAGTGCTGCGCCTGGACGAGATCCTCGAGCGCACCGGCATGCCCTGACGCCGGGTCCCGGCGCCCCTACCGAGCGGTCAGACGGCCAGCAGGTCGCGGGCGCCGGTGTCGGACGACGGGTGCCGCAGCTTCGACATGGCCCGCGCCTCGATCTGGCGGATGCGCTCGCGCGTGAGGTTGAAGTGCTCGCCCACCTCTTCGAGCGTGCGCGGCTCGCCCCGGTCGAGGCCGAAGCGCAGCTTGAGGATCTCGCGCTCGCGCTCGTCGAGCGGGGCCAGCAGGCGGTTGATCTCCTCGGGCAGCAGAGCGGTGGCGGCCACCTCGAATGGCGACTCGGCCGAGCGGTCCTCGACCACGTCGCCCAGCTCGGCGTCGCCGTCCTCGCGCAGCGGCTCGGAGAGCGACAGGGGCTCGGCGGCGAAGCGCAGCGCCTCGGTGACCTTGTCCTCCGGCATCTCGACCTCGGCCGACAGCTCGGCGAGGGTGGCCGGGCGGCCGAGCTTGAGCTCGAGCCGGGCGCGCGCCTTCTGCAGCCGGGCGAGCGTGTCGCCGGCGTGGACGGGCAGGCGGATGGTGCGGCCCGTGTTGGCGATGCCGCGGGTGATGGCCTGGCGGATCCACCAGGTCGCGTACGTCGAGAACTTGAAGCCCTTGCGCCAGTCGAACTTCTCGACCGCGTGCATCAGGCCCAGGTTGCCCTCCTGGATCAGGTCGAGCAGGGGCAGCCCCGACGCCTGGTACTTCTTGGCGATCGACACGACGAGACGGAGGTTGGACTGCACGAACGTGCGCTCTGCGTTCTCACCCTCGCGGGACGCTCGCCGCAGCTCGCGTTTGCGCGCCGGCGACAGCGCCTTGCCCTCGGCCTCGAGCTCCACCCGTGCTGCGTTGCCCCCTTCGATGGCCTGGGCCAAACGGACCTCATCGTCCTTTGTCAGCAGCGGGTACTGCCCGATGTCGGTGAGGTACAGCCGGACGAGATCTTCCTCGTCGCGCTCAACACGCTCCTTGGGCAATGTAACGTCCTTCTCGGTGTTGCTCGGCGTGTGGGGAGTCCCGCGCTGCCTCGTGCCCATGCTCGAGATGGTGGCGGTCAACTCGGTGCGGCAGGATCCCCACCCGGGAACCCTGGGCGCGCTAAAGGATACCGGCGCGGTCAAGAGTGGCCACCCATCCGGTTCGGATTCAAGCGCGCGGACCTCGCTCGCGTGCCACGCACTGCGTCATCCGGCGACGGCCCGCGCGGTTGGCTAGTCTGCCGCCGGGGAAGGAATCAGGCGCAAGGCGCCCACGGTCAGCGATCATCCCGGGGGAAGAACGCGGCGTGCAGTCCATCGACCAACGGGCCCGACCCACCCACGCACGGCACACGACCAGCGCAGGGGCCTCGCCCTCTCTGGCCCTGCTGGTCGACGACGCCCGCAACGGCTCGGCCCATGCCTTCGAGCACATCTACCGGCGGCTGGCCGGCCAGGTCGCCTCGTACCTGCGCTGGCACCGGGCGAGCGACCCCGACGGCCTCACCAACGAGGTCTTCGCCCAGGTCCACTGCAACATGGCCCGGTTCAAGGGTGACGACCAGCGGTTCCGGTCGTGGCTCTTCACCATCGCCCACCACCGCATGATCGACGACCGGCGCCGGTCGAGCCGCCAGCCCCGAGTCCGCGGCGATGTCGACGAGGACGACAGCTACGGCTGCGGCGACGTCGAGGAGGAAGCGTTCGCCGAGATGGCGCACGACCAAGTGCGCGACCTCGTGGCGGTACTGTCGCCCGACCAGCGCGACGTCGTGCTGCTGCGGGTGGTCGCCGACCTGTCGGTCGAGGAGGTCGCCCGCCTGCTCGACAAGCGCGAGGGGGCGGTCAAGGCGCTGCAGCACCGGGCGCTCGCGGCGCTGCGCCGGCATCTCGTCCAACGGGGCGTCACCTGACAGATTTGACCGCGGTCAGCCATAACCCCAGCACTCCTCGTGACGTTGACACGGGGTAGATGGGTTTCTTCGGTTTCACTCGGCGCGACGCGCAGCACCTCATCGACGGCGGCCTTCCCCCCGGGAGGGACGACCTCGACGGCGTGCGCCGGCTGGCCGCGTTCATGTGGGCCACGAGCCAGGTCGAGCCGCCGCCGCCCATGAGCGTCGACCTGTGCTGCCAGATCGCCGGCGTCCCGCCCGCCACCACCTGAGTCCGGGATCGGCACCGCGCGGCCGCCCGCCCGTCTCAGTCGCTGCCCTCCAGCGCGGCGATCAGCTCGAGGCCGGCGCGGGTGTCGGCGTCCAGGTCGGCGAGCACCAGGCCGAGCGCCCGGATGGTGGGCCCGTCGGTCACGGGCGTGGTCAGGCCCAGGTGGTCTCGGTAGGCGGCGGCGACCCGGGGGAGCGCGTCCCGGTAGATGGCAGTGAGCCGGGCGACGTCGTCGGCCTCGTCCGCGTCGGCCTCGTCCGCGTCGGCGCTCGTCGGAGCCTCCCCGGCTGGGGATGGAGTGTCCCTTGGGGCGGATGGAGCGGCGGCCCCGGCGCTGGACGGAGTCGCGTCGGCGGGGGAGGGAGTCGCGTCGGCGGGGGAGCGAGTCGCGTCGGCGGGGGAGCGAGTCGCGTCCGAGGCGCCGGCGGGAGCCTCGTCGAGCTCGGCGAGCGCCGCTACCAGCTCCGAGGTGGCCTCGGAGGCCGCCACCAGGTCGGCCGCCGGCAGGTGGGGGAGCGCCGGCAGCAGGGCGTACCAGAGCTCCGCGTGCCAGGCGTGGTGGTGACTCTGGCCGGCGAGCAGGGCCTTGGCCCGCGGGTCGGCCACCGTGCCCGACCAGCGGCCCAGCGTCTCGAAGAGCCGCATCTCGACCCACGCGTGGTGGCCGATGCGGCGGCCGCTCGCTTCGATGGTCTCGGCCACGTCGGCCATGTGGTCCCCGGTCGCTCGTTCGGTCGTCGTCGGATGTGTTGCACCGTCGCCACTGCGATCATCGTTGGCTCGCACCGGCTCTCGCCGCTCGACCCGGCTCGACCCGGCCCGGCCCTGCGGCCCGGACCCTGACCGGCTTGGCGTCGGGAGGCGCGTGGGTTCGGTGGCGTCAGTATGGTCCGGCCCGGGCGGGCCCCTCACCCCGGCGCCGGCCGCCGACCGGGGTCCGGCTCGCCAGCCAGGGCGGCAGCACCTCGGCCACCACCACGGCCAGCAGGATGAGCACCCCGCCGGCGAAGGCCGACGCCGGCAGCGAGTCCCCCGTGACCCAGGCCAGCAGGGCGGCGAAGACGGGCTCGAGCAGGAGGATGAGCGCGGCCCGCGACGGGCTCACCACCCGCTGCGCCCACACCATGGCGTAGAACGCCAGGGCGGTGGCGAACACGCCGGTGAACGCCGCGGCCCCCAGCGCGCTGGCCGACATGGCGATCCCGCCGGAGACGAGGCTGGCGGCCAGGCTGGCGACCCCCACGGTCGTGACCTGCACGCAGGTGAACCGGATCGCGTCGTGGCGCCCCGCGGTCTCGCCCACGATGACGAGGTGGGCGGCGAAGGCGACCGCGCAGCCGAGCGTCAGCACCTCGCCGCGGCCGAACGACATGCCGGCACCCCCGGTGAGCAACACCAGACCGGCGACGGCGATGACCAGCCCGACGAGGGTGAGCGGGTGGGGCCGCCGGCGCAGCACCGCAAGCGACAGCAGCGGCACGAACACCACCAGCAGGTAGGTGATGAACGCCGACGTCGACGGCGACGTGTACTGCAGCCCCACGGTCTGGAGCACGTAGCCGGCCAGCAGGGCCGAGCCGGCCGCCACCCCGTCTCGGCGTTCGAGCGGGGTCGGTGGGCGACGGCGCCCCACCAGCCACAGCACGGCGCCGGCGATGAGGAACCGCACCGCGATGAAGGGCAGCGGGTCGGCGGTCTCGACGGCGTCCTGCACCACGAGGAAGGTGGTTCCGAAGAAGAAGGCGGCCACGACGAGGGCGGCGTCGGCCCGCCAGCGGGCGGGAGCGTCTTCCGCCGGCTCCCCGGGCAGCGGCAGCGGGACAGCGGCTTCGGACATCCGTGCGCGACAGGCCCGGCCCGCGCAGGCTCAGGCTCCGGCCCCGCCCGCCGCGGCTTGTCCCGGTGCGGCCGGTCCCGAAGGTGCCTGTTCCGATGCGGTCGTGGCCCCGCCCGTCACGACGTCTCCTCGTCCGGACGTGGCGCGCTCCGATCCGGTCGTGGGTCCGCCTGCCGCGGCGTGTCCCGGTGCGGCCTGTCCTGGCGCCGCCTGCTCCGATGCGGTCGCCGCCCCGTCGCTGCGGCCCAGCAGCAGGTCGAGCTCGACGAGGGCGGGGCCCGGCGGGTCGCCCACCAGGATCGTGTGCAGCCCGGCCCGCCGCGCGCCCGCCAGGTTGCCCTCGACGTCGTCGAGGAACACCGCCCGGCCCGGTGCCACGCCGCCCAGCAGGTCGAGGGTGTGCGTGAAGATGGCCGGGTTGGGCTTGCGCATGCCCACCGACGAGCTGTCGACCACCACGTCGAACAGGTCGTCGACGGGGATCATGGCCCGCCACGCGGACGCGCCCTCGCGCACGTTGTTGGTGACCAGCGCCGTGCGGTAGCCGTCGGCCCGGAGTCCAGCGATGTGCTCGACCACGTCGTCGTGCACGAGCAGGTCCGACAGCAGGGTCTGCAGGGGCGCCATGTCGAGCGTCCGGCCCGCGTCGTCGGCGGCGGCCTGCACGGCGGTCAGCCACTCGCGGAGCGTGATCTCGCCCCGCTCGAGCCGGTGCCACGGGTGGTCGGTGTCCTCGTGGTACGGGCCGGTGAGGAAGGCGAGGTCGCCGCCGGCTGTGGCCGTCATCGCCGGCCACGGCGACGTGGTGACCACGCCGGAGAAGTCGAACAGCACGGCCTCGATGGACGGAGCGCCCGCGGGCGTGGCCTGCGGTGACGGTGCTGCGCTGTCGGCTGGCATCCCGACAGCTTCGCCGCTGGCCGCCCTCGCCGCCCAGCCGGACGGCGGTTCCGGCGTCCAGCCGTCATGGATACCGCCGCAACGTTCGAACGCGGAACGTTCGAACGCAGGAAACGGCTCCGATCGGAGGTCGGCGGAGACCGGCGCTCGGAAGTCGCGGATAGCGGAACGTTCGAGCGCAGGAACGGAGGCGGGCGCCGAGCCCGGCGAGGCCGGCCGCCTGCGAGCGCCGGGGCGCTCAGCCGCGGTAGCGGTTGGTGATCGGCACCCGGCGGTCCTTGCCGAAGGCCTTGGGGGTGACCCGCACGCCCGGCGGCGTCTGGCGGCGCTTGTACTCGGCGGTGTCGACCAGGCGGGTGATGCGCTCGACGATCTCGGCGTCGAACCCCATGCCCACCAGCTCGGCCCGGGTGCGGTCGTCCTCGACGTAGGCCTCGAGGATGGGGTCGAGCACCTCGTAGGGCGGCAGCGACTGGTCGTCGCGCTGATCGGGCCGCAGCTCGGCCGACGGGGGCTTGGTGAGCACGTCCTCGGGTATGAGCGGCCGGTCGGCCCGGGCGTTGCGGTCGCGGCACAGCTCGTACACCAGCAGCTTGGGCACGTCCTTGATGACCGCGAAGCCGCCGGCGGTGTCGCCGTAGAGCGTCGAGTAGCCGACGGCCATCTCGCTCTTGTTCCCGGTCGTCAGGACGATCCAGCCCCGGAACTTGTTGGAGAGCGCCATCATCACCATGCCCCGGATGCGGGACTGCAGGTTCTCCTCGGTCACGTCGGGCTCGTGGCCCTCGAAGCTGGTGGCGAGCATGTCGAGGAAGGCGGCGTGCGCGGGCTCGATGGGGATGACCCGGTGCTCGATGCCCAACTCGACGGCCAGCTTCTCGGCGTCGGTCAGGGAGTGGTCGGACGAGTAGCGCGACGGCATCAGGACCCCGTGCACGTGCTCGGGCCCGAGCGCGTCGGCGGCGATGACCGCCACCAGCGACGAGTCGACGCCGCCCGACAGGGCGATCGCCACGTCGGTGAAGCCGTTCTTGCGCACGTAGTCGCGGGTGCCGGTCACGAGCGCCTCGTACACCTCGTGCACGGGCGGCAGCAGGTCGGCCACCACGGAGCGGCGGACGTCGCCCGGGTCGTCGACCTGCGGCGCGGAGGAGACGTCCACCACGGGCAACGGCTCGTCGGTCGCCCGCCCCCGAGGGTCGAGCAGGCGCTTGCGGAACACCGGCTGGACCTCGATGTCGCAGATCAGGGTCTCCTCGGTGAACTGGCCGGCGCGCGCGATCAGCTCGCCGTGGGCGTCGAACACCATCGAGGCCCCGTCGAACACCAGCTCGTCCTGGCCGCCCACCTGGTTGACGTAGACGAGCGCGCTGGCGGCGTCGGAGGCACGGGTGGCCAGCATGCGCTCGCGCTCGGCCAGCCGGTTGGCGTAGTAGGGCGAGGCGTTGATGTTGACCACCAGCTCGGCGCCGCCCGCGGCCTGGACGGCGATGGGCCCGGTGGGACTGAAGGCGTCCTCGCAGATCGACACGCCCACCCGCACGCCCGCCACCTCGACCAGCGGTGCCGTGCCGGTGCCCGGGGCGAAGTAGCGCTGCTCGTCGAACACCGCGTAGTTGGGCAGGTTGCGCTTGTGGTAGACGGCCTGCACCCGCCCGAAGGCGCACACCGCGGCGGCGTTGTAGAGGTCGCGGCCGACGTCGACGAACCCGACCACCGCCGCGCACGACGAGCTGGCCTGGGCCACCGTCTCGAGGGCCCGCCGGTTGTCGCCCACGAACCCGGGCTTGAGCAGCAGGTCCTCGGGCGGGTAGCCGGTGATGGCGAGCTCGGGGAAGACGGCGAGGTCGCATCCCTGGTCGTCGGCCTCGGCCAGGGCGGCGACCACCCGGGCCACGTTGCCGTCGAGGTCGCCGACGGTGGTGTTGATCTGGCAGAGCGCGACGCGGAGGCGGGCCACGTCGCCAGGCTACGGCCGTCCGGGCGCGGGCCATGGAAAATCCTGCCGCGGG
>Ga0299907_10000936_pt1 | contig 15687 bp, 22 predicted proteins | sample RVTome_16_FD_198680 | JGI IMG/M metagenome (GOLD analysis project Ga0299907, IMG submission 198680) | Soil microbial communities from uranium-contaminated site in the Upper Colorado River Basin, Wyoming, United States - RVT152D67 (version 2) ...
CGAACAGCACGCCGCCGGGCTCGCGGAAGTAGACCGAGCGGAACCAGAACCGGTCGATGACCGGCGTGGGGTTCAGGCCCGCGGCCTGGACGGCCGCGCGCACCTTCACCTGCTCGTCGTCGTCCCGCACGCGCCACGCCACGTGATGGACGGCGCCCGTGCCCCATCGGCCGAGGGGCGCCTGGGGCGTCTCCTCGAGCTCGGCGTAGGCGCCGGAGCCTTCCCCGGCCGCCCACCGCTCCCAGCGCTCGTCCGACGCGACCTGCCGGAACCCCATCCGCTCCTCGAGCAGGCGGAGCGTGGGGCCCAGGATGCGCTCCCGGATCCGCACCGCGTGGATGCCGCGGATCTGGTGCTCCACCGGCACCCCGCTTTCCCGCCACGGCTCGAACCGCCGCTCCTCCTCGATGCCCACGAGCGCAAGCGGGAGGCCGTGCGGGTCGACGAACGGGAGGGTGGGCTCCCCGAAACGCGATGTCTCGTTCAGGACCTCGGCGTCGTGCGCCCCAAGCCTGTCCCGCCACCAGCCGAGGCTGGCTGCGGGGACGGCGAGCGCGACCTCGCCGACCATGCCGGCCCCACGCCGGGACGGCGCCATCCGGGTCCAGGGGAAGAACGTGAGGTCGGTCCCTGGCGACCCCGCGGCGTCGGCGTAGAAGAGGTGATAGGTGCCGGGATCGTCCTGGTTCACGCTGCGCTTGACCAGGCGCATGCCGAGAACACCGGCGTAGAACGTCAAGTTCTCCTGGGGGTCGCCGGCGATGGCGGTGACATGGTGGATGCCGTGGACGGCGGGATTCTCGGGCATGGGATCTCCTCTCCTGCGACGAGTCCGGTGCCGTGAACCTCGAACCTGGGCGCGCGTGTGTCCAGCCCGCTATGCTCCCTTCCGATGGTCCCCTTCCACGAGGCGGCCCGCGTCTGGGCGAAGGTGGCGGCGCTGTCGTTCGGCGGGCCCGCCGGCCAGATCGCCGTCATGCAGCGGCTCATCGTCGACGAGCGACGCTGGATCTCCCAGCGGCGTTTCCTTCACGCCCTCAACTACTGCATGCTGCTTCCGGGGCCCGAGGCCCAGCAGCTGGCGACGTACGTGGGCTGGCTGATGCACGGCTGGAGGGGCGGTCTCGTCGCCGGCGGGTTGTTCATCCTGCCCGGCTTCCTGTCGATCCTCGTCCTCAGCCTGGTCTATGCCGCCTGGGGTCACGTCCCCCTCGTCGAAGCTCTCTTCTACGGGATCAAGGCCGCGGTGCTGGCGATCGTCGTCCACGCCCTGGTGCGGATCGGTCGGCGGGCGCTGGCCAGCCCCCTGCTTCTCTCCGTCGCCGGGCTCGCGTTCCTGGCGATCTTCGGCTTCGACGTCCCGTTCCCGGCGATCGTCGTCGGGGCGGCCCTGATCGGCTGGCTCGGCGCGCGACTGGGGGTGGCCTCGCTTCGTTCCGCGGCACTCCCGGAGGAGGGTGACCCGTCGGAGAGCCCTCCCGCCGTGCCGCTCCGGCGCACCGTCGCCGTCACGACTCTGTGGCTCGCCATCTGGTGGGTTCCGGTCCTCGCTCTGGCGCTCGTCGCCGAGGGGAGCGTCTTCGTGGCCGAGGCGGTCTTCTTCTCGAAGACGGCCGTGGTGACCTTCGGCGGCGCCTACGCGGTCCTCGCCTACATCGCCCAGGTGGCCGTCGAGGACTTCGGCTGGCTCGCACCCGGCGAAATGCTCGACGGCCTCGGCATGGCGGAGACGACGCCGGGACCCCTCATCCAGGTGGTCCAGTTCGTCGGGTTCATGGGGGCGTATCGCAATCCCGGGGGCCTCGATCCGCTCCTGGCCGGCGTGGCGGGCTCCGTCGTGACGACCTGGGTCACGTTCGCGCCCTGCTTCCTGTGGATCTTCGCCGGCGCGCCCTATGTCGAACTGCTCCGCGGCCGGCGTGCGTTGAACTCGGCGCTGGCGGCGGTCACCGCGGCCGTGGTGGGCGTGATCCTCAACCTCGCGGTCTGGTTCGCCGTCCAGACCCTGTTCGGACGCACGGTGGCGATCGATCGATGGGGGCTGGAGATCGACGCCCCGGTCTGGTCGACGATCGACCCGGTCGCGGCCGCGATCGCGGCCGGTGCGGCGGTGGCGCTGTTCCGCCTCCAGTGGGGGATCATCTCCACGCTGGCGGTCGCGGGGGGGATCGGAGCCGCCGTGCGCCTCCTCGCCTGATCAGCTCCCGAGGTCGCGCTGCCAGAGCCCCACGTCCCACCAGCGCCCTAGCTTGAACCCGGCCTCGCGGAGAACGCCGACGTGGCGGAAGCCGAGGGTCTCGAGCATCCGCTCACTCGCCGGGTTGGGGAGCGCGACCACGCCGACCGCGCTGTGATACCCGGCGTCCCGCAGGCGGTCCAGGATCGCCTCGCAGAGACCGCGCCCGACGCCTCTCCGGCGGGCCGCCGGCGACACGTAGATCGACGCCTCCGCGGTCCGGCGATAGGCGGCCCGCTCGCGGAACCGGCCCGCGCTCGCGAAGCCCGCGACCTTCCCCCCGAGCTCGTACACCAGCCAGGCCACCGGGGCGGCCTCCAATCGCCGGCGGATCTCGTCCTCGGAGGGGAGCTCGATCTCGAACGAGATGTGGGTGTCGCGCACGATCGGCGCGTAGATCGACTGGATCGCGGCGGCGTCCTCCGGGACCGCGTCGCGAATGCCGGTCCGCCCGCGGTCCGCCTCCGGCGTCAGAGCCGCGGCACCGGATTCGAGCTCTTCCGACCGCGGCGGCGGCGGCGCGAGCGTCGCCGGGCGTCGCCCAACGCCCTGCGGCAGGGCGGAAGGGCGAGCGCGACGAGGACCACGATGAGGGCGAGCAAGGTCGCGGGATGATGGCCGGTCTCCGTGGGCATGCGCGCCGCTCGCCCCGTCGCCCGTGCCCCGATCCCGAAGACGACCGCGGCCACCGCGAAGACGTGGGCGGTCACGGCCATCTTCCACGCCCGACCGGGACGGGTCGCGATCCCCCAGACCGCGTACACGAGCATGGCGCCCGCCGCGCCCTCGAGAACCGCCGAGGGGAGATACCTCGGCTCGAAGAATGGCGCCGAGACCGGCAGCCCGAGATGAAGCGCGGCCCCCACGAGCAGCGAGGCCGCCTCCGCCAGGGCGACGGCCGCGATCGCGGCCCGCAACATGATGTCCACCATGACCCACCCTCCCGATCCAGGATATATCGTCTGCCGATTCCGGAACAAAATACACCGTTGGTTCGCGGACGAGCCCCGGTCCAGATATACTGGGCGGAGGTCGCCCGCTTCCCGGAGATCAGGAGCCCGTCGAGCAACCCGTGAATCTGTACGATCGCCTGTCCGATCTCGACATCGAGATCTCCGGCTACCGTCTCGAGCGCCGCGCCGTCGAGGTTTCGAGCGGGTTCACCCGCGTGACGACCACGGTCGCGCTCGAGGGGGCCGGGGAGACGGGCCGCGGCGAGGACGTCGGCTACGAGGCGGCCGATCACGACGGCTACCCTAGGGACCTCGACCTAGCCGGGGGCGTGACGCTGGACCAGCTCTCGATGCGACTCGACGAGCAGGAGCTCTTCCCGCGCGCGCCGCGCCGGGAGGCGGACCGTGACTATCGCCGCTGGGCGTTCGAGAGCGCTGCGCTCGACCTCGCGTTGAGTCAGGCCGGGACGTCGCTAGGCGGGATCCTGGAGTTGCCGTACCGGCCCGTCCGATTCGTCGTCTCGACCCGGCTCGAGATCGGCCCCTGGCTGGCGATCGACCCCGACCTCGAGTTCAAACTCGATCCGACGCCGGACTGGACGGCCGAGCGGATCCGCCGCGCGGCCGATAGCGACCGCGTGCGCGCGCTCGATTTCAAGGGGTACTACGAAGGGACCGAGGTCGACGCTCCGGCGGACCCGGTGCTCTATCGGGCGGTCGCCGAGGCGTTCCCGGACGCGATCCTCGAAGACCCGGCGTGGACGGACGAGACCCGGGCGGCCCTCTCCGGCCACGAGGACCGGATCGCGTGGGACGCGCCGATCCACTCCGTCGCCGACCTGGATCGCGTGCCCGTCCCGCCGCGCTGGCTCAACGTCAAGCCCTCGCGCTTCGGCACCCTGCGGCGGCTCTGCGATACGCTGGACGCCTGCGAGGCACGCGGGATCGCGTGCTACGGGGGCGGGCAGTTCGAGCTTGGAGTTGGCCGGAGCCAGATCCAGGCCCTGGCCAGCCTCTTCTTCCCCGACGCGCCCAACGACGTCGCCCCCGCGGGCTACAACGATCCCGAGCCGCGCGCCGGGCTGCCGGGGAGCCCGCTCCGGCCCGCGGAGCGCCAGCGCGGGCTGGCCCTCGGGACCTGATCTCGGGCACCGGCGGAGACGGGAACCCCTACCGTAGCGATCGGACGCGGCTCAGCGGAGGGCGATCCGCATCTCGAGCTCCCCCCCGTCCTCCTCTCCCGTATGCGCGAACCCGAGCCGCGCGTAGAACGGGTCGGGGCTTCCGTCGCCAGGGACGTGGGTGAGCTTGAGCTCGACCGCGCCGGGGCGGCCGCGGACGTGCTCGAGCAGGAGCTCGATCGCGCGGGCGCCGAAGCCCCGACCCTGGAAGCGGTGGTCGATCATGAACCGCCACAGGTGGTATTCCGGCTTCGCGGGATCGTCGTGGAGCATGAGGAAGCCGACCGGCGTCTCGTCGGCGTAGATCGCCCGGAACCAGGCGGCGCCGGGCTCGAAGTGCGCCTGGGCGATCGAGACGGCATTGGAAGCGACGAACCGGTCCTGGTCCGGCGCGACCCGGAGCTCGAGCACCTCCCGCAGGCTCTCCTTCGTCACCTCGCGCAGCGAGACCGCCGCTTCCCGGCCCGGTGACTCCGCCGCGTCGTTCCGGGTCGCGGGGATCGTCATCCGCCGCCGGCCTCCGACCTCTGCACCACCCAGTCGCCCGCGCGCTCGCCGGGGACGACCCGCCACCCCTCCGCGAGGGCCAGCGACCACCCCTCGCCCGCCGTCGGCGGGACGCCCACGTCCGCCGGGGCGGGGACGAGGACGCCGGTGATCCACCCCTGCTCGTTCCGCAGGAACAGCGCGCCGCCCGCGTCGACCTCGAGGACGCCCCACACGTCGGTCACCCGGCTCGACCCGTAGACCGTCCCCAACCCGTCCATTGCGACCGCGTCGTTCGGGTCGAAGGAGAACCGGAACTCCGAGTCCGGCGCCAGCCGGAGCACGGGCCCTTCCACGAGCCGGGCTCTATAGTCGGCCAGGCGCGCGAGATGGCGCTCCTCGCGCCGCGTTTCTTGGAGCACCACCCGCTCGCCGCCATACGGCCCGCCGCGCAGCTCGGCGCCCAGGGGCGAGTCCGGGATCCGGTAGGCCCGCGCGAGCAGGTCGCCCAGCGACGCGCCGTCGACCAGGTCTCTCCGCCACTCGGCGCCGGACTCGTCGAGCAGCACGCCGAGGGCCGGGCCGGTCGCGTACGCGAAGCTGCGCGCGAAGCTCTCGCTCAGATCGCGGCCGTCCAGCCCGACCGCGGCGCGGTCCGCCAGCACCCGCTCCGGGAGCCCGCTCAGGACGAGGCCGGTGTACTCGGCCATCCCCTCGTTCCGCTCGAGCGCGTCTTCGTCCGCCGCGGCGCCCAGGAAGAGCCCGCGGCGGTGGGCGCGGAAGGCGAGCGCGTCCTCGACCGCCGCCCGGCGCGTCTCGCCCTCCGCCACCAGCGCCGTCGCGAGCGCGCGCATCTCCAGCCGGAGCCAGATCCGCGCGTCCCTGGTGTCCAGGTGGGCGTTCGCCGGGTCGTTGGCGGGAAGCCCGGCGTCGGACTGGACGCGGTGGAACATCTCGTGGAGGTAGATCTGGTTCCGGCCGTGCGGGAGCGAGGGTGTCGGCCAGAGGAGCATCGTCCACCGGAGGCCGCCCCACTCGGTCGCGGAGTTGGCGGGGTTGATCGATTCGGGGAGGGTGCCGACCCAAACGCCCTCCCGCTCGACGAGCCCGCCCTCGGGCGCGGGACGGTCGGCCACTACGAAGCGGGAAGACCGGTCGACCACGAAGACGGGACCGTAGAGCTCGACGCCCCAGAGCCGTCCGCCATCCGCCTCGCTCGCCCGGCGCGCCGCCTCGAAGCCCCGCCGCGCCTCCGCCAGGTCGATGGGCGTCTCCTGCGCGAGCCCGGCGGAGGCCAGGGCGAGGAGGAACGCGGAAGTCGTGAACGCGCGCACGGCCGCGAAGCTACCGCAGCCCGCGTGCCGGGCGCACGCCTGACCTGCCGGCGCGGCCTCAGCCGCCCATCACGACGTCGAACCCCTGTCGCTCGGCCTCCTGGCCGTCCAGCAGGATGACGACCTCGTAGTGTCCAACCGGCCAGCCGTCCGGCTTCGAGATGTGGAACTCCGACACCTGGGCGCCGCCGCCGACGGGGTGCGAGCCCTCGTCGACGACCTGGCCGTCCTCGAAGGTCCAGCGCGCCGTCAGCGTGCCGCTGCCGGTCCCCTCGGTTTCGACCGAGGCGTAGATCGAGTCGCCCGGCGCGAAGCTCCCGACCTCTTCGACGACCCGGTTGTCGGGTCCGATCGAGCGGCCCAGCGAGACGTTCGTGACGTCCAGCGCCGGAGCCTCCTCGACCGCGAGATCCGTGTCCTCCGCCGGCTCCTCGTTCCCGCAGGCCAGCGCCGTCAGCGCCCCCGCCAGCAGCAGGGCCAGGAGCGCGCCCGGTCCTCGCATCGCCCGGCTCATTCGACCTCTCCTTCCACATCCGCGGGGCGGGGGATGTTCAACTCCCAGCCCGGTTGGATGAGGTCCGGGTCCTTGATCGTCTCCCGGTTCGCCTCGTAGATCCGGTTCCACTGGTTCCCGTCCCCGTAGAAGTGCTGCGAGATCGCCCAGAGGGTATCGCCGCTCTTGACCGTATATCTCTCCTCCCTCGTCTCCTCGGCCTGCGGGGGAGTGGTGGACGACCCGCTCTCCACGTTGCTGAAATCCGCCCTCTTCTTCTTTTCCTTCTTGTCGAACAGTCCCATCGGTCCTCCCGGTTGAGGTCCACTATCGACAGCCTACCGCCGCGACGCCGTCTATTGTAGCAGATTTCTTACCAGCCTCGTCCCGATCCGGGGAAGGGCGGGTCGGCCGTTGCGGTCGGGTCGCCCGCACGCCGAGATTGGCGGCGTGAGCGGTCCGGCCGATCCCGTGGTGGTCGTCGGCGCGGGGGCGGCAGGGACGATGGCCGCGATCTTCGCGGCCGAGCACCGCCGTCCCGTGCTGCTCCTGGAGCGCACCCGGAACGGCGGGCGGAAGATCGTGATCAGCGGCGGCGGCCGCTGCAACGTGCTGCCCTCGCGCGCGGACCCCTCCCAATTCGTCACCGCGTCGTCGCCGAACACGCTCCGGAAGATCCTCCTGTCGTGGCCGCTCGCCGAGCAGAGGGCGTTCTTCGAGGACACGCTGAGGATTCCCCTGGAGCTGGAGGAGGAGACCGGCAAGCTCTTTCCCGTCTCCAACCGATCGCGCGACGTGCGGGACGGCCTGTACGACCTGGCGCGCCGGCGGGGCGCGGAGATCGCGTTCGAGACGAAGGTGACGGGGCTGAAGCCGCCGGTCGGGGACCGGCCGTGGCGGGTCGCCACCGACGACGGCGAGATCCGCGCCTCCCGGGTCATCCTCGCCACCGGAGGGCTCTCGGTCCCCGCCAGCGGCAGCGATGGCCTGGGGCTCGGGATCGCTGCGCGGCTCGGACACGCGATCCACCCCACCTACCCCGCGCTGACCCCCCTCGTCTGCGATCCTCCGCGGCACGCGGACCTGGCCGGGGTGTCGCTCGAGGTCGAGCTGACCGCGCCGCTCCCCCGGGGCCGGTTCCGCACCCGCGGCGGCTTCCTGTTCACCCACCGCGGCTACAGCGGCCCGTCGGTCCTCGACGTCTCCCACCTCGCCGTGCTCTCCGCGCGGGACGGCGGCCCCCGGCAGGAGATCCGGGTGCGCTGGACCGACACCGACGCCGGGACGTGGGACGAGCGGCTGCGCGAGGGGGGAGCCGGCGAGGTCGGGCCTCTGGTCCGCCGGCATCTTCCCACGCGGCTCGCCGATCGACTCCTCGAGGAGGCCGGAGTCGACGCCGCCCGTCCGCTCGCTGGTCTCCGCCGCGAGGAGCGGTCCGCCCTCGTCGAGGCCCTCGCCCGCTACCAGCTTCCATGGACGGGCGACGAGGGGTACAGGAAGGCGGAGGTCACGGGGGGTGGTGTCGCCCTCGCCGAGGTCGACCCCCGCACGCTCGAGAGCCGGCACCAACCGGGTCTACACCTCTGCGGGGAGATGCTCGACGCGTTCGGACCGATCGGCGGCTACAACTTCCTGTGGGGATGGGCGACCGGGCGGGCGGCGGGGCTCGGCGTTGCGCGCGCGGCCGGGTGACCTACCATCATGGCCCGTGTCGAAGGAATGAACGGATACAGGAGGTGCACGATGAGCTCGAGCCACAAGCCCCCGGACTACTCGACCGTGTCTCCCTACCTGATCGTCGATGGCGCCGACCGTACGATCGACTTCCTCACGCGCGTGTTCGGCGCGACCGAGCTGCGGCGGTTCCCCGACGACGCCGGCCGGCTCGTGCATGCCGAGGTGCGGATCGACGATACGGTCGTGATGCTCGCCGACGGCGTCGAGGAATGGCCGCCGGTCCCGACCCACGTCCACCTCTACGTCCCGGATGTCGACGCGACGTACAGGCGCGCGCTGGAGGCGGGCGCGACCTCCGTGCAGGAGCCGGTGAAGAAGGACGACGCCGACAAGCGCGGCGGCGTCAAGGACCCCGGCGGCACGACCTGGTGGATCGCGACGCTCGTGGAATGACCTCCGCCAGCTCGAGTCCGCGATGAGCGGCTGACGCGCCGGCTCACGTCCGCGGCAGGTACGCCTTCCCCGGCGTGGCCCCGATCGCGAGCAGCGTCACCCCGCGGTCGCCGGGGAGCCACGACCGGGTCGAATCCGGCGGGACGCGGACGAACGTTCCGGCGCCTACGCGCCGCTCCTCGCCGTCCGACTTCAGCGTCGCGTCGCCCTCCACCACGAAGAAGACCTCCTCCTGACCGTCGTCGGCGTGGTCGTGCTCGGGGTAGGTCGTGGCGCCGGGCGCCATCTCGATGACGTTCATCCCCCAGGCGGTCACTCCCAGCGCGCCGCCGACCGCCCGGAACTTGATCCCCTCCCGCGCGTGGGGCCCGCTGTACGGCTCGACTTCTTCGATCCTCTTGATCGCGATCTCGCTCATCCGTCCCCCTCGTGAAGTCTCGAATCCGTGGCTTCGACGCGCGATTCTAGCACCGCCATCGTCCGGTGTCAGACCGCCTATTGACAGGAGCGCGCGTATCGTGTATTTAACGTATAGGTTAAATATGGCCGACACCCTGTCCCTCACGTTCTCCGCCCTGGCCCACCCCGCGCGGCGCGAGATCCTGTCCCGGCTCACCGAGGGCGAGACCTCGGTGACCGAGCTCGCGGAGCCGTTCGAGATCAGCCTGCCGGCCGTTTCCCGGCACCTCAAGGTGCTGGAGCGCGCGGGCCTGATCGAGCGCGGCCGTCAGGCGCAGTGGCGTCCCTGCCGGCTCGACGCCGAGCCGCTCAAGGAGGTCGCCGACTGGGTGGGGGAGTACCGGAAGCACTGGGAGGAGAGGTTCCAGCGGCTGGACGACTACCTGCGGGAGCTGCAGGACAAGCGAAAAGGAGGAAGCCCGTGATCACGAAGCGTAATGCCCTCGCGATCGATACCCCGTCGGACCGGGAGGTGCTCATGACCCGCGCGTTCGACGCGCCGCGCGAGCTCCTGTGGGAGATGTGGACGAACCCCGAGCACGTGCCTCGCTGGCTGCTGGGCCCCGAGGGGTGGACGATGCCGGTCTGCGAGATCGACCTCCGGCCGGGCGGAGCCTGGCGCTTCGTCTGGCGCAAGTCCGAGGGCGAGGAGATGGAGATGACCGGCGTCTACCGGGAGATCGACGCGCCCGAGCGGCTGGTCCACACGGAGTCGTGGGGCGGCGACTGGCCGGAGACCCTGAACACCCTCGTCCTCACAGAGGAGGAAGGCCGGACGACGATGGAGCTGACGATCTCCTATCCCTCGAAGGACGCCCGCGACGCGGCGCTCCAGACCGGCATGTCGGACGGCGCCTCGATCAGCTTCGACCGTCTGGACCGCTACCTGGAGTCGCTGTCGTGAGCGCGGTCGGAATCGCCGCGCGGTGGCGCTCCCTCGGCCCCGAGCTCCGGAGCGTGCTCCGCATCGTGGCCGCGTTCCTGTTCATCCAGCCGGGGACGATGAAGCTGTTCTCGTTCCCCATCGCCATGCCTCCCGGGGAGACCGCCGAGTTCCTCTCCCAGACCTGGATCGGGGGCGTCCTCGAAGTGTTCGGGGGCGTCCTCATGCTGGTCGGCCTCTTCACCCGGCCCGTCGCCTTCATCCTCTCCGGGGAGATGGCGGTGGCGTACTTCCAGTTCCATCATCCGCAGAGCTTCTGGACGATCGTCAACCAGGGCATGCCCGCCGTCCTCTTCTGTTTCCTCTGGCTCTATCTCTCGGCCGTCGGGCCGGGGCCGTGGAGCCTGGACGCTCTGCGGCGGCGCACGCCCGAAACCCGAGGAGACACACCATGACCAAGAAATCGCGCCCCGCGGCGGGGACGGCCGCCGAGTCCGCGCTCCGTCTTACCCGCGTCTTCGACGCCCCGCGCGAGCTCGTATTCCGCGCCTGGTCCGATCCCGAGCACCTCGCCCGCTGGTGGGGACCGAACGGGTTCACGACCCCGCACTGCACGATCGACTTCCGCGTGGGCGGCAAGTGGCACTTCTGCATGCGCTCGCCCGAGGGCCAGGACTACTGGTGCACGGGCGTATACCAGGAGATCTCCGAGCCCGACCGGATCGTCACGACCGACTGCTTCGCCGACGCCGACGGCAACGTCGTGGACCCGTCCGAGTACGGGATGAGCCCCGACATGCCGGCCGAGACGATCATCACGGTGACGCTGGAGGAGACGGAGGGCGGAAAGACCCTCCTCACCCTGCATCACACGATCCCGGCCGCCGAGGCCAAACGGTCCGGCGCCGAGGAGGGCTGGAGCCAGTCCCTCGACCGGCTGGCCGATCACCTGGCGGAGGCCTGAGCCCCCCAACCGAAGGAGGTTCCTGATGGCGTACGTGGACGGATTTCTCATCCCGATCCCGAAGAAGAGCGTCGACGCCTACCGCCGTATGGCGCGGAAGGCGGGCAAGGTCTGGATGGAGCACGGCGCGCTCGAGTTCCGCGAGTGCGTCGGGGAGGATCTCGGCACCAAGGAAGCGGTCTCGTTTCTTCAGGTGCTCGACTGCAAGCGCGGCGAGACGGCGGTCTTCTCGTGGATCGTCTACAAGTCCCGGGCTCACCGCGACCGTGTGAACGCCAAGGTCATGAAGGACCCGCGCTTGGAGAAGATGATGAGCGGCGAGGAGATGCCGTTCGACGCCAAGCGGATGGCGTACGGCGGGTTCAAAGTGCTGGTGGATCTCCCGTGATCCCCTGGGGAGTCGCGGCGCGCGACGAGGAAGCGATCCACGTGGCCGCGCGTTCCTCCGATCGCCGGCGCGAGCTGGCCCGGCGCGCGCTGACGGATCCCGGTCTCTGCATGCGCTTGTGGGGGATCGAGGACTTCACCGCACTCCACGAAGCACTCCTCCACGTCCACGGCACGGTGGAGTCGTGAGGGTCCGGGCGGTCGACTTCGTTTCCTACGCCGTGAGCGACATGGACCGGGCGGAGGCCTTCTACCGCGACGTCCTGGGGCTCGACATCGAGGTCGCTCGGGGGGAGCCGGGCACGCGGGCCTCCGGCTACATGGAGTTCGACGCGGGCGGGACGGCGATCTCGCTGACCGCGCTTCCCCAGCTGCATCCCAACGCGATCCCGGCTCTCGCCGTGGACGACGTCGCCGCGGCGGTCGAGGAGCTGCGCGGCCAGGGCGTGACGATCGCGATGGACCCGATCGAGACTCCGGTCTGCTTCATGGCCGTCGTGGAGGACCCCGACGGGAACAAGGTCCTGCTCCACCAGCGCAAGGACGGGACGGCGGGCTGACGGTCCCCGAGCCCGGCGTCGGCTGCCGATGAATGCGACCCGGTTCGACGGTCCTTATCCGTGGGACGAGTGCAAAGGAGGGGCCGGCCGGAATGGATCACGAGATCGTGTCGCGAGCGGAGTGGACGGTCGCCCGCCGGGCGCTACTCGAGCGCGAGAAGGAGCTCACCCGTCAACGGGATGCCCTCGCGGCCGAGCGGCGCCGACTACCGTGGGTGCGGGTGACGAAGGAGTACTCCTTCGAAGCGCCGGTCGGCACCCTGACGCTGGCCGAGCTCTTCGACGGCCGCAGCCAGCTGATCGTCCACCATTTCATGCTCGGCCCCGGGTGGAAGGAGGGATGCGTCGGGTGCTCGTTCCTGGCCGACCACGTCGACGGGGCGCTGGTGCACCTGCGGCAGCGGGACGTGACGTTCGTGGCGGTCTCGCGGGCGCCGATCTCCGAGACCGAGGCCTTCCGCCGACGCATGGGATGGCGCTTCAAGTGGGTCTCCTCCTTCGGGAGCGACTTCAACTACGACTTCCACGTGTCGTTCCGGAGGCGGGATCTGATCAAGGGGAAGGTCTGGTACAATTTCGAGCTGCGCGAGATCCGGAGCGAGGACCTCCACGGCGTAGGCGTCTTCTTCAAGGATGCGGGCGGCGACGTGTTCCACACCTACTCCTGCTATGGCCGCGGCGAGGAGTTCCTGATCGGCACGTACAGCTTCCTCGACCTCGTGCCCAAGGGTCGGGACGAGACGGAGCTCTCGCCGCCCATGGCGTGGGTCCGTCACCACGACCGGTACGACTCTTGACCCGGTTTGAACTCCCGCCGGCACCGCGGTACGCTCCGCCGAGCATGTCCACCGCCGACCTCCAGGATCGGCCCGCCCTCCTGAGTTCCGCCCGGCAGGGGGAGCGGCGCGCTTTCGAGCTCCTGACCGAGCCATACCGTCCCGAGCTCCAGCTTCACTGCTACCGCATGCTCGGGTCCTACCACGACGCCGAGGATCTGGTGCAGGAGACGCTCCTCCGGGCTTGGCGCGGCCTGGCGGAGTTCGAGGGTCGGGCTTCGCTCAAGAACTGGCTCTACCGCATCGCCACGAACGCCTGCCTGAACGCGATCGCGAGCCGCGCGCGGAGGTGGCGCCGCGTGCTGCCCCAATCGCAGGGCCCTCCCACCGAAGGGCAGCCGGAAGGGGGTCCCGATCCCGACGTCCCGTGGCTCGAGCCCTACCCCGACGCCGCGCTGGAAGGGGTCACGGCGACAGCGGCGGGGCCGGACGCTCGCTACGAGATGCGGGAGGCGGTCCAGCTCGCCTTCGTCGCCGCGATCCAGAACCTGCCGCCGCGCCAGCGGGCGGTCCTCCTCCTCCGGGACGTGCTGGGGTGGACCGCGGCCGAGGCGGCCGAGCTGCTCGAGACCTCGGTCGCCGCCATCCACAGCGCGCTCCAGCGCGCCCGGGCGACCCTGGCCGCGCGCTTCCCCACCGGGCGCCCCCTCGGATCGACGCGCCCGACGCGGGAGCAGCGGGCCCTGCTCGAGCGCTATGTCCGGGCCTGGGAACACAGCGATCTGGACGGCTTCGTCCGCCTGCTCCGGGAGGACGCGGTCCACACGATGCCGCCGTGGCGCGAGTGGTACGATGGCCGCGAGGCGATCCGGCGGTTCTTCGCGCCCGCCTTCGAGCTCGCCCCGCCCGGATCGTTCCGCCTGGTCCCCACGGCCGCGAACGGCCAGCCCGCCTTCGGCCAGTACACGATGGGGCCGCCGGAGCTCGAGTGTCCGGAGCGGGTCGTCCACGTCCTCACCGTCGAGGGCGGCGCGATCGCGGCGACCACCTTCTTCGCCGATGCCGCGATCTTCGCCCGGTTCGGCCTGCCGGAGCGGCCGCCCCGAGACTCGTAATCGCGTCACCCTCTCTCCCGCCGCGAAGCCGACCGATGAATCTCGGCCCCTCCCCCGGTCCTTATTCGTGGAGCCGACGTTGCGCCCACTCTCACCTCAAGCTCGAGGAGGCGGTCATGGCAGATTCCGATTCCCGCGGGAAGTTCGTCTGGTACGAGCTGCTGACGTCCGATCCCGCCGCGGCCCAGGACTTCTACATCGACGTCGTGGGTTGGGGCACCGCCCCGTTCGAGGGCGCGCCCATCCCCTACACGATGTGGATGAAGGGCGAGACCCCCGTCGGAGGTGTCGTCGAGTTCCCGCAGGAAGAGGCGAAGGGCCAGCCGCCCCACTGGATGGCCCACGTCTACGTGGACGACGTCGACGCGACCGCCGCGCGCGTCACCGAGCTCGGCGGCGAGATCCTGATGGGGCCGGAGGACATCCCCGACGTCGGCCGCTACGCGGTCTTCCGGGATCCCCAGGGGGCCGTGCTGTCGGCCTTCCGGCCGACCGAGGACATGGATCGGAGCGAGGGCGAGCCGGAGCCGGGGGACGTCTCCTGGAACGAGCTCGGGACCACCGACCAGGGGGCCGCGCTCGCCTTCTACTCCGACCTCTTCGGCTGGGAGAAGCAGGAAGCGATGCCGATGGGCGAGGCCGGCGTCTACCAGATGTACGGCCGCGCCGGCCGCATGCTGGGCGGGATGTACAACAAGACGGCGGACATGCCCGACGTCGACAAGGGGAAGTCGGAGCCCGGCCCCCCGGCCTGGCTCTACTATATCCGGGTGCCCGACCTGGACGAGAGCGTCCAGAAGGTACGGGCGAAGGGCGGGAAGATCGTGGTCGAGCCGATGGAGGTGCCCGGCGGGAGCCGGATCGCCGTGGGCATCGACCCCCAGGGCGCGGCCTTCGGGCTGCACGGCTGGCCCGAGTGACGGCGATGACCCGCCTGCGATTCGGTATCACGATGTCCCTGGACGGCTACGTCGCCGGCCCCCGGCAGAGCGTCGAGCACCCGCTCGGCGAGGGCGGGGAGGAGCTCCACGACTGGGTGGTCGCGACCCGGAGCTGGCGCGAGATCCACGGGAGGGAGGGCGGGACGACCGGGCAGGACGACGACATCGCGGCCGAGTCGTGGCGCGGCGTCGGCGCGACGATCATGGGCCGCCACATGTTCGGGGGCGGCGATGGCCCGTGGGGCGACGACCCATGGCGGGGGTGGTGGGGAGAGAACCCGCCCTTCCACCATCCCGTCTTCGTGCTCACCCATCACCCCCGCGAGCCGCTCGAGATGGAGGGCGGGACGACGTTCCACTTCGTCACCGACGGCATCCGCGCGGCGCTCGAGCGCGCCACCGAGGCCGCGGGCGGCCGCGACGTCCACCTGGGGGGCGGCGCCGACGTCGCCCGGCAGTACCTGAAGGCCGGGCTCGTCGACGAGATGGAGATCCACCTCGTCCCCGTCCTGCTGGGCGGGGGTGCCCGACTGTTCGAGGACACGGAGGGCCGGCAGACCGAGCTCGAGCTCGAGCGCGTGGTCGCATCACCGACCGTCACCCATTGCAAGTACCGGCGCACCGGCAGCCCGTCATGACGACGGCCGGCCTCGTCGCGGGAGGACGCTGGAAACCGAGGAGGCAACGATGCTGGGAACGAGGAACGCCATGGCGACGGTCGCGGTCAAGGACCTGAACGAGGCGAAGGGATTCTACGAGGGCACGCTGGGTCTGGAGCGCACCGGGGAA
>Ga0299907_10000937_pt1 | contig 15681 bp, 11 predicted proteins | sample RVTome_16_FD_198680 | JGI IMG/M metagenome (GOLD analysis project Ga0299907, IMG submission 198680) | Soil microbial communities from uranium-contaminated site in the Upper Colorado River Basin, Wyoming, United States - RVT152D67 (version 2) ...
GTGATCGCCGGTGACCACCATGGTCGCCGGGTACGACGTGCCGGGCCGGATGTTGTGCAGCGGCGAGTAGGCGTAGAGGGTCGCGAAGTCGTCGGCGTCACCGGGATCACCGTAGTCCGACGTCCAGGCCCATCCGATGGTGAACTTGTGGAACCGCAGCATGTCCAGGACGCCGACCTCGGTGACGGCCGCACCGAACAGATCCGGTCGCTGGGTCATGCAGGCCCCGACCAGCAACCCGCCGTTTGATCCACCCTGGATGGCCAGCTGCGCGGACGTGGTCCACCCGTTGCCGACCAGCCACTGAGCGCAGGCGATCGCGTCGTCGAACACGTTCTGCTTGTGGACCAGCCGGCCGGCGTCGTGCCAGTGCCGCCCGTACTCGCCACCGCCACGCAGGTTCGCCACGGCCAGGACGCCGCCACGCTCGACCCACACCAGCCACGGCACCCGGAACATGGGCGTGACCGAGATGCCGAACCCTCCGTACCCCCACAGGATCGTGGGCGCGGGCCGTCCCGAGGCCAGCGGGTCGACGTCGGCGCGGTGCACCAGGAACATCGGCACCCTCGTACCGTCCGGGCTGTCGACGAACACCTGGGTCGTGCGCAGGTCGTCCCGCACGCCCGACAGCTCCGGTACGAACAGCTCTGTGATGGCACCGCTGTCGATGTCGTACTGGTACACGGCCGTGGGTTGGGTGAACGTGGTGCGCACGAAATGCACCTGCCGGTCGTCCTGGCGGCCCGACAGGTCCGCCAGCGAGCCGTGCATGCCGAGCGGGATATCGACCCGCGCGCCGCCGTCGAGCGGATGCGCGGTCAGCCGGTGGCTGGCGTCGTGCAGGGTCGCGGTGAACAGGTTGCCGCCGACGAGCGTGGCGAACTCGATGGCATCGTCGGATTCGGCGACGATCTCGGTCCAGCGCACCGGATCGGGGTCGTCGACGTCGACCGCCACGATCCGCCGGTTCGGCGCATCGCGGTCGGTCAGCACGTACAGCGTAGTATCCACGGCGCCGACCACGTGGTACTCGGCGTCGAACGCGTCGAGCAGCGGGCGGACCCGGCCGTCCCCGTGGAGGTCGGCGATGTGGATGCGTGTACGCGGGTCGGTGCCCTGCCACACGTGGACGATCAGCCAGCGGCCGTCCTCGGAGACCGCGGGGCCGAACCCCCAATCGGGTTCGTCCGGGCGCGCATAGACCACGCGGTCGTCGGCCTGCGGCTGCGCGAGCCGGTGGAACATCAGGCGCTGGTCGCGGTTGATGGTCTGATACGCCGCGTCCTCTGGGGGCGGATCGTACGCGCCGTAGTAGAAGCCCGAGCCGTCCGGCGCCCACGCGGCACCCGAGAACTTGCTCCACTCGACCACGTCGGGCTGGTCGTCGGCATCGCCGATGCGGCGCACCCGCCAGGTCATCCAGTCCGACCCATGGTCGCTGCGGGCATAGGCCAGCCACCGCCCGTCCCTGCTGAACGCCATGCCCGTCAGGGCCGCGGTTCCGTCGTCGGACCACGTGTTGGGGTCGATCAGGACCTCGCCCTCGGCGTCGGGCGACGGCATGGTCCACAGCACCTGCTGCGCCTGGAGACCGCTGTTGCGCAGCTGGAACCAGCGGTCGCCGCGCCGCAACGGGGCACTGCGGCGCGGATGATCCCACAGCTCGGTCAGCCGCCGCCGCAGGTCGGGGCGCGCCTCGACGCCGGCCAGCCAGCGCTCGGTCACGGCCTGCTGCTCGACGAGCCACTCGCGTGTGTCAGGCGCGTCGGTGTCCTCGAGCCATCGGTACGGATCGGCGACCTTCGTGCCGTGGTGGTCGTCGATCTGGTCCACGGTGCGGGTCTGTGGGTAGCGCATGGACATCAGACTAGAAGCCGCACCGCGACGCGGCTGCGACGGCCATGACCGAACCGCTCACGTGCCGGTGGACCGCCGCAGCACGATGAGCTCGCGGGTCGTGCGCGTCAGCGCGACGTACAGCGCGGCGCCGCCGTCCTCGGCGGCGATCACTTCGGGCATCACCAGCACCACGACGTCATACTCCAGGCCCTTGGCCTCGCGCGCCGTCAGACACGTCACAGCGTTGCCCAGCGCCGCCCGCAGCCGCCCGATCGCCCGCTCGGGCGCGATGACCGCCAGGGTGCCCGGGCTCGACGCATGCGCGCTGACGACCTGCTCGGCGGTCGCCACCATCTCTTGCTCGTCGACCGTGCGGACCTGTGGCTCATGGCCGCTGAACCGCACCGAGCGCGGGGGGTGCCGGCGGATGCCCGTGATCTCGTGCTGCTGCTCGACGTAGGACATGATCTCCGCGGGCGTGCGGTAGTTGACGGTCAGCTCGAACACGCGCAGCCGCCCGGGAAGCTGGGAGGACAACTGCTCCCACCCGTCGAGCGGATCGGGGCGCATGGCCTGGTCGAGGTCCCCCACGACCGTCATCGATCCCGCGGGACAGCGGCGTACGAGCATGCGCCATTGCATCTGCGACAGCTCCTGCGCCTCGTCGACCACGACGTGGCCGTAGACGTCGTCAGGCCCGCCGCTCTCGGACTCGACCTGGCGCCGCATGTGCTCGCGCGCGGTGGCCCGCATGCCCGCGTCGAGTCCCAGGACATCGAGCGTCTCCTCGATGCGGACATCGTCGCGGCGGGTGCGGGGGCGGCGGGGGCGCGGGCGACGGCGCGCCAGCAGGGCGTCCAGTTCGTCGAGCAGGGCGACGTCGGCCTCGGTCCAGCCCTCGCCACGGTGCGCGGCGAGCGCCTCCAGATCCCGCTTGGACAGCACATCGCGACCGGCACGCCGCAGCACCTGCTCGTCGCTCAGCAACGTGCGCAGCATGGACTCGCGCAGGTCGAACCAATCGTCTTCGGTCACCGCCGCCCATGGCCAGTTCCGCACCAGCCGTGTCAGCACCGTGGCCATGGGCGCACCGCCCTTGATCTGGCTGATCTCGGGCGGATCCAGGGCGGTCACCAGGCCCTCTCCCGCAAGGTCGCCGATGCGTGCGAGGCGGACGGCCTGTTCTCCCAGCCCGGGCAGCACATCACCGATGTAGCGCAGGAACCGCGCACTCGGCCCGATCACGAGCACACCGAGATGCTCGATGCGCGCGCGGTTGGCGTAGAGCAGGTAGGCGACCCGGTGCAGCGCCACCGCCGTCTTGCCCGTGCCCGGACCACCCTGCACCACGGTCACGCCATCCAGCGGCGCACGGATCACATCGTCCTGCTCGCGCTGGATGGTGGCCACGATGTCGGTCATGCGGTCGGTGCGGGGCCGCGCCACGGCCGCCAGCAGCGCTCCTTCGCCGACCAGCACCACGTCACCGGACTGCGCCGCCGCCGCGTCCATCAGCTCATCATCGAGGCGCACCACCCGCCGGCCGCGCATGTGCAGGTGCCGGCGGCGGCGGATGCCCAGCGGATCGAGGGGGGTCGCGCGGTAGAACGGCGCGGCGACCGGGGCGCGCCAATCGACCACGAGTGGCTCGTAATCGTCGTCGTTGACGCCGATCCGGCCGACGTGCCACACGTCACCGTCGAGCTCATCGAGGCGTCCGAACACCAACCCGTACTCGGCCGCGTCGAGCTGCTCGAGCCGGTACAGGCTCGAGCGCACGAACGCGTCACGATCGTGCCGTGCCTGGTGGGTGCCGCCCCTGCCCTGGCGCAGGACCTCTGCGGAGCGCTGCTGTGCGCGGTTGCGCATCACGTCGAGGCGGGCGTAGGCACGATCCACGTGACGCTGCTCATGTTGCAGCTCGGTCGCCTCGTCCTGCGATGCGGCCGTGTCAGCCAAGGCGACCGAGACGGTGCAACACCAGCGCGGGCGCGACCACGCCAGCGGTCTCCGTCCGCAGGATCGTCATGCCCAGGCTGACGCACAGGCCCGCTGTCGTGACTTCCTCCGCCGTCAATCCACCCTCCGGCCCGACTCCGACCGTGACCTGTTTGGCCCCGTCGGCAAATGCTACGGCACGCAGCGGTTGGGTCGCCTCCTCCCAGACGACGCCGTGCGGACTGGCCGGCGCGACCTCGCGCTCGGCCACCGCCTCGCACTGCGCCGCCCCGGCGTGGATCGACCGGATGATCACGTGGCGCACCGCGCCGGTGCCGTCCGCGACGCTGGCGTCGTCGCCCACGCCCCGGCGCAGCACGTGGTGCGCGACGTCACCGCGAAGGGTCACGCCGTCCGCACGGATGTCGGTGGCGTCGACGAACACGCAAGGTGCGTTCACCGGATCTGTTCCTAAGCTACCGACGGCTACGCGCCGAACACGCCGCGCAGGCGGTCGAACAAACCTCGATCGGTCGACGACCCCGGCCGATCCTCGCCCCGGACCTCGGCCAGCTCGCGCAGCAGTTCGCGCTGCTGATCGTCGAGTCCGGTCGGGATCTCGACCTGGCAGTGCACGTACAGGTCGCCGCGCGCGCCGCCGCCGTTGAGCTTGGGCATGCCTGCGCGGCGCACCGTCAACACGGTCTCGGGCTGGGTCCCCGGCGGCACGACCAGCGTGTGGGACCCGTCGATGGTCGGGACCTCGATCTCGACGCCGAGCGCAGCCTGCACCATGGGCAGGCGCAGCCGGCAGTGCAGATCGTTGCCGTCGCGCTCGAACACGTCGTGGGGTCGCACCCTGATCCGGACGAACAGATCGCCGCTACGGGCTCCCATGCGGCCCGCCTCGCCGCGACCCGCGAGCCGCAGGCGTGTGCCCGAGTCGACACCGGCGGGGATGTCGACCGACACGGACTCCTGCGTCCGGCGGCGGCCCTCACCCGAGCAGGCAGGGCAGGGGTGCTCCACGCGCCGGCCGCTGCCCTGGCACGTCGGGCACGTCGATGTGGTCAGCATCTGACCGAAGATGCTGCGCGTGACCTGCTGCACGCCACCGGTGCCGTTGCACGTCGAGCAGGTGACCGGACCGTTGCCCTCGGCATCACCTGTGCCGCCGCACTTCTCGCAGGCGCGCATCACGTCGACGTCGAGCTCGCGGGTGATGCCGATCGCGGCGTCGTTGAGGTCGATGGTGATGTCGATGAGGGCGTCGCGGCCGGCGCTCGAGTTGGTGCGGGTGCTCCCACGTGAGGTGAAGCCGCCACCGAAGAACGAGTCGATCAGGTCCGACAGGTCGCCGAAGCCCGCGAACGGGTCACCGCCCGCGGTGCCGCCCGGCCCGCGCGGGTCGCCGAAGCGGTCATAGTTCGCGCGCGTCTCAGGGTTGCGTAGCACCTCGTAGGCGGTGGTCAACTCCTTGAAGTCGTCCTCGCTGCCGCCGGCATCGGGATGCAACTCCCGCGCCTTGCGGCGGTATGCCCGTTTGATGTTGTCCTGGTCGGCATCGCGTTCGACACCAAGGATCTCGTAGAGGTCACGCACCGCCATCAGGTATCCGTCGAGCCTGTGAGCGCGGCCAGCGCCCGTTCCAATGATGTTGCGACTGCTCGCACCGACGCCACCGCCTGCCCGTAGTCCATACGTGTCGGTCCCAGCAACCCCAGCGAACCGACGGATTCACCGCCGGTGCCGTAGGTCGACGCCACCATCGAGAACGGTGTCAGCTCGTCGAGCCGCAGTTCACTGCCGATGCGCACAGCCGGGTCGTCTTTCATCAGGGTCTCACGCAGCATGCTGAGCAGCACGACCTGTTCCTCCAGCATGTCGTAGACGTCGGCCAACCGGTCGATCGTCTCGTCGGTGGCCCGGAGCGCCAGCTGCGCGGCACCACCGACGAACACGCGGTCGACCGCGGGTACCGCAGTCGCCGAGTCGGCCTGAATGGTATCGGCCACGCGGTCCAGCAGCCGCCGCACCTCCGCCGGGGCCGCGAGCGCCACGCCGGTGATCGCGTCGTGGGCGTCGGTCAGGCGCAGACCGGCGGCCGCGGCGTTGACCACGTAGCGGGCCCGCTGGACGTCGACGTCGGCGACCGGCGCATCGAGGTCGAGGATGCGCTTCTCGACGCGCCCGGTGTCGGCGATGAAGACCAGCAGGATGGTGTTGGCGCCCAGCGCCACCAGTTCGATGTGTCGCAGCCGGCTGCGATCCATGCGCGGAGCGGTGACCAGCGCGGTCAGGTGGGTCAGGCGCGACAGCACCGACGAGGTGCGTCGCAGCAGGTCTTCGACGTCGGTCGCATCGAGCAGGATCTTGTCGACCGCATCCGGCTGTTCGGCCCGGACCACGTCGAGCTTGGCCAGCCGGTCGACGTAGTAGCGGTATCCCGCGTCGGTCGGTATGCGCCCCGCCGAGGTGTGCGGCTGGCGGATCAAACCGGCTTGCTCGAGCGCCACCATGTCGGCACGCACCGTCGCGGCGGACACCTGCAGATCAAGCTCGTCGACGACGCGCCGGGAGCCGACCGGCTGGCCGTCGATGATGAAGTCGCGGACGATGGTGCGCAGGATCGCCTCCTTGCGCTGGTCAAGCTCCGTGCTGGCCACGGTCACCTCCTCAAGAGCCGATCTCATGGGTGGGCCTGCAAAAATGGTATCGGCCGGGTCGCGCCCTGGTGATCACCCAATGACTGCGACCCCAGGCGGCCGCGCGTTTCGGTTGAACCAGGCGACGGCAAGAACGCACTCCGGCGCCTACACCAGGCGGAGGGTCACCGCCGACGCGAGCCGCATGCCCGCACTGGTCAGTGCGATGCGGTCGTCGTCGGCTGTCAGCAGGCCGGCTCGGACCAGTTGGCACACGGTCGTCTCGTCGAGCGGCGCAACGGCGTGCCGCTCGACGCCCTCGACCAGGCGGAGGCCCATCATCAGTCGTTCCATGCGCCGTTCGTCTGCGCCGAGCTGCTCGTGCCCACCGGTGGTCGATTCGCCGGCGAGCACCCGGGAGATGTACCGCTCCGGACTGCGCACCAGCCACCAGCGCCTGCCCCGCCAGTGGCCGTGCGCACCGGCACCGAACGCCAGCCAGTCCCCGTCGCGCCAGTATGTGCGGTTGTGGGCCGACTGCCGGCCGGGTCGCGCCCAGTTCGACAGCTCGTAGCGCTGCAGCCCGTGCGCAGCCGCCAACGCGTCGACCTGCTCCATGCGGTCGGCCTGCACATCGTCGTCGGGCGCCTGCGCGGTGCCCAGACGCACCCGGCGGGCGTACTCGGTGTTGGGTTCGACGGTCAGGGCGTACGCCGACAGGTGGTCGATGCCGGTGGCAAGGGCGGTCTCGACGCTGTGGCGCCAGTCCGCGTCGGTCTCACCGGGCGTGCCGTAGATCAGGTCGAGGCTGAGCTGCCCGATGCCCGCCCGCCGCGACGTCTCCACCGCGCGCAGCGGTGCCTCCAGCTCGTGCCAGCGGCCCAGCGCCGCCAGCACCGACGGCACGAACGACTGCGCACCGATCGACACACGGTTGACGCCGGCGGCCGCGAGCACCGACATGTGATCGTCGGTGACCGTCTCGGGGTTGGCCTCGACGGTGATCTCGGCATCGCCGGCCACCGGCAGGCCCGCACGCAGGTCGCTGATCACCGCGGCCAGGTCGGCGGCCGGCAGCAGTGTCGGCGTGCCACCGCCGACGAAGATGCTGGTGATCGCGGGCCACTGGGCCGGGGCACCGGCGTCGGGCGGTGCGAGCGCGGTGGGTCCCGCGCCGAGCACACGGGTGATGTCGGCGCGCAGCGCGCTGACGTATCGCGGGATGAGCTCATCGCGGTCGGCGTACGTGTTGAAGTCGCAGTAGTGGCAGCGCCGCAGGCAGAACGGCACATGGACGTAGACCCCGGTCCCCGCCGCCGTGCGCTCGAGGAACGGTGCGACGCCGGTCACCACGCCACCGCCGGGGCGTCGCGGGCGTGCCGGTACGGCCGGTGCACGCGTCAGTTGTCGTCACCGCCGACGGTCAGGGCGGCGACGAAGGCTTCCTGAGGGATCTCCACCGATCCGACGTTCTTCATGCGGCGCTTGCCCTCCTTCTGCTTCTCCAGCAGCTTGCGCTTGCGCGTGACGTCACCGCCGTAGCACTTGGCCAGCACGTCCTTGCGGCGCGCCTTGATGGTCTCGCGTGCGATGATCCGCGAGCCGATGGCGGCCTGCACCGGCACGTCGAACATCTGCCGTGGGATCAGCTCGCGCAACCGGTTGACCATGCGCTTGCCGTAGTCGTAGGCGTGGTCACGGTGGACGATCGCGCTGAACGCGTCGACCGACTCCGCGTTGAGCAGGATTTCGACCTTGACCAGGTCGGCGGTCGCCAGGCCGGCGGGCTCGTAGTCCAGCGACGCGTAGCCGCGCGTCTGGGACTTCAGGCGGTCGAAGAAGTCGACGATGATCTCCGCGAGTGGCAGGCGGTAGCGCAGTTCCACACGTTCGGGTGTCAGGTACTCCATCTTGGACATGTCGCCGCGCCGCCCCTCGCACAACTGCATAACGGCGCCGATGTAGTCGCTGGGCACGATGATCATCGCATCGACCACCGGCTCGCGGATCGCGGCGATCCGGTTGGGCGCAGGCAACTCGGCGGGGTTGGAGACCTCGAGGATCTCCGGTTCGTCCTCGATCCGCAGCTTGGGGTCGAGGTGGACCTCGTAGCGCACGTTGGGTGCGGTGGTCACCAGCGGGATGTCGAACTCGCGGTCGAGGCGCTCGGACACGATCTCCATGTGCAGCAGGCCCAGGAAGCCGCAGCGGAACCCGAACCCGAGCGCGACCGACGTCTCGGGTTCGAAGGTGAAGCTGGCATCGTTGAGCCGGAGCTTGTCCAGGGCGTCGCGCAGGTCGGGGAAGTCGTTGGAATCGACCGGGTACAGGCCACTGAACACCATGGGCGTGGGTTTGCGGTAGCCGGGCAGCGGCGCCGGCGCCGGCGCGGCGGCCGATGTGATCGTGTCGCCGACGCGCGCCTGATCGACCTCCTTGATGGCCGCAGTGACGTAACCGACCTCACCGGGCCCCAGCGAACGGACCAGTTTCGGTTCGGGCGAGATCACGCCGAGCTCGTCGATCTCGTTGGTGAAGCCCGTGGCCATCAACCGGATGTCCATGTCGGGCTTCAGCTCGCCATGGATCACGCGCACGTACGTGATGACACCGCGGTAGCTGTCGTACAGCGAATCGAAGATCAGGGCCTGCAGTGGCTCGTCGCCGCGCCCCGACGGGTGCGGGACCAGGTCGACGATGCGCTCGAGCACCTCGGCCACGCCATCACCGGTCTTGGCCGACACGGCGAGGATGTCGGTCGGGTCGCCGCCGATCAGCGCCGCGATCTCCTCTGCGACCTTCTCGGGCTCCGCGGCCGGGAGGTCGATCTTGTTCAGGACCGGGATGACCTCCAGGCCCGCCTCGATGGCCACGTACAGGTTCGCGATGGTCTGCGCCTGCATGCCCTGGGCAGCGTCGACCAGCAGCACCGCGCCCTCGCACGCGTTCATCGCGCGGCTGACCTCGTAGGAGAAGTCGACGTGGCCCGGCGTGTCGATCAGGTTGAGGATGTACTCGTGCCCGTCGGCCGCGCGGTACGGCATGCGCACCGCCTGGGCCTTGATCGTGATGCCGCGCTCGCGTTCGATGTCCATGCGGTCCAGGTACTGGTTGCGCATCGCGCGCGCCTCGACGAGGCCGGTCATCTGCAACATGCGATCGGCAAGCGTGGACTTGCCGTGGTCGATGTGCGCGATGATCGCGAAGTTCCTGATGCGCTCGGTGGGCGTGGTCATTCGTACGCCGAGATCCTTTACATGGTCACATGAGGTCACCGAGCCGGGCGGCGCGGGTCAAAGCGATGCTACCGGCAGGCAGGAACCCATGGCCGTGCGATGGGCAACGTGTGCGCGCTAGACTGCGTGGTCGGGCGCGTTGTCACGCCCACACTCCGCTGTTGCTTCTCCGAACTCGAAGGCGCCGTACCACAATGGCCAACATCGCCAGCCAGATCAAGCGCAACCGCCAGAACGAGCGCGCCCGCATCCGCAACAAGGCCACGCGCAGCACCATCAAGACCGCACTCAAGCGGTTCGACGCCGCGGTCGAGGCCGGCGACGCCGATGCCGCCGCCACGGCTTATCAGAACGCCGCGAGCAAGCTCGACCACGCCGCCGGTCGCAACGTGGTGCACGCCAACTTCGCCGCCAACCACAAGGCGAAGATGGCCAAGCGCCTCAACAGCATCTGACGCGCCGTCGCGGTAGGTCACTGACGTGCCCCGCTACGCCGGGGTCGTGATCGACCTCGACGGCGTGTGCTACCGCGGCCCCGAGCTGATCGCAGGATCGCCGGGGGCCGTCGCACGGCTCCGCCGCGCGGGCATCGGCGTCACGTTCGCCACCAACAACGCCACGCGCACGCGACAGCAGGCCGCCGACAAGCTCGTCTCGCTGGGGTTCGAGGCGGCGCCGGATGAGATCGTGACCTCCGCTGTGGCCGCCGCGGATCTGATCGCACCCGGCACCGCCTGCCTGGTCATCGGTGCGTACGGCCTCCGCGAGGCCGTACGCGAGCGCGGGTGCGTGCTGGTCGACGACCCGGCGCAGGCGCAGGTCGTGGTGACCGGCCTCGACAAGAAGGTCGACTACGAGCAGCTCACACGCGGGACCCGCGCGCTGCTGGCCGGCGCCCGGTTCGTCGCGTCGAACGCCGACGGCAGCTATCCCGACGCCGACGGCATCTCGCCCGGCGCGGGAGCGATCATGGCCGCGCTCGAGAAGGCCTCGGGTGTGCGGGCTGAGGTGGCCGGCAAACCCGAGCCGGCGCTGTTCCAAGCGGCCGCCGCGCGGTTGCCCGACGGGCCGCTGCTGATGATCGGCGACCGGGTCGAGACCGACGTCCACGGCGCCGCGGCACTGGGCTGGGACACCGGGCTCGTGCTGACCGGTGTGACCGACGCCGCCGCGGCCGCAGAGGCAGATCCCGCTCCGACCTACATCGCCGACGACCTGGCGAGCCTGGTCGACATCGTCCTCGACGACCGCTGACGCGGGCCGCGCACGGTTTCAGCGGGCCCGGGCCGTCACGTCAGCCGCGGACCACCGCGCTGTCACCGCTGGGTCACATCTCGGTCGCAGGTCAGGCGCGCGTGGCGATCCCCACCACGGCACGTTCGATGACCAGCTCGCCGGGCAGTTCGCCACTCTTCATCTCGACGTCGGCGTCGGCGAGCGTACGCATGGCCCGCGTCAACTCACCGGGACCGAAGTTGCGGCGCACGCCCTGCAGGCGGCGCGCCTGACCGCCGCTGATGCGCATCCCGACCTCGTTGGCGTCGAGCTTGCCCGCCACCGCGACGAGGCTGCGGATGCGGTAGACGAGGGCGCCGAGCACCATGATCGGGTCGTTGCCGGCCTCGAGCGCCCCACGCAGCAGCTCCAGCGCCCGGGCGGGATCACGGGCGCACATGGCGTCGGCCACCGCGAAGGATCCGCGACTTCCGTGCCCCACGACCGCGCGCTCGACGTCACGATCGTCGATGACACCGTGCGACACGGCGGCGACGACCTGGGAGACCTTCTCGGCGATCTGCGAGACGTCGAGCCCCGCGTGGTTGAGGATGGCTGTGACCGCGGCAGGTGTCGCCCTGCGCTGGTGCTGGCCGAACTCGTCACGTACCAGCCCGGCCCACTTGCCTTCCTCCCATTCACGTGGGGGTGCCACGTCGACGCGGCCTCCCACGGCCTTGATGCCTCTGGCGAGCTTCATGATGCGACCTGTTCCGCTCGCCAGCAGGATGACGACCGCTTCGGGAGGGGTCTCGTCGAGCTCGCCGAGCAGGCCGGCCGCGATGTCGGCGGGCAGCTCCTGCGCGTCGCGGATCAGCACGGCGCGGCGGTCGCCGAACAGCGATCCGGTGCGCAGGTCGGGCAGCCCCTGCTCGCGCAGGTCGCTGGCGCGCAGATCGACGACCTCGACCGGCCCCTCGGCGCGCAGCTCGTCGAGCAGCCGGTCGGCCGCGCGGCGCAGCAGCAGTTCCTCGGAGCCGGTCAACAGGTACATCGGAGGTCGCGTCGCCATCGCGGGCAGTGTAGACGCCACCTGCTCCACCCCGCTGGGTGCGGACCACCACGCCGTGGGGTCCCAGCGTCAACGTGACCGTGCCGTGGCGATCGGTGCGCCAGACCGGCACGGGCGCCAGGTCCGCGAGCGTCGCGGGATGCGGGTGTCCGTAGCTGTTGTCCCGGCCGAGCGACGCCACCGCGACCGTCGCGCCCACGGCGTCGAGGAACCCCTCCGCATTGGTCGCCCCGCCGTGGTGGGGAACCTTGAGGACCTCGGCACGCAGCCGGCCGGGCTGGCCCAGCAGCGGCTGCTGAGCCAGCGCGTCGCTGTCGCCGGTGAGCAGCATGCGGCCGTGGGCACCGGTGACGCGCAGCACCACCGAGCCGCTGTTGCGCGGCGCGTGCGGCGGCATCCGCCGCGACGGCGCGAGCACCTCGACGGCGCTCGTGCCCAGCGTGAACCGCATGCCGGCGTGCACGCCGATGACCGGGACCCGGCGGGCCCTGGCGACTCCGATGGCTTCGACCGCACTGGCGGCCAGCGTGTGCGGAGCGCTGCCGACGCCGGAGGGGACCAGCAGCGCAGCCACGTCCACGCGCCGCAGCACCTCGGCGAGGCCGCCGGAGTGGTCGTGGTCCCCGTGGGTCAGCACGACAGCGTCGAGCGTGCGGATGCGACGCGCCGACAGTTCTCCGGCCAGCACGCTCGTGTCGGCTCCCGCATCGACGACCATGCGCGCGCCGTCGCGCCCGCCGGGCGCCTCGACGAGCAGGCTGTCGCCCTGACCGACATCGAACACCGTGAGCTGCAGTGCGCTGGGCGCGGGCGGTGGCAGGCGCAACAGCACGACGGCAGCGGCCACCGACACCGTGGCGATGCCCGCGACGGTCGCGCGGCCCAGACGCAGGACGACGCCGAGCAGCGGCGGGCACAGCACGGCGACCAGGTGGCCGGCCGTCAATGCCGGTAGTCCGGTGAACGCGGTCGCCGACCACCACACGACACCAATCGGCAGACCCGCCAGACGCGTCAGCGCGACGGCGCCCGGGATCTGCAACGCCGCGAACCCTGCGGCGAGCAGGCCCAGCGTCTGCGCCACCGCGGCAGCGGGACCCGCCACGAGGTTGGCCGGCAGCGCCGCGAGCGGCAGGGAGCCCGCCAGCGTCAACAGCACCGGCGCGGTGGCGACCTGCGCCCCGACCGTCGCGCTGAGCGCGATGTGCAGCGGTCGTGATGCGCCGGTCCACCGCAGTGCGGCCAGAACGCCCGCGGTCGCCAGGACCGACAGCACGAACCCGATCTGGCGCGCGAGCAACGGGTCGATCACCAGCAGCACGACCACGGTCATGGCAAGCGTGTGCACGGTGGCGCGCGGGCGGCCGCGCAACATGCCCACCAGCCCGACGCTGCCCATGACGGCGGCACGCAGAACCGACGGCTCCCAGCGCGTCAGCACCACGAACCACCACACCGCGGCCAGCGCCAGACGGCAGCGGCCACGCACTCCCACCCCGCACGCCGCCGTCAGCAGCACCAGCCCCGCGAGCAGCACCGCGACATGCCTGCCGGACACGACCACCAGGTGCGACAGACCGGCGGCGGCCAGCTCATCGGTGGGCTGGCCGTCCCGCGCGCCGACCACCACCCCGGCGAGCAGTGCGGCGAGGGTCGGCGGCAACGTGGCCTCGAACACGCGCAGCGCCCGCGCTCGAACGGTCGTGGTGACCGCCACCAGCCAGGGCGCGGCGCCGACCTCAACGTCCCCGACCGGATCGGCGGTGGCCACCACCCCCGCATCGTGCAGGTACCGGCCGAACGGGCCGTCCGGCAGCGGCGAGATCCGCGCGGTCGTTCCGACGGCCTGGCCCACCGCGAGGTCCACGTCGGGTCGCAGCAGCACGCGCCCCGCCGCGCGGCGGCCCCCGACCGCGGAGACACGCATGATCGTCCAGCTGCCGAACGGCGTCGCACGCGGTTCGGACGCCACACGTCCGCTGATCTGCAGCATGTGACCATCGGCTGCGGCATGCGCCACCGGTGACAGCTGCGCCACCGCGCGGCGGCCCCCGGCCAGACCCGCGCCGAGCAGGAACAAGCCGACGAGCGCCAGCGCCAGCGCCGGCCGGGCCTGCGCACGCGCCGCGTGCCACACCGCCAGCACCAGGATCAGCACTGCCGCCGCGGCACACAGAGGCGATGCCTCCCACAGGCAGCCGGCCCACAGGCTCACGGCAAGCAGGAGCGCGGCGGCGGTGGTCACCGGAGGCCACCGTCAGACGGTGACCAGGTCCTCGAGCTCGGCGAAGGTCTTCTCGCCGATGCCCGGGACCTGCTGCAGGTCCGCGATGCTGCGGAACCCGCCCTGGGTCTCGCGGTGGTCGATGATGCGTTCGGCCAGCACGGGTCCGACACCCGGAAGCTCTTCGAGCTCGACGGCCGTCGCGCGGTTGAGGTTGACAAGACCTCCCGGACCAGATCCGCCGGTCACGGCGGACGCCGCCTCGCTGGCGTTCGGAACGTGTATCTGCTCACCGTCACGCAGGGGCCGCGCCAGGTTCAGCTGGTCGGTCCGCGCCGCGCTCGTCGCGCCACCGGCCGCCTTGACCGCGTCGTCGACGCGCGCTGTGCCGGGCAATGCGCGGACACCGGGGTCGGCGACCGCCCCACTTACATGGACGACCACCCGGTCGGGCGGCGCCGACGGCATCACGCTCGCGCCGGTCGGTGCGGTCGACAGCTCAGCGGCCCCGCCCCGGACCGGCTGCGCAGCGGGGCGGGCCGTCCACCACAGCAGCACCAGACCGGCGCACGCGCACGACGCGACGATCAACAGCGCAACGATGTGTGTGGGAGCGATCTCCAGCGCCTCGCCGGCGGCATGCAGTCGCTGGGGCAGCGTCGATCGGGTGTCAGCGGCAGGTCGTTGCATGCCGCGGCACGCTACGGCCGCTACGCCGGAACCGACAGCACCGGCAGCGCGTGCCTGTGGAGAGCCGCCGGCGTTACGAGGGGCGCGTCACCAGGTTCAGCAGCCGATCGGGCACCCAGATGACCTTGACGAGCTCCCTGTCCGACAGGTGCCGGGCAACGTTCTCCGCTCGCCGTGCGACCGCGACCACGTCGTCCCGGCCGCTACCGGCCGTCACCGTGACGGTGTCGCGCACCCTGCCGTCCACCTGGACCGGGATCTGCAGCGTCGACTCGATCAGCAGCGTCGCGTCGAACTCCGGCCAGCGCTGCTCGGCGACGAAGTCGCTGTGCCCCAGCCGGTGCCACAGTTCCTCGGCGATGTGCGGCGCGACCGGCGACAGCATGATCTGGATGATCTCCAGCGCGTGCTGCACGTCCCCGCCGCGCACGGCACGCTCGCGGAAAGCTGCGGAGATCTCGTTGGTCAGGGTCATCAGCTTGGCCAGCGCGGTGTTGTACTTGAACGCTTCGAAGTCGGCCGTCACATCGCGGATCGTGCGATGGGTCACCCGCCGCAGCTCCTCGTCACCGCCGCTGTCCACGCCGCCGGCCGCGATGTGCTCGTCGGTCAGACGTGCCAGCCGCGACAGCCACTTGAACATGCCGGCCGTCGAGACGTCCGCCCAGTCGACGTCGTCCTCGATCGGCCCGGAGAACAGCATGGTCGCGCGCAGCGTGTCCGCCCCGAACTCCTCGATGATCCCACGGGGTTCGACCAGGTTGCCGCGCGACTTGGACATCGCCGCGCCGTCCATCACGACCATGCCCTGGGACTTCA
>Ga0299907_10000938_pt1 | contig 15655 bp, 11 predicted proteins | sample RVTome_16_FD_198680 | JGI IMG/M metagenome (GOLD analysis project Ga0299907, IMG submission 198680) | Soil microbial communities from uranium-contaminated site in the Upper Colorado River Basin, Wyoming, United States - RVT152D67 (version 2) ...
CCTGGTGGCGCCCGGGCCCATCGCCACCGCCATGCTCGACGACCTCTCCGACGAGCGGCAGGCCGAACTGGCCCGGCTCACCCCGCTGGGCCGTCTCGGCACCCCCGAGGAGGTGGCCGCGGCCGTGACCTTCCTGTGCTCGGAGGCAGCCGGCTACATCACCGGCGCCGTCCTGGCCGTCGACGGCGGGATGTCCATGGGACACTGACCCGCTTCGTCCACCACCCGACAACACCCAACTGACACCTGACACCTGACACCTACAAAGGAGAACCCACATGGACCGCACGGAGGCGTTCGCCATCCTCAAGGAGGCGGCGGTGGAAGTCCTCGCCGTCGACCCCTCGGCCGTCACCGAGGAGGCCCGGTTCAAGGAGGACCTCGACGCCGACAGCCTCGACCTGGTCGAGTTCGTCATGGCCCTCGAGGAGCGCTTCGACATCACCGTCCCGGAAGAGGACCTCGAAGGGATCGAGACGGTCGGCGCCGCCCTCACCCTCGTAATCGGCAAGCTGGGCGCCCACGCTTGACGTCCCCTGGACGCAGCCTTCTCCCCGGAGCGTTTGATGAGCGATGACACGAATCCGACGATGAACGCCACGGACCACCGGGGCCGGCACCGGGTGGCCGTCACCGGCATCGGCGTGAAGACGCCGGCGGGCTGTGACGTGGCCACGTTCTGGGACACCGTCCTGGCCGGTCGCCCCACCGCCGCGCCCATCACCAACTTCGACGCTTCGGACATGCCGGTCCGTTTCGCCTGCGAGGTGAAGGACTTCGACGCTGTCGCCTACCTGGGGCCGAAGGAGGTCCGCCGGGTGGACCGGGTGGCCCAGCTCGGCTTCGCCGCCGCCATCGACGCCTTACGGGATGCCGGCGACCCGGCGGCCGACCCGGCCCGCAGCGCGGTGGTGTCCGGGACCGGGATCGGCGGCCTCGGGACCATGGAGGCTCAGATCCAGGTCCTCAACGAACGGGGGGCCCTGCGGGTGACCCCGTTCCTGGTCCCGATGATGATGCCCAACGCCACCCCCGCCATGGTCGCCATGGAGCTGGGCTGGACGGGCCCCAACCTGTGCGTGGCCACCGCCTGTGCCGCCAGCACCCACGCCATCGGGGAAGCCGCCCGTCTCATCCGCGACGGCACCACCGACGTGGTGCTGACCGGCGGGACGGAGGCCGTCATCGTCCCGGTGGCCGTAGCCGCCTTCTCCCGCATGGGGGCCCTGTCCGGGCGCCACGACGACCCGGCCGCCGCCTCGCGGCCCTTCGACGTCGACCGGGATGGCTTCGTGATGGGCGAGGGCGCCGCCTACCTGGTGCTCGAGCGCCTCGACCGGGCCCAGGCCCGGGGCGCCCACATCTACGGCGAGGTCGTCGGCTACGGCCGCAACGCCGACGCCTACCACATCACCGCCCCGTCGCCCGGCGGAGCGGGGGCGGCGGCCTGCATGCAACGGGCTCTGGACGACGCCGGCCTGGAACCGGCGGCCGTCGCCCACATCAACGCCCATGGCACCTCCACCCCGCTGAACGACGCCTCGGAGTCGGAGGCGATCGTCAAGGTCTTCGGGGAGACGCCCCCGCCGGTGACCTCCATCAAGGGCGTCACCGGCCACCTCATCGGGGCCGCCGGCGGGGTCGAAGCCGTGGCCTGCATGCTCTCCCTCCGGGACGGGAAGGTGCCGCCCACGGCCAACCACCAGCGCTCCGATCCCGGGATCACCATCGACGTGGTGGCGGGCTCACCCCGGGAGCTGAACGGGCCGATCGTGTCGAACTCCTTCGGCTTCGGCGGGCACAACGCCAGCCTCGTGTTCGCGCCGGCCCCTGCCGGCCCGGGCGCCGGGGTGTCCGCCGAGGGGAACGGCTAGGCGCGGGTGACGCTGCAACTCGACGGCGGTTCCCTGCCCATCGCGGCTGAAACCTCGACGGCGGTCAGCGCCAGCCTGCGGCGCATCGACGACCGGCCCGTCGCCTTCTTCCGCCTGGAGGGGGGCAAGCACAGGGGCGCCGTCGGCCCGCCCGAGGGGATCGTGCTGGAGCGCATCGTGGGCCGGGCCGTCGAGCTCGGCCTCCCCCTGGTGGGTGTGCTGTCGACCTCGGGGGCCGACATCCACGAGGGCGTCGCCTCCCTGCACGCCTGGGGCCGGGTGGCCCGCGCCGTGGTGGCGCAGGCCTCGGGCGTGGTGCCCATCGTCCTGGCCGTCATCGGGCCCTGCACCTCGGGTCCGGCGCTGCTCCTCGGGGTGGCCGACCACGTCGTCATGACCCCCGACGCCTTCGCCTACGTGAGCGGCCCCGAGGCGGTGGCCGAGTTCACCGGGGTGGCCATCGACCGGCTCACGCTCGGAGGCGGCGCCGTCCACGACAGCCGGACAGGGGTGGCCTCGCTGATCGCGGCGGACGAGGAGGACGCCCTGCTGGCCGTGGCCGACCTGCTGGCCTACCTGCCCTCCCACCATCTCCAGGACCCTCCCGCCGAGACCACCGGCGACCCTCTCGACCGGCTGTGCCGGCGGGCGGCGGAGACGGTCCCCGACACGGCCCGGGCCTCCTATGACGTCCGCACGGTGGTGGCCGACGTCCTCGACGCCGGCACCTTCCTGGAGGTGCGGGTCCGCTACGCCCCCAACATGGTCACCGGCTACGGGCGGCTCGGCGGCCGGGCCGTGGCCGTCATCGCCAACCAGCCCCAGGAGCGGGCCGGGACACTCGACATCGAGGCTTCCAGCAAGGCGGCCCGTTTCGTGCAGTGCGCCGACGCCTTCAACACCCCCATCCTCACCTTCGTGGACACCCCCGGGTTCGAGCCGGGCAAGGATCTCGAATGGCGCGGGATGATCCGCCACGGCGCCGAGCTGGTCCACGCCTACGCCGCCGCCACCGTGCCCCGGGTGTGCGTCGTGCTGCGCAAGGCCTACGGCGGGGCCTACATCGTCATGGACTCCAAGGAGCTGGGCAACGACGCCTGCTTCGCCTGGCCCAGCGCCGAGATCGCCGTCATGGGGGCCAAGGGCGCCGTCCAGGTTCTCTTCGGCAAGCGCCTGGCCGCCACCGAGACCGACTCGGAGCGGGACCGGCTGCGGACCGGCCTGGAATCCGACTACGAGGCCCGCTTCTGCACGCCGGTCCTGGCCGCCGAGCGGGGCCTGGTCGACGACGTCATCGAGCCGCTCGAGACCCGCCGGGTGCTGGCCGGCGCGCTGGCCGGTCTGGCCTCGAAGCGAGAGCGCACCGTGGCCCGCAAGCACACCATCTCGCCCTGTTGACGACGTGAGTTCCGGAGGGCCCATGCTCCTCGACGGCAAGCGCATCCTCATCACCGGCGTGCTCACCGACGATTCCATCGCCTTCTCGGTGGCCCGGGTGGCCCAGGAGCAGGGCGCCGAGATCCTCCTGACCTCCTTCGGACGGGCCATGAGCCTCACCCGCCGGACGGCCCGCCGCCTCCCCGCCGAGCCCGAGGTGCTGGAGCTGGACGTCACCAGCCCCGACCAGCTGGAGGCCCTGGGCACCGAGCTCAACCGGCGGTGGGACCGCCTCGACGGGGTGCTGCACGCCATCGGCTTCGCCCCCGAGGCCTGCCTGGGCGGCGATTTCCTCCGGGCCTCGTGGGACGACGTGGCCACCACCCTGCACGTCTCGGCTTACTCCCTCAAGGCGCTGGCCGACCTGGCCCTGCCGCTCATGAAGGACGGGGGCGGCTCCATCGTGGGCCTCGACTTCGACGCCACCGTGGCCTGGCCGGCCTACGACTGGATGGGGGTGGCCAAAGCCGCCCTGGAGTCGACGTCCCGTTACCTGGCCCGGGACCTCGGACCCGCCGGCATCCGGGTGAACCTGGTGGCGGCCGGCCCGGTGCGCACGGTGGCCGCCCGCTCCATCGGCGGCTTCAACCGCTTCGAGGAGGCCTGGGCCCCCCGGGCTCCGCTCGGCTGGGACGTGAACAACGCCGAGCCGGTGGCCCGGGCCTGCGTCGCCCTGCTCTCCGACTGGTTCCCCGCCACCACTGGGGAGATCATCCACGTCGACGGCGGCTACCACGCCCTGGGGGCGTAGCAGCCGCCGACACGTTTCGTTAGTTCACGACGTGGACGAAGACGTCCTGGCCGCTGGTCCCGCCGGTCGCCAGGTTGGTGGCCTTGGAGTCGAAGGCCACGAAGCGTCCGTCCATGCTGAGGGCGGGGGAGAAGCTCTCGTCGTTGGCCTGTGCGCCCGCCGGTCCCACGCTGACCCGCTTCGTGGCGCCCGTCTGGCTGTCGTACACGAAGATGTCGGGGCAGGGGCCCAGCGGGCTCCCGCAGGTGTTGGTGTCGCCGGGCACCATATCGCTGGCCTTCGACCAGAAGGCCACGAACTGGCCATTGCCGCTGATGGAGGAGTCGTGGCTGTCGCCGTTGGCCTGGCCACCGCCGGTGGCGTTGCTCACCCGGGTGACGGCCCCGGTGTGGCGGTCCTTCAGGTAGACGTCGTGGACGGCGCCGTCCGGGCTGGCGATGAGGTTGCTGGCGTTGGAGTCGAAGGACACCCAGCGGCCGTCAGCGCTGATCGCCGGGCTGAGGCTGCCGTTGTTGGCCTGCACCCCGTTGACGTCGACGCTCTCCCGCTTCGTCTCTCCCGTGCTCATGTCCCGCACGAAGACGTCGTACTTGGCGTTGGTGTCGCCGGACACCAGGTTGGAGGCCGTCGAGTTGAAGGCGACCCACCGCCCGTCGCCGCTGATCGAGGGCCGGTCGCTGTCGCCGTTGCCAGCCGTGCGGGACGGCGTGGTGCTGACCAGGGTGGTCGTGCCCGAGGCCAGCTCGTAGAGGAAGACGTCGTTGGCGCCGTTGCTGTCGTTGAACTGACCGACGACCGGGAGCCCGCTGGCGGTGCCCACCAGGTTGGTGGCGTACGACTCGAAGGCCACGAAGCGCCCGTCCCGGCTGACCACGGGGCGCTTGCTGTCGTTGTTGCCCTGCGTGCCGTTGGCCGCCACGCTCACCCGGGTCGTGCTCACCGCGCCGGCCTCGTCGTAGATGCCATCGCCGTCCGTGTCGCGGTCCCGCACGAAGGCGTCCGTGTGACCGTTGGTGTCGTTGGCCACCAGGTTGGTGGAGTCAGACCACCAGGCGACGTGCCGGCCGTTGGCCGAGATGGTGGGCCGCTGGTTTCCACATGTCGCCGGGCAGTTCGGACCCACCGCCTCTGTCCCGGCGCTGTCGACGCTGATGCGCGTGTAGGCACCGGTCACCCGGTCGTAGACGAACACGTCCCGGATGCCGTTCCCGTCCCGGGTGGTCCCGTCGGGGTTCTTGCCGAGGATGTTGTCGGCACTCGAGTCGAAGGCCACGAAACGGCCGTTGGCACTCATCCATGGCCGGAAGGCGTCGCCGCCGCCGGTGGTGCCCTTGTCGACCCGGCTGGTCGTCCCCGCCGGACCCCAATCGGCGGCCGGCCCAGGGTCGCCGGGCAGGCCGACGGGCGGCGGCTGGGTGGTCGGAGTCGTGCCCGGCTGCGTGGTCGGGGTCGTGCCCGGCTGCGTGGTCGGGGACGTCCCGCCCGTCCCGCCCGGGTTGGTCGGAGACGGTCCGCCTCCGCCCGGGACCGGCAGGGCCGGGGCGTTGAGGCTGACCGCGGCCATGCCCACGATGGGCTGGTTGAGCCGAATGTCACCCGTGGAACCATGGAACCTGGCGTCGCCGAAGGAGAAGATGCCGCCGTCGGAGGCCACCAGCCAGTAGCCCGCCCCGGTCGGGGTGGGGCTCATGCCCACTACCGGGAAGGCCAGGGGCTTCCCGCCCATCGAACCGAGGAACTTGGCGTCGCCGAAGGGATAGACGCCGCCGTCCGAGCCCACCAGCCAGTAACCGGCGCCGCTGGGGGTGGCGCTCATGCCGACGATGGGAGAGCGGGGCGGGTTCTTCCCCGTGGAGCCCCAGAACTTGGCGTCGCCGAACACGAACATGCCGCCGTCGGAGGCCACCAGCCAGTAGCCCTTCCCGGTGGGCGTGGCGGCCATACCCACGATCGGCTTGTTGAGGCGCACCGCACCCATGGAGCCGTGGAACCCGGCGTCGCCGAAGGCGAAGATGCCACCGTCGGAGGCCACGAACCAGTAGCCCTTCCCGCTGGCCGTCGGGGCCATTCCCACGATCGGCTTGTTGAGGCGGATGCTGCCCGTGGAGCCCCGGAAGGCGGCGTCACCAAAGGAGAAGATGCCGCCGTCGGAGGCCACGAACCAGTAACCGGCCCCCGAGGGGGTCGGGGCCATCCCGACGATGGGCTTGTTCAGGCGGGTGTCGCCCATGGAGCCGTAGAAGGTTGCGTCGTCGAAGGAGAAGATGCCCCCGTCCGCGGCCACGAACCAGTACCCCCGGGTGGGAGGACTGGCGGCGCTGGCGCCCGTACCGGGCACCACGGGGACGATGGCGAGCAGGATGGCGGCCAGCAGGGCCAACCGGCCGGCACGGGCTCGGAGATGCCTCATCGGGTCATACCTCACGCGGGGAGGGGATGACTAGCCAGCGCTGACTAGTCATTCCTGAATGTAAGGATGACCCGGACAAAAATCAACGCGGACAGTGGTGACAGAAGCACCTAAAGTGGGCGGAACCGGACATATTTTCTCTCCGGTCCTTGCCTCGGGGAACACACCCAAAGGCCCCGGAAGGGGCGAAGGGGACGATCGCCGCCCGTCAGGGGCGCGGGTGTCCCCCGGAAGCGCGGTCTGCGGTTACGCCGGCGGCACCGTCGAGGAGGTGGTGGTCGCCGGCTCGGCCGGAGGGGCCGGATCGGAGGATGCGCCCGGATCGGCGGACCCGGCCTCGCCTTCGCAGTTGACCGTGCGCTCGGTGCCACAGGCGTCCTCGCCGGGCCCGCCGTTGGCCCGGTCGAAACCGTCGCCCCCGGTGATCTGGTCGTTGCCGCCCATGCCACAGACGCGGTCGTCTCCGGCGTCGGCAACGATCACGTCATCGCCCTCGGTGCCGACGATGATGTCGTTGCCCGCCGTCCCGGCGATGGTGCCGTCGCCCGGGGACCCGTCGGTGTCTCCGGTGATGGTCGCCGGCGCCCCCAGGCACTGTGGCGGCTCCTGCCCCAGCACCTGCGGCGAGGCGAAGACGAAGAGGCCGGCCACGGTTCCGAGCAACAGCAGTCCAGCCTGGGAAGAGCGCTTGGCGATGTTCGTCACGATGCCTCCTGAGGGACGAGAGGTTCGTGACGATTATCGACGCTGTCGGGTCGGAAGCGGGGGATGCCCCGACCGTCACCCAGGCCGAGCGGAGCTGTGCCGGCCGCGGGGCGGTCTCCAAACGGCTCGCCAATACCGGCCCACCTGTAGCCCCTGACCATCCCCGGCGCCCGGCCCACCCCATTACCCTGACAGGGACTCGGGGTCGACGTGTCCCGGCAGAAGCGGCGGTCGCCAGCGGCCGTGACAACCGACCGGGGGTGGGTGTGGGAATGCGGGCTGGGACACCGATGTCTCCCGGGCGCCGCCCATTGGCTGCCCTGTGGAGATGGGTCCCGGCAGGAGAGTCGGTGCAGGTCGGGCCCTCCGTCGTGTCCGCCGGCCTCTTCTACCTCGGCCGCAACCTGGGCGCCGTCTCGGCACGGCGGGGGACCGAGCCGGCGATCGTCGACCCCAGCCTGCCCGTCGATCCCACGCGGCCGGAGTGGGCCGCCACCGGTCCCAACGCGTGGTCCAACTACGCCGGGCTGTCACCGGCGAGACGGGCGACCTACGTCTCCTGGCTGGCCGGTGGTCGTTGCGACCCGTCCGTTCCCATCGGCTGCGTCTTCCTGTTCTTCTCCGGCCTCGAGCGGCGGGCCCTGTACGACGCCCGCTCCGACCGGGAGGCCTTCGACGAGCTGGGGGTCATCGAGGCCGAGGTCCGGCGGCTCGTCTCGCTCTACGGGTCGCACCTGACGTGGCGGAAGTATGCGGCCAACTTCGTGGCTGCCCTCGAGGTGGTCGCCGGCCGTGACGACGGGCACGGGGGACACCCCCCGGCCCCCGGAGCCGGCGACGCCGGGTCGCCGGCGTCACCTCCGGGCGTCGACCGGCACAGCTGGCCGGTGGCCCTGGCCCTGAAACTCGGTCTCTCCCGACTGGCCGGCGCCGGTCGGCCCGTGCCGGCGGAGTGGGCGCTGGCCTGGGCGCGGGCCCACCCGGAGATCTCGTTGCAGGCCCCGGAACCGAACTGCCAGGCGGAGTTCGCCCAGCTCTTCGCTCTCCGCTACCGGGAACGCTTCGGTGATGGCCTGGTGGTCGACTCCACCACCCCGCTGAAGCTGACCTACGGCCCCGCCTCCGAGGGGTTCGGCGGGCCGATCGAGCTTCCCGCCCCTGGCCTCTTCGATGTCTCGGGGCTCAAGGAACCGGTGGCCGAACTGGCGGCCATCACCAGCAGTGTGGCCCAGTCGCTGGCGCCGTACAGCCGCTGGCTGGACCGGCATCCGGACACCCGGGGGACGCCGGCCGCCACCGCCCTCCTCCCGACCGAGCTGGTGGCCACGGACACCGTCGAGGCAGTGGCCGTCTTGCGGGGTTGGATCGAAGGGCAGTTGGGGGACCGTCCCATGGCCGACATCGACGGGACGGGGCTGGCCCGCCACTGGCCGCCGGCGGCCGGCGGGAAGCTCACCCGGGCCGACGCCGCCGGTCTGGCCCTGCTGGTCGAGGCGCTCGGCTACGGGATCGAGCCCGACGTGCGCTTCGGGGGTCCGATCGTGGGTGGCGGTCCTGCCGTCCTGTTCCGTCTCGGTCGTCCGGTCCGGGCGGCCGGTCCGATCTCCGCTACCGCCTCCGCCGTCCTCCGGTTGGCGGCCGGGGTCGTGGCCGCCACCGGCGATGCCGCCGGCTACGACACCGCGGCCGAGCGGATCCAGGAGGAACTGGGTTTCCCCGCCGCCGAACGGCCCCGTGTCGCCGCTCACCTGCGCTGGTGCGGGGTGGCCGGCCCCGGCCTCGACGCCGCCTCGGACCGGCTGCGGGCGCTCAGCGCGCAGCAGCGGGCGACGATCGGGTCCTTTCTGGTGCGCATCGCCGTCCACGGGGGGGCGGCCCCCGGGCCGGCGCCGGTGGCGGAGCTCACGAAGGCGTTCGGGCTGCTCGATCTCGACCCGGCCGCCGTGGGCCCGCTGGTCGAGGCGAGGACCCGAGAGGCGGCGAGGGAAGCGGCGATCGAACGCGCCAACGCCGCCCCGGGCTCAGCGCGCCGGGAGCGGCCCGCCACGACGAGATACGCCCCCGAGCCGCCGCCCCGCTACGAGCCCTTCCGCCCCCCGCCCTCACCCCCCGGTCCCTTCATCCCGGACGCCGGGCTGGTCCGGGCCAAGCTCCGAGAGACCGAGACCGTCGCCGCCCTCCTCGGGGAGATCTTCGCCGCCGAGGACGAACCGGCGGTACCAGTCCCGCCGGCCGCGGGAGATGACCGGGTGGCCGGCCTCGACGCCGCCCACACACGCCTGCTCCGGATGCTCTCGGCCCATGCGAGCTGGACCAGGGCGGAGTTCCGGGCGGCGGCGGCCTCGGTCGGGCTCCTCCCCGACGGGGCCCTCGACGTCCTCAACGAATCGGCGTTGGAGACCTGCGGTGACGTGGTCTGCGAAGGCGAGGACCCGATCGACATGAACCCGACCGTCCTCCAGGAACTCGGCCTGTGAGCGGCGATTCCGGCCCGTCCCCCGAGGCGCCCTCCCCGTACCCCCAGGGCAAGATCCGCCCCCGGGACCGGGACGCCATCGTGCAGTCCCTCCGGGCCGGCGTGGTGCCCCGCCTGGGCCACCAGCACATCCAGGTCGGGCGTGCCGCCGAGGTCAAGGCGCTCCTCCGCGACGTGGACCGGGTGGCCGACGGCGGTTCCTCCGTCCGCTTCATCATCGGCGAGTACGGCTCGGGCAAGACCTTCTTCCTGCAGCTGGTGCGGTCCATCGCCCTCGAACGCAAGCTCGTCACCATGAACGCCGACCTGAGCCCCGACCGGCGCCTCCAGGCCAGCGGCGGCCAGGCCCGCAGCCTGTACACCGAACTGGCGCACAACCTCGCCACCCGGGCCAAGCCCGACGGTGGTGCCCTGGCCAGCGTCGTGGAGCGGTTCGTGTCCACCACCCTGGCCGAGGCGAAAGAACGGGGCGTCGAGCCGGCGGCGGTGATCGCCGAGCGCCTCGGGTCCCTGTCCGAACTGGTGGGCGGCTACGACTTCGCCGCCGTGATCGGCGCCTACTGGCGCGGTCACGACATCGGCGACGAAGCCCTGCAAAGCGATGCCATCCGGTGGCTGCGGGGCGAGTTCAGCACCAAGACCGACGCCCGCCAGGCGCTCGGGGTCCGGACCATCGTCGACGATGCCAACTGGTACGACCACCTGAAGCTCCTGGCCCGTTTCGTGCGCATGGCGGGCTTCTCCGGGGTGCTCGTGTGCCTGGATGAGCTCGTCAATCTCTACAAGCTGGCCCACACCCAGTCCCGCAACGCCAACTACGAGCAGATTCTGCGGATCGTCAACGACAGCCTGCAGGGCGGCGTCGCCGGGCTCGGTTTCGTGCTGGGGGGCACGACCGACTTCCTGCTCGACACCCGGCGCGGCCTCTACAGCTACCCCGCCCTGCAGTCGCGTCTGGCCGAGAACACCTTCGCCTCCGGTGACCTCGTCGACTACGACGGGCCGGTCATCCGTCTGGCCAACCTCACACCCGACGACTTCTACATCCTGCTCACCCGGCTCCGGCACGTGTACGCCTCGGGCGACCCCGCGGCCTACCTGCTGCCCGACGAGGCCCTGAGCGCGTTCATGAACCATTGCGCCCGAAGGGTCGGCGACGCCTATTTCCGGACGCCCCGCACCACCATCAAGGAGTTCATCAACCTCCTGGCCGTCCTGGAACAGAACCCGGGCGTCACCTGGGACGGGCTCATCGAGCGGGTCGAGATCGCTCCGGAGGCCAATCCGGACCTGCTGCCGCTGCCGGGCGCCGGAGAGCAACCGCCGAGAGCGGACGATGACGACCTCAGCAGCTTCCGGCTCTGACCCCGGGGGCCCGGGGATGTCCCCCGAGGGCACCGCCTTTGCCCTGCTGCATCCCGACGTCGCCCGCTGGGTGTGGGAGCAGGGGTGGACGGAGCTGCGGTCGACCCAGACCGAGGCCTTCGCCCCCATCCTGGCCGGCGAGGTGGACGTCATCATCTCGGCCGCCACCGCCTCGGGAAAGACGGAGGCGGCCTACCTGCCGATCTGCTCGGCGCTGACCACGACCGGCCCGACATCGGGCATCTCCGTGCTCTACGTGAGCCCGCTGAAGGCACTGATCAACGACCAGTTCGACCGGCTCGACCGTCTGTGTGAGCACCTCGAGATCCCGGTCCACCGCTGGCACGGAGACGTCCCGGGGACGCAGAAAGCCAAGCTGCTCGACGACCCGTCCGGGATGCTGCTCATCACGCCCGAGTCGCTCGAAGCCCTGTTCGTTCTCCGCGGCGCCCGGATCGGTGCCCTCCTTGGGGGCCTGCGCTACGTGGTCGTCGACGAGCTCCACTCGTTCCTGGGGACCGAACGGGGGGCGCAGCTGCAGTCGCTCGTCCACCGCGTCGAACTGGCGGTGCGCCGGCGTGTGCCCCGGATCGCCCTCTCCGCCACGCTGGGCGACATGGCGCTGGCGGCCGAGTTCCTCCGACCGGGTGCCGGGAAGGACGTCCGGCTCATCGTGGCCGACGACGACGCCGGGCAGGTGCGCCTGCAGGTGCGTGGCTACCGCACCACTCCCCCCCGTCTCGACGGGGCGTCCCTGCGGGCCGCGCTCGAGGCCGGAGACGAGGTCACGTCCGAGGACACGGCCGAGGGCAACGAGCTCGCCATCGCCGGGCACCTGTTCGAGACCCTGCGGGGGTCGGACAACCTGATCTTCGCCAACACCCGCAGCGAGGTCGAGATCTTCGCCGACCTGCTCACCCGGCGGTCGGAGCAGGCGAAAGTGCCGAACGAGTTCTTCGCCCACCACGGCAGCCTCTCGAAGGACCTCCGGGAGGACGTCGAGACCCGGCTCAAGGATCGGACCCGGCCGGTCAATGCCGTGTGCACGTCCACGCTGGAGATGGGGATCGACATCGGCGACGTCCGGTCGATCGCCCAGATCGGCGCCCCGCCGTCGGTGGCCACGACCCGCCAGCGCCTGGGCCGATCCGGGCGCCGGGGAGACCCGGCCGTCCTGCGGTGCTACATCTCCGAGCCCGAGATCTCGGCCCGGACGTCTCCGCCCGATGCCCTCCGGGCCGAACTGGTCCAGACCGTCGCCATGGTGAACCTGCTGCTGGAGCGGTGGTACGAACCGCCGGCGAGGGGTGAGCTGCACCTGTCCACCCTGGTGCAGCAGCTGCTGTCCCTCATCGCCCAGCACGGCGGGGTCCGGCCCGCCGAGGCCTATTCGGCATTGTGCGGGAACGGCCCCTTCGCCAACGTCTCCTCGGGCCGGTTCGCCGGGCTCCTGCGGGCTCTGGGAGCCGGTGAGGTGATCGCCCAGGCCGCCGACGGCCTGCTGCTCCTCGACGTGGCCGGCGAGCAGATCGTGAATCACTACAGCTTCTACGCTGCCTTCAGTACACCGCAGGAATGGCGTCTCGTGAGCGGCGGCCGACAGTTGGGCACGCTTCCGGTCAGCGACCGCCAACCGCTCCGGCCGGGAAGCCTGATGATCTTCGCCGGCCGCCGCTGGCGGATCGTCGGGGTGGATCCCGGGCCGCGGGTCGTCGACCTTGTGGCCGCGCCGGGCGGCAGGCCCCCCCGGTTCGGGGGCACCGGCGCCCTGGTCCACGACCGCGTCCGCCAGGAGATGCTGGCCGTCTACCGGGACGGCTCGGTCCCGGCCTACCTCGACGCCACGGCCGCCGAGCTGCTCTCAGAAGGTCGCCGGCACTTCGCCTGCTACGGGCTCGATGATCGGGCGGTAATCGACGACGGCCTGGAAAGCTACGTGTTCCCCTGGGCCGGTGACCGTGTGCTCCACACCATCGCCGCCGCTCTGACGGCAGAGGGGCTCGATGTCAGCGGGGCCGGCCTCGCCCTCGCCGTGATCGGGGCCGCCACCGTCGAGATCTCCGCCCTGTTGGGTGATCTGGCCCGGCGGCCTGCCCCGGACCCGGTCGTGCTGGCGGCGGCGGTGGCCAACAAGACGGTCGAGAAATATGACGACCTCCTCCCCGACGAGCTACGGGCCGCCGGGTACGCCGCCCGCACCTTCGACTGCCCGGGCGCCTGGGAGTTCCTCCGCCGATTCGTCGTGAGCTAGGCAGCAAACTGCTCCTCACCGCTGGACTTCACGGATCGCTCTCAGCCGCTCAGAGCCTTGAGCAGGTTCGTCGGGGTGTCTTTGGGCGAGACCTTCGGCCACGCCTGCTCGACCCTGCCCTCTTCGTCGATCAGGAAGGCCGAGCGGACGATGCCCATGAGCTTCTTCCCGTACATCGACTTTTCGCCCCAGGCGCCGTAGTCCTCGGCGACGGCATGGTCCTCGTCGGCGAGGAGGGTGAAGCCGAGCCCGTACTTGGTGTCGAACTTCTTCTGCGCCGCCGGCTTGTCAGGGCTGATCCCAACGATGGCGGTGTCACCGATCTGGCCGGCCACGTCCCGCAGTCCGCAGGATTGCATGGTGCACCCAGGAGTGTCGGCGCGAGGGAAGAAGTAGACGAGCACCCTCCGACCGCGGAAGTCTTCGAGCGAGATCTTCTCCCCGTCCTGGTTCAGGAGGGCGAATCCCGGCGCCGGCTTGCCGACCTCAGGCATGATTCGGGGCCCCCGGTGCGGGGTCCCCCACTTCGAGGGTCATGGACGTCTCTCCTCTCTCGGGGACACCCGGCCCCCGATGACCTGGAACGGCGCCACCCTACCGACGGCGTGTGACGGAAACGTCCGAAGTGGGCCCCCGTTAGCATCGGCCGATGCCCGACCGCACCCTCGTCCTCGACGCGTCGCCGATGGACGTGCGCCGGGCGGTCGAGACGGCCCTGGCTGCCGGACCGGCAGGGGCGGACGGGGTGGCCGGAGCCGCCCCGCCGCCGGGCGCGGACAACGCGCTGGTGGGTCAGGTGCCGTTCACCAGCGGCGAGCCGGTACCGGTGGGAATCCAGATCAGCCCGGGTCCCGACGGCACGACCCAGGTGCGCCTCGAGGCCCCTGAGCCGCCGGCCATTCCCTACTTCGGATGGTTCGTCCGGCCCATCGTCCGGTCCGCCCACCGGCGGGCCCTGACCCATGCCGCCGACGCGGTGGCGGCCACCCTCGCCGGCGACCCGGTCCCCCGCCCGCCCCGGCGCCCGCCGCTGGCGCCGCCGGCCAACTTCGACCGGGTTCAGGGCACGCTGCTGGCCACCGTCTGCGCCGCCGCCGCGGTGGCCACTTTCGGAGGTTCGCTCCTCTCCCAGCACGTCGACTACGTGGGCGACTCCTTCGATGCTTCCGACCGGGCCCTGGGGGCCACGCTCGCCTTCTCCCGCACCGGCATCGTCATCGCCCTGGTGGCCACCGCCCTGGCCGACCGGCGGGGCCGGCGGCGGCTCCTGCTCATCTCCTTCGCCGGGGTGTGCCTGGCCAACGCCGTGGCCGCCCTGGCCCCCAACCTGGCCGTCTTCACGGTGGGGCAGTTCCTCATGCGCGGCTTCGTCAACAGCGCTCTCACCGTGGCCACCGTGGCCGCCATCGAGGAGGCGCCGGAAGGCGCCCGGGCCTACTCGCTCGCCCTCCTGGGCCTGGCCGGCGGGTTCGGCTATGCGGTGGGCGTGACCCTCCTGCCCCTGGCCGACCTGGCCGATGAGGCCTGGCGGGTGTCCTTCGCCCTCTCGGCCGCCTCGGTGGTGTTCCTCCCCGGCTTCGCCCGCCACCTGGCCGAGACCACCCGCTACACCAACCTCGCCGCCCGGGGGGCGGAACGGGGCCGGATCGGCGAGGTCTTCGACGAGCACTACGGGGAGCGCTTCGGCGTGCTGGTGGCGGCGACGTTCCTCTTCGGCCTCTTCGCCGCGTCGTCGTCGCAGTTCACCAACCGCTATCTGGCCCGGGACCGGGGGTTCTCCGGCTTCGACATCACCGTCCTGCGCGCCGTCACGCAGGGCGTCCCGGGCGTGGCCGGGATCATGATCGGGGGCCGGCTGGCCGAGACCAGGGGCCGCCGGCCCGTGGCCGCCGTCGCCCTCTTCCTCGGCACCCTGGCCCAGATGGCGTTCTTCCTCGTCGGCGGCCCGGCCATGTGGGTGGCGTCGGCGGTGGCCATCGTCCTGGCCGGCGCCGCCGCTCCCGCCCTGGGGGCCTTCTCCGGCGAGCTGTTCCCCACCGAGATCCGGGGCACAGCCAACGCCTTCCTGCTGGTGGCAGGCGTCGTCGGCTCGGCTTCGGGGCTGGTGATCTCCGGCATCCTGTCCGACACCTGGGGGCTGGGGCCGGCCATCGCCGTCCTGGGGATCCCGTCGGCGCTGGCCTGCGCCCTGCTGCTCCGCCTCCCCGAGCCCGCCTCCAAGCCCCTCGACCAGGTCAGCCCCTCGGAGGTGTGACCCGGGCGCGGAGGACACTGGGAGGTCAAAGGCGGCAATGAAGGGGATGGGGGGTCCCTGAACGGCGGGGCGGTTTGGCCTGCGTCGAGCGAGGGTTAGCAGGAAAAGCACCCGCGGAGTGCTTTTGCTGCT
>Ga0299907_10000941_pt1 | contig 15637 bp, 21 predicted proteins | sample RVTome_16_FD_198680 | JGI IMG/M metagenome (GOLD analysis project Ga0299907, IMG submission 198680) | Soil microbial communities from uranium-contaminated site in the Upper Colorado River Basin, Wyoming, United States - RVT152D67 (version 2) ...
CAAGCGGAGCCGGGTGGTGTGAACTGCACCACCCGGAACCGGTCTCCTGCGACATGGTCCACATCGAGTGTGAAACCGACCTGTTCATAGAAGGCCTTGGCCCGGTCGACGTCGCTGACGGGGAGGACCACGACCTCCAGCCTCATGTCTCCCATCAGGACTCGTCCTCGTCGTCCTGTAGATCAGCCATTATCTTCTCCGCCCGATCGAGGCTGACCTGGAGCCCATGCTCCATGCCTGACTCGATGACAGCATCTCTGGTGGCCTGGTCGGGGTAGGCAGAGATGATCACCATCGTCGTCACGCCATCGTTTTCTTCCAGGGTGAGAGTGTTGACTCCCTCGGTTTCGGGGAACGCTTCGTAGATCTCAGTGGCCACCAGGCGAGCGGGACGCTCGATCTCCTTGTAGGCCCCGTGGAAGGCAACCTCCCCGAAATCGGGGATCTGGGCTGCGAACCGGTATGTGCCGCCAACCCGAAGGTCGATCGAGCAGTCCGTCATCTCGTGCTCGGGATAGCCCCACCAGTTGCGCACGTGCTCGGCCGTAGTCCAGACGTCGAACACCAGCTCGGCGGGTGCGTCGAACTTGCGCTCGACACTGATCTCGTTGCCAGAGGGCAGTGTGATCACCGCTGAGCCTGTTCGATCGATTGATGTCTTCATCGGTATTCCTTTCGTTGCACCTCTTCGAGGTACGTGTCGAGTCGGTCGAGTCGCTCGTTCCAGAGTCGCTCGAACTCGCTTACCCAGTCGTAGATGGGGCGAAGCGCCGAAGCCTCGAGCCGATAGAGCCGACGACGGCCGTCGGATCTGGAAGTGACCAGCCCCACCTCCTTGAGCACCTTGAGATGCTTGGAGACCTGGGGCTGGGAGATCGGCATCGCCTCCACGATGTCGTTGACCGAGAGCTCGCCGTCACCGATCAACTCGACGATCCGCCGACGTCGCGGCTCGGCCACGGCGTTGAACGCATCGGTGTTGGTGGCTGCTCTGGCCATGGCTCTTAATATATTCGTATATACGAATATGTCAACCCGTGACATAGTCTTTGGTCATGAGCCCCGATGAGCTCACCACCTTGGCGCACTCACAGATGCCATTCACGGTGCTGCTCGGGCTCGAGGTCCTGTCGGGCCGGCCGGAGGAAGTGACTGCGGGGGTGGTTTGGAAGGCGGACTTCTGTACCGCAGGTGGGCTGATCCACGGCGGCTACCTGATGGCAGTTGCCGACTCGATAGGTGCTGTCTGCGCCTTCCTCAATCTTCCGGATGGCGCGACCACCTCGACCGTCGAATCGAAGACCAACTTCTTCCGTCCGGTGACCGGGGGCGCGATCGGGCTCAGGGCAACGCCGGTGCACACGGGTGGGACCATCATCGTGGTTCAGACCGATGTGAGCAGCGAGGCGGGAAAGCTGGTGTCGAGGACCACCCAGACTCAGGCCGTGACGACCCGGGGCGTAGGGAGCTGATCCCGGTGCCGAGCACCAGGATTGGGAGTGATTGGCCGGTGTGACGAGACCCAGCCTCTCATGGCCAACATCGTGGTTGCTCTCGCCTCGGCCTTCGTGGCCCTCGCCAGATTCTGGGTCGAGCCCTTCTGACACCACCAGCTTGCGCGGGACAGCCTCGCCAAATGAGTAGTGGTCTGGCCTAGTTTGAGTATTCCGACCCCCCGGTCTGCTCCCTAAGTTCGCCTGAGGGCGGTAGAGGGTTGTCCGGCTTGTATCAGGCCCGGGGCCCGACCTTCTGCCTGTCGTGGAACGCCGGGAACTGCGCCGGTCAGGTGCGGTCTGCCGGCGGCGCGAAATGCCCGAAATGCAAGGGAGTGAGCAATGGGTTGGGTACGTGGTCGGCTGATGGCGGTCTTGGTTTTGACAGCGCTCGTGGCGGCGTCGTGTGGGGGTGGCGGCGACGGTTCTCCTTCCTCGACAGGTGCTGATGGGTCGGGCGCGGAGGCGAGTGACACGTCGACCACCGCCGACTCAGACCAGGAAGTCGAGGACGTTTCAACCGCTGGCGGGGGTGAACCCGGTGAGCGGATGGCGGTGATCACCGTCGACGGAGAGCCGACCACCTTCGACCTCGACGACATCACGTTTTCTACGATCGAGGGGGTCGACGACCTCACCTTCGAGACCTGTTCTCCTGACTTCTTCGGGTCCGGCCGTTTCTACGCCATCGGGTACGCGGTGGGCGAGGACGGCGAGATCCTCGTGGGAGACGACGGCCAACCTGCCGGCACATTCACTATGGACCTGCCTCCTGACGACTGGGAAGCCGCCGAGCGCGATGCGCCGGGCTTCGAAGTCATGATCGACGACCTCGACCTACGCATCGCTACACCGGAGGAGGCCGCTGGAGCAACGATGGCGTGGACCATCGAGGAGACTACGGCGTCTGGAACCGCCGTCTTCGTCGACTTCGAGAACAGCTACACGGTCGAATTCGAAGTCATCTGCGAGGGGTCGCCCACAGTAAACGTCGACGACGCTCCCGGCGATGATGGCGCCGGGGGTGGCGACGACGACGATGGCGGAGGGTTCCCGCTCGCTGGAGCAGGCGTCGGCTCGTTCACGGTTGATGGTGAGTCATTCGACAATGTCGAGGTCTATGCCTGTGAGCCTTTCTCCTTCGGATCGGATCCCGATCCTCGCGATGTCTCGCTACTCGGTTACCTGGGAGGAAGCTCGGGGCTCGAGGTCGAACTCAGCCACAGCCAGGGTTTCGACCTCACAGACGGAAGTGAGTTCGACCAGGTCAATCTCAACGTGTTTCACTCACGTCAGGGCGAATCCGGTTTGGAGCAATTCGAAGGTGGTGCTCGGAATCGGGCCGATGGCTCCTGGTACACCCAGGATCTGGAGACATTCGAGGAGATCGACCTCGCAGAAACCCCCGTGGTCATCGACGGCGACAGGGTCACTGGGGGCCTCGCGGGTCTGATACAAACCTGGCCTGACGAGGGTGCCGCAACCGTCGACGTCACCTTCGACTACGAGATACCGACCGAGATCAACGAAGAGTGCTGAGCGACCAGAGAGAGGTCAGCCAATGAGCTGGTTCGGTGTTACATCGACTGCACCGGGAGGACTCGACTTGTCCCGGCTCATCCGCCGGCTGGTCGTACTCGTCTTCGCACTGATTCAAGCGACTCTGGTCGCTCGGATCCTTCTCGACCTCGGCGTGATCCCCGTAGACAGCGGGTTCGGTGAGTTGATCGTCACCTACAGCGACATCCTGGCCGCGCCGGTGCAGGGTGTTGGTGGTGGTCTCAGCTCGATGTTCGGTGGCAGCGGGATCGAGGCGATCGCCGGGGAGGGTTTCAACGGCGTCATGCTGGTCGCCCTGGCGGGGTGGTCGGTGGTCGAAGGTCTCGTCATGCGAGTGGTTCGCAAGTTCGACGAGGTCTGACGTTCAATCGAATCCAGGGTTTCAGACATCGCTCAGCGACGTCGGGAGCCCTGGGTTGGCAGACATCTGAGGACGTCTACTCCTCCGGAAGACCGTCGACGTAGTCCTTGGCTGCCTCCTGGCCCTTGTCGACGTGCTCAGAGTGTTTGCCACCACTCTTATCATCGACGAAGTCGGCAGCATCGTCGATGCCGTCCTTGAGGGCGTCCTTGTTCTCCGCGGCCGCCTTCTTGCCTTTGGCGAACCAGTCCTTGAGTCCCATCGCTTCTCCTCTGGGTGGTGGTTTGGAGACCACCCTACGCACCCGCTTGGACGGTGTCAGAACGGCGGTGTCCCAAAACCGGTGACCGTCGATTGGGCCCGGTCTTCGACGATGCGCAACGGGGTGAGTTGGGCGCGCCCGCGCCCTCCCTCAGGGATCTCGAGCTCGACGATCAGGGCCTTGCCGGCCACGGCGGTGCCGCGCAACGTCTGGACGACACCTGTCCAGTTGCCCAACTCCTCGTCGTTCTCGAGGACGGCCTGACCCGTGGTGAGGAGGATGCCGTCGCCACCCATGATCCGCACCGGTCCCTCATAGCTATCGGCCATCAAAGCTCACCGTAGATGGTTCGGATCTGGCTGCGGAGAACGATCTCGGGGGGACGGCCCGCTGCCTCGGCCGCCTCTTCCATCTCCTCGATCTTGTCACGGAGACGGTCGAGCTTCTTCTTGAGACGGCGGTTCTCTTCCTGGAGCGCCAGGACCCGTCTCACGCCCTCGAGATTCATACCCTCGGCCGTCATGTCCTGGATGAGCTGGAGACGCTCGATGTCTTCCTGTGAATAGCGTCGGGTGCCGCCAGGGGTGCGGAACGGGTCGATCAGGCCCTTACGCTCGTAGATGCGCAGAGTCTGGGGGTGCATGCCGGCCAGTTCGGCGGCCACAGAGATCACGAACACGGCCCGTTGCGAATCTGTCATTGTCTCGGTTCCATCATCTCAGATGAGACCGAATGTCTTCGGTCTCATGCTCGGCCAATTCTTCGAGGAGTCTCTTCTCGTCCTTCGTTACCTTCTGTGGCACCGCGACCTCGACGGTGACGAGGAGATCTCCGGTCTTGCCGCGATCGGGATCGATGCCCTTTCCCCTCACCCGGAACGTCTTGCCCGAGGGCGTCCCAGAGGGGATCCTGACTTTGACCTCCCCGTTGAGGGTCGGCACCTCCAACTTGGTGCCCAGCGTGGCTTCGGTATAGGTGATGGGGACCTTGAGCGTGAGGTCGTTTCCCTTCCGGCCGAACGTGCGGCTGGGCGCAACGCGGATGCGGACCATCAGGTCACCCGTCGGCCCTCCGTTGCCGCCTGGCGCACCTTTGCCCCGCAACCGGAGAGTCTGGCCGTCCTTGACCCCGGCGGGAACCCTGAGCTTTATGTTGCGACGACGGTTCTCGGTGCCCGAGCCGCGACACTTGCTGCATGGGTCCTCGAGGAGCTTTCCTGAGCCATGGCATTGGGGACATGGTTGGGAGAACGAGAAGAACCCCTGGTTTTGGGCGACCACCCCGCGCCCGCCACAGGTCGGGCAGTTTGTGATGCTCGATCCCGGCTCGGCACCCGAGCCCGAGCAGCGAGAGCAAGGCGCCGCTCCCTCGACGACGACCTCGGTCTCCACACCGAAGGCGGCGTCCTCGAAGCCGATGGTCAGCTCCGTCCCCAGATCGGCGCCACGGGTGGGGCCGGCACCACGCCCGCGCTGTTGATTGCCGAACCCGAAGAGATCGCCGATCCCGCCAAAGCCGCCGAGCAGATCTTGCAGGTCCTCGACACGCACCTGTTGACCGCCGAAACCGCCTGCGCCCGGCGAGCCGAAGCCTTGGAAGCCTGAGGCCCCGAGACGGCGAATCTGGTCGTACTCCTTGCGCTGCTCGGGATTGGACAGGGTGGCATAGGCCTCGGAGATCTCTTTGAACCTCTCCTCGGCCGCCTCGTCACCCGGGTTCGCATCCGGGTGATGGGTTTGCGCGAGCTTGCGATAGGCCTTCTTGATCTCCTCGGCCGTGGCGGTGTCGGAGACCTCGAGCACCTGGTAGAAGTCCTTCTCGAGCCAATCGCGGTTCATCAGCTCACGTCCACGACGACCAGAGCGGCCCGAAGCACCTTTCCTCGCAGCCGATAGCCGCGGCGCAGCTCCTGGGTGACGGTGAGGTCACCGTTGCCGCTGGGGGCGCCGGCCGGTTCGTGGATCCCGGGGTCGAACGGCTCACCGATCGTCGGGATGACCTCCAGGCCCTCGTTCTTCAACGCATTGAGCAGTTGTTCTCTGGTGTTGAGCATCCCCGAGTAGAGGCTCTTCTCTGTGTCTGTCTTCGGTTCGGTCTGCAGGGCGGCATCGAAGGTGTCGAGTACGGGCATGAGACCTGTCACCACCTTCTCGGTGGCTCGGTCGAGCATGACCGCGTTCTCGCGCGTCGTCCGTTTGCGGTAGTTGTCGAAGTCGGCGGCGACGCGTTTGAGGTCGTCGAGATATGAGTCACCCTCGTCCCGGGCGGACTTGAGCTCGACCAGCAGTGTCTCGATGGCGGCGTCGGAATCGGCCGGGAGCTCCAGACCCAACGCGTGCGGGTCTGGAGTCTCGATGGCCGGGACGACCTCGGCTTCGACTACGTCCTCGTCGGAAGAGGAGTCGACCGGTGTATCGATCTGATCCTCACTCATCCTCATCGTCAACGATCTCGGCTTCCACGACCTCATCGTCATCGGCGGAGCCGTCGCCATCGGGTGCCCCCGCCTGTTGTTCGGCCGCCGCCTGCTGATAAAGCCGGGTGGCCATGGCCTGGCTCGCTGAGACGAGCTCGTCCATCTTCGACCTGATCTCTTCGGTTTCGGCGTCAGCGTTGGAGAGCACCTCGTTGAGGGCCGACTTGGCAGTCTCGACAGACGACTTCTCCTCGTCGGTCATCTGCTCACCGGACTCCTCGATCAGCTTGTCGGTTTGGTTGACGAGCTGTTCTGCCTGATTGCGGGTCTCGATCTGCTCGCGACGCTTGGCGTCTTCCTCGGCATACTCCTCGGCGTCTTTGACCATTCGATCGATGTCGTCGCGGGCGAGGGCGGTGCCGCCCGTGATGGTCATCTTCTGTTCCTTGTTCGTGGCGAGATCCTTCGCATTGACATGGACGATTCCGTTGGCGTCGATGTCGAAGGTCACCTCGATCTGAGGAATGCCCATCGGAGCGGGTGGGATGCCGGTGAGGCGGAACTTGCCGAGGCTGTTGTTGTCGTTGGCCATGGTCCGCTCACCCTGGAGCACGTGGATCTCCACCTCGGGCTGGTTGTTCTCGGCCGTGGTGAAGATCTCCGAGCGCTTCGTCGGGATGGTTGTGTTCCTCTCGATCATTCGGGTCATCACCCCGCCCTTGGTCTCGATGCCGAGAGTGAGCGGAGTGACATCCAACAACAGGATGTCTTTGACATCACCCTTGAGCACACCGGCCTGGATGGCGGCGCCGGCCGCGACCACCTCATCGGGGTTCACGCCCTTGTGGGCATCCTTCCCGGTCAGTTCCTTGACCAGCTCTTGCACTGCCGGCATACGGGTCGATCCACCGACCAGAACGATATGATCGATCTCGCCGACATCGATGCCGGCATCCTTGATCGCCTGGTGGAACGGGCTCTTGGTGCGGTCTAGGAGATCCTCGGTCAGCTTCTGGAACTCTGAGCGGGTCAGCTTGTACTGCATGTGCAGAGGACCGGCGTCGGTGGCGGTGATGAAGGGCAGGTTCACCTCGGTCTCGGCGACGGATGAGAGCTCGATCTTGGCCTTCTCAGCTGCCTCCTTGAGACGCTGGCTCGCCATGCGATCCTTGGAGAGGTCTACTCCGTGGTCGTCCTTGAAACTCTTGACCAGCCACTCGATGACAGCCTCGTCCCAGTCGTCACCACCGAGTTGGGTGTCGCCGGAGGTGGCCTTCACTTCGAACACCCCATCGCCGATCTCGAGGACCGACACATCGAAGGTGCCTCCTCCGAGGTCGAAGACGAGGATGGTCTCGTCGGATTCCTTCTCGAGACCGTAAGCCAGCGAAGCCGCGGTCGGCTCGTTGATGATGCGCAGAACGTTGAGACCGGCGATCTGGCCGGCTTCCTTGGTCGCCTGTCGTTGGGCGTCGTTGAAGTAGGCGGGGACGGTGATGACGGCGTCGGTGACGGTGTCACCCAGATATGACTCGGCGTCCCGCTTCAGCTTCATCAGGATGCGGGCCGAGATCTCCTGAGCGGTGTACGCCTTGCCGTCGATGTCGATGCTCCAGTCGGTGCCGATGTGGCGCTTGACGGAGCGGACGGTCTGGTCGGGGTTGGTGATGGCCTGCCGTTTGGCGATCTCACCAACCAGGACGTCACCATCTTTGAACGATACGATCGAGGGTGTGGTCCGCCCGCCCTCGGCGTTGGCGACGACGGTCGGGTCGCCACCCTCGAGCACGGCGATCACGCTGTTGGTGGTGCCCAGGTCGATACCTACGGCGCGTGACATATGTTGGGTTCCTTCCAGTTGATTATGAGTCTTGCTCGATACTACAACCTGAGTGCGGTTGTATCAAGTTTGAAGGAGGTAGACCATCTGAACAGGGGTTTTGACGGTCAATCTGGCCCGAGACGGCGATGAATCAGGTGGCGAGACTCTTGATGTACTCGACCAGGTCGTCGACCTGGGTCTCGTCGAGTTGGTCGGCGAAGAAGTCGGGCATCAGGTCCTCATAGCCCTCGACGATCTGGCTGCTCGGCGCCACTATCGAGTTGAACAGGTAGGCGTCGTCGGCGATGACCTCTTCACCACCGACAAGGGGGCGCACCGACCCGGCGAGGCCCTTCCAGGTCGGACCGGAGCCGGCACCTCCGTCGGTCGTGTGACAGTTGAGACAGGCCTGTTCTTGGGCGAGGGTTTGTCCGCGAGCGGCCGCTTCCGGGTCGACCGTGATCGGTGCCTGGGTGGTGCCGGTTGCGCCGTCGCCCAGTGACTCCCCGGTGAAGAGGAAGAGCCCGAGACCCAGGCCGACCACGATGATCAGGGCGAGCGCGCCCTCGGTCCAGCTGCTCATGAGTGATGAACCGTAGACAAGTGATCGGCCATATATAGGGTTTGGCCCCGTGCCCCTGACACGCCGCCAGTTCATAGGTGCTGCCACCGGGCTGGTCGTCGCCGGCCCGGTTCTGGCGCTGCCGACACAGGCTCTCGCGATCAACCCGAGATCCTCGTGGACCTCCGAGCCGCCGAAAGGCCCGCTTTCCCCCGAGGATGTGAGGTTCCTGCTGGTACATCACTCGGCATCTCACAACGGCCACTCGGTCTCCGACGTGCCGTCGATCCTGCGCAGCTGGTACGCCTATCACACCGGTCCCGAGAAGGGCTGGCCCGACATCGCATACAACTTCGTCATCGACTCGGCCGGCGGGGTGTGGGAGGGACGGCAAGGGAGTCTCGAAAGCGCGGTGGCCGGATCGGCGACAGGAGGGAATCAGGGTTTTTCACAGTTGGTTTGTGTGATAGGCGACACCAATCTGACTCCGGCGACACCTGCCGCCCATGCATCCTTGGTACAGGTTCTGGCATGGTTGGCAGACCGCCATGGAGTCTCCACTTCGCCGGGAGCAGAGGTGACCTTCGTGTCGCGGGGGTCCAACAAATGGCCGGAAGGGACTTCTGTGACCACGCCGACGATCGCCGGTCACCGTGACATGAGCCAGACGACCTGTCCCGGCGACAGCCTGTACGGCTACGTGACCGGTTCGCTGCGAGCGGACGTCGAGTCAGCGAGGGGAGGCTCCCCGCCGCCGCCCCCACCACCTTCGAGCACATCGTCTACGACCTCTTCGACGACTACGACTGTAACCCCGGCCTCGACGACGACCATTCCTCCGACCACCAGCGTCGCCCAGTCGTCGACAACCACCGTCCCGGCAACCTCCACCACGAGCGAAGCCGTCACGACGACCCATGCCCCGGCCACCACGAGCCCGACGACGACCCTGCCGGACGCGTCGAGCACCATCCCAGCCCTGGCCGCAGATGCGATAGCCACATCGAACGCTCCGGTGGGGCTTCTGGCGACTGCCGGCGCCCTGGTGGCAAGTGGTGCCGGGCTGCTCGCCTGGCGGTATCGTCGCATGCGCAACTGAAGAGGAGGATGGAGATGGATGTCATCGAGGTCGTGATGCTGGCAGCGCGGGTCTGGGCAGGGGTGGTGATGCTCGCCCATGGCATCAACCACGCAAGGACCCAGGAGGGTACGGCCAACTGGTTCAGCAAGGTCGGGTTCAAAGCTCCTGAGATGAACGCGAGGATGGCTGCCGCCAGTGAAGTTGCCATCGGTCTCGGGCTCATAGCCGGGGTGCTCACGTCGTTCGCTGCCGCCGGCCTGGTGGCCACCATGGTTGGAGCCTTCTGGTCGGTGCACCGTTTCTCCGGCTTCTTTGTTTTCCGACGGCCCGACGAGGGGTATGAGTACGTGGCGACGTTGGCGATGCTGGCGCTGGTCATCGCCACCGTCGGACCTGGGCCGGTCTCCGGGGATGCCATCCTCGGCATCGAAGACACCTTCAACGGAGTGACCGGGGCGGTGATCGTGGGGCTCGGTGTGGTCGTCGGCGCCCTGCAACTGGCTGCGCTCTGGAGACGGCCCACCGATGCAGAGGTCACGTGAAACTAACGAATCTCTCCCCACGTTTCTCTGCAGCGCGTGAGGCGCTGCACCAGATTGCGTTCTTCGCAGTCGCCCCCGCTCGCTATGAGGCGGAGGGACGCATGGGTCTCACGGCGGCTCCTGGCGGATTCGGGACTCCGCCCTTTGGCGGGAAGGTGATGAGAGTAGAGGGGTCCACGCTGGTGTTGGAGAGCGAAGACGCCGTCGCCTCGCAAACCATCACGACGGTGAGAGCCGCCTGCGAGTTCTTCGGTCACGACTATGCGGTGGAGTGGTTCACCGACTTTCACGACCCGCTGGCTCCCACCGATCCGGACAGGCTGCTCGATGTCGACGACGAGGTGGCGCGGTCGTTGGGGCAGTGGTTCAACTACGGCTATGAGGTGCTCGAGAGGCTTCGGGCCCATGGCATCGATGAGGATGAGGTCTCCGAAGTCCAGCTCTGGCCGGAGCATTTCGATCCGGCGTGCGAGTTGGGGGACGCCGAAACCGGGCAGCGGGCCAGCTTTGGGGCCTCTCCCGGAGATGCCGATCATCCCGAGCCATATCTCTACGTTTCCCCGTGGGACGACATCGACAGGTCGGACGACTACTGGAACGACGTCAGCTTTGGGGGATCGAGTTTGAGCTATTCGAAGCTGGTGAAGACAGGAGACCCGGTCGACAAAGGGCTCGATTTCATGCTGCGGGGCTACCGCCTACTCCACTCCTCCTGACCTCAGCGACGCCACGAGACCGGCGGCCGCCGCCTTCACCTGGGCGATGGTGGCGTCATATCCCCGGTCAGGGCCCCCATAAGGGTCGGGGACCTCGTCAGAGTCGGTGTTCGGGTCGAAGGTTCGGAACAGCCGGATCTTGGCCCGGTGCTCCAGATCTGGGGCCAAGGCGAGAACATCTCTCAAATTGGCGCGATCCATGACCACGATCACGTCGAAGCGGTCGAAGTCGAGGCTGTTGACGCGACGGGCCCGACCTTCGATCTTCAGCCCGGCACGTTGCCCGGCGGCCACGGCCTGGGGGTGAGGAGGGTCCCCGATGCTCCAGGACCCGGTCCCGGCCGAATCGACGGCCACGTCGACACCCGCCTCACCCGCGGCGGCAACGATGGCCGCTGCAGCCGCGGGTGAGCGGCAGATGTTCCCGGCGCAAACTGCCAGGATTTGCACTGTCACTTGGTGCTCGCCACCTCGGCCAAACGCTCCCGGGCCAGGTCGATATACGACTGATCGGTGTCGAAGCCAACGTAGTGCCGGCTCGACTCCACCGCGGCGACCGCGGTGGTGCCCGATCCGATGAACGGGTCGAGAACCAGGTCACCCTTGTATGTGTAGAGCTCGATGAGCCGACGGGGCAGCTCGATGGGAAACGGAGCCGGATGCCCGACGCGGGTTGCGCTTGCAGTCGGCATCTCCCACACGTCGATCGTTCCGGTGAGGAACTCGTCGGTATCGATGGTGGCCTCGTGGGGAAGACCTCTCCGGGCGCGGTCGGGGCGTTTGATGGCGCGGTCGAAGCGTCCTTTCGACGCGATGACGATGCGTTCCGTGACATCACGGAGAACTGGGTTCTGGGGAGATTTGTACGATCCCCAGGCGCAGCTTCCGCCGGCGCCCTTTGCCTTCTGCCAGATCACTTCGCCCCGCAACAGCATCCCCAAGTCGTCTTGAAGGATCGAGATGATGTCCGCAGACAGGGAGCGGTAGGGCTTGCGACCGAGGTTGGCCACGTTGATTGCCATCCGCCCTCCCGGCTCGAGCTTCGCAAGGGAAACGGCGAGCACGTCGTGGAGCATCTCCAGGTACTCGATGTAGGTGGCCGGCACGTGACCCGCTGTCATGTCCGTCTCGTATTCCTTGCCGGTGAAGTACGGAGGCGACGTGACGAGGAGCGCCACGGAACGATCTGCTACCTGGGTGGAGTCCATGGACCTTGCGTCCCCGCAGAAGAGCTCGTCGACGACCACGGGAGGGGAGACCCGTTCGTCCGGAGACACCACCGGAGGGGAGAACCTGGCGTAGAACGAGGTCGAGTCGTGTGATTCCCGCTTCCCGGAGCCGAAGTCTGAGGTTGCCGTCGCCAAACGCCGCCTGGACATGGCCCCTGAAGTTATCCATCGAGGACGTGAACTGACTGACAATCACGAAACCGCTTCAATTGCGGTATTGCATGAAGATCGTCATCCCCGCCGAGCGGCCGAAGTACGAGAGAGCTCTCCCTGGCGGAGTCGACCTCACCCTGAGCCCGATTTTGAAGACTGATCGTGAGTTCTTCGAGCGGGGCATCGAGGAGCTCTCCCTCGAGAGCAGGTTTGCCAGATTCGGTCAGGGTGTGAGCAACCTCAGCGCCCAGGAGCTCGACTACCTGAGCGATGTCAACCAGCGGAGTCACGTCGCATGGGGTGGAGTCGTGGGTGACGAGGCCGCCGGGGTGGGGCGTTACATCGTGACGGTTGACCCGACGCGCGCTGAGATCGCGCTCACGGTTCTGGACCAGATGCAGCGCCAAGGGGTGGGGCGGGCCCTCTTCGAAGCGCTCACGGCCGTGGCTCGCCACGACGGCATTCACGAGTTCGTGTTCGAGGCTCGGTCTGACAACGAGGCGGTCATCAGTCTGATGCGTGAGATCGAGATCGCGCCGCTCGTGAACGATGGCGTGATCGAGCGCCTCATCAGACTCTCAGACTTGCCCGCGACCCCCCATGACGATGCCCTCGTCGAGGTGATCGAAGAAGTCAGGGGCTAGCCATCGCCGCTGATTGCATCAGGCCGTCTGGCTTGGTTTGGTTTCATCGATGCGAAACCTGATTGCATCAGGCCGTCTGGCTTGGTTCGATTTCATCGAACCAAAACCTGATTGCATCAGGCCTCGTCCAGGTCCAGGGATGCCGAGTTGACGCAGTAGCGGAGCCCGGTCGGGTTGGGCCCGTCGTCGAATACGTGGCCGAGGTGGCCGCCGCAATTGGCACATTTGGCCTCGGTCCGGACCATTCCGTGGGAGTGGTCGACTTCCTCATCGATGAGATCGCCCGCCAGGGGCTGAAAGAAGCTGGGCCAGCCGCTGTGCGACTCGTATTTGGTGTCGGACGAGAAGAGCTTCTCCCCGCAACCGGCGCATCGGTAGACGCCCTGAGCCTTCGAGTCCCAATACTTACCGGTGAACGGCCGCTCTGTGTCGCCCTGGCGGAGAACCTGATATTGCTCGGGAGAGAGCTTCTCACGCCACTCGCTTTCGTTCTTGGGCATGTCACTCATGCAAATTCCTCCTCGTGTCCATTCAAACCCAGGTGCCGCTCTAAACGGTCGATGAAGATGGTCTGGGCCGGATTGAGCTTGCGCCGGGCATCGTTCGGTGCCATCCACACAACCCGGTCGATCTCCGGATATTCCCTGCCATATAGGGTGAAGGTTCCAGGGTCGAATCTCGACATGTCGAAGTCGGTCTCCACCGCCCATGCCACCACGACCTTGCGCGATTTCAGAGTCGTCTCCCCGAGCGAGACCCAGTTTTCACCTGTTGGAGGATTCCAGCCCGTCTCTTCGGAGAACTCTCGAGCCGCCGCGTCCTCGTCCTCCTCTCCGTCTTTGACGATGCCCTTGATAACCGACCACGATCCGGCGTCCTTGTTGGCGAACCATGGGCCGCCTGGATGGGCGATGAGCACCTCGAAGGCGGCATCGAAACGGTACGGGAGAAGACCCGCAGATCTCATGAGGGTCGAGGTTACGCTGGCCGCGTGACCGTCTTGGCCACCATGACGCCGGGCGATCAGGACCTGGCGGTTTTCGACACGAGCCTTCAACTCGGTGCGTCAGAGCCCCTCGGGACGGGGGTGAAGCGGGTGACCATGGAGCAGCTCGAGCTGGCTGCTGCCCAATTCTTCGATGTCGAGCTTGGCCTCGGCGGCGCCGTACACGAGTCTCGGAAGTCGATCAAGAGAGTGCGGGCGCTGCTACGACTCATACGCAGCGAGATACCTGACCGAATCTTCGCCTTCGAGAACCAGTCGCTTCGCGACACGGCTCGTCTCCTGTCCGCGGTGCGTGCGGCACAGGGCGTCCTCAACGCCGCCACATCCGTTCATCAGCTCTACAGCGACCTTCTCGCCCAGGGGACTTTCGAGGAGATGCTCTCCCGTCTTGTGCGACGACGGGACGTGGCGGAGCTCAACGCGGTGGATGATCCCAACCTCGTCGGAAGGGTGGTGCGTGGCCTGGAGCGCGCATATCACCGGTACGGATCGTGGCCCACCGATCCCGAGGCACAGGAGGTCTACGGGATAGGCATCAGGGACACCTACGACGCGATGTCACCCGGGCTCTCGAGGACCTACGACAACGGTCGCCAAACGATGGTGACTGCTTACAGACGCGGAGCGGCCGGCGACTTTCACGAGTGGAGAAAACGTGTGAAGGACATGAGACACCAGATGGAGTTCCTGGCCCCACTCTGGCCAGAGGTCGTCGTGGGCACCGCAATGACCCTCGATCGACTCGGCAACATCCTTGGAGAGGACAACGACCTCGGCGAGCTCCTGAGCCTGGTTCGGGAGCGGCCCGACCTCTGTCCCAACCCCCGGGAACGATCGCTGTTCAGAGCTCTGGCCGCGCAGCGCAGATCAGAGCTGCAACTGGCCGCCGAGATCCTCGGCCGGCGGGTCTATGCCGAGAAACCAAAGGCGATCAGCGGTCGATTCGGCGAGTATTGGGGGGCACGCCAGATGGCGGTCGACCGCTCGTTGGACACACTCGTCGTCTACTGATTTCGTCTTCTCCACTCAGGCGATCCGGAATCATCCGGCGGTTTTGCATGTTTACCTCAGAGCAGCCACATCAGGAGTTTCCTCATGACCGAACGCGGTCGAGTGCGTATCGAGCCCAGTCAGCGACGAGTACGCGTGATGCTCGGAGGGAGGATCGTGGCCGATACGACCAGGCCGCTTCTGGTCTGGGAGGTCCCCTATTACCCGACCTACTACTTTCCCGAGGGAGACGTGAGGACCGACCTGTTCGTAGAGACGGGGGAAGTGCGAAAGAGCCCGAGTCGTGGAGAGGCAACGCAGTACGCGGTAAAGGTCAACGGTTCGGAGGGGACGGCTTATGCGTTCAGAGATCCAAAGATCGATGAGATCGGCGGCCACTTCGCCTTTCTGTGGAACACGATGGATCACTGGTTCGAAGAGGACGATGAGGTGTTTGTCCATGCCCGCGATCCGTATACCCGCATCGACATCTTGGCGTCGAGTCGCAAGGTGAGAGTCGAAATCGACGGAGTGACACTGGCCGAGACCACCGGCGCCTCTTTCCTCTTCGAGACCGGGTTACCCACGCGCTTCTACATGCCGAAGACCGACGTCCGCATGGATCTGCTCACCCCCACCGACACCGCCACCGCATGCCCCTACAAGGGCACCGCTCGTTACTGGTCGGCGACCGTGAATGGCGAGACCTATGAAGACATCGTCTGGGGATACGACGCACCGCTGCCCGAGTCTCAGAAGATCACCGGGCTGGTCAGCTTCTACAACGAGAAAGTCGACGT
>Ga0299907_10000942_pt1 | contig 15635 bp, 14 predicted proteins | sample RVTome_16_FD_198680 | JGI IMG/M metagenome (GOLD analysis project Ga0299907, IMG submission 198680) | Soil microbial communities from uranium-contaminated site in the Upper Colorado River Basin, Wyoming, United States - RVT152D67 (version 2) ...
AGCGGGCCGGCCGCGACGACCTGGCCGCCTGGTCGGACGTACTGCGCCGCCGGCCGCAGGAGGCGGCCCGGATCACCGGCCACCCTTCGGCGGCCGGCGAGCACCTCACCGGGCGCCGCCGGCCTGGCTACGACGATGACTCCGTCCGTGCCCTGCTGGAGCGCCGCGGCCGCCGGGGAGGTCGCGGCCGCCCGGGTGGGGAGGGCGGGGAGAGCGGCGAGACCCGGGACGAGCCGGCGGCCAGTGTGAGCCGCCTCCGGCCCGTGGGGCCCGAACCCGAGGGCCCGGGCGGCCCCCGCGGCTTCGGGGCCGATCTCGCCACCCGGGTCGTCACCGGGGTGGTGGTGGCGGCCGCCTGTCTCCTCACCTTCAACGCCGGGACCGGCCCCACCGCCTGGTTGGTGGCCTTCATCGTCGGCCTCGGCGTGCTCGAGTTGTGCACCGCGCTGCGGTCCCAGGGGCACCGACCGGCGGTGGTCATCGCCCTGGTGGGCTCGGTCGCCCTGGTCCTGGCCGCCTATGAGAGCGGGCAGTCCGCCTTTCCCCTGGTCCTGTCGATGGTGGTGACAGGGAGCCTGCTGTGGTACCTGGCCCAGGTGGTGCGGGGTCGCCCGGCCATGGGGGTCGCCACCACCCTGCTGCCCTTCGGCTACGTGGGCTGCCTGGGCGCGTTCGCCTCACTGCTGCTCGGCTTCGACAACGGCGTGGGGATGCTGGTCGGGCTGGCCGTGTGCACCGTCGCCTACGACGTCTGTGGCTATGCCGCCGGCCGCAAGTTCGGGCGGCGTCCTCTCACCCGGGTGTCCCCCAACAAGACCCTGGAGGGCCTCGTGGCCGGCATGGCCGGCTGCCTGTTCTTCGCCGTGGTGGTGGTGGGGATGATCACTCCCTGGGACCGGCCCACCGCGCTCGCCCTCGGTGCGGTGGTGGCCGTGCTCGCTCCCCTCGGCGATCTGTGCGAGTCGATGCTCAAACGGGACCTGGGCGTGAAGGACCTCGGTGGGCTCCTGCCCGGCCACGGGGGCGTCCTCGACCGGTTCGACGCCATCCTCTTCTGCCTCCCGGCGGTCTACTACCTGGTCCGTCTCCTCGAGCTGAACTGACGGCCGCTCCCGTTTCGTCCGGGGCCGCAGCTTTCCCGGCCTGAGTTGGTGGACGCACCACTAGCGTGTTGAGCGTGTTCCCTTCCGATGGTCCGATCGGTGTCGCCGTCCTCGGCTCCACCGGGTCGATCGGCACCCAGGCGCTGGACGTGGTCCGGACCCACTCGGATCGGTTCCGGGTGGTGGCCCTCGCTGCCGGGCGGAATTCGGACCTCCTGGCCGCCCAGGCGGCGGAGTTCGGCGTGCCCGGCGAGCGGGCCCGGGCCACTGCCGGAGACCCCGGCGTGCTGGCCGGCCTGGCCGGCCTGGCCGAGGCCGACGTGGTGCTCAACGCCGTCGTCGGCTTCGCCGGCCTGCCCGTCACCCTCACCGCTCTGGAGGCGGGGAAGCGCCTGGCCCTGGCCAACAAGGAGAGCCTGATCGCGGCCGGCCCGGTGGTGGCCCGGGCCCGCAAAGGCGGCGGCGGCGAGATCGTGCCGGTCGATTCCGAGCATTCGGCCATCTACCAGGCCCTGCTGGCGGGACCGGAGGAGGCGGTGCGGCGCATTCTGATCACCGCCTCCGGTGGTCCGTTCCGGGGCCGATCGCGCGCCGATCTGGACCATGTCACCGTGGCCGACGCCCTGGCCCACCCGACCTGGTCCATGGGTCCCAAGATCACCGTCGACTCCTCCACCCTCATGAACAAGGGCCTCGAGGTCATCGAGGCCAACGAGCTCTTCGGGGTCGATCTGGAGCGGATCGAGGTGGTGGTCCACCCGCAGTCCATCGTCCACGGCATGGTGGAGTGGACCGACGGGTCCACCATCGCCCAGCTCTCCATGCCCGACATGCGCCTTCCCATCGCCTACGCGCTGGCGGCCCCCGGGCGCACCGACCATCCGGCGGGGGCTCGGGGCGGTGCCGAGCCACCGGGCCTGATCGACTGGTCGAAGCTCGGGACCCTCACCTTCGAGCCCCCCGACACGGAGGCCTTCCCCTGCCTGGCCCTGGCCTACGCCGCGGCCCGGACCGGCGGCGGCGCACCCACCGTGCTGAATGCGGCCAATGAGGTGGCGGTGGCCGCGTTCCTGGACGGCCGGCTGCCGTGGCGGGGCATCGCCGAGGTGGTCACGGACGTGACGGGGGCCCACGAGCCTGGGAACCTGGAGACGGTCGAAGACGTTACCGAAGCCGACGCCTGGGCCCGGGCCCGGGCCCGGATATCAGTGGAACGGAGGAGTGCGGCGTGAGGGATCCGCTACCGGAGGAGCGGGTGGACGGGCGCAAGGCGGCCCTGACCATCGCCATGGTGGTCGCCGGAGCGGCCGTCCTCGCCCTGTCCCGCCCCCGGCTGGCCGGCACCATCGGGGTGCTGGTGGCCATCATCGGGATGATCATGCTCCACGAGCTCGGCCACTTCGTCATGGCCAAACGGGCGGGCATGAAGGTCACCGAGTTCTTCCTGGGCTTCGGACCGCGCCTGTGGTCGTTCCGGCGGGGCGAGACCGAATACGGCGTGAAGGCCATCCCGGCCGGCGGCTACGTCCGCATCATCGGGATGAGCAACGTGGAGGAGATCGACCCCGCCGACGAGGAGCGGACCTACCGGGCCAAGCCCTACCGGCACCGGCTCGGGGTGGCCGTGGCCGGCTCCGCCATGCACTTCATCCTCGCTTCGGTGCTGCTGTTCCTCGTCTACGCCGCCGCCGGCCTTCCCTCGGCCCGGCCGGTGGTGGACCATATCGAGCCCGGCTACCCCGCGGCGGCCAGCGACTTCCGGATCGGTGACCGCATCGTGGCCATCAACGGGCAGCCGGTGAAGGAATGGGAGGACGTGCCCAACTACGTCCAGTCCCACGGCGAGTCGCGGCTGGTCTTCACCATGGAGCGCAACGGGGGCCGCCTCGACATCGCTCTCACGCCCCGCACGGAGGAAATCGGCGGGGAGCAGGTGCCCAGAGTGGGGATCGGCCCGCAGACCTTCTTCCACCGGGAGCCCGTCCACGTCGCCATCGGTCGCACCGCCGGCGATATGCCCCGTATCACCTGGGCCACCCTCCGGGCTCTGGGAGGCATCTTCTCGCCGTCAGGAATGGAGAACTACAGCAACCTGCTGAGAGGGGAGAATGCTGACCCGAACGGGCGGTTCCTCTCGCCGGTCGGTGTGGCCAGGGTGGCTGGGAACGCGGTGGAGAACGGGTGGGGACAGGTGCTCTTCCTGCTCATGGCCATCAATATCTTCGTGGGCGTGTTCAACATGGTGCCCCTGCTGCCCCTCGACGGCGGCCACGTGGCCATCGCCACCTACGAGAAGATCGCCTCCATGGTGACGAAACGCCGGGTGCAGGTGGACGTGGCCCGGCTCATGCCCATCACCGCCGCCGTCCTCCTGGTGCTGGTGGTGTTGGGAATCTCGGCGCTGTACCTCGACATCGTGAACCCGGTCGAAGGACCCTGACAGAACCCCCGCACGACGAATGCCACTTCCCCGCATCCGCCCCGTAGCCTGGGGAGAGTGATGCATCCGCGCCGGCCCACCCGCCGGATCAGCGTCGGTTCCGTGGCCGTGGGCGGCGACGCGCCCGTGTCGGTGCAGTCGATGACCACCACCAAGACGGCGGACGTCGACGGCACCCTGGCCCAGATCTACGCCCTCAAGGCGGCCGGCGCCGACATCGTCCGCTGCACCTGCAACGAGGAGGAGGCCGCCGAGGGCCTGGCCCGGATGGTGCCCCGCTCGCCCGTCCCGCTGATTGCCGACGTCCACTTCCAGTACCGCCTGGCCCTGGCCGCCATGGAAGCCGGCGTCGCCGGGTTGCGCCTCAATCCCGGCAACATCCGCAAGCCCGAGCACATCCGGGCGGTGGCGGCCGAGGCCAAGGACCGGAACCTGCCCATCCGGATCGGGGTGAACGCCGGCAGCCTCGACCCGGCGCTCTACGAGCGCCACGGGGGAGCCACCGCCGAAGCCCTGGTGGAGAGCGCGCTGCACGAGCTCGCCCTGTTCGCCGAGGTCGGGTTCGAAAACGTGAAGATCTCGGTCAAGGCCTCCTCGGTGCCGCTCATGATCGACGCCTACCGGCTCCTGTCCGAGCGCACCGACCACCCTCTCCACCTCGGTGTGACCGAGGCGGGTCCCCCGCCCGCGGGGCTGATCAAGTCGGTGGCGGGCATCGGCACCTTGCTGGCCGAGGGCATCGGCGACACGATCCGGTTCTCGCTCACCGCCGACCCGGTGGAGGAGGCGCAGGCGGGGCGCAAGCTGCTCGAGATCCTCGGCCTGCGGGAGCGCAAAGGCCTGGACCTGATCGCCTGCCCGTCTTGTGGGCGGGCCGAGGTCGACGTCATCCGGGTGGCCCAGGAGGCGGAGGCGGCCCTGGCCGAGCGCAACATCCCCCTCCAGGTGGCGGTCATGGGCTGCGTGGTGAACGGCCCGGGCGAAGCCCGCGGGGCCGATCTGGGGATCGCCGCCGGACGGGGCAAGGGGCACCTGTTCGTGCGGGGCAAGGTGGTCCGGGTCGTCCCCGAGGCGGAGATGGTGACCGCCCTGGTGGAGGAGGCGGAACGGATCGTGGCTGAGGGGATCGAGGCCCGCCTGGCCGCCGCCGACGAATCGGCCGCCGCCGAGGCGGAGGCCGCCCGGGCGGAGGTCCTGGAACGCCAGGGAGCGGACGTCAACGACGAATCAGAGCGCATCGCCCGCATCCAGGAGATCGCGGGTTAGGTTCGGGAGGTGACGATCCGCGTGCGCCTGTCCGCCCCGGTGCTGGCGCTGGCCCTGGTCATGGCCGGCTGTGCCTCCGGTGACAAGGAGCCGGCCGCCGCTCCCGACGGGGGGTCGTCGACCACCGCCACCGGTCCCACCTCCTCCACTGGGCCGCTCGCCCGCCGGGTGGTGGACGTGAAGGCGGAGGGGTTCACCATCGAGATTCCGGAGCGTTGGAAGGAGGTGGTGATCGACGCCACCGCGCTCCAGCGCCTCACCCAGGAGCAGGGCGGCAAGCTCGATCAGGCCATCACCAACCAGGTCCGCGTCCTGGCCCAGCGCAACGGCAAGCTCTTCGCCTACGACGACGCCAAGCGGACCACCAACCTGAACGTGCTCAAGATCCCCTCCGGCTCCGGGGCCACCGTCGAGCAGCTGGCGGAGGGCCTGCCGGCCCAGCTCGCCGAGCAGAAGCTGCGCGACGTCAAAGTGGAGAGCGTCACCCTCCCCGGCAATCGCCCGGGGGTCAAGGCGTCGGGGACGGCCACCGTGACCGCCTCCGACGGCCGCACCGTCGACCTCTTCCAGCTGCAGTACTACGCCCTTTCGGGAAGCTTCACGTTCGTGGCCATCCTGGCCACCGACGAGCCGGCGCGGGACCAGGCCACCATGGAGGCCGTCGGCCAGACCTTCACCGTCCTGTAGGCGCGGAACCCGGTCAGGGCCGTCGCTCGGACCAGAAGACCTCGGTGTGGTGCCGGATGACGAACTCCTCGCGTCCGGCAGTGTCGGGATGGCCGGCGAGGAGGACCCGCACCTGGTTCGCCACGCGCCGGCGTTCCGCCTCGGAGAGGGCGGCGATGTAGCTGATCGACGCGACCCGGGCCAGCACGCCGTCCACGTCGACGCGCTGCTCGTGGGGGAAAGTCGCGGCATGCAAGGGCCCGAACCGGGGGGTGCTGTCGAAGGCCCGGTGCCACGCGCCGCTCCGGAAGGTGGGCCCCGCACCTACGTGGGAGTCCACCAGGCGGGTGAGAGCCGCCACCCAGCCGACGGACTCGTCCCGCACGTTCCAGACCAGGCCCAGGCGGCCGCCGGGCCCCAGCACCCGGTGGATCTCGGCCAGGGCGGCGGAGGCGTCGAACCAGTGGAAGGCCTGCCCGATGGTCACGGCGGTGACGCTGCCGGCCCGGAGCGGGAGCGCCTCGGCGACGGCCCCCGTCACCGGCACCCCGGGGAGGACGGAGGCGAAGATCCCGCGCATGGCCTCCACCGGCTCCACGGCCAGCGGGTCGGCCCCGTGCTCGATGAGCGCCCGGGTCAGCTTGCCTGTGCCCGCCCCGAGATCGACCACGGTGTCGCCGGGTGCGAGGCCCAGCCCGTCCACCAGGTGGGCCACCGCCGCCTCCGGGTAGCCCGGCCGGGCCTGCTCGTAGATGTCGGCCGACGCCTGGTATCCCTGAGCGGCCGCGCTGTGAATCACCAACCAATCATGGCGGGCGATCGTTACGCTGTCCTGCTTATGCGGATGTCACGGCTGTTTCTCCGAACCCTGCGCGACGACCCCTCGGACGCCGAGGTCGAAAGCCACCGGCTCCTGGTGCGGGCCGGCTACATCCGTAAGGTGGCAGCCGGGATCTACTCGTGGCTGCCGCTCGGGCACCGGGTGCTGCGCAAGGTCGAGCAGATCGTCCGGGAGGAGATGGACGAGGCGGGGGCCCAGGAGCTGCTCCTGCCCATCATCCAGCCCCTCGAGTACTGGGAGCGCACGGGGCGGGACCAGGCCTACGGCCCCCTCATGTTCAAGCTCCTCGACCGCAGGGAAACCGGCTTCTGCCTCGCCCCCACGGCGGAGGAGGTCATCACCGTCACGGTGGCCGGGGAGTACTCGAGCTACCGGGACCTGCCCGTCAACCTGTACCAGATCGGCTGGAAGTACCGGGACGAGCTGCGGCCGCGGTTCGGCCTCCTGCGGGGTCGGGAGTTCCTCATGAAGGACGCCTACTCCTTCGACGCCGACGTCGAGGGCCTGAAGGAGACCTACCGGCTGATGTACGACGCCTACCACCGCGTCTTCGAGCGGTGCGGCCTGTCCTTCCGCCCCGTGGAGGCGCAGGCGGGGGAGATCGGCGGCGACGTGAACCACGAGTTCATGGCCGTGGCCGCCGTGGGCGAGGACGACTTCGTGTGGTGCCGCAAATGCGACTACGCCGCCAACGTGGAAGCGGCGGTGCGGGGGCCCGTGGAGGTGGGCGACGGCGGGGCGGGCGGAGTTCCCCCCATGGCCGAGGAGCACACGCCGGACATGCCCGGGATCAGGGCCGTGGCCGACCACCTGGGTGTGGAGCCCGCCGCCATGTTGAAGTGCATCGCCTTCCACGCCGACGGGAGCCTCGGCCTGGCCCTGGTGCCCGGCGACCGGGAGGTCAACGCCTATGCCCTCAACCGGGCGCTGGGTGGCCGCCCGGCCCGCTTGTGGGACGACGCCGACTTCGCCGCTCATCCGGAGGTTCCCCGGGGCTACATCGGGCCCCACTTTCAGGGCGCCTCGGTGGTGGTGGCGGACCCCGCCGTCGTGGCCGGCTCCGGCCGGGGCTGGGTGACGGGCGCCAACAAGGTCGATCACCACGTCCGCCACGCCCTCCTCGGTCGGGACTTCCAGGTGGGGACGGTGGCCGACCTGGCCACGGTGGTGACCGGTGACCCCTGCCCCCGGTGCGGGGGGCCGCTGTCGGTCGACCGGGGCATCGAGGTCGGGCACACCTTCCAGCTGGGAACCAAGTACTCGACGGCCATCGGCGCCCTCTACCGGGACGAGCGCGGCGACCAGCATCCGATGGTGATGGGTTGCTACGGGATCGGCGTCTCCCGCGTGGTGGCGGCCGTGGTCGAGGAGCACCATGACGAGGCCGGCCTGCGCTGGCCTGCCGCCCTCGCCCCCTATGACGTGCACCTGATCGGTCTCCCCGGAAAGGGTGAGGCCGCGCCCGGGATCGCCGCCGCCGCCGATGGCCTCTACGAGTCCCTGCAGAGCGCCGGCCTCGCCGTCCTCTACGACGACCGGGAGGCCAGTCCGGGGGTCAAATTCGCCGACGCCGACCTTCTGGGAATGCCCGTCCAGCTGGTGCTCGGCGGCAAGGGACTGGCCCGCGGAGTGGTGGAGCGCAAGGTCCGGGCGACGGGCGAGCGCGACGAGATACCCCTGGAGGAGGCAGCCGGTCTGCTCGTCTGAGAAGGGACTATACTTCTGTGCCTTACGGCCGAGCGGTGGACGGAACGTGGGCGTCGGCCCACGTTTTTTCTTGAGAAGGGAGGGTTCGTGGTCGACCTGGTAGCGGTGCGCGGCGCGGCGGAACCCGTGCTCGCCCGCTTGGGCCTGGAGCTGGTCGATGCCGAGGTGGTGGGGTCGGGCCGCGCCCGTACCCTGCGGCTCGTCGTGGACCGTCCCGGTGGGGTCGACCTGGAAGCCCTGGCCCAGGCCAGCGCCCCGGTCTCCGCCGCCCTCGAGGATGCCGCCGCGCTGACCGGCCCGTACACCCTGGAGGTGTCCAGCCCCGGGCTGGAGCGGCCCCTGCGGCGCCCGGCCGACTTCTCCCGTTTCGTCGGCACCACCATCACGCTCAAGTCCCACGAGCCGGTCAGCGGGGCCCGGCGACACCGGGGCCTCCTCCTGGAGGCCGACAGCGAGGGTGTCGCCCTCGACGTCGACGGGGAGCGCCGCCACTTCCCCTACGAGGGGATCGCCTCCGCCCGCACCGTGTTCGAGTGGGGTCCGCCAGAGAAGCCGAAGTCCGGGAAGCCAAAGCCCGGGACCAAGAAGAAGGCCGGCACGCCGCGGGCGGCTGTCTCCCAAGGAAGGCCTGCTGTCCCCCAAGGAAGGCCAGCATGAACTTCGAGCTGATGGAGGCCCTGCGCGTCATCGAGCGGGAGAAGGGCATCGACTTCGAGATCCTGCTCGAGGCCCTGGCCAACGCGCTGGTGACGGCCTACAAGCGCATGCCCAACGCCGCCGAGGAGGCGCTGGTCGAGATCGACGCCGAAAGTGGCGACATCCGCGTCGTGGCCCAGGAGCTCGACGAGGACGGCGCCGTCGTGCGCGAGTGGGACGACACCCCCACGGATTTCGGGCGCATCGCCGCCCAGACGGCCAAGCAGGTCATTCTCCAGCGCATCCGCGAGGCGGAGCGGGAGATGAAGTACGAGGAGTACGCCGGCCGGGAGGGCGACATCGTCACCGGCATCATTCAGCAGTCGGACCACCGCTACACGCTGCTGGATCTGGGCAAGGTGGAGGCTCTCCTGCCCCAGGCGGAGCAGGTTCCCTACGAGCGCTACGAGCACGGCGCCAGGCTCAAGGCCTACATCGTGGAGGTCCGCAAGACGTCGAAGGGCCCCCAGATCGTGGTGTCGCGCACCCATCCCGGCCTCATCAAGCGCCTCTTCGAGCTGGAGGTCCCCGAGATCGTCGAGGGCGTCGTCGATATCAAAGCCATCGCCCGGGAGCCGGGACACCGCACCAAGATTGCGGTGGCGGCCAACGACAACAACGTCGACCCGGTGGGCGCCTGTGTGGGGGCCCGGGGTTCGCGGGTGCGCATGGTCGTCAACGAGCTGCGGGGCGAGAAGGTCGACATCGTCCCCTACTCCACCGACCCGGCCGAGTTCGTCATGAAGGCCTTGTCTCCGGCCAAGGTGAAAGAGGTTCACGTCGACCACCAGAGCGCCACCGCCGAGGTGGTCGTGCCCGACTACCAGCTGTCGGTGGCCATCGGCAAGGAGGGGCAGAACGCCCGCCTGGCCGCCCGGCTCACCGGCTGGCGGGTCGACATCAAGAGCGAGAGCCAGCTGATCGAGGAAGCGGCGCGGGCCGAGGACGAGTGGGCCGCGGGCGAATGGGTCAAGGGCGAGGGCGGCGAGCTGTTGTGGCAACCGGCCGAGGGTGGCGAAGCTGTCTCCGCCGAAGCGGCGGGTTGGGGCGAGGTGGAGGCGGCCGAGGACCTGGCCCCCGAGCCCGCTGAGCCCGCCGTCGACGAGGCCTCCGCCGGCGTGCCGGCCGAGGGTGGCGGGCCCGAGCCGGCCGATGTGGCGATCGAGGCGTCCGAGCCCGCAGAGGTAGGGGCAGCGCCGGCCGAAGCCGCGGGCGAGCCCGTCGGGGCGGAGCGCGATGAGTAGCGCGCCGCGCCGCACCTGCATCGGATGCCGGCGGGTGGCGCCGCCCGGCGAGCTGGTCCGCGTCGCCTGCCGGCCGGACGGGTCGCTGGCCGTGGGCCGGCACCACCCGGGCCGGGGTGCGTGGCTGTGCCCCAGCCCCACCTGTTTTGAATCGGCGGTCCGCCGCCGGGCCTTCGGGCGCGCCCTGCGGACCGACCTGACCGGGGACCAACTGGCGCTGGTCCGTGGAAAACTGTTCGCGTAGCGCCAAGGGAAAAGACGAAGAAGGAGTACATGGCGAGCAAGAGGATCCGGGTCTACGAGCTGGCGAGAGAGCTCGGACTCCAGAACAAGGAGGCGCTCGATCTGTGCGAGCGACTCCGCATCGGAGTGAAGAGCCACTCGTCGAGCATCGAGGACGCCCAGGCCGACCGCGTCCGGCGTCTGGCTGACGCCGAGGGTCTGCGGCGCCCGGTCGAGCCCGAGCCCGCTCCCGAGACCGCCCCCCGGCCCGAGCCCGTCGCCGCCGAGGCCGGCCCGGTGGCCGAGCCCACCGCCGAGCCGCACCGCTGGGTCCGCTCCACCGAGGGCATCGGCCGCGTTCAGCCGGCCGAGAGTCCGACGCCGGCGCCGCCCGAACTGCGCCCGCCGACCGAGCTGCGGCCGCCGCCGCCGGCTCATCTGGTGCCGCCCGAAGCGCCCCGGTCCCCGGTCGAAGCGCCCCCTCCGCCGGTCGAGGCACCCCGTCCGGCTGCTGCTGTTGCTGCTCCTCCTGTGGCGCCCCCCGCCCCGGAGGTGGTCGAACCCGCGGCCGAGGCGCCTGATTCGGCCGCCCCGCGTGCGGTGCCGCCTCCGCCGCCTCGCAGCCGGTTCACGGACAAGCCCATCCCGCCGCCTCCCGGCGTGGCCCGCCCCTCGACTCCCAGCACGCCCAGCGGTCCCCGGGAGGGCTTCTCCCGTGGTGGCGGCGGCGCGCCCCGACCCGGTGGTGGTGGCGGTGCCGGCCGTCCCGGCGGCGGTGCTGGCGGTGGCGGTGGTTTCGCCGGCCGTCCCGGCGGCGGCGGTGGCGGCGGTGGTGGCGGAGGTTTCGCCGGCCGGCCCGGTGGCGGGGGCGGCGGTGGCGGCGGTTTCCCGGGCCGTGGTGGTCCTGGCGGCGGCGGCGGCGGCGGCGGCGGGGGCGGTGGCTTCCCGGGCCGTGGTGGTCCCGGGGGCGGTCCCGGCGGTGGTCCGGGACTGGCCGGCCGCGGCCGGCCCGGTCCCCAGCAACGTCCCCGGCGCAAGAAGAAGCGCGGCCGCGGCGAGGAACTGACGCCGGCGTCCATGCCCAGCTACACCCCGGCGGACGCTCCTGTTCCCGTGGGCGAGATCGTCGTGCCCCGGGCCAGCACCATCCAGGAGCTGGCGCCCAAGCTGAATCGCACCCCGGCCGACATCGTCCGCATGCTGATGATGGCGGGCGAGATGGTCACCGCCACCCAGGCGCTCTCCGACGAGATGATCGAGCTCATCGCCGACGAGCTGGGTGCCACGGTCATCCTGGTGGAGCCGGGCATGGAGGCGGAGCTCGAGCTCCAGAAGCTGCTCGGCGAGGACGACGAGGAGGAGGACGACGCCCTGCTCGAGTGGCGTCCGCCGGTGGTGACGGTGATGGGCCACGTCGACCACGGCAAGACCAAGCTGCTCGACCGTATCCGGCAGGCCAACGTGGTGGCCTCCGAGGCGGGCGGGATCACCCAGCACATCGGGGCCTATCAGGTGGAGCGCAACGGCCGCAAGATCACCTTCATCGACACCCCCGGTCACGAGGCGTTCACGGCCATGCGGGCCCGGGGGGCGCAGGCCACCGACATCGCCGTGCTGGTGGTGGCGGCCGACGACGGGGTCATGCCCCAGACGATCGAGGCTCTCAACCACGCCAAGTACGCCGAGGTCCCCATCGTGGTGGCCATCAACAAGGTCGACAAGGAAGATGCCGACCCAGACAAGGTGCGCCGCCAGCTGACCGAGCAGGGGCTCGTCCCCGAGGAATGGGGCGGCGAGACGATCTTCGTGGAGGTCTCCGCCCTGGAGGGTCAGAACATCGACGGCCTCCTGGAGTCGATCCTGCTGGTGGCCGAGCTGGAGGAGCTGCGGGCCAACCCGGCGGCGCCCTGTCGCGGCGTCGTGCTGGAGGCCAACCTGGATCCCGGGCGGGGTCCCGTGGCCACCGTTCTCATCGAGCGGGGCACCCTGTGCATCGGTGATCCGGTGGTGGCCGGCGCCGCCTGGGGCCGGGTGCGGGCCATGCTCGACGAGCACGGCGAGCAGGAGACCAAGGCCGGTCCCTCGATGCCCGTCCAGGTCCTCGGCTTCGACGACGTGCCCGCCGCCGGCGACGAGCTGCGGGTCGCCCCGGACGACCGCACCGCCCGCATCGTGGCCGAGGCCCGGGCCCGGCGCCGGCGCCAGACGGCCCTGGCCGAGTTGGGCACGAGCCACGCCGGCACCAAGCTGGAGGACATCTTCGAGCACATCTCCCGGGGTGAGGTTGCCACCCTCAACCTGGTGCTCAAGGCCGACGTCCAGGGTTCGCTGGAGGCCCTCACCGAGGCGCTGCGCAGGCTGGAGCGCGACGAGGTGAAGCTGGCCTTCGTCCACCGGGGCGTGGGCGGCATCAACGAGAGCGACATCCAGCTGGCCAACGTGGCCAACGCCACGATCATCGGATTCAACGTGCGGCCCGACCGGAAAGCGCGGGAGGTGGCCGAGCACGAAGGCGTCGAGATGCGCCTCTACGAGGTCATCTACCAGGTCCTCGAGGACATCGAGGCGGCCATGGTGGGCATGCTCAAGCCCGAGTTCGAGGAGGTCGTCACCGGCGACGCCGAGGTGCGGGAGGTCTTCTCCGTTCCCCGGGTCGGCAAGGTAGCCGGTTGCTACGTCCGCAACGGTGTCATCACCCGTGGCTCCAAGGTTCGTTTCCTGCGCGACGGTGTCGTCATCTGGAACGGGGAGATCGCCTCCCTCAAACGGTTCAAGGACGACGCCCGGGAGGTGGCGGCGGGCTACGAGTGCGGCATCGGCCTGGAGAACTTCCAGGACCTCAAGTCCGGCGACGTGATCGAGACCTTCACCGTCAAGGAGATCCCCCGCACTTAACGGAAATGCTCGTGTTTTCGTGGCCGGGGCGCTGGGCCGCGAGAATGGTCCCGTGCACGCGGCCGCTCTGCGTTTCGATCTGCACGTGCCCGAAAGCCGGTCGCTCAAGGCCAAACGGGCCGCGGTGCGGCCCATCGTCGACACCTTGCGGCACCGCTTCCACCTCTCGGTGGCCGAGGTGGATCACCACGACCTGTGGCAGCGGGCGGCCATCGCCGTGGCGGTGGTGGCCGAGAGCAATCACCACCTGGAGGAGGTGCTCTGTACCATCGAGCGCTTCGTCCGGTCCTCGACCGAGGTGGAGGTGCTCGACACCGCCACCGCCTACCTGGAGTCCGAGGAGTGACGGCAATGCCCGATCGTCGCTACCCCCGCACGGCGCGGGTCAACGAGCTGGTGCGCGAGGTCCTGGCCGAAGAGCTGGAGCGGCTGTCCGACCCCCGGCTCGGCTTCGTGACGCTCACGGGGGTGGACGTCACCGGCGACCTGCGCCAGGCCACCGTGTGGTATTCGGTGCTGGACCTGCCCGGGTACATCAAGGACGCCGACCCCAGCGAGGTGCACCAGGACACCGCCGACGCCCTGCGGGCCATCACCGGGTACCTGAAGTCCGTGCTGGGCCGGCAGGTACGGCTCAAGTACACGCCTGACCTGATCTTCCGGGAGGACCCGGCCATGACCCAGGTCGACCGGTTGGAGCGGATCATCCGCGAGTTGCATGCCGGCGAACCCGAGATCCGCGAATGAGCCTCAACGCCGGTTATCCGGACGACGATCTGGCCCGGGCGGCGGCCCTCATCGCCGGTGCCGGTCTGGTTGCGCTGGCCTGTCACGTCAGCCCCGACGGAGATGCCCTGGGGTCCATGCTGGCCCTCCACCACGTCCTCCGGGCCGCCGGCCACCCGTCGGTGGCCGCCTTCGCCGGCCCCCAGGTGGTGGGCGATCACTACCGCGACCTTCCCGGGCTCGACACTCTCACCCCGCCCGAGCGGTTCCCGGTCGAGCCGGAGGTGATGGTCACCCTCGACTGCGGTTCCATCGACCGTCTCGGAGATCTGGCCGATTCCGCCCGCGGGGCCAAGGAGCTCGTCGTCATCGACCACCACGTCTCCAACACCCGCTTCGGCTCGCTCCACCTGATCGATGCCGGAGCGGCGGCCAGCGCGGTGGTCACGGCCCGGCTCATCGGCGCGCTCGGGCTGCCCCTCAACCACGACGCCGCCGTCTGTCTCTATGCCGGACTGGTGTGCGACACGGGCCGGTTCCAGTACGAGAGCACCGGTGTGGAGGCTTTCGAGCTGGCCCGGCACCTACTCGAGTTCGACGTCCCCGTGGCCCGGCTCAACCGCACCCTCTTCGACGAGCATCGTCTCGCCTACCTGCGGTTGGTGGGCGAGGTCCTGAGCCGGGCCGAGCTGGTGGAGCCCAAGGCCTTCATCTGGGCGTCTGTGAGTCAGGAGGATCTCGGCCGGCACGACGTGACCTTCGAGGAGACCGAGGGCCTCATCGATTTCCTCCGCCAGGCCCGGGAGGCCGAGGTGTCGTGCGTGCTGAAGGAGGCGGCCGACGGCACCTTCCGGGTCAGCCTGCGGTCCCTCGGTGCCGTCGACGTGTCGGCGGTGGCCGCCCGCCATGGTGGCGGCGGCCACCGGTTCGCCGCCGGGTTCACCGCCTCCGGCCCCGCCGACGCAGTGGTCGAGCGGATCCTGGCCGACCTGTAGATGATCCACGGGACCGGCGCGAGCATCCGCTGATGGATGGGCTGGTGGTGGTGGACAAGCCCGCCGGGTGCACCTCGCACGACGTCGTGGCCCAGCTGCGGCGGGTCTTCTCCATCCGGCGCGTCGGTCACGCCGGGACCCTCGACCCCGACGCCACCGGGGTGCTGCTGGTGGGCGTCGGCCGGGCCACGCGGCTGCTGCGCTTCCTGACCGACACGACCAAGGTGTACGAGGGCGGGATCAGCTTCGGGGTGGCCACCGACACGCTCGACGCCGTCGGGCGGGAGACGGCCCGCTCACCCATGCCCGGTCTCACGGCCGGCGCCCTGGTCGAGGCCACCCGGCGTTTCGTGGGGGAGATCGACCAGGTGCCCCCTATGGTCTCGGCCGTGAAGGTGGACGGGCGCCGGCTACATGAACTGGCCCGCCGGGGCGAGGAGGTTGCCCGGGAGGCCCGGAGAGTGCGGATCGACAGCATCGACGTGGAGGGCTTCTCGGCCGGGGACTTCCCCTCGGCCACCGTGCGCGTGAGCTGTGGCAGCGGTACCTACATCCGCTCGCTGGCCGACGACCTGGGGACCGCCCTCGGGGGCTGCGCCCACCTGGCCTGGCTGCGGCGCCTGGCCGTGGGACCGTTCGGGATCGAGGACGCCCATCCCTTGGAAGAGGTGGCGGCCCGGGGCGGAGCGCTGATCCTGGCGCCGGTTGAAGCCGTGCGTCACCTGGAGCAGGTGACGGTCGGCTCCGACCTGGCCCAGGGCGTCCGCCACGGCACGGTGTTCCCGGTGGCCACGCTCTGCCCCGGGGCGACCGGCGAACCGGTGGCCATCATCG
>Ga0299907_10000944_pt1 | contig 15623 bp, 29 predicted proteins | sample RVTome_16_FD_198680 | JGI IMG/M metagenome (GOLD analysis project Ga0299907, IMG submission 198680) | Soil microbial communities from uranium-contaminated site in the Upper Colorado River Basin, Wyoming, United States - RVT152D67 (version 2) ...
GAAAGAAAGGAAGCGGCGCGTTCGCAATAAGCCGGATCACTCCACCGATTCGGGCACTATCGCCGTCGCCGAGCGGACTCCGGCAAAAGTGGCCACGCCTGCCCCCGATCAGCCGGCGAAAGGCCAAGCCCCGGATGCGGGGGATCAGAGCTTCGTTCACAAGCTCGACGCCAAGCTCGACGTGGCAGCCAAACGCTGGGGCAAGTACGTTCCGGAATGGATCTTTACCAGAGGAGGCGTCGTTGTCGCCTTCCTCCTCCTGGTAGCGGTGTTGGTGTTCCCCGGTTTCTTTTCAACAATTTTCTTGATCGTTGCCGCCATCGGCATGATCACCAGCGCCATCGCGCTGATGGACCAGGTGATAGCGACACGGATCTTCCGAGGTGGAATCACACCCATCCACGGTCTGCTCGGATCCCTTGCTCTAGTCCTCATCGGCCTCGTCCTCGCTTCTCTGTGACAAAGAAGAACCGCCCTCGTTGAGAGGGCGGTTCTTCTAACTGCTTTGAGACAGGGTCGCTCTATACCAGTTCGATAATCGCTTCTTCGGTCGCGTCGCCACGACGGGGGCCGAGCTTGGTAATCCGGGTGTAGCCACCGGGACGGTCTGCGTAACGGGGCGCTACCTCATCGAACAGCTTGGAGACTGCCTCCCGATTGGTTATGTCCTTCAGGACCATTCTCTTGGCGTGGAGCTCACCCGAACGAGCCTTGGTGATCATCTTCTCGGCGTATGGACGCACTGCCTTGGCCTTGGAGAAGGTGGTGGTCACCCGACCGTGGATGATCAGGTCCGACGTGAGGTTGGCCAGGATCTTCCTCTCATGGGAGGGCGATCCGCCGAGACGGGGCCCTTTCCGGGGCCGTGGCATCAGGAGCTGCTTCCCGCGTCGGCAAGGCTGAGCCCGAGCTCGTCGAGCTTCGCTGCGACCTCGTCGAGACTCTTCTGGCCGAAGTTGGTGATGTTGAGCAAATCATCGGAGGTTCGCTCAACGAGCTCGCCGACGGTCTTGATCTGGGCACGGCGCAGGCAGTTGCGGGGACGCTCCGAGAGGTCGAGCGCCTCAATCGGCAGTTCGAGGTCTGGCGAGCCTGAGGTCTCAATCTGAACCTCACCGAGCTCGAGTCCCTGACCCTCGCCGATGTCGGCGAACAGCCCCATCAGCTCACCAAGGGTCTTTCCCGCCGATGAAACTGCCTCAGCCGGTTCGATTGCGCCGTTGGTCTCGACATCGAGCACCAGACGATCGAAGTTGGTCATCTGCCCGACCTGGGTGTTTTCAACCCTGTAGGACACCTTCCGCACCGGCGAGAAGATCGAGTCGACCGGGATGACCCCGATAACGGACGATCCGCCTTTGTTGGCGTCTGCTGTGCGGTAACCGACGCCGGGAGCAACCGACATCTCCATCTCGATTCGGCCGGAGGCGCTCAGGGTGGCGATATGGGTGTCTGGATTGACGACTTCGACACCAGCCGGGACTTTGAGATCACCGGCAGTGACCTCACCAGCGCCTTTGGACGACAGGTACAGCGTCTCGGTGTCATGGCCTTCCATCCGGATCACGATCCGCTTGATGTTGAGGATGATGTCGACGACATCTTCGACTACACCGGCGATGGTGGAGAACTCATGCTCTACGCCCTCGATCTGAATCGAGGTGACTGCGGCGCCCGGAATCCGGGAGAGCAGCGTGCGGCGGAGCGTGTTACCGAGCGTGTACCCGAAACCCGGCTCGAGCGGTTCGACGATAATCCGCGAGCGGACATCGGAAATCGCTTCTTCTTCTATTTGGGGACGCTGAACGATTAACAAGAGTTACCTCACTTAGAGTAGAGCTCGACGATCAACTGCTCGTTGATGGCCGTGTCTATTTGGTCCCGCCGGGGATGATCTGTGACGACCACCTTCCGCTCACCGGGGTCCACCTGTATCCAGTCGGGAACGACTCGATCCTGGGTGTCCACCGCGTGCTGGACGACGATTATGTTCTGGCTGCGGTCCTTGATGGTGACGATGTCGCCGGGACGGACCTGGTACGAGGGGATATCGACCTTCTTACCGTTCACCCGGAAGTGGCCGTGATTCACCAGCTGGCGAGCCTGGGGGCGGGTAGCAGTGAGACCCGAACGCCACACGACGTTGTCGAGGCGCTGTTCGAGGAGTTGGAGGAGGTTGTCACCCGTGATGCCGGGCCTGCGGGCGGCTTCCTCGTAATAACGGCGAAACTGACGTTCGAGGACACCGTACATCGTGCGCAACTTCTGCTTCTCGCGCAGCTGAATCAGGTAGTCGCTCTCCCGAATCCGACCGCGCCCGTGCTGACCCGGAGGATAAGGACGACGATCGACGGGGCACTTCTTCGACTGGCACAGCGGGGTGCGGGCGCGCCGGCAAGCCTTGTGGCGGGGGCCTGTGTACCGCGCCATCAGCCACGCCTCCGCTTCTTCGGGCGGCAACCGTTATGGGGCAGAGGGGTGACGTCTTTGATGAAGGTGACCTCCATGCCCATGTTCTGCAGTGTCCTCACTGCAGTGTCCCGACCTGAGCCGGTTCCGCTGACAATCACATCGAGCTTGCGGATCCCGTGCTCGCCGGCACGGCGGGCAGCCTCTTCGGCCGCCACCTGGGCGGCATAGGGCGTCGACTTGCGCGAGCCCTTGTATCCCACCGAACCACCGGACGTCCAAGCGACCGAACCGCCGTTGAGGTCGGTGATGTTGATGATGGTGTTGTTGAAACTTGCTTTGATGTGGGCCTGCCCGTGGGAGATGTTCTTTCTCTCACGTCGGCGGACCCGTTTGCTACCTGGTTGAGTCGCCACCGTTTACTCCTACTTCGTGACCTTTTTCTTGCCGGCAATGGCCACGCGGCGCCCCTTGCGGGTGCGCGCGTTGGTGTGGGTGCGCTGGCCACGGACCGGGAGCCCGCGACGGTGGCGGATCCCCTGGTAACTGCCGATCTCGATCTTGCGCTTGATGTTCTGCTGGACTTCTCGCCTCAGGTCACCCTCGACCCCGAAATTCGCCTCGATATGGCGACGGATCCTCGCCACCTCGTCGTCGGTGAGCGATCGGATCTTGGTGTCCGGGTCGATGTCGGTCTCCGAACACACCTGCTTGGCTCGGGTCGGCCCGATTCCGTAGATATATGTCAGCCCGATCTCGAGCCGCTTGTCACGTGGGAGGTCTACCCCTGCAATTCGTGCCACTTAGTGAATCCTCATCCTTGACGCTGTTTATGACGGGGGTTTTCGCAGATCACCCAAACGCGGCCACGACGGCGAATGATCCGGCATTTTTCGCACATTTTCTTGGTGGATGGTCTTACTTTCATTGCTCTCTCCGAAAACTCTTGTCTCCCGCGTTGGTCAGTCGGAAAAGACCGTCATGGCGCGGGTATCGCCAGGCCACACCCCATAGCTTCGAGCTGATTTCGGGAGGTGTCCCGGACCGAATAAATACACTCCAACCCACAAAAAGGGGAGGAGACCCACAAATGTTAGCCATGACTGGCCGCCTCCTCAAATTCAACGGGAACAGGCTCATCTGCAGCGGTGAAGATCATGGGCCCATCGGGGGTGATGGCGACAGTGTGCTCCCAGTGGGCGGATAGGCTGCCGTCGGCGGTACGCACTGTCCAGCCGTCCGGGTCGACCTTGGTGTGCCGCCGACCGATATTGAACATCGGTTCGATGCAGAGGGCCATGCCCTTGCGCAGCTTCATCCCGGTTCCCGGCTCCCCGTAGTTGGGAACCTGGGGCTCTTCGTGCATCTGACGCCCGATCCCGTGGCCCACGTACTCCTCGACTACGCCGTATCCGTGCTCAGAACCGATCCGGGCGACCGCGGCCCCGATGTCACCGAGGCGGTTCCCATGGCGGACCTGGCGAATTCCGGCCCACATCGCCTCTTCGGTGGTGTCGATGAGGTGCTTCGCCTCCTCACTTATGTCCCCGATGCCGATCGTGAACGCAGCGTCGCCGTGGAAACCCTGATAAATGGCGCCCGCGTCGACACTGAGGATGTCGCCCTCCTCGAGGCGGTACTCCGAGGGGATCCCATGGACGATTACATCGTTCGGAGACAGGCACAAGGTCGCCGGATATGACCCGTGGTAATTGAGGAACGAGGAGGTGCAGCCGTGATCCTCGATGATTCGTGCCGAGATCGCCTCGAGGTCGAGCAGTGCTGCGCCGGGTTTTGCCGCTTCCCTGACCGCCCTGTGGACCTCGGCGACCGTTGCCCCCGCCTTTTCCATCTTGGCGAACTCTCGACGACTCTTGATACTGATCATCAGGCTTCCGTGGGAGCGGACACTCCGAGCTCACTAAGAATACGCTCTGTGACCTCGTCCATCGGCCCAACGCCGTCAACCCTCAGAATGAGTCCCCGCTCCTCATAGGTCTTGATCAGAGGGGCGGTCTGGTCGAGATAGATCTGGAATCTTGTCCGGATCGTCTCCTCGTTGTCGTCGGCGCGTCCCCGAGAGAGGAGACGCTCGACCAGAGCGTCCTCTCCGACCTCGAAGACGACAACATGGTCGAGACCGTCTTCGCCGATGAGGCCGTCCAACGCCTCGACCTGGGCGGCGGTGCGGGGAAACCCATCAAGAATGTATCCCTCGGCAGCGTCGTCCATGGCGAGGCGTCCTTCGAGCATGGAGACAGTTATCTCATCGGGGACATAGTCGCCCCGCTTCATGATCTCGTCGACGTGGCGGCCGAGTTCACTGCCAGTCGAGACATGGTGGCGGAACATGTCGCCGGTCGAGATGTGGGGGATGCCGAGGTGCTCGGCGATCCGGTCAGCCTGCGTGCCCTTGCCCGCGCCGGGAGGGCCCACAAAGAGGAGCTTCATCGTCAAGTCAGAATCCCCTCGTAGTTACGCATGGTGAGCTGAGATTCGATCTGCTTCATCGTCTCCAGGGCGACCCCGACGACGATCAGGATCGACACACCGGAGAAGGCGATTGCTATACCCCAGACTGCTCCGGCAATGGCCGGGAGCACGGAGATAATGCCCAGGAATATCGAGCCGGGCAGCGTGATCCGGTTGAGGATGAACCCGAGGTGTTTCGCGGTCTGGCGCCCGGGGCGGACACCGGGGACGAAACCACCCTGGCGCTGAATCATCTCTGCCTGCTTCTCAGGGTCGAACTGGATTGCCGTGTAGAAATAGGTGAAGAAGATGACCAGAGCAAACAAGATCAGGATGTACCACCAGGTCACGCCCTGCTGCCCGCCGCCCAGGTTGTCATCGATCCAGCGGTAGGCAGCCTGGATCCATGCGGCATCCGATGGGATGGCAGTGATTATCAGAGAGGGGATCAGCAGCACCGAGGTGGCGAAGATCACCGGGATCACACCTGCGGTGTTGACCTTCAGGGGGATGTAGGTCGACTGCCCGCCCATGACGCGGCGGCCCCGCACCCGCTTGGCGAACTGAATCGGGATCCGGCGTTGCCCCTGGTCGACGAAGATGATCGCCACGATCATCACGACGAACACCAGCATGATGAAGACGAAACGGCCGGTAAATCCGACCACAACGGTCTGAGTCCAGATCTGGCTGAAGATGAACGGGAACTGGCTGAGGATGGAGACGAAGATGATCAGCGACATCCCGTTGCCCACTCCTCGCTGGGTGATCAACTCACCGAGCCACATGACCATCGCGGTTCCTGCGGTCATTGTGATGACGATCAGGATCACCCGGGCCGGGGTGTAGTTGGGAATAAGGTCGATCCCCTGGGTGAACCGGCCGGAATGGAAGAGGAACGTGAAACCCGTCGATTGGATCAAGGCGAGCACGACGGTCACATAGCGGGTCCACTGGGTGATCACCTTCCGTCCCGACTCACCTTCATCCTGGAGCGCCTGGAGCTTGGGGATTACCACAGTCAGGAGCTGCATCATGATCGACGCGGTGATGTAGGGGATGATCCCGAGCGCGAACACAGAGAACTGTTCAAGGGCTCCACCGGAGAACAGGTTGAGCAGTCCGTAGATGCCTCCCGCCTGTTGCTGTTGCTGGAATAGCGACACAGCGTCGAGATCGATCCCGGGCACCGGGATGGTGGCGCCCAATCGGTAAACCCCGAACATCGCGAGTGTGAAGAGAATCTTCGCCCGCAAGTCGGGGATCTTGAACATGTTTCTGTATATGGAAAGCATTCCGGTCCTAGTCGTCAGTGCCTACGTCGGGTTCAGAGAACCTCGACCGTGCCGCCTGCCTTTTCGATCTTCTCTTTTGCAGCACCGCTGAATGCGTGCGCCTTCACGGTCAGGGCCTTGTCGAGGTCACCCTCAGCGAGAACTTTGACTTTGCCGCGGTGACGGATCAGCCCGCGCTCTCGCAGGCTCTCCGGCGAAACTTCACTGCCGGCCTTGAAGTCGGCGAATGCCGCCAGGTTCACAACGGCATATGCCTCCTTGTTCGGGTTGGCAAAACCGCGAAGCTTTGGGAGACGCATCGCAAGCGGCGTCTGGCCACCCTCGAAACCGGGGCGCAACGAGTTGCGCGCCTTGAGCCCTTTGGTCCCACGGCCGGCGGTCTTCCCGCGACGTCCACCCTCACCGCGGCCGACGCGGATCTTCTTCTTCTTGGATCCCGGCGCCGGTGCGAGGTTGTGCAGTTTCAGCTGCTCTTTCTTTTCACTCATAAGTCACTCACTATTTCGAATTCAATCGGTCAGCTCTCGTCGACTTCGACAAGATGGCGGACCTTTTCCAGCATGCCTCTGAGGCTTGGAGTGTCATTGTGGATCGCCGACTGGCTTATCTTGCGCAAACCCAGCGACTCAACCGTGGCCCGGGTCTTCGGCTTCTGGCCGATCAGGGACCTCTTCAGTGTCACGGTGACGGTTTTGGTCTTGGCCTTCGCCATCATTCACCCGCCTTGGAATGGGCGCGCATCGCCTCGGTCGATCGGTAGGCAGCGAGAAGGCCAGGCGGGACGATGTCCTCGGCCTTTTTGCCCCGGAGACGGGCGACCTCGTCGGGACGCCTCTGGCCGGTGAGGGCATTCATCGCCGCTCTCGCCACGTTGAGATGGGTTGGGGAACCTAAGGACTTGGCCAGGGCGTCCTTGACCCCCGCGGCCTCCAGAATCTGTCTAACTGCGCCACCAGCGATGACCCCGGTTCCTGGTGCGGCAGGCTTGATCAGCACCTTGGACGCGCCATGCTGGCCGACCTGCTGATGGACCACTGTCTGGCCAGCCATCGGGATCTCGACCATGTCGCGACGGGCCATTTCCATGCCCTTCTGGATCGCGGCCGGAACCTCCTTGGCCTTGCCGTAGCCGACTCCGACTTTTCCGCCACCGTCGCCCACCACCACAAGCGCGGTGAAGCTGAAGCGGCGTCCTCCCTTGGCCACCTTGGACACACGGTTGATCTGGATCACCCGCTCGTCGAACTGACTCTGTTGATCGTCTCGTCGATTTTGCTGGGCCATTAGAACTCCAATCCGGATTCGCGGGCCGCTTCTGCCAGGGCCTTGATCTTGCCGTGGTACGTAAAGCCACCGCGGTCGAACACCACTGAGGTGATGCCGGCTTCCTTGGCACGATCGCCAACAAGCTTGCCTACCTTGGCTGCGGTCTCCTCGGTGAGCGAATCGGAACGCAGCTCCTCTTCCTGGGACGATGCCGAGGCCACGGTGTGGCCGGCTACATCGTCGATCACCTGGACGTAAATGTATCGGTTGCTTCGGTAGACGGCCATCCGGGGACGTTCCGCCGTGCCGGTCAAGCTCTTGCGCACGCGGTTGTGGCGGCGCCTTCTTGCATCAGTGCGACTGGCCATCACTTACCTGCCTTTCCGGCCTTGCGGCGGACGTGCTCGCCGAGGTACCTGATTCCCTTGCCTTTGTAGGGCTCAGGGGGGCGGACCTTGCGGATGTCAGCAGCTACCTGGCCAACCATCTCCTTGTCGATCCCCGAAACGATGATCTTGGTTGGCTCGGGCACGTCGAACGTGATCCCCTCGGGTGCCGGAACATTCACCGAATGGCTGAACCCGACTTGCAGTTCGATATCGGAGCCTTTGAGGGCAGCCCTGTAGCCGACCCCCTGAATCTCGAGTTCCTTGCTGAAGCCTTCCGAGACGCCCTGGACCATATTGAACAGGAGCGCACGACTCAATCCATGTAGAGCCTTCGCCTGTGGGCTGTCGCCGTCCCGGTTGAGGGTGACCACGCCGTCTTCGTTATTGAAGTCCACCCGCTCGGTGAACGTGCGGGAGAGCTCGCCCTTGGAGCCCTTCACGGTCACCGACGACCCGTCGATCTTCACCTCCACACCGGAAGGCAGCTCGATTGGCATCTTTCCTATTCGGCTCATCTCACCACACCTCGCAGAGGATCTCGCCGCCGAGACGACGCCGGCGCGCTTCGCGGTCCGGCAACAGCCCCTGGCTCGTCGAAACCACGGCGATACCGATGCCCCCCTGAACACGGGGCAGCTCGCCAGCACCGCGGTAGACACGGTGACCCGGTTTGGAGATTCGCTTAATGCCCTCAATAGCCGGCCGACGCTTGTCGCCGTACCGGAGCACCAACTCGAGCTGGCTGTGGGTCCCGTCGTCGTTCCGCTCGAATCTGTCGATGAAGCCCTCGTCGACGAGGATCTGAGCAATCCCGACCTTTACTTTCGACGCTGGCATGGAGACACGCTCGTGTCCCACTGCAACCGCGTTGCGGATCCGGGTAAGCATGTCCGAGATCGGGTCGGTCACCATTACCATGATGCTTTCCTGACTCCGGGGAGCTCGCCGGCAGAAGCCAGCTCGCGCACACAGATACGGCACATTCCGAAGTCGCGGAGGTATGCCCGGGACCGTCCGCACCGCTTGCAGCGGTTGTACCCACGAACCTTGAACTTTGGCTTGCGGTTTGCTTTTGCGATCAATGATTTCTTAGCCATTCCAAACTCCTCTATTCCCCTGTTGGCTTCCGGAACGGGAACCCGAAGGCTTCCAAAAGTGCCCTGGCCTGTTCGTTGTCCGGTGCTGTCGTGCAGATGGTTATGTCCATCCCGCGGGTGCTGGTGACAGAGTCGAAGTCGATCTCGGGGAAGATCAGCTGCTCGGTCACACCAAACGTGTAGTTTCCCCGCCCGTCGAAGGACTTGGGGTTGAGCCCTCTGAAGTCACGGATCCGGGGGATGGCGACAGCCAGGAGGCGATCGAAGAACTCCCACATGCGGGCGCCGCGCAACGTGACGGATGCTCCGACATGGAGACCCTCACGGAGCTTGAACCCGGCGATCGACTTCCGCGCCGCGTTCAACTTGGCTTTCTGCCCGGTGATCAGACTGAGCTCATCAGCAGCCGAGGTCACCGCCTTGCGATCATTCACCGCATCGCCGACGCCCATGTTGACCACGATCTTCTCCAGGGTCGGGGTCTGCATCGGGTTCTCGAGGCCAAGAGCTTCCTGGAGCTGTGACGCGATCTCTTCGTGGTAACGAGTCTTGAGACGTGGCGCGCTCACAGCTCACCTCCGCACTTGACGCAGACGCGGACTTTGTGGCCCTCGTCGTCGACTTTGTGGCCGATACGAGTCGGACCGCACTTCTCGCAGACGATCATCACGTTGGAGGCGTCGATCGGCATGTCCTTGTCGATGATTCCGCCCTGCATCGTCTGACCGGTGGGCCTGGTGTGCCGCTTGGCGGTGTTGACACCCTCTACCTGAACCTTGTTCTTGTCGCGAAGCACCTTGGTGATGTGCGATTGGACCCCGGCGTCCTTGCCGGAGATCACCATCACGGTGTCGCCCTTCTTGAGCTTCATCAGAGCACCTCCGGTGCCAGCGAGACGATCCGCATGAATCGCCGGTCACGCAGCTCGCGAGCGACCGGACCGAAGATGCGGGTGCCCCGTGGCTGTTGGTTGATGTCGATGATCACGCAGGCATTCTCGTCAAAGCGGATGTAGGAGCCGTCGGGTCGACGTGACTCCTTGCGGGTGCGGACCACGACCGCGCGCACCACTTCGCCCTTCTTGACCGAGCCACCCGGCGTGGCCTCCTTGACGGCTCCGACGAAGACGTCGCCGACGCCGGCGTAGCGGCGGGAGGACCCACCGAGCACCCTGATACAGAGCACTTCGCGAGCGCCGCTGTTGTCAGCGACCTTGACCCGGGATTCTTGCTGGATCATCGGGCACGCTCCAGGACCTCAATGACCCGCCACCGCTTCTGCTTCGAGAGGGGCCGCGTCTCCATGATGCGGACCGTGTCGCCGTTGTGGGCATCGTTGGTCTCGTCATGAGCGTGGAACTTGGTGCTGGTACGCACGACCTTGTCGTAACGCGGGTGCGAAGACTGGGTAGGTACCTCGACGGTCACCGTCTTGTCCCGGGAATCGGAGACGACAACGCCGACCCGCGTCTTGCGACGATTTCTTGTTGTGTTGTCGGCCATCAGGCACTCTCCTCGACGGATGTGGCATCCGCCAACTCACGCTCGCGCAGCACAGTAAGGATGCGGGCGATGTCTCTCTTTACGTCTTTGATCCGGGACGTGTTGTCGAGCTGGTTGGTCGCCACCTGGAACCGCAGGTTGAATTGCTCTTCCTTTAGTTCGGCGTGGGCCTCCAACAGCTCCTCCCGGTCCATTTCGCGAATCTCAGTGAGGTTCATTGGTCCTCCCTGGATACGATCCGGGTCCTGATCGGCAGTTTGTGCCCCGCCTTGCGAAGGGCTTCGCGGGCCAGGTCCTCAGACACACCGGCGAGCTCGAACATGACACGGCCCGGCTTGACCACAGCGACCCAGAATTCCGGGCTTCCCTTGCCTGAGCCCATGCGGGTCTCGGCAGGTTTCTGTGTGACCGGCTTGTCGGGAAAGATGGTGATCCACACCTTCCCGCCACGCTTGACGGCACGAGTGATGGCGACACGGGACGACTCGATCTGCCGGGATGTGATCCACCCCGGCTCAAGCGCCTGTAAACCAAACTCACCGAAGTTGACCTTTGTGCCACCTTTGGCAACGCCGGACATGCGGCCCCGGTGCATCTTGCGATGCTTTGTCCTTTTGGGCATCAACATGAACGGTTACTCCTCTTCGTCCTTGGAGCTCTTGTCGGCCTCAGAAGCTTCAGCAACGGGTTCGGCGCCAGCCAAATCCGCAGCATCGGGCTCGGCCTCGGCCGAATCCGCATCACCTTCAGCAGCCTCCTGCGTCTCCGCAGATTCCTGCTCGTGGGTGGCCTCAGCCGCGGACTCAGCTGCAACCTCTGCAACGGTCTCCGTGGCATCCTCTTGGACGCTTGTTGTCTCTTCCCCGGATTCGGGGTCGATTTTCTCTATGTCTTCCCGTTCGCTCTCGTATTGAATCTTCGCCTCGGCAGGAGTGGGACGACGTCCCCCTCCTGCTTCGATGACCCTTCGGGCGGCCTCTTTGGGATCGGTCGATTCGACCAGGCGCTTCCCGCCACCAGCCTCGATGAGTCGGGGCTTGGCACCTGCCCCGGCTGCCTCTTCGGCGCGGGACTTGATGCTCTTGCGGGTGCGACGTGGTCCACCGGCGGCCAGGTCGGCCTCGGCTGCGATCTTGTCACCCGAGGGGATGCCGCTGATAACGACCTCGCCACGGTAGACCCAAACCTTGACCCCAATGGCCCCGACCGTCGTCCGGGCGGTTGCGGTGCCGTAGTCGATGTCGGCGCGCAGGGTGTGAAGCGGGACGCGACCTTCGCGATACCACTCGCGGCGTCCCATGTCGGCGCCGCCCAGCCGCCCTTTGCACTCGACCCGGACCCCTTCGGCTCCGGCTTTGAGAGCTGATTGGACGGCACGCTTCATGGCACGACGGAACGCAATACGGTTCTCGAGCTGATCCGCAATACCCCTGGCGAGCAACGCTGCATCGAGATCCGGGTCCTTGACCTCATTGATGTTGAGCTTCACCCGACGGTCAGCCATCTTCTCCAACTCGGCGCGGAGACGCTCGGCCTCCGAGCCCTTGCGGCCGATGACAACACCAGGCCGTGCGGTGTGGATATCGACGATGAGTCGGTCGCGGGTGCGCTCGATATCGATGCGCGAGACGGCTCCGCGGACAAGATCCTTGCGAAGAAAGTCGCGAATTTGCCAATCCTGGTTGACGAATTCGACATAGTCCTTCTTCGAGAACCACTTCGACTTCCAGTCGGTGGTGATTCCGAGTCGGAATGAGTATGGATGTACTTTCTGGCCCATTAGGTGGCCTCCTCTTCCCGGTCGGATACGACAATGGTTATGTGGCTCATGCGCTTTTTTATCTGGGTGGCGCGGCCACGGGCGCGCGGTCTGTACCTCTTCAACGTAGGGCCCTCGTTGGCGTACGCCTCGGCGATGAACAACTCGGCCGCGTCGATGGCGTGGTTGTGCTCGGCGTTGGCCACGGCAGAATGCAGCACCTTGGCGACACTTTCGGTGGCACCCCGCGAGGTGAGACGGAGCACATGCTGTGCCTCTTCGACCGGGAGTCCCCGGACGAGGTCGAGAACACGCCGCACCTTATAGGGCGATTCCCTGATGTAACGGGCGTGAGCTTTGACTTTCATGATCGTTTCGCCGCCTTCTCCGCGTGACCGCGGAAGGTGCGAGTCGGCGCGAACTCGCCGAGCTTGTGGCCCACCATCGACTCCGTGATGTAAACCGGAACGTGCTTGCGACCATCGTGCACCGCGATCGTGTGCCCGATCATCTCCGGGATGATTGTGGAGCGGCGTGACCATGTCCTGATGACACGCTTGCTCCCTGACCTGTTGAGCTCGTCGACCTTGTTTGACAGATGGTCGTCGACGAAAGGGCCCTTCTTCAGGCTTCTGGCCATTAGCGCCTGCCTTTCTTCGTGCGACGACGCACGATGTACTTGTTCGAAGCTTTCTTTCTGCTGCGGGTGCGACCTTCCTTCTTGCCCCACGGGCTTGAGGGATGGCGTCCACCTGCGGACTTCCCTTCACCACCACCAAGTGGGTGGTCGACGGGGTTCATGGCGACACCTCTGGTTTGCGGCCGCACGCCCTTCCACCGGTTGCGTCCCGCCTTGCCGAGTTTGATCAACTCGGCTTCGGTGTTGCCCACCTGGCCGACTGTGGCGCGGCAATCGAGCGGCACCTGACGCATCTCGCCGGACGGCAGGCGGATCAATGCCGCATTGCCCTCCTTGGACATCAGTTGGACGGCCGAGCCTGCGGAGCGGCCCAACTTGGCACCGCCTCCGGGGCGCATTTCGATGGCGTGAACCACCGTACCTGCGGGGATGTTACGCAGAGGGAGGGCGTTTCCGGGCCGAATTTCGGCGCCCGAGCCCGACTCGATGCGGTCGTCGACCTTCAAGCCGACGGGAGCGAGTATGTACCGCTTCTCACCGTCGGCATAGTTGAGCAAAGCAATTCGAGCGTTGCGATTCGGGTCGTACTCGACGGTGGCGACCCGGGCGGGGACACCGTCCTTGTCGCGACGGAAATCGACGATCCGGTAGCGCTGCTTGTGGCCGCCCCCGCGATGACGCGAGGTGACGCGGCCATACGCATTTCGCCCGCCGGTGCTGCCTTTCTTGGCGATCAGCGACTTCTCGGGCGTGTTGCCGGTTGTGATCTCGGCAAAGTCCGAGACGGTCTGGAACCGGCGGCCCGGGGATGTCGGCTTGCGCTTCTTTATTGCCATCTCAGACTCCGAACAAATCGATTGAGTTGCCATCGGCGAGGGTCACCAGGGCACGCTTGGTGTCCTTGCGCTTGCCAAAGGTGTATCCCTGGCGCTTGCGCTTGCCCTTCCGGTTCAGCGTGTTCACACGCACGACCTTGACATTGAAGATCGACTCCACGGCGTCGCGGATCTCGCTCTTGTTGGAGCGCGGATCGACCTCGAAGGTGTATGTGTTGAGGTGCTCGATGAGGTCGTAGGACTTCTCCGACACAATCGGATAGCGAACTACGTCACGTGGGTCCTTCATCAGGACTCACCCCCCTCATCCTTCACGAAATCTTCATCCGAAACCTCATAGCTGCTCGCTTTGCCCACGGAGCCAACCGTGTGCGAGGTGAAAACCACCTGGTCGGACCAGAGAACGTCGTAAGGAGTGATTTGACCCGGTTCGGCAAGGACCACCTCCGGGAGGTTGCGGAACGATCGGGCAGCGACGCCGTCGATCGAGCTGAGGACGACAAGAGTCTTACCACTGGCGCCGATTGCCTCGAGGAGGCCAACAGCCTGTTTGGTCTTGGGAGCCGCCCAGTCGAGGTTCTCGACGACGAGGACGGCTTCTTCTGATGCCCGGGCCGACAGAGCGCTGCGCAGAGCGAGCTTCTTCATCTTCTTGGGCGTCCGCTGGGTGTAGTCGCGCGGCTTGGGGCCATGTGCGACTCCACCGCCGACCCAGTGCGGGGCCCGTATCGAGCCCTGACGGGCACGCCCGAGACCCTTCTGGCGCCACGGCTTGCGGCCTCCGCCGCGAACTTCAGCACGGGTCTTTGTGGATGCCGAGCCGCGCCGGCGAGCAGCCAGCTGGGCCGTGACCACCTGGTGGAGCACTGCCAGATTCGGCTCAATACCGAAGATGTCGGCGTCGAGATCGATGTCACCTTTTGCCGAGCCGTCGGATGCGAAGAGTTTCGCCTTGAGGTCAGCCACGTGCCTTCACCGCCTCTCGGACCAATACCACGGAGCCTTTTGGACCGGGAACCGAGCCCTCAAGCAGGAGAAGATCGCGCTCGGCGTCGACTCCGACAACAGTGAGGTTGAGAGTCGTGACCTGTTCCCCACCCATGCGTCCCGCCATCCGCATGCCCTTGAAGACGCGTGCAGGAGTGGCACAGGCGCCAATAGAGCCCGGGGCGCGATGCTTCTTGTGAGTCCCATGCGAGGCGCCCTGGCCGGAGAAGTTGTGCCGCTTCATGACACCGGCGAAACCCTTACCTTTGGAGACACCGGAAACATCGGCTCGCGCTCCTGCGGCAAACACGTCTGCAATCTTGAATTCCTGGCCCAGCTGATACTGGCTCGGGTCGTCGACACGCACCTCGACAAGGGTCCGGGCGGGTGCGACGCCGGCCTTGGCGAAATGGCCCGCATCGGGCTTGTTCACATTCGAAGCCTTGACATCGCCAAAGGAGAGCTGGACCGCGTTGTATCCGTCTCTCTTCATGGTCTTCAACTGGACGACGTGACAGGGCCCGGCCTTGATGACGGTAACGGGCACTGCCCGCGCCTCCTCATCAAAGACCTGGGTCATGCCCAGCTTCTGTCCAATGATCGTGTTCATAGCTTGATCTCTACCTCTACTCCGGCCGGCAACTCGAGACGCATCAAAGAGTCGACCGTCTTCGGGGTCGGATCGAGAATGTCGATCAGACGCTTGTGGATCCGCATCTCGAAGTGCTCGCGGGAGTCCTTGTCGACGTGCGGGCCCCGGATCACGCAGTACCGATGGATCTCCGTGGGGAGAGGTATGGGGCCCTTGATCGTCGCCTGTGTCCGCACAACTGTCTCGGTGATCTTCTTCGACGACTCATCGACCACGTTGTGGTCGTAGGCCTTGAGACGGATGCGGATCTTCTGCTGGTCGCTCACTTGTTGATCTTTATGACTCGTCCGGCGCCGACGGTGCGGCCACCTTCACGGAT
>Ga0299907_10000945_pt1 | contig 15620 bp, 14 predicted proteins | sample RVTome_16_FD_198680 | JGI IMG/M metagenome (GOLD analysis project Ga0299907, IMG submission 198680) | Soil microbial communities from uranium-contaminated site in the Upper Colorado River Basin, Wyoming, United States - RVT152D67 (version 2) ...
GAACATCTATGTCGGAAATCTCCCCTTCTCCTACGACTCCCAGCAGTTGGAGGAGCTGTTCAACGAGTACGGGGAGGTGTCGTCCGCCCAGGTCATCCTGGACCGCGACACGGGCCGTTCTCGCGGCTTCGGTTTCGTCGAACTTCCCGACGATGTCGCCCGAAAGGCGATCGAGGAGCTGGACGGCTCCGACCTGGACGGCCGCAGCCTCACCGTGAACGAGGCCAAGCCCCGCAGCGACCGGGGCGACCGGGGCGGAGGCCGCCGCTAACCGAGCCCCCAATGCCTCGGGTTTGTCCAACCCGGGGTATGGGTAATTTGCCGGGTGGATGTTCGCCACCTTCACCCACCATGCGGATTCGCGCGTCGTAGCCACTGCCGTACACCACGGTCACGAGCTACGCCCCGCGGTGGAGCGGATCATGGCCCTCGACGATCGGACTCGGCGCCGCGAGGAGGATCCTCACACGGGTGCCATCGCCGAGCAGTTCGATCTGAGCGTGGTCGTCCACCGCTCCCGTTTCGAGGTTGACCTCAACCGGGAGCGGGACAACGCCGTCTATCTGACGCCGGAAGATGCATGGGGCCTCGACCTCTGGGAGTATCCGCCGGATGACGAGGTGGTACAGGAGTCTCTCCAGCTCTACGACGCCTTCTACTCCAACCTGGCCATGACACTCGACCAGCTGACAGAGGACCATGGCGGATTCGTCCTCTACGACATCCACTCCTACAACCACCGGCGTCAGGGCCCCGATGAGCCCCCCGAAGACGAGATGGGCAACCCGGTGGTCAATCTGGGGACCGGGTCGATGCCCGGGAAGTGGCGTCCGGTGGCAGACGCCTTCCTCGACACCAGTAGCCGGCACCAGCTCGACGGAGCGCCAATCGACGCCCGCGAGAACATCAGGTTCAAGGGTCGGGGAATGGCCGAGTTCGTGCACGAGCATTACGGCGGCGTGGGATGCGCCCTGGCAATCGAGCTGAAGAAGGTGTTCATGGACGAGTGGAACGGAGAGCTCTATGAGGACAAGCACCGCGAGCTCACCGAGGCCCTGCTCGCCACGGTCGACCCGGTAGTGGCCGCTTGGAGCGCGAGTGCCGGTGAGTGAGGGCGATCTCGCCCTCGACCGGGCCCTATCCGAGCTATGCGGGCTGACACCGCTGCTGAGCATGATCACGCCCGTCAATGTCGCCAAGGCGAGGGAGGCGTTCTTCAACGGAGAAGAACCGCGATTCGAGTACCGGCCCCTCCCCGACGTCGACGCATTGCAGGAGCGTCTCGACAGCATCCGCCCGGAGCACGCCGATGACCCCTCGATATCGACGATGGTGGAGAGACTGGTGAATGAGCTCCACCTGCGTCTCGAGATGTTCCGGACCCGGGACACCGAGAGGTTCTTCCTGGTGTCGGTGGAGATGTTTGGCCACGTCGACGAGGCGACCCTCGACCTGGCCAACCGGATCCTGACGGCGGAGTCGCAGAGAGATAAGAGAGGGCCGACCATAGGCGCCGAGGAGTTCGCCCGGACCGCCACTCGTGAGCTGGACCACTACCGCAGCCTCTATCCGGAGATGACGGCCTCGGTTCGGGTCAGCGACTCACGCCCCGGGGTCATGGTGGAGACAGGAGTTCTCCACATCGGTCATGACACCCGGGTGGCGGAGAGCCGGATCGACCAACTCCTCCAGCACGAGGTGGGCACCCACATCCTCACGTTCGAGAACGGGAGTGCACAGCCGCTGCAAATGCTCGGTCTGGGATTGGCCGGATACGACGAGTTGCAGGAGGCGCTGGGAGTCCTTGCCGAGCATCTCAGCGGTGGCATGCGACCTGCCCGGCTGCGGGTCCTCGCTTACCGTGTGCTCGCCGCGCATCTGCGGGGCGAGGGGGCGGATTTCCGGGAGACCTACGAACGGCTCACCGAGTTCGGCTGTGGCCGGCACACCGCCTTCACCACGACGATGAGGGCCTACCGGTCGGGGGGGATGACCAAGGATGCGATCTATCTGCGCGGCCTGGCCCGGTTGCTCGACCATCTGAGCAGCGGTGGCGAGCTAGAGCCGCTCTTCGTGGGGAAGATCTCCTTTGACTCGATATCCTTGGTGGCCGAACTGAGGGAGCGAAAAGTCCTCCTCGAACCCCCGCTGACACCCAGGTTCCTCTCTTACGAGAACGCGGAAAACACTCTCGCCGAGATCAGAAAGGGACGAGGCCTTCTCGAGATGGCAGGAATGGCGGCATGAAGATCGGGTTCGTCGTGAACGATGTGGCCACGGAGAAGGCCCAATACACGACCACACGTTTGGCGATGTCCGCCTCGAACCGGGCCCATGAGGTCTGGGTCATGGGAGTGGGCGAGCTCGGCCAGGACGCCGATGGCCAGGTGATGGCCCACGCCAGGGGCCCGGCGTCGAAGTCGTACCGTTCCCTGGAGACGTTTCTCGAAGACCTCCAGGGGGACTCGAAGGGAAAGAACGAGCGGGTCGTAGTCGACGAGCTCGACGTGCTGATGCTGCGCAACGACCCTTCCGACGATGCCCAGGACCGTCCCTGGGCCCAGACCTCGGGCATCCTGTTCGGCCAGCTGGCGGCGTCCGGGGGGCCTCTGGTGGTCAATGACCCGGTTCATCTCGCCGACGCCGTCAACAAGACCTACTTCCAGCATTTCCCCGAGGAGGTGCGCCCGCGCACCATGATCTCCCGGGACCCTTCCGACATCAAGGCCTTCATCTCCGAGATCGGAGACCGCGCCGTGCTCAAGCCGCTGCAGGGCTCGGGAGGACAGGGGGTATTCCTTGTCGCCAAGGGGGGCAAGCAGAACGTCAACCAGATAATCGAGACCATCGTCCGTGACGGTTATGTGGTGGCCCAGGAGTATCTCAAGGCTTCCGAGAAGGGCGACGTCAGGATGTTCGTCATGAACGGCGATCCGCTCAAGGTGGGCGATCAGTACGCCGCCTTTCGCCGGGTGAACGAGGAGGACGACGTTCGCTCCAACATGCACGCCGGGGGTAAGGCCAAGTCCGTGAAGATCACCGCGGAGATGCTCCATCTGGTCGAGATGGTGAAGCCGAAGCTGATCCAAGACGGCATGTTCCTGGTGGGGTTGGACATCGTCGGCGAGAAGCTCATGGAGGTGAACGTGTTCAGCCCGGGTGGGCTGGGCAGCGCCGGGAACCTAGAGGAAGCCGACTTCGCAGGAGCGGTGATCGAGTCCCTCGAGCACAAGCTGGTGGTGCGTGGCGCCTACGGGGGGGCCTTGCCCAACGCGGCCCTGGCCACCCTATAGACGATCGCTGCGCTCTCTTTCACCGAGCGATCTCTCGATGATCTCCGAGATCGGGTCGGATGTGCACGAGCGGAGGGGAAGGCCCGCGGGCAAGACCGTACACGCCGAGAGCTAACTCGGCGATGGCGGCGAGCACCGCCCCGGTGATCAGGGTCCGAGCCGGGCGGACGCACTGCTCGCCCTCACCGCGATACTCACCTTGCGGCAGCTCTCCATCTATGAGCCCCCCCCCCCCATGGGTCGGGGCAACGGATCACCGCCCGTTCCCAGCCACCGTCGTCGGTACGAGTGAATCGGGGGAGATCCTGGCTGAAGGGCAAAAAGGCCCACAGATAGGCCAGCCCGGATCCGATCACCAGGGCGATGATGCCGCCTCTTCGATACATCGCCGGCCAGGGTGGGAGCGCTCCCGGCCCTGAATCTCGCTACCCAGGCGACACCGCCACCGGCGTCATACTCACGACATGACCCTCCCGGCTCGACTGGTCCAGGCCGTTCGCCCCAACGCCTCGCCCGGGTTACTCGGGGGGGCGGCGGTAGTGGCCGCGGTATTCGCCGGCACTCCCTTTCTCCTACCCGACGTCTCCACCCGTCTCGGAGTGCCGATGGGGGTCACCGGTCTGCTCAGCACGGGCCAGGTGGCCAGCTTCGCAGTGGCGGCCTTCCTCGCCGGGCGTCTCTTCCGTCCTAGCCGGAGATTCCATTTCCTGGGCGTGGCTCTGGTGGCCGCGGCATGCTTCGCCTCGGCGATGACCACCGACTTCATCCTCCTCGTCGCCACCCGGGTGCTCTCCGGGCTCGGTATGGGCCTGCTCACCTGGGTCGCCTGGGCGGAGGCCACCCGGTTCCGGACCGGAATCTTCGAGGTGGCGGCAGTCGCACCCATCACTGCAGTCGTGGCCTCCCCTCTCTGGGGCTGGTTGATCGGCGTCGGCGGCTATCGGCTGGTCTTCTCGGCGATGGGCCTCCTCGCCATCGCCGCCTTCCTGCTCCCAGTCGACTTCGGCGAGCTGCCCCGCATCGGGAGACGCGTGAGCGGCTCGAGGTCCAATCGATTGCTTCTCATCGCCCTTCTCCTGACCACCACGGGCGGCTCAGCCGTTTTCATCTTCTCGGCGGCGATCGGCGTGGAGGTTCACGGCTTGACGCCGCTCTCGGTTTCCTGGGGGCTGAGCCTGAACGCTCTCACCGGGGTGGTAGCCACCAGGTTGAGGGCCGCTCCCCGTTGGATCGGGTTGTGGATGGGCGTCACTGCGCTCTCGGCGTTGGCCCTGGGCACCATCTCGTCCCCGTCGTTGTTCTTCATCGTCATGGCGGCCTGGGGCTTTGCCTTCTGGATGGCCATCCCCGCGGTGTTCACGCTGCTCGCCGAGCGGTCCCTCACTCCCAGCGAGCGGATCGGCGATGCCCAGGCGATGATGGCCCTGGGACGGGTATTCGGACCGATCCTGGGCGGGATCGCCCTGGGAGCAACCCAGTTCGCCCGTCTCTCGGTGACCGGCGCCGCAGTGATGGCTGCGGCCTCGGCAGGGGTCGGCTTGGTGGCCTGGTACCGCGCCCGGCAGACCACCCCGGTCTGACCCGGGCCGTCCTCTCGGGTGTGTTTGCCCGGTGGAGGTCTACGGGTAGGTCCCAGGTGAGAAAGCAGCCCATCGATCCGAGCCGCGCTCAGCCCGGGTCGATCCCATATTCGAAGTGCATCGGGTCGGGAACTAGCCATCGCCCGCCCCAGCTGAAGCCCCACGCGGCCATGATCTCGACGAGACGCGGGTCCTGGGTCCCGGTGGACCCCACCGGGTTGGTGGCCGCGTTGATGTCAACCGCAGCCCCCCAGGCGTGACGGGACACTCCCGCCGGCGTGCCGGTGGCGGCCCGGATGTATCGCGGGTTCCAGCACCCGGCAAAGCCTCCGGGGTCGATCAGGTGCCCCAGGCCCTCCTCGACCAGTTGGGTCATCGCCCCCACCAGCATCTCGGCCACCAGCCGATGGCATCTAACCGACCCGAGAAGGGGAACCTCGACCCTCACGATGTTCGGTTCCACCCACTGACGATCCTGGCGGAAGCTCGCTCCGGCGCGGCCGCTGTAGGAGAACTCGCCCAGCGCCTCTTTGATGAAGACTTGCGGCAGGACGGCGTCGCCGTGACGAAGCCAAGGGGTCTCGCCCGCGGCACGGATGCGGAGCGGGGCCGGCCCGCTATAGAGGCCGCGGACCCTCTCCTCGAAGTCCGGTCGGCCCAGGTCTGAGGTGATGAGGGCAAATCGAGCGGTGACTGCCGGCGCGGACTCATCGGCTGCAGAGAACACGATCTCGGCTGCGGACACGACGTCGTCGGGAACCACCGCGGCCACCTGGTAGGTGACCCCGTCGACGGTCAGGCTGTCCCCCACGCCCGCGCCACGGACCCCAGCGGAAGTTTCCCCCAGTACCACGGTCCCGGGCTCCAGGGCCGACAACGAGCCCCCGGGGTCGAAGGGGGCGTGGGAAGTCGGGTCCAGAGCCAGGGCGTCGAGCGGGACGACCTCGCCCTGTCCGAGCTGGAGCTCGACGGGGTCACCTCTGACGATCGACACATGGTCGAACATCTGCGATAGGGACTCACCCAGGCCGGACGGCAGCCCGCCGGTGGCCCAGACCAGATAGGTCGGCGCCCTGGCCTCGGTGGTGGAAGTGCTCCCCGGCACGGTCGTGGTGGTCACGCCGGTCGGAGGAGAGCGATCGGCCCCCGGACCGGGACCGGGGGTGCCCGAGGGGCCGATGCCGGTGGGCACGGCCACCGCTGCGGCCAGCGCGTACCCGACGAGAATCCCGCCGACCAGCGCCGCCAGCTCGGCTACCCGTCTCATCGCCTCATCGATGCGGCGAGGACGATCAGGTCGGCCAGGCCGACCGTCTCGCTTTGCATGGTGACCACCACACCGTTCTCCACCCACTCCAGCAACCGTGCCGAGGCGTCGAACCGAGCCGTGATCCCGTCGAGCTCGACTGCGAAGAAGTCGGGCCCGTCCGGCGGGTCGAGACGGTCGCCGGGACGCTGGGTAACTTGGACCGCTTTCCTCCCCGCACCGGTGAGAAGCAGCGTCACCCCGTCGTCGTCCTGAATGCCCAGGACCGACCACCCCTCGGCTCGGGGAACGAGGATCTCACCGATTAGCTCGGATGCCGGCACCACCGCGGCCTGGTCCCAGTCGCGGGGGATCTCCAGACCATGAACGGGCAGGAAGGCCGCCGCCTCGATCAGCCGTTCCGTGGGAAGAGTGCCGGTGAGCAGCACATCGACCCCCTCGCCGTGTACCGCGAGGGAGGAGCCGTCGGGACTCAGATAGCCCACCGACCCACCGCCGAGCTCGACCGGCTCGGAGAACGGCCCCGCCATGCCAAACAATCGAGGCTCATCCCAGCCCTGCGTTGCCTCGACCCGAAGCCACGCCCTCCCGTCGCTCCACGACGCCAGCTGGACCTCGGCACCATCGGGGAGCAGCCACCGCCCCGACCGATAGGCCGTGAGCCGGGCTTCCAGCTCCGGCTCGGGGATCTCCACCGGACCGTCGACGAAACCGGCATCGACGGCATCCCGGGGAAGGTCCGGGCTGACCTGCGCCGCTGCTTCGGAGAGGTCGACTTCGACGATGAGGATCGGGTCTTCCGAATCGTCCCGATATCCCCGCCGCAATTCCCACAGGTCTCTCTCTGGGGAGCGGGTGGCGAAGACCTCGGTGCGTACCGGGACCAGGGTCTCCTCGTCCAGCCACATGAGCACCCGATCGGTTGGATGGAACTCCCGCCAGGCGCCTCGGTCGGTGAGAGCCCGGACCAGGTCGCTGCCGGCGACCGTGGTCTCGATCTGAATCGTGGGCCGCCCCTCGAGCAAGGGGGCGGCGAGCACCTCGACACCGCCCCACCTGGTGAGGATCCGACCTGGCCCCACTACCTCCTGCGCCGCGGGCACACCCTCCGCGAAGGGTCGCCGCCCCGTGACCGCCGTGGCGACCGGGGTTTCCAAACAGCCGGGAAGGGCGGCGAGGGGGCAGCGGGACGAGGCAACCAACAGATAATCACCATCGGCCACCTGGAGCAGAACGTCGTTCGGCTCCCACTCCGGACCGGGGTAGCGGGTCGTATCTACCAGGCTGATCTGCAGGTCCTCAGGAGCGGTGTAGGCGAGCGAGCCCACATACACCCTCTCGGGCACGTCGGGATGCCAGCCCCGCTCCACGATCAGCACTTCGGCACCGAGGGCATCGAGGGAAGGGCCGGCCGAGTAGAAGAGATCCGCGAGGTCGCCGGCTCGCACCCTCTCCAGATTGGTGCCTATGCCGCCGATGAGGGCGCCGGTCAGGATTCCCACGGCGGCGGCGGCAGCCACCGCCCACAACCCGCGCCTCGGGGCGATCCGTCTCGTCACCGCCGTCGACAGGTCGGGGGTCTTCTCGAAGCGCCCCCTCGCCAGGAGCTCATCGAGCTGCCCCAGCCCCGCCGCGAAGTCGGAGCACGCCGGGCAACCCGCCACGTGACGCGTGGCTTGCTCGGTTAGGGGCCCACCTTCGTCGTGGATCGTCGAGAGCTCGGCTCGCGCCGCGTCACAGATCCGATCAGCGGCCATCGCCGCCTCCCAGCATCTCGAGAAGGGTCTGGCGGGCGCGAAACACCCTGCTCTTGACGGTGCCCTCGGGCACCCCGATGGTCTCCCCCGCCTCCCGATAGGTCAGGCCGATCATGCCCACCAGCACGATCGCCTCCCGCAAGTCTGGTTCGAGCCGATCCAGAGCGTCGCGGACCTCGGCGCCGACGTGAGGGTCGCCCTGGGTGCGTACGAGGTCGGCGTCGGGATCGGGGACGAGCTCGAGGGGGCGGCGCTTTTTGGCCCTTCCAGCGTCATAGGCCGCATTGCGGGCCACGACCAGGACCCAGGACTTGAATCCATCGGGATTGCGCAGTGTCCCCAGCTTGCGGTAGACGCGGATGAGCACCTCCTGAGCGAGGTCCTCGGCAAGGCCCCGGTCGCCGACCAGGTGAACCAGGTAGCGCCATACCGGGCCCTGCACTGCGACGACCAGCCGCTCGAAGGCGGCAATGTCTCCAGCGGCCGCCGCCACGACATCGGCGGCGTCGGGTCGATCCAAGCTGTCGCTCCCTGAGGGATCGGTGCCATCTTGGTCCACACGCGTCAGCGCTCCCCGCCAATGACGGGATGCTTCCGGACTTCCACGCTGTACATGACGCCCCGCAAGCCAGGATGGTTCACCGGATTCGGCGGCCTCAGCGCAGGGTTGCGCTCGCCCGCAGTTCGGCGATCGCTCTGCGGGAGCGCTCGACCTCGTCGAGCCGGCCGAAGCCGGAGCGCATCACTGCTGCACTCACCGCCTCGCTGATCCGGGAACGCAATCTGCGTGCCTCCCTCGCCCCCAGCCAGGAGGCGTGGGCTCTGGCCAGCCCGGCGACGAGCAGGCTGGCGACCAGGGAGGCGGCGAGCAGCGCAAGAGGCATGGGCACCGGACCCAGATAGGGCACATCGACGGTGCCCACGGCGAGATCGCCGGGACCAAGGATCAGGGTCAGGTACCAGGCAACGGCGAAGACGAATCCTGCGGTGGCGAGGAGCTGGAGGACGGCGAGACTGCTCCATACCCAAGATGCCCGGTCGGGCACCGCCTTCGCCGACTCGTCAACGGCTCGATCGAGGGCACCTTCGATCTCTTCCTCCATGTTCTCACCACCGGTGGCAACGCCGAGCGAAGGGCGGGAGGCGGCAGGAAGGGCCCGGATCGCCTCGAGGATGCCTTGTCGCATCGGATTGACCACACGACCCAATGCTCCTCTTTTCCGCCAGGTGAGCAGATAGCGGACCGGGTCGGCATGACGTCGGCGGTGGCCGGTGATCCACCGGACGAGCCACACCAGCCGACTGAGGATCGAGCCCGCCCTGATGCTCGCTCTCGACACAAGGGAGGCGCGGAGCTGCCGGCCCACGCCGGACGGGTCGATGACGTCGAGGGCCGCCGTCACGGACCGGGCGATAAACCTCTCTCGACTCGCCTCCCCGAGCAGCGGCTCGTAGCCGTCCGCCACTCCGGCCTCCTCGGCGAGACGGTCCATGGAGGAGAGGATGTCGCCGACCAGCTTGTCGACCACCACTGCCTTGGCGTCGGCCTCGGACTCGAGGCTCTCCCTGAGGGCTGCCGTGCCCGCCCCGGTCAAGGCCGACACCGGGTAGATGACCGCGTCGACGAGGCCGTCGTCGGTGAGCCTTTGCACCAAGTCATCGACGACCGCGGTCTGATCTGCGGGGTCGAGTCGATCGATCTTGTTGAGGGCGAACTCGACACCCTCGGCCCGGGCCCCTAGCCGACGCAGATAGGAATGAAGACGCTCGTCGTCGTACTTCTCGGGATCCAGCACCCAAAGGACCGCATCCACCTTGGGGAGCAGCCGGTCCACGGTATGGCGGTGCTTGAGAGCGATGCTGTCCAGATCGGGCATGTCCAGGATCGCCACCTGCTCGAGGTCGTCGTCGGTATGGGTGCTGACCTCCGATACCCCCAGCCATTCGAGGAGCGGACCGACCTCCCGGCTCCTCGATGCGGCCACCCAGGCCAGGGGCTGGTCCGTGGTCGGCCTGATGGCCGAGACCGGGCTCACCGGCCGGCCGGCGAGCGTGTTGAGCAGAGAGGACTTGCCGACCCCGGTACCGCCCACGAGTGCCAGGACATAGGTGCTCCCCAGAAACCCCCGTCGTGTCTCCGCGGACTCCCGAACTGTGTTGGCCCGATCCGCTGTGACGTCGAGACCGAGGGCCCTGGCATGCCCGATGGACTCGCGCAAGGCGTCGAGCGCGGCATCGAGGCTCATCGGGACGGGCCCTCCGATATCTCCGCCGCCAAGGCGCGCATCTCCTCGGCTCGCCCGGCCTGGGCGGGGTCGATCCCGAGCGCCCTCTCGAAGCGAGCCCGGTCCCTCGACATCGCCTCGCCAACGAGCGCATCGAGCCGGTTGCGGGCGCGCTCGATCATGTCGGCAACATTCGCCTCGCCGAAGAGGGCTTCGAGGAGTGCCTGGTTCACCAGTGCGGTGACCGCGGCAATGCCCGCCTCGGCCCCGGTGAGACCACCCGTGCTGGCGAACACGGCAAGGATGGCACTGGTCCCGAGGGCATTCACCCCGATGCTGGCCGCCTTGGCCCAGCCCCTCCTTTGCTCTCCGAGCGTTCGAACCTCCCGGGAGATGGATGCCGCCCAGCGCTCCAGATCGTCCTCTACCTGGTTGGCCAAGTGTGGGGAGCACCCCCATAGACCGGGATCCCCGGCGACGGCGCCCGACCCAAGAGCGCGGTCCGCCCAGTGAGAGGCGACGGAGGACGCGGCGCTGTCGGCGTGAGACACCACCAAGGCGACCAGATCCTCGAATGCCGCCGCCCTCACCTCCGTAGCCGGGGCCGGGGGTCCGGGGTTGAACAATGAGCGCAGGGTGACGGCGACCTTGCCCACCCCCTCGGAGATGACTCTCACCACCTGGTTGGTCCCGACGAAGTCCTGCCATTGCTTGAGGATCTCCGTGCGAAGGAAGGTTCCCCGGTCGATGTGGCCCAACACGGCGATCTGTTGTCTCCGGTAGGAGTCCTCGGCATGGTCCATCAGGTCGGCCGCAGCGGCGGCCTCTTCCTCCATCTGCCCGGCGATGGCATCCACCGCCGAGGGCAGACCGGAGAGGGCCGCGACGAGGCTCTTCCTCGCCACCTCGCGTCGCGTCTCGTCCTCTTCGCGCAACCGCCGGAAGGCCTCCAGCAAGGTGGCGATCGCATTTCGGCTCAGTCCGTCGATCGTCGGATCGACAGACCCCTCCCCCACCTCGATCACCGATAGTGAACCGAAGACCCCGGCATCGAGCAGACCCGCCTCGGTGAGCATTCGGGTGTAGTCGTGCACCACGGCCATGCGGTCGGCCGTGTCCACCGGAAGCCGGTTGATCACCGTGAGCATGGGGACCCCCCGCTCCTTTGCCCTGCTCAGCAGGTTCCAGGGGACCTCGTCGGCGTAACGAGTGGCCGTGGTGACGAACACGACCAGGTCCGCGGTCTCCAGCAGCCGGTGGGCCATGGCCCTGTTGTCGGCTTCGACACTGTCGAAGTCGGGGGCGTCGATGATGACCAGACCGGGATCGGTGTCGGAGGCGGTCTCGACTTCGATCTCGGCCTGGGCTCGGATACCGGGAAGGAGCTCTCGTCTGGCGTCATCGGGATGGACCAGGGCAACGGCCACCCTGGTGGTGGGACGCAGCACACCCGACGGGCTGACGCGACGACCGGCGATGGCGTTGAGCAGACTGGACTTGCCGCTGCCTGTGGAGCCGAGCAACACCACGACCAGTGGGGCGTCCAAGTCGACCGCGCGGGGGAGCAGCAGCTCCTCGACATGCACGCGCAGCCGCCCGGCCTGCTCGGATCGTTCGTCGGAGGGCGCCGCGTCGACCCGGTGACCTAGTTGTGCCGACAGCTCGCGGAGTGCTTCGACCAGCCTCATCGCCGACAGTGTGGTTGCGCGGCCATCGTTAGGCACTGCCCAGCGCCGTCCCATCGAGCGACACCCTGGTTTGGCACCGAGGTGGGCGGGGTAGATTAGATGGCCCAGAGAGCTATCTCTCGCGTCTAAGGAGGCAGAGATGGATGCAGAGACGATATCGCTAGAGATCGTCAAGATACGCAGCAGGCTCAGAGAGCTCGAGAAGCAGCGCGCGCAGGTTGCCGCCGACGACCTCAGGACGAAGGCCGATCTGCGCGACGAAGAGGTCGAGTTGCAGGCCCGGCTCGCCGAACTCCAGGACATGACCACGGAGAAGGGTGACCTGTCCAAGGAGCTGGCGAGCGAGCGGAGAGGCAAGTCCCGGCCCGAGGACTACGCCGCCCAGGCCTGAAGGGCCCGGGCCCCTCAACGGGTGAGCGCCTCCCCGATCCGCCCCATGATCTCGGTGAGTATCGGGGCAGAGGTGGCGAAATTGAGACGGGCGTGTCCCTGGCCCCCCTCACCGAACGGGGGCCCCGAAGTCAGGGCCACCCGGGCTTCCTCGATCAGGAACTGAGCCGGGTCGGTCATGTCGAGGGAGCCGAATTCGAGCCACGCCAGATAGGTGGCTTCAGGAGGGGCGTATCCGACAGCGGGCAGATCGCCGATCATCTCGCCCAGCAGTAGGCGGTTGGCCTCGAGACGCAGCAACACCTCGTCGAGCCAGTCACGGCTCTCCTCATATGCGGCAGTGTTGGCGATCAGGCCAAAAGTCCCGACCCCGACCTTCTCCGGGGTGAAGTAACCCTCCCAGACGGCGCGGTCGTCGTCGTTGGTCAGCACGACTTGAGCACACTTCAGCCCGGGGAGGTTCCACGCCTTTGATGCGGACGTCACCGTCACCACGGTCTCGGGGTCCAGGGCCGCGGCCACGGTGTGGGTTACGCCGGCAAGAGTGAGCGGTGCGTGGACCTCGTCGGTGATGACCCTGGCGCCGCGAGACCGTGCGAGATCGAGGACCTCTCCGATTTCCTCTCCTGAGAGGCTGCGCCCCGTGGGATTCCACGGATTGCAGAGGACGATGGAGCCGGCCCCTGCGGCGAGCGCCTTCTCCATCCCGTTCAGATCGAGTCGGTACCGGCCCTCCTCGTCCCGCGCGCAAGGCACCTCCGCAATGCTGCGGCCGGCCCTCTCCACCATGGAGAAGAACGGGAAGTAGACCGGGGTGTGCAACACCACCGAGGACCCCGGCTCGGTGAGATGCACGATGGCCCGGCGAATCCCCTCGATCACGTCGGGCACCGGAAAGACACGGGAGGAGTCGACATCCCACCCGAAGCGGTCGGACCAAAACCTCGTGGCGGCAATGGCGGTGTCCTGCTCTGCCGCTGGATAGTGATAGCCGGTGTTGCCACGGTCGATTGCGGCATGAAGAGCCTCGGCGATGGGTGGGGCGAGCCCGAAGTCCATCTCGGCCACCCACGCGGGGAGGATGTCCTCGTCGTATCCGGTCCACTTCAACCCACCCAGGGCGCGAAGGGCTTCGGGGGTGGCGTTGCTCACGAGGCCAGGGTAGAGATCGACGCCTCCCGGCAGGGCTCAGACCCAGTTCAAGCTCTCGCCCTCGATCTCACCGACGCTCTCCCAATCGGCGACGGACCGGGCTCGAATCCGCTGTGGCAGGATGTCCCGATGGAACCTCGAGTCAGCCTGATCACGCTGGGAGTTGTCGACCTCACCAGGTCCCGGGTCTTCTACGAGGCGATGGGGTGGTCGTCCGACTCAGACCCGCAAGACGACGTGGTCTTCTTCCAAGCCGGCGGGATGATCCTCGGTCTGTGGGACCGGGGACTCCTTGCCGATGACAGCGGGGTCGCCGACTCTTCGGGGTGGGGAGGTGTCACCCTCGCCTACAACGTGCGCTCACCAGAAGAGGTGAGAGACGTGATTGCCGAAGCCCGCGGCGCCGGGGCGGAGATCACGCGGGAACCGGAGCAGACATTCTGGGGTGGGTACTCAGCCGTTTTTCTCGATCCGGACGGCCATCCCTGGGAGGTGGCCCACAACCCGGGGTGGCATCTCGGGGATGACGGCTCGGTAACCCTGCCGACAGTGTGACATACCTGCTGCAATTGCGAGGCGTCAGCTCGAGTCGAGCTTGAGCCGCACGATGGGCCTGGTCTCATTGCGACGCTCGATCTCCTCGAATCCGCGCCGGGCGAACATGCCCAAGGTGCCGGTGTAGTAGTCGACGACCGAGGCCCGCTCCCCATCTACCGGGTATGCCTCGACCACCGACGCCCCTTGCGATGCAGCGAAGGCGATGGCCGCGTCGAGGAGGGCCTGGCCAACCCCGCGCCTACGGAAGTTCGAGCGCACCACGAAGCAGTTGACCGTCCACGCCTCGACGTCGTCGGCGGGTTTCAGCAGCCGGGAGCGGTATATGGTCGGGAACTCCTGGCGCGGGCCGACCTGGACCCAGCCCACCGGGTCGTCTCCGATGTACCCCACCAGCCCGGGCGGGCGGTCCTCCCCGACCCGCTCGGCGAATCGGGCACGGCTGTCACGGTCGTCCCGGTATCCGCCATCGGGGCGGCGCCAGTGCATGCAGAAGCACTTCCGGGTCACTGCCTTCTCTCCCATGATCGCGTCGAGGTCTGGGAAGCGGGTCCAGGTCAGCGGTCGACAGATGAGAGTGTCGCCGTCGATGTCGATCGTGTGCGACCAGTCCATCCGGACCCTTTCTACACGCCGGCGTCGGCGAGCGAATCGACCGGTGCCAGGTCGACCGCTTCGATTCGCTTCCGGGAACGCCCTTCAGCGGCGATCAAGGCTACGGACAGGAGGATGAGAGGAAGTGCGATGAGGACAGGCCCGGTGACGACCTCATTCCCCAGAGTGAGGCCGAGGGCTATCGCCACCACGGGATTGATGTACGCATACGAGGTGGCCAGGGCATGGCGAACGTTGGCGAGGAGATAGACATACGCGGTATAGGCGATGATCGACCCGAACACCACGAGGTAGGCGAGGGAGAGAGCCGCTTTCGTCCCCGGGACGGCGGAGATCCGCTCCCCCATGGCCAGGCCGATCCCGAGCATGGCGATCCCGGCGGTGCCGAACTGGACGGCAACGGACATCAGACCCGACGGCATCTCCCGGTTCGATCCCCAGATCGATCCGATCGACCAGGAGAGCGGAGCGGCCACCGCGAGGACGAGTCCGAACGCCGAGGCCTGGAAGTCACCCTCCTGGACGAGTATCACGACACCGGCGAGCCCGATGGCCAGACCGACCCACTCCCGACGCACCGGCCACTGCCCGAAGAAGCCCCCGGTCAATGCGGTCCACACCGGGATGAGCGCGGCAGCCGTTGCGGCGAGACCCGACCCGATACCGGCCTGAAGGGCGAGGGTCATACCGCCAACCCCACCGACGAGAAGCAGCATCCCCATGCGAGCGGCGTTCCAGACCTGTGTTCGCGTGGGGCGCACCGCCCCGCCCAGCCTCGAGAGCGGGTAGATGAGGGCGCCGGCGATTGTGAACCGGAGCCCGTTGAGGAGGAACGGAGGAAAGCCCTCGAGGCCGAAACGGAGCGCCAGGTAAGTCGATCCCCAGATGAAGTACACGGAGACCAGGGCGAGCAGGACGAAGAGCCTGGTGCCCCTGCCGGCTTCGAACCTGTCCACTCATCCACCTCTTCTTGTAATAAGCGATCAACCTATTGGTCGTTACCAGAATAAACGCTCGTTGCGTAATGGGTCAACTCGCTTTATCTCCTTACACACGGAAAGCAGATGAGGTAAACAGTCTCCTGTCAGGAAGGGAGCC
>Ga0299907_10000946_pt1 | contig 15614 bp, 14 predicted proteins | sample RVTome_16_FD_198680 | JGI IMG/M metagenome (GOLD analysis project Ga0299907, IMG submission 198680) | Soil microbial communities from uranium-contaminated site in the Upper Colorado River Basin, Wyoming, United States - RVT152D67 (version 2) ...
GGGTCAACGAGCCAACGGTGCCCACCACGGTCGCTCCTCCACCCACCACACCGGCAGTTGTCGATGTCGAGGATCTGCAGTGGGCCAACCGGGACATCCAGAATGCGAGCCTTGGCGACCAGAGTGCGATGCTGGCCGCAGTGTTCGCCAGACGTCAGGGAGACCGGTTCATCCAGGCCAGCCCGGCAGAGATCGCAGCAGCGCTTCCCGAGATCACCTTCCCCGGGGAGTCGCCGCCCGGAGCCCAATGGGTCTCGTCCCAGCTCGTCTTCGACAACGACGGCACACTGGCCTCGGAGCCGACCGCCGCTTTCGGGATCTGGTCGGCCGAGCCCTACACCAGGTCGAGATCGGTCGCCCAGATGATGGTGCTCCGGGTTTCCGACGACCCCGCGGGGGCGGAGGAGCTGGCGTCGGGAGAGCCGCCATCGTGTGCCAGGTTTTCGGAGCGGACGACCGAGGAGTGTGAGATCGTCACGGTCGGCGCTCGCCCCACGTGGCTGCTCACCGCCAATAGCGGCGCGACATTGATCTGGTTCGACGGCCCATACCGATACGAGCTGTTCGGCCGCTCGTTCGTCCCGCCCGCGTCGCTCCGGGAGATGAGCGAGAGGATGGTCCCGCTCGCATCGATTGCGGCCGCTACGCCGTAAGGTCGGGTCTCCGTCCCAGGAGTAGATCATCTTTCACAGCGGAGGCTGGTGGAGCTACCTCAAGTACGACGAGGAGCAGGACCGGCCCGACATCGACAGGGCCCTCCTCAGGAGGGTGTGGAGCTACGGCCGGCCCTACCTGGGCGGTCTCGTCGGCATCCTGGCGACGATCGTCGTCATCTCCTCCCTGTCGGTCGTGCCGGCCCTGTTGATACGCCTCCTGATCGACGAGGCGTTACCGAATGCGGACCTCCGGCAGCTGACCTACCTCGGGATCGCCATGGTCGCGGTCCCGCTGGTGAATGCGTTGGTGGGCGTGGTCCAGCGCTGGCTGTCATCACGGGTTGGCGAGGGAATCATCTTCGATCTGCGTCGTGAGCTTTACGCCCATCTGCAGCGCATGTCCCTCCGATTCTTCACCGCCACCAAGACCGGGGAGTTGATGAACCGTCTCAACTCGGACGTGATCGGGGCGCAGCAGGCCATCACCGGCACCTTCGTGACGATCGTCTCCAACGTGGTCTCCGTGGTGATCATCCTCGTGGTGATGCTCCAGGCCGAGTGGAGGCTCACGCTCCTCGCGGTCGCCGCGCTGCCCCTGTTCGTGATACCGGCGCGCCGGGTCGCCAAGATCCTGAGACGCATCACCCAACAGCAGATGGAGCACGAGGCGAGGATGTCGGGGATCCTCCAGGAGTCCTTCAACGTCTCGGGCGCCCAGCTGATCCGTTTGTTCGGGCGGTGGGACGAGGAGAGGGCAAAGTTCTCCGACACCGCGGCCCAGGTGCGGGACTACGGGATCAGGCGGGCCATGGTCGGTCGGGGCTTCTTCGCCGCCCTGGGGCTGGTGTCGGCGGTGGGGACGGCGACCGTGTTCTGGGTGGGAGGCTTGATGGTCATCAACGACGTGATCAGCCTGGGGACCATCGTGATGTTCTCGGCGTTGCTGCCACAGATGTACGGACCGCTGTCGGCGATCACGAACTCCCGGGTCGAGTTCGCCACGTCTCTGGTCTCCTTCGAGCGGGTGTTCGAGGTCCTCGACCTCGAGACCGACATCCCGGCGCCTCTCGAGCCACGACCGCTTGGCGATGCCCGGGGACGGGTCGAGTTCGACCAGGTCTTCTTCAGGTACCAGGGCGAGGGCCGAGAAGGTCTCGAGGCGGTGCGGAGGTTCAGCTGGCACCAACCCGATGGTGACAGAGACCTGGTCTCACAGGCCTCCACGAGGGAATGGGCCCTCGAGGACGTCGGTTTCGTCGCCGAGCCGGGGACGCTCACCGCCTTGGTGGGCCCGTCGGGAGCCGGAAAGACCACCATCTCCTACTTGGTGCCGCGTCTCTACGACGTCTCACGCGGCCGGGTCCTCATCGATGGCATCGACGTTCGCGAAGTGGCGCTCCAAGAACTGGCCGGCACCGTGGGCGTTGTCACTCAGGAGACCTATCTCTTTCACGACACCATCGCCGCCAATCTGAGATACGCCCGACCCGACGCCTCGCATGCCGAGCTGGTGGCGGCGGCCACGGCCGCCAACATCCACGAGATGATCGATCGCCTCCCCGACGGGTACGACACGGTGGTCGGTGAGCGTGGCTACCGACTCTCGGGTGGGGAGAAGCAACGGATAGCCATCGCCCGGGTGGTCCTGGAGGACCCCAAGGTCCTCATCCTCGACGAGGCCACGTCTCACCTCGACTCACGGTCGGAGGCCTTGATCCAGCAGGCGCTTGAATTGCTGATGGAAGGGCGGACCTCGATCGTGATCGCCCACCGCCTGTCCACGGTGAGAGCGGCCGATCAGATCCTGGTGATCGACGAGGGGAGGATCGTGGAGCGAGGGGATCACGACTCATTGCTCGCCGCCGGCGGCCTGTACGCGGAGTTGTACCGGACCCAGTTCGAGAGGGTCGGGGTCTAGCGCCTCACGCTCCTCGGGTCAGGTTCTCGAAGAGGAGCCGGCGGGTGGTCGCCAGTAGGAGCACCTCGCCGTCGGTCGACATCCATAGTTGGGGACCGGCCTCGAGCCATGCACGCCGGGGCAAGGCCTCGAGATTGCGTCGCTTCCTCGGCGACGGTGGCGAGTAGACGAGGATGTCGGGGGAGGGGGCGCCGAGTGCCGGCATCGACCCAACCAGGTCGTATGAGCCGAACAATGCCGCCATCGCTTCGGCCGGGTCGACCGGGCCGAGATCGGAGAACCAGTCGACCTCCCCGCAGTCGGCGCAGGCAGCCACGGCGATTCGGCCCACCCAGACCGGCTTGTGTTCACACATCGTGTCCATGACTGACAAAGTAGGGAGAGGGTGGGACAGGTTTTGGCTCGAGCGGGGGGTCCCTAGTGGAGGGGACTTTCGACCATGGCACGTAGCCTCGGGCTGAGCGACGATTCAGAAAGCAAGGAGCTCACGAACATGGAATTGCGCGATTTGGTCGGAGGTGAGGTCGAGTCGATCGATCGGGACGTGACCATTGCCGCCGCGGCCTCGAGGATGGAGCAGGCGGGTGTCGGCTCGCTGGCTGTGACCGACGAAGGTGAGCTCATCGGCATACTCACCGAGAGAGACGTGCTCCGCTCGGTGGCCCATGGAGCCGGGCGGGGAGCGCAAGCCGTTGCGGATTGGATGACGCCGTACCCCGACTCGTTCTTCCCGGACATGGACATCACCGAAGCGGCGGAGTGGATGCTCGCCGCGGGGTATCGGCACCTCCCTGTCGTCGACGGCGGGACTCTGATCGGAATGGTCTCGATCAAGGACGTCCTCTGGGGTCTGACCGGTCAAGGGGCAGGCTGACATGGACGAGCTGAGCAGGGAAGAGGCACTCGAGGTCCTGGCCACACTGCCGGTAGCCCATCTGGGCATGGTCGAGGAGGGTCACCCGTATGTCACCCCGATGTCCTTCGTCCTCGACGACGATCGGATCCTCTTCCGGACCGTGGCGGGGCGGAAGCTCGATTGCCTGCGGGCGAATCCATCCGTATGTATCGAGGCATCCCGGTACGACGAGGAGAGCGGCGAATGGGTGAGTGTCATCATCAACGGCACCGCAGTCGAGGTCGACGATGACTCGGTCAAACAGAAGCTGGTCTCACAGCTGTTTCGCAAGTACGAGCACGTCATGGGCTCCCCCTTGACCAGGGGGGACGGACTGCAGGCGATCGCCGGCCAGCCTCATGTCATCGAGGTCACGATCAACGACTTGACCGGCATGGTGTCGGGCCGCGGCTGGGCTCGTCGCACCCGGCCGGGCCGGCTCTGATGTTCGTCGAGTACACGACAAAGGTCGACTCGGGTCTCGCCCAGGTGGAGAACGAGCTGGACGAGGTCAGGGCCAGTCTCCAGAGCTGGGCGGACGTCGCCTACCGGGAGGGCGAGCAGCTGAGATCGCGGGTCGGGCCGTCGGAGAGGCTGGCCCGGGACGTTGACCTCGAGATAGGGATCCCCGAGATCCACAGCTCCGGAGTGGTGTATCCGGTGCACTGGACCGCCAGCGGCGCCAATCTGCTGTTCCCGGAGCTGCAGGCCGACTTGGTGCTGACGAAACAAGGGTCCAGGAAGACCTCGCTCACTTTGCGAGGCACCTACCGGCCGCCGCTTGGCGTGCTGGGCAGGCTGGCCGACCGGGCCGGTCTGCATCTGGTGGCCGAGGCGACGGTGAAGAACTGGATGGATCGTCTCGCCGAGGCGCTCAGCTCGCCTGCTGAGTCATAGGCAGCCGCGCCTCAACGGTGGCGCCCTGCCCCAGTTCGCTGTGGACCCGAATCGAGCCATGGAGCATCTTGGCGCGGGCGCTCATGTTGACCAGGCCCATGCCGACCCTGTCGGCCGCGGGATCGAACCCGGTGCCGTCGTCGCTGACTCGCAGCACTATGTCATCGCCCTCCCGGGCGAGGCTCACCTCGACGTTCTCGGCACGGGAGTGACGGAGCGCGTTAGACAGCGCCTCGGTCGTCAGCAGCACGATGTCATTGTCCCACTCCCCGCTCTGGGTGTCGTCGAGGGTCAGCCGGACGTTGACCGGGTAAGCCGACCCCATACGCGCCACCAGCAGCTCGAGTCTCTCGTCGAGGCCGACCGCCGGCAACGAGCTGTCCCTCAACTCGAAGACGTAACGGCGCAGCTTGTTGACGGACTCGTCGAGCGTGTCGATCGCATCGTCGAGCCGGGCAGCCGTATCCGCTTCTTCGATCCGCGCCCCGAGCCCTTGCAGCCCGAGGCCGACGGCGAACAGGTCCTGGATCACCGAGTCGTGGAGGTCACGGGCGATCCGTTGCCGGTCTTCGACGACCGCGACCCGGCGCAGCCGTGATTGGAGACGAGCGGTTTGCACGGCGGCGCCGGCGATCCGGCTGAGAGCCTCCACGATCGCCACGTCCTCCTGGCTGAAGCCCCCTTCCTTCTCGGTCAGGTAGAGATTCCCGAAGGCCTCTCCAGCGACGGCCACCGGCACACCGAGGAACGCGGACATCGGCGGGTGATGAGGCGGGAACCCGACCGAGTCCTTGTGTTGCGATATCTCGTCGACCAAGAGTGATTGGTTGTCCCGTATCACCGTTCCCAGGACACCACGCCCGGTGGGGGGATGCCCGATCTCGGCGGCCACCTCCGGAGAGATCCCGTCGTAGATGAACTCGGAGAGCACTCCGTGCCGGCCGATGATGCCGAGCGCGACGTATCTGGCGCCAGTTGCCCGCTTCGCCTCCAGGGCCAGGGAGCGCAGGACCTTCCCCAGGTCTCCTTCACCTGCGATTGAGACTGCGTCTGCGATCAGGGGAGTGAGCCGGGTCACCCCCTCGGGCTGAGACATGTGGCCGACGTTACCGGCCACTACCGTGGAGGACCATGTCGCTTCGAGTCTTGCTGATCGACGATCACGCGGTGGTCAGGGCCGGCCTGAAGGCCCTGATCGACTCGCAGGACGACATGACCGTGGTGGGTGAGGCGGGGACGGTGGAGGATGGGGTTCGTCGGGTGGGATACGACGATCCCGATGTCGTGGTGCTGGACGTCCGGCTCCCCGACGGGAGTGGCGTCGAGGCCTGCCGGGACATCCGGGTGAGGTTCCCCGAGGTCAAGGTGCTGATGCTCACTTCTTTCGCCGACGAGGAAGCGTTGATGTCGGCGATCATGGCCGGGGCCGCCGGATACGTGCTGAAGAGGGTCAGGACCGACGAGCTCATCGAGGACATCCGGAAGGTCGGCGCAGGTGAGTCGTTGCTCGACCCGGAGATGACCGAGCGTCTGTTCTCCAGGCTGCGCAGCGGCAACTCTGAAGACCCGATGCTCGGTCGGCTGACCGGTCAGGAGCGAACGATCGTCGAGCACATCGCCAACGGCCTCACCAACCGGCAGATCGCCGAGGAGATGTTTCTTGCCGAGAAGACGGTCAAGAACTACGTCTCCAACGTCCTCGCCAAGATGGGGATGAGCCGACGCACCGAGGCGGCGGCCTACGTGGCCAGAGTCCAGGCGGAGCAGGCGGGGTCCGACATGCCTGAGGACTGGTCCTAGTGGCCCGTTTCACAAATACTTGTGGGGTCGCTCCGGCCCTCGACGCCCCTGGCGGCGTCCAAAATGCTCGCCGCACCTCCCGGGTGCGACTGCGCTCTTCTCCTTGCCAGTTGACGTCGATGACTCGGAGACACGCGCACACCATTTACGAAACAGACCACTAGCCCACCTCGAGGAAGATCACGGGTATCCGGCGCGCAGTCTTCGCCTCATAACCGGCGAATTGGGGAAAGTCGCGTTTCTGCCGCTCCCAGATCCGATCCCTCTCGTCACCATCGACAACCCGCGCCGCGACCTCGATGGTCTCGCTGCCGACCTCGATAGACGTCTCCGGGTTGGCCTTCAGGTTGTGATACCAACTCGGGTTGGCGGCGGCACCGCCCTTGGAGGCGAAGACGGCATAGCCGTCGTCCACTTCCTGGTACATGAGCGGGCTCACCCGCTCGGTCCCGGTCCTGGCGCCCCGGTGGTGGAGTAGGAGCAGGGGCTTGCCGGCGAACACCCCTCCGACCTGACCACCGTTGGCACGGAACTCCTCGATGATCGCCGTGTTCCAGTCACTCATCCCCGCTGCCAAACGTGCCGAGCCGGCGATCTATTCACCGCGGTCAGAGCTCGATGATGGGCATCTCCATGGTGTCCTCGATCCTGGCCCCAGGGACCAGGAGAACCGGTAGATGGGAATTGACCATCACCCGGGCCGAGACGCTGCGCCACGCCTCCTCGGTGAACAGCCTCCGGGTGGCTCCCATCACGACCAGCTCGGCGCCCACCGCCTGGGCAGTCTGGATGATCGCCTCGGCCGGGTCGTCTCCCTCGACGAATCGGATGTCGCATTGGATCTCCTCGGCGGCCAGAGCCGCGCAAATCGGGTCTACGGCACGACGCCCCCGCTCTTCCAGGTAGGCAGCGGCTTTCTCCTCCTCGGATGACGACTGATCGGGCGCATCGTCGAGGAATGAGCGGCGCACGTCGTCGTCGAGCGACTCGAGGAATGAGCGGGGGACCCGGATAACGGTCATCACGCTCACCGAGGTCTGATCTCCGATCAACAGGCGGCAGAACTCGGCAGTGGGGGCAGCGGGCAACACACCTGTGGTTGCTATGAGGATCCGCACCGCCGGAACATTAGGGTGGCCACCCCCATTACGCGGTGCGCATGCCGGACGCCGAAATCATCAACAAAGTCACCTGGAAGATCCCGAATGCGCTGGCGCTGATCGGCTCGGCGTCCGGGGAGGAATGGAACGGGATGACGGCCAGCTGGGTCACCCAGCTGTCCATGGAGCCAGTCCTCGTCGGTGTCGGGGTCGACAACAAAGCAGTCACCCACCGGCTGATCAGCAAGGGCGGCTCGTTCACCGTGAACCTGTGGTCGTCAGAGGACACGAGGCCTTTCGTCAAGTTCTCCAAGCCGGCAGAACGGGATGACGGCTCCCTCAACGGGAGGCCGGTGAGTCTGAAGGCCACCGGGGCCCCGGTGTTCGACGAGGCCATCGCCTGGCTCGACTGTGAGGTCAGGCAGTCAATCGACCTGGGCACGCACACCCTCTTCATTGGTGAGGTGGTCGATGCCGGGGTCCGTGACGAGGAGACCAGGGCCGCCGCCATCTCCGACACCAGGATGAAGTACGGCGGAGTGAAACGCGGCGGTCACTGAGAGGTAGACATGGATGTCTCGGTAGAGGGAAAGGTCGCGATCGTCACCGGGGCCAGCCGCGGGATCGGGTGGGCTACCGCACTCGAGCTAGCCCGGAGCGGCGCCCGTGGCGTGGTGATCACCTCTAGGAAGCCTGAGAGCATCGAGCCCGCGGCCAAGGAGCTGATCGCGGCCGGCGTCGACGAGGACCGTGTCCTCGCCCTCCCCGAGCGCGCCGATGACGAGGTGGCCGCGCATCGCGCCGTGGCAGCCACGGTCGATGCGTTCGGGGCCTGCGACATACTGGTGAACAACGCCGGCACCAACCCCGCGGCCGGGAACCTGATGGAGGTCGACCTCGGGGCACTGGACAAGACCTGGCAGGTCAACATGCGGGCTCCGCTGCTCTGGGTCCGCGCCGCCCACGACGCCTGGATGGGACGGCACGGTGGCGCCGTGGTCAACGTCGCCTCCGTTGCCGGGCTACGGCCCAGCCCGCTGATGGGGGCCTACAACATCTCGAAAGCCGGGCTGATCCACATGACGAGGCAGCTGGCGCTGGAGCTCGCCCCGCGGATCCGAGTCAATGCCGTGGCGCCGGGCGTGGTCAGGACCCGTCTCGCCGGCGCACTGCTCACCGACGAGGAAGCGACGGCTCGAATGCACCCGCTCGGCAGGGTGGGAGAGCCGGAGGACGTCTCCCGGCTCATCGTCTTCCTTGCCTCCGATGCCTCGAGTTGGATGACCGGAGCGACCGTGCCCATCGACGGTGGTGTGGTCGGCGCCGGGTCGTCCGGCATCTCATAGTGAGCCATCCTGCTCCCGATCCCGAGCTGGCCCTCCGTTACCTGGATGGGAGTGTCGACGATGCGGCACTCTTCGCCCATGCCTCTCAGCTGCGTGACGAGGGGAAGGGGAGAGTCGTCACTTACAGCCGAAAGGTCTTCATACCGCTGACGACCCTCTGTGTCGACAGATGTGCGTACTGCACATTCGCCAAGCCGCCCGGGGCAGGCGGGGTCTTTCTGACCCCGGAGGAGGTGCTGGCGGTGGCGAGGGCCGGTGACGCCGCCGATTGCACCGAGGCGCTATTCACGTTGGGGGACCGTCCGGAGCAGCGCTGGCCGCAGGCACGCGAGTTCCTGGCCGGGAGGGGCCACGAGACCACCCTGCATTATGTGGCCGAGATGTCGGCGCTGGTCCGGTCCGAGACGCGGCTGTTCCCCCACGCCAACCCGGGTCTGATCGACGACGAGGGGTTCCAACTGCTCCGACCCACCAATGTCTCGATGGGGATGATGCTGGAGAACATCTCAGAGCGGCTCACCGAGCCCGGGATGCCCCACTACGGCACCGTCACCAAGCACCCGGCCGACCGTGTCGCCACCATCGAAGCCGCCGGGCGTCAGCGGGTGCCCTTCACCACGGGCATCCTCGTGGGCATCGGGGAGACCGGAGACGAGATCGTCGACTCCCTGTTCGCCATGAGCGGCCTGGCCGTCCGCACCGCGGCGGTGCAGGAGGTCATCATCCAGAACTTTCGGGCCAAGGCCGACACGCTCATGAGGAATAGCCCGGAGCCCGTCCCGCGATGGTTCGCCAGGGTGGTCGCACTGGCCCGCTGGATCATGGGGCCGATGGCCAACGTCCAGGTCCCTCCCAACCTGACCAAGGGCTATGAGATCTATCTCCGGGCGGGCATCAACGACTGGGGCGGTGTCTCACCGCTGACCATAGACTGGGTCAATCCCGAGGCCCCTTGGCCACATCTCGAGGACCTGGCGCACAGGACCGCCGCGGCGGGGTTCGAGCTGAGGCCGAGGCTGCCGGTCTACCCGGAGTATATCGACCCGGAATGGATCCACCCCGGCTTGGTTGACGAGGTTCGGGCGGCGAGCGACCAGGATGGTCTGGCGGCTATCGGCTCAGGAGTGCGATGACGATCACCTTTCTCAGGATGCGACCGGCCGAGTCCCTCGCCGAGCCGACCGCAGTGAGCCGTCGTCGTGAGGGCACCACAGTCATCGAGATGATGAGCCCGGCCCCACCTGACCAGATGGCAGCGAACAAGGCCGGCCTCCTCATCGCCTCGGGCACCGCCACCGAGGCCGCTTCCTGGGTGTTGTCCCCCTCGGATGCCTTGAGCCTGGCCCCTGACCCCTGGCGGCTCACCATCCTCGACAACGGGTCACGCGAGGAGGTGCTCGACGCGCTGGCCAGGACTCGTGCCGCCTACCTACGAGTCGCGCGATCATCGGTGGGCGAGGCGGCGGCACTCGCCGAGCTCCCCGCCATCTCTACTTCGGTCTCCGTCTTCGTCGACGACGTGGGCCAAGCGCTCGAGGCGGTGGCGGGAGGAGCCACAGATCTGCTCCTGCGTGACTGGAGCCTGGAGCGAATCGGTGAGCTCCGCGATGCCCTGGATCACCAGTTTGTGGAACGTACCGCCTTCCCGCTGGGGATCGAGATCGACGAGGCACGCCAGATCCTTCCCACCGAGACATTCCGGGTGTGGCTCGCCCAGGTCGATGGTTCGGGAGCGGCCCGTCCTCGTCAGGAGTGGTCCCCGGGCAAGGACCTCCCACCCCCAATGCCGGCGCGAAGGCTGTCGGCCGAATGGCCCGACGCGGTGTGGCTGAGCGGGGCGGCACCGGGGGGTCTGGAGGGCGCCGGGGAGCTGAAACCGATACTGGAGCGGTCACTGGATGGCTCAGCTCCGACAGTTGCCGAGATGACAGCACTCTTCCGTGCCCGGGGCGATCAGGTCGACGCCGTCGCCCACGTGGCCGACCTACTCAGGGAGCGGGCCGTCGGCGACACCGTCACCTACGTCGTCAACCGCAACATCAACTACACCAACCTGTGCTACTTCAAGTGCGGCTTCTGTGCCTTCTCGAAAGGCCCCAAGTCCCTCAACCTGCGGGGGGAGCCCTATTTGATGGGGATCCACGACATCGTTGGCCGAGCTCAGGAGGCCTGGGATCGTGGCGCCACCGAGGTCACGCTGCAGGGTGGCATCCACCCCGACTTCACAGGAAACTTCTACCGGGAGGTGGTGGAGGCGATCAAAGAGCGTCTGCCCGATATGCACATCCACGGCTTCACGCCGCTCGAGGTATGGCAGGGAGCCGAGACGCTCGGGATCCCGGTGCGACAGTTCCTGATCGAGCTGAGGGATGCCGGTCTGGGCACTCTGCCCGGCACCGCGGCCGAGATCCTCGACGACGAGATCAGAGTCCACCTCTGCCCCGACAAGATCAGGACCTCCCAATGGGCGGAGGTGATGATCACCGCCCACGAGCTGGGTCTTCGGGCCACATCCACGATCATGTTCGGCCACATCGACCATCCCCGCTCCTGGGCCAACCACCTCGAGGTGATCCGTCAGATCCAGAGACGCACAAGCGGCTTCACCGAGATGGTCCCGCTCCCGTTCGTTCACATGGGTGCGCCGATCTTCCTCCGCGGCCGATCCCGGCCCGGTCCGACATGGGACGAGGCGGTGCTCATCCATGCCGTGTCACGGATCGCCTTCGACGGGCTGATCGACAACATCCAGGCATCCTGGGTCAAGCTCGGGCTCGATGGCGGGGCTCGGCTGCTCGACGCCGGCTGCAATGACCTGGGCGGCACGTTGATGGGGGAGATCATCACCCGGTCAGCGGGGGCCGAGCACGGTCAGGAAGTCACGCCCGCAGAATTCATCGAGGTCATCGAGTCGGCGGGGAGAAGACCGGCCCTGCGCAACACCACCTACGAGATCCTCGACCGGGTCTGAGCCGGCCGGCAACCCTTCAATCGAGTGGTTTCATGAAGGACCAGAGGTGGCCCTCCAGATCGCGGGCGCTGTACTCCCTGTAGCCGTAGGGCTGGTCCACCGGCTCGTAGACGATGTCCGCCCCCTGGCCCCGGGCCAGGGCGAAGTGGGCATCGACATCGTCGACCAGCACAGTCATCATCGAGGTGGCTCGACCGACGGAACGTGGCGACGAGAGCCCAAAGTCATCGGACTCCTGGTGAAGCCAAATGGTGCCGTCGCCGACCCTCACCTCGCCGTGGACCGCCTTCCCGTCATCTCCCGGCACAATCTCGCCAGGCTCGAGCCCGAGCACCCGAGTCAGATGGTCATAGGCAGTTTCGATGTCCTCATATACGAGAATCGGGATCTGTTGCATCGGTGACTCTGTCAGCCTCGATAGGTTAGGCCGCGAGGCGCCATGGCGAACCCCCACTCGCTCAGGGCAGGCGCCAGTGGCGAGTTGGTGGCGGGCTCACCATTGACCGTGATCAGGGTGAGCTTGCGATGGCGTCCGGCGACATCGGCCAGGGCGCGTGAGATCTCGGCGAAGCGATCGGCGGTCGCGTCCAACAGCGTGAGCCCTCGTCTCCCCTTGTCGAGATAGCCGACCAACTCACCGCCGTGGATCAGGACATAGGCCCCGGCGTCACGCGCCAACCGTATGTCCTCGACCTCGGGCCAGGGGAGGGTGGCGCCATAGGGGTTGGACGGGTCGGTGGCCGCGACCACCATCAGCCCGGAGACTGCTTCACTGCGGAGCCTGTCGATGGCACCGGGCAGGGCGAACTGGGAGCCGCCCAGGCCCTCGACGAAGTAACCGCGTCTGATGCGGCCGGTCTCCTCTAGGTGGCTGTACACCGGGTACAACGTGCTGAACCCGCCGGGGTATCCCTCCGCCAGGACGGTCCTCCTGGTCACCACGCCATGTCGATCGAGGAGCAGCTCGGCCCAAGCCGAATGACGCTCCGTCTCTCCTGGTCGGTCGTGGACCAGGGTCGAGGTGAGGGACCACCTGCCCTGGACCTGGCTCGGGAATCGGGATGAGAGCATGGGTCGACCGCCGCTCTTGGGGCGTCGTCTCGCCACGAAAGCCCGGACCGGGGCGAAAGTGTCATTGGTGACATGCCCGGCCCACACCAGCTCCCACAACGCATCGATGATGGGTTCGGGGTCACCGGCCCCGCTCGCCTCGTACAGATCGCGGAAGAAGCTGGCCCCGCGCGCCGTCAGCGTCTCCAACATGCGCGACGAATTAGGCCCCGGGTCATAGCCGGGGTCAGGTCCCGGCCAGATGAGGGCTAGAGAGTCGCGGGGGTAGAGAGAGACCCGGCCGTCCCGGGTGCCGATGGCGTCTCGGCCCACCCATACGAGGTCCCCGGCCAGCATCATCTCGTCGATTCCCGGCCCCGGATCGGTGACCCTCATGGCGAGGACATCTCGCTCCAGCGTCGAGGCGGGCACGGCCGAACCGGTCAGCCGGCGCAAGGACTCGGCGAGTGCGTTTCTCCCACGGGGCGGGTCATGGCTCACGCCCTGCCAGGCGAGCTCGAAGCGGGCGAGGGCGGGTTGGTCGACCGGCTCTATCTCGGAGCGGAGAATGGCGAGAGAGCGTCGTTTGAGACGCTTGAGAACCCCGTCGTCCACCCACTCCCGGCCTTCTCCACCCGGTCGGAAGGCTCCCTGGACCACACGCGACGCCTGGTCCAGACGGCGCAGTGCGGTCTCCACGACGCCCACCGGCAAGCCGAGGGACCTGGCCGCGTCGGCCGGTACGAATGGGCCGTGGGTCCGGGCGTATCGACCGACGACGTCAGCCAGCGGGTCGTCGACCGGTTCCAGGAAGACATGGGGGACACCGGGCGGGGGCTGCAGCCCGAGAGCGTCGCGGAGACGGGACACGTCTTCGATCGCCGCCCAGTGGTCCTCACCTCTCGTCACGATGGGCACGACGCGACGGGACTCCACCAGTGTCTTGAGAGCGTCGGCCACCCCCACTCCCTCGGATCGAACCTCGATGTCCTGGGTGGTCAGCGGTCCGAGATCACGCAACAGGTCGTGGATCCCGTCGATGTGGCGAACCCGGCGATTGTCGGTGAGGCGTTGCAGCTCGAGCTCGACTGCGGTGACGACTCCGGGATCGATCAGCTCGCGCAGCTCTCCTTCTCCGAGCAACTCTCTGAGCAGGTCCCGGTCGAGGGTGAGCGCTGCGGCGCGACGCTCGGCCAGTGGTGCGTCCGCCTCGTACATGTAGGCGGCGATGAACGAGAAGAGCAACGAGGAAGCGAATGGGCTGGGGCTTGTGGTGTCGACGGCGACCACCCGGATCGCGCGGGATCGGATGTCGGCCAGGACCTCCTGGAGGGCCGGGAGATCGAAGTCGTCCTGGAGGATCTCGCGAAAGACCTCGAGCAGGATGGGGAATGAACCGAACTGCTTGGCCACGCCGAGCAGGTCGGCCGAGCGTCTGCGTTGCAGCCACAACGGAGTCCGCTCCCCCGGACGGCGGCGGGGGAGGAGGAGGGCGCGACCTGCCGCCTCCCGAAACCGGGCGGCGAAAAGGGCGGTGTCCGCCAGATGATCGATCAGGATACCCTCGACCTCGTCGGGGTCGAGGAGGAGATCGTCGGCGTCGGGTGGGTCGTCCGAGTCGGCGAAACGAAAGGCGATCCCGTCGTCGGACCAGATGACGTCCACGTCTGTCCCGTACCGCGCCCGGAATCGATGTCGCAGAGCCATCGCCCAAGGGGCATGGACCCGGGCTCCCAGCGGGGAGAGAATGACGATCCGCCAATCGCCGATCTCGTCTTGGAACCGCTCCACGACGATGCTCTGGTCGCTGGGCAGGGTGCCGGTGGCCACCTTCTCCTCGGCGAGATAGGCGACCAGGTTGTCCGCCGCGAAGGGATCGAGGGCGAATTCGGACTGGAGACGCTCCCTGGCCGGGTCGGGGTCCATCGCAGCGATCTCCCGGGAGAACCGACCAACCGCCTTCCCGGTCTCCAGGGGGCGCCCCATCATGTCGCCGTGCCAGAACGGCATCCGCGCCGCCGAGTCCACCGGCGCCGGCACTACTTCGACCTTGTCATGGGTGATCGCGTTGATCCGCCATGCGCTCGACCCGAGCAAGAACGTGTCGCCCTCCCTGGACTCGTAGACCATCTCCTCGTCCAGCTCACCGACCCGGCTCCCGTCCGGAAGAGTCACTCGATACAGGCCGCGGTCGGGAATGGTCCCCGGGTTGGTCACGGCCAGCTGACGCGATCCGGGGCGGGCCACGACCTGCCCCGTCGCTCGATCCCAGCTGATACGTGGCCTCAACTCGGCGAACAGGTCCGACGGGTAGCGGCCGGCGAGCATGTCGAGCAGCTCGTCGAACACTCCGCGCCCCAGGTCGGCGTAGGGGGCCGCTCTCCTCACCAGGTCATAGAGGGCGTCGGCGGTGGTGTCACCGGACACGACGTGGGCAACGATCTGCTGGGAGAGGACGTCGATGGGGTTGGCCGGGATCCGGGTGGTCTCGACCTTCCGCTCCAGCATCTGGGAGGCCACTACGGTCGAGACGAGGAGGTCACCGCGATACTTGGGGAACAACTTCGCCTTGGAGACGCCGCCGACGTGGTGCCCGGCCCGGCCTACCCGCTGCAGGCCCGATGCCACCGAGATGGGAGCCTCGATCTGGAGCACCAGGTCGACGGCGCCCATGTCGATGCCCAGCTCCAGCGACGAGGTGGCGACGACCGCCCTGAGCTCGCCCTTCTTCAAGGCCTCCTCGATCTCGAGCCGCTGCTCACGGGCGACCGACCCATGATGGGCACGGGCGATCTCGTGACCGGCGAGATTGTTGACCTCGGCGCAGATCCGCTCGGCGAGACGTCTCGAGTTGGCGAACACGATCGTCGAGCTGTGTGCCTGGATCTGCTCGAGTAGCTCCGGGTAGACGGCTGGCCAGATCGAGCGGGTCGGGGTGCTGTCGGGATCGAGTGGATCTTGCTCGCCCGGCTCATTCATGT
>Ga0299907_10000947_pt1 | contig 15605 bp, 17 predicted proteins | sample RVTome_16_FD_198680 | JGI IMG/M metagenome (GOLD analysis project Ga0299907, IMG submission 198680) | Soil microbial communities from uranium-contaminated site in the Upper Colorado River Basin, Wyoming, United States - RVT152D67 (version 2) ...
GCGTCGTGTTGTGGTGTTAATTGTATTCGAGCATCCCGGGCTATGCCAAGGGAGACTGGCAGCTCATGTGGCCGGGAAGGGCAGCTGGATCCACCAGGGCACAGGAGACGTGTCGATCTCGGTGACCCACTTGACCCACCAGAACCCTCTTCTTCCGGGCGCGACGATCCGGGCGGGGAAGCCGTGCCCCGCACTCAACGGCTCACCACCGACGTGGGTGACCAGCCAGAGACTCTCAATGTCTGACACAGGGAAACGACGGCTGTAACCGGTCTGCGACCTGACGACGATCGCCCGGTCGGAACCGGGGTCGATTAGGCGATCGAGGCGAACGCCCGTCCACAGCTGACTGGTGTACCAGGCACTGGTGCAATCGAGTACCGCAGCAAACTCCTCGTGAGGCAACGCATCGATGTCGGCCAGAGACATGGTCGACCCGCCGATACCAAGAACCCAATCATCGGCGTCGATGGTCTGCACCCGGTCGTCGAGCCACGAGGTGACCGGAAAGCCGCGCGGGTCGAAGGATCCTCTTTCATGGGAGCCGGTGAAACGTCGCTCTCCCCCTGAAGCGCCGAGGGCGTCGAGCGTCCCCTCGAGCCCAATCCAGGTGAGGGCAGCCCCCACACTCACTCCGGCGGCCTTGAGGAACGAGCGCCGGTTCGCATCAACGGGTCGGGTGAAGCGAACGGGGTGCGACCGGTAGTGGAAGTAGGCGAGAACGAGGGCGATGAGGGCTCCGCCGACGTGGACCTGCATCAAGGTCAGCGGTCCGATCCGGCCCTGATATCCGAAGGCATGCATGATCCCGGTGGTCAGGGTGCTGATGACCAAGACCAGCAGGGTTATTGAAATCCAGGAGGTCTTACGCCTTCTCCCGAGACCACGCCGCACGATCACCTGCTTCCAGGGTGACAGGATCAGGACGGCGAACGCCGCGATGCCGTGGAACACCGAGGGATGGATCCCCCACCTGGTCCCAGCGGTATTGGCCACCAGGCCGGTGAAGACGGCAAGAGGGAGCAATGCGAGCAGCAACAGGTTGGTGCTACGACTCCTAGCCGAGGTCCGGCGCTTCTTCGTCTCAGAAATCATGCGCATTCGTAATATATACACTACGATTACGCATAATGTCAACGGACAAGAACGTACTCATCGACCTCTGGCTTCTGTCCTTCCTGGCCACCCGTATGGTCGCTGAGATCCTCGACGACATCCCACTCTCCGTCGACGAGTTCGCCATGTACGGTCTGATCTCCGATCTCGCCCCGATCACCTCGGCCGACCTGGTTCGGGCCACCGGGCTCTCCCCGACCACGGTCTCCAGCCTCGTTCGCAGGTGTGAGGCGCGTGGTGAACTGATACGAACTGACAATCCTGAAGACGCCCGATCTTCCCTTTTACAGCTCACCCTGGCTGGCTTCGAGGTCCTGGGGCGCGCGGTCCCCCGGCTTCTCGATGGGATCGAGCGGATAGAGCGCGGACTCAGAGGTCGACACCGACATGTGAGAGAAGCCCTGCGCGATCTAGACGAAGTGGTCAGGAACGAATTGGGCGTTGGCCCGAGACCCTATGAGCTCGATGGCCCTCCGGCTAAGGCGTCATCCCTCGCCTATACCGGTGAGCCACTGACCCCACAACAAGAGGACGAGGCCCGCCAATTCCTAGATTGGATCAGGGCAAGGGATAGCTGAGAACAAGCGATCAGCCCCCGAGAAATCAAAGGCCTGAGTTCGCGAGTTCAGCGCACGCGCTACCGGCCGGCGAGGTCGGTCCAGATGAATTGCGCCACGGCGTTGACCTGGTCGGGCGTCATCCTGGTCTCGAATCCGGGCATTCTCCCGGGCACTCCGCTCGAGACGAACCGGGCGACGTCTTCCACGGCTTCGAAACTCTCCAGACCTCCAGCGAGGGCGGGGCCGAGCCCTCCCTCCCCTTCCGGCCCATGGCAACCCGAGCAGTTCGACGCGAACAACTCCGCTCCCGCCGACACATCCGGCGTGTCGACCTCGGCCACCGTCGGGCTCACCGTAACGAGCAACACGACTGTGACTGCGGCCGCCAAAGCCACCAACACCTGAAAGCCGTCGACGATCCGTTTGAACATCAGATACCGGGAAAGCCGAAGTTGCTGAAGAACCACAATGAACTGGAGAGCCAGATCGCAACCAGGGCAGTGAAGACCACTCCCCCGATCACGGGGAGACCCCACGATGGCCCGCCGTGGGAGCGAACCAGGGTCACCTTGGCGGCGAAGGCACCGTAGAAGAGACACCCCATCAGGGAATGGGCGAATCTGCGCAGCTCACTCATGTCGGGCTCGAAACCGATCGCCCAGAGACAATGGAACGCCACCGGCAGGCTGAGGGCAAAAGCCAGCGTTCCGGAGAGTCGGTGGGCGTCGCCGAACCATGACGGCAGCTGACGAGGAAAGCTCATCTTGCCCCACATCCGCATTGCCGAATAGAGCTGGAACAGGGCAAACAGCAGGATCAGCGTTGTGGTCCATGCCTTGAAGCTCAACGTGTTCGAGAAGAACAACGAGATGGTCTGCTGGCCGGCAGGGTCGTGGACCGAGCCGTAAACACCGGCAGCCACTGCCACGGCACCACCAAGCAAAAGCGCCTTCCAGAGGATCCCCTCCGTTGTCTCAGTCGCCGCCGTCACGGAGCGATAATAAGCAGACGGTTGGTCGCCGGGTCGGATGAAACCAACTTGCCGTCACCTTGTCTGGACTGACCGCGGCTAACCGAGATATCCGAGCCCGGCCAAACGCTCTAATCCCAACTTGAGGATGCGCGGGGACTCCGCCACTGCCCAACCGAGGCACATAAACAACCCGATGGCCTCGGCCCGCCGCATCGTTCGTCGGGGCATCTCGCCGTACGCCTCAAGGGCCGTCGGCACATCTTTCCCGTCGAGCAGCAGCCAGAGACGCCCAATGTCGGAGGCCGGGTCTCCGCTGGCCATGTCACTCCAGTCGATGATCCCGGCGAACTTTCCCCCGTCTGAGATGACATTGAACGGATGCAGGTCGGCGTGGATCCAGGTCGTATCTACATCCCACCCTGCGGCGAGACCTTCTTCCCAGACCTGGACCGCCCTCTCCTCGTCGAACCCGGGCAGTTTCATCCTCGCCTCGGTCAGACACGAGCGGAACATCGAGTCTCGCTCTGCAATGGGCATACTCTGCTCGTCGTTGTAAGGAGCATCCGGGGGATGAGGCTGGTGGATCTCGCTGATGGCTGCGCCCAATGGCGCGGCGGCCTCGCTTCGGAGTGGCTCCTCAAAGGCGACGACGCCATCGATCCATCGCACCACAGCCCAGATCGCTGAGTACCCCCTCCCCGGCTCTCCCTGCCTGAGCGGTACCTGTGCGGGAAAGGTCCAGGATTGGGAGAGTTCGGGGAGCCAACGCAGCTCCGTCTCGACCCGCTCTATAGAGCGATGCCACCTCGGCAATCGGACGGCAAGGTCTTGGCCGAGCCGGAACACCACGGTATCCATCCCTTCGAAGCGCTCACCTACACCCCGATCAAAGAGATCCGGATGCTGATCCGCCAGCAGCCCACGAACCAGTTCTTCGTCGATGTCGTACGCATCATCGCTCATCAGGCTCATGGCTACCGTAATCCGATGGCGAAAACGCAGATCGCGGTGTTCAGCACCAAACCATACGACGAGGCTTACCTCTCGGAGGCGAACCAAATCCACGGCCACGAGCTGGACTTTCTCGAAGCCCGACTCACCGCAGGAACAGCCCGCCTCGCCGAGGGGAAGCCTGTGGTGAGCATCTTCGTCAACGACGACGCATCCGCGCCGGTGCTCGGGGAGCTTGCAGCCAACGGCACCCGTCTTCTCGCGCTGCGATCGGCCGGATTCAACCACGTCGACCTCGATGCGGCCGGCGAGCTCGGGATGACCGTGGTCAGGGTGCCCGAGTACTCGCCGCACGCCGTCGCCGAGTTCACCGTCGGGATGATCCTGACCCTGGGGCGCAAATACCACAGGGCGCAAAACCGGGTACGCGAGGGAAATTTCTCTCTCGAGGGTCTGATGGGATTCGACCTCCACCAACAGACGGTCGGGATCATCGGCACCGGGAAGATCGGCCAAGTCCTCGCGGCAATCCTCCTCGGGTTCGGCTGCGAAGTCGTCGCGTACGATCCTTTTCCCAACGAAGAGACCAGGTCTCTCGGCGTCACGTATATGGATCTGGACCAGCTACTCAGTGGGTCCGACATCATCACCCTGCAGTGCCCGCTGACTCCTGAGACCCATCATCTCATCAACCGCCAGACCCTGGAACTGGTCCGCCCGGGTGTGGTCTTGATCAATACGAGCCGCGGAGCCCTGATCGACACGGAGGCCGTCATCGAGGCCTTGAAGGACGGGCGGATCGGGAACCTCGGACTCGACGTCTACGAGGAGGAGAGCGAGCTGTTCTTCGAGGATCACTCGGACCAGATAATCCAGGACGACGTTTTCTCGCGGCTGCTCACCTTCCCCAATGTCCTCGTCACCGGCCATCAGGCATTCTTCACGCACAACGCTATGACCCAAATCGCTGCAACCACGCTGGCCAGCGTGACTGCCTTCGCAGCCGGGGAACAATCAGGAAACGAGGTCAAAGCGGTGCGCAAATAACGCCGCGATAGACCGGATTAGCTAAAGGCCGTTTGCCACCACGATTCAGGACCTACTCCCCTGGTTACCGGGCGCCGCTTATGAGACATTGTCAGGGAGAGCGGGGCCAAGCTAACCCCCGCGAGGGAGATCTCATGACATATTCCTACCTCGACCGTGTCCGGTCCAGTTCGACACTTAAGGCGCCCCCGCGTAGCCGAAGTGTCTTCAGATGGGTGATCGGCGTGATGTTGATCGGACATGGGCTGATCCATGCCATGGGACCGGTCGAGATCTGGGGTCTTGCCGACGTCCAAGGGCTGAGCGGAAACACAACACTGGCGGTGAGCAACACCGCGGTCCAGGCGCTCGCTTTGACATGGGTCGCAGCGATGATCGTGTTGGTGGTGGCGGGTATCGGTGCCCTTACCGACAGATCTTGGTGGAAAGGGGTGGCGCTGGCCGGCGCCATCCTCTCCCAACTGGTTATCGCAATGTGGTGGAGTGACGCCGCCACCGGGACCGTCCCCAACATCATCATCGCGATCGCGGTGCTCCTTGGTGACCGCTTCGACCTCTCACCGGACGCCGGGGAGTTTTGAAGACTCCGCTGCTCCCGATGCTGGAGCAAGAGATTCTCAGCCCGACTCGCGACCGGTTCACCGATAGCGAAATCGACGGGTTGGCAGGACCGGCGCAGAGATACTTCCGTGCCGCGATTGCGATCGGGACTCCCCTGGCAATATCGGCCAAAATCCGGATGAAGGGCCAGATCAAGCTGAATCGATGGTTGCCCTTTCGTGCACGTCAGATCCTCAACCCACACGCCGGATTTGTTTGGAAGGCGCGTGTTGCCGGGGTTATCAGCGGCGCCGACTACTACTTCAACGGCCGGGGCGGAATGGACTGGAAGCTTGCCGGGCTGAAGAAGCTGGTACACGCTGAGGGTCCCGAAGTGACCCGGGCGGCGCTGGCCCGAGGTGCTGCCGAGACGGTTTGGATCCCTACCGCGACGCTCCCCCGCTTCGGGGTGCAATGGAAGGCGCTCACCGACAGGCACATCGAAGGAAGCTGGACCGTCGACGGCTACCCTTTCACTACCCGCTACGCACTCGACAACGACGGGATGGTCACCTCCGTCGTCTTCGACCGGTGGGGTGACCCCGACGAGACCGGCACGTTCGGCGTTCACCCCTTCGGAGGCGAGTTCTCGGGTTACCAGACCTTCCATGGATTGACCGTGCCCAGCTCAGGCAGAATGGGCTGGTTCTACGGGACCGAAAGGTGGGAAGACCGCGAATTCTTTCGCTTCCAGATCACCGACGTCACCCCGTCTGGTCTGAAAGGTCCGCAATAACCACCTCAACGCCTTCGCTTCGCAGTGCGTCCAACTCCGCGTTGTCGGCCTTTGAGTCCGTGATCAATACGTCGATATCCTCGAGACCGATCGTCTGCCACATCGTCTCTTTGCCGATCTTGGTGTGATCGGCGAGAACGTATCTCCTGGCACCAGCAGCCGCGAGCGCCCGGTCTGATGCGGCCACGGTCACTTCGGGTGTCGTCAATCCGCGCCCCCGAGAGATGCCATTGCCGGACATGAACACCTTGTCCACCCGGAGCGAGCGCAGGCTCTCTTCAGTCAGTGGCCCGACCAGAGCTCTAATCGACCGACGCAACGATCCTGCGGTCGCCTCCACGTGGATATTGGAGACGTGGATGAGGGCGTCTATGACCAATAGAGAGTTGGTGACCACCGTCAGTTCGGGGATCATCTTGATCTCGTTGGCTAGAGCGAGTGTTGAAGTGCCCGGTCCGAGGATGATGGAGTCCCCGACCTCGACGAACTCGGCAGCCTTGGCAGCGATCGCCTCCTTTTCTTCGTGGGCCTCGGCGGTCTTCTCGAGATAGCTCATCTCCCGGGCAACAGAATCACGCATCGATGCTCCGCCCCGGGTCCTTACGAGAAGGCCTTCGTCGGCCATCTCCTTCAGGTCTCTACGTATGGTGATCTCGGATACACCAAGATCATCCGCCAACGACTGCGTCGACACCACCCCCGCCACACGGGTCATCGAGAGAATCCGTCTTCGTCGTTCGGCTGGGATCATCGTGGCACTATATCGCTCTTGATCGTTATTGATAGTTTACTGGCAGAATCGATCAGCAACCAGACAGGATCATGGCAACAGTTGACGGTTCTGATCGAAAGTGTATAGTCCTGATCGTAATTGATGAGACTTCGTTCAGTTTTGGCCGATAGTCTCATCGCAGGAAACCCTGGAGGAGGAGATCCATGCGAAATCACGGGCCCATGACAAGGAGCCTGGTGCTGCTCGCCACACTTGCTCTCGTCGCCGCAGCCTGCGGCACCGAGGGTGGTGAGACGACATCCACCGCGCCGACAGCAACCGAAGCGACGTCCGACACCGGAGAGTCCACAACCACGACCGGGGGCGGAGGTCTGGAGACAGACGATGCTGCCCAACAGGTCAGCCGGACCGAAGGCGACAGCTGCGTCTACACCGACTACAACGGTGGAGTCGAGCACGTCGACCTCCAGAACGCAACCGTTGGCTTCGCCCAGTCAGAACGGGAGGCAAACCCGTTCCGAATCGCTGAGACGGAGTCGATCAAAGCCGAAGCAGAACGACTCGGAGTCGAACTGATCACCACGAATGCAGAGTCGGACCTCAACAAGGAGATCAGCGACATCCAGAGCATGGTCGACCAGGGCGTCGATGTACTCATCATCTCGCCGTTGGCTTCAGAAGGTCTCGACCCGGCTCTTGACTATGCCAAAACCGCTGGTGTCCCGATCATGACGATCGACCGGCTGCTCACGACCAAGGAAGCTTGCACCGACTACATCGGTTGGGTCGGCTCCGACTTCGTCGAGCAAGGTCGCCGTGCTGCAGACGCAATGATCAGAGAGACCGGAGACGAAGGCAAGGTCGCGATCCTTCTCGGCGCCCCCGGGGTCAATGTCACCACGGACCGGAACCAGGGATTCCTCGAACAACTCGAAGCACAGAATTCCAACCTCGAGATCGTTGCCCAGCAGGCCGCCAACTACGAGCGGGCCCTTGGTCAAACGGTTACCGAGCAGTTGATCACCAGCAACCCTGAGATCACCGCGATCTACGCTCACAACGATGAGATGGCACTCGGTGCCGTGGCTGCGCTGGATGCGGCGGGCTATGCGCCCGGTGATGTGGCCATCATCACCATCGACGGCACTCTCGGGGCAGTCCAGGGAATCGTCGACGGGTGGGTCTCCGGTGTAATCGAGTCGAACCCACGGTTCGGACCGCTCGCCTTTAGGGCTCTCGACCTGTTCTACAACGGTGACGGTGTGCCCGAGGTGACGATCATCTCGGACAAGGAGTACACGAAGGACAACGCCGAAGCAGAGTTGTCCAACGCATACTGAGAGCATCGGTCTGAAGGATCAGCGAAACTCTCCTTGAACTCCAGAAGCGACAAAGGTGGTGACTCTCGTGAGCCGTATTACGCAACCAACGCTCCAAGCTGTTGGTCTGACGAAGCGGTTTCCGGGAGTCACTGCCCTTGATTCGGTCTCGATCGACTTCCACGCCGGGGAGGTCCATGCAGTTGTCGGCGAGAACGGAGCCGGTAAATCAACGCTGATCAAACTCATCAATGGGGTGTACCGCGCCGACGACGGGGACCTGATTCTCGAAGGATCCCCGGTTGAGTTCGCCGGTCCCCGTGAGGCTTGGGAGGCGGGGATCAGCACCACTTTCCAGGAGATCAACCTACAACCGTTCCTGAGCGTGGCGCAGAACCTCCACCTCGGCCGCGAGCCAACCGGCCGCTTTGGCTTCGTTGACGTGCAAAGGATGAATACTGACGCCACCGAGCTGCTCGCCCGATACGGGATTTCGATCGATGTACGAAAACGGCTCGGCTCGGTCGGGGTGGCAATCCAACAGATGATCGCCATCGTCCGTGCCGTTTCCACTGACGCGAAGGTTGTGATCCTCGACGAGCCGACATCGTCGCTGGAACCGAGCGAAGTCGAGCAACTATTTCGCGTGATCCGGATCTTGAGGGACGACAACGTCGCTCTCCTCTACGTCAGTCACACTCTGGATGAGATCTTCGAGATCTGTGACAGGGTCAGCGTTCTGAGGGATGGACATCTGGTCCACACGGGTCCGGTGACTGACATCACCCCGCTCCAACTGGTGGCGACGATGCTCGGCCGTGATGCGAGAGAAGTGCGAACAACGGGAAAGACCGCCTTCAGTATCGAAGGTCGAAATCCGGGCTCCGAGCCCGTCCTGTCCGTGTCCGGCTTGACCAGGTTCCGCCTGCTCAACGATGTCTCCCTCGATGTATCGGCGGGTGAGGTGGTTGGCCTCGCCGGACTCCTCGGTTCGGGGCGCACCGAGACCGTGGAAAGCATATTCGGGCTGATCGACCTGGATAGCGGCACCGTCACGATGAACGGCTCGTCGGTCAAGGCTGGGTCGCCCACAACATCGGTGCAAAGGGGCATCGGGCTCCTTCCTGAGGATCGCAACGCCGACGGAATTGTCCCCACCATGTCGGTCAAAGACAACATCACCCTCGCGGCGAATCGATCGGTGGCGAAGTGGGGATTTGTATCCCGCGCCAAGGTCAACAAGCTGGTCGACCATTACGTCGAGCGCCTCCAGATCAAGGTGGCCGATGTGAACCAGAGCGTTGCCGAGTTGTCCGGTGGGAACCAGCAGAAAGTCCTGCTGGCCCGGCTGCTCTGTTTTGAGCCCGAGGTTGTGCTCCTCGACGAGCCCACCAGGGGCATCGACGTCGGTGCCAAGGCAGAGATCCAAGGCCTGATCGACGAGTTGGCTCTCGATGGCCTGGCTGTGATATTGATCTCATCTGAGCTCGAAGACGTTGTCGAGGGCTCGAACCGGGTACTTGTGCTCAAAGACGGTGCAGTCGTCGGGGTGCTGGTCGGTGACCAGATCAGCGAGGAGTCGGTGATGGATATCATCGCCGACGTCACCGTCGAATCGGCGGTGTCACCTTGACCACCCTGTCCCGGCCAGCCCAACTGGTGAGTACGGAAAGAGCGGGAACGTTTATCAGGGAAAAGGGTGTCTACTTGGCCCTGGGAGCCCTGGTTCTATTCAACCTGATCGCCACACCCAACTTTGCCAGCTTGAGAAACGTTCAGCTGCAATTGGTCCAGGTCTCACCCGTAGTGATCGTGGCCCTGGGCATGGCCTTGGTGATCGGAACCGAGGGAATCGATCTTTCCGTCGGAGCCACCATGGCCCTGGCTGCCTCGATGGTCTCTCTATTCGTCGACCGGAGCCCATGGATAGCGATCGGGATGGCGCTTGTTGCAGGCGTGGTCGCTGGATTGCTGAACGGGTCTCTCGTTGCCTTCCTTGGCATCCAGCCGATCGTGGCCACCCTTGGCCTGTTCGTTGCAGGACGTGGAGTCGCCCTGGCCTTCACGAAAGGAAGGCTCGTCGAGATCTTCGACCCGACACTCGAGGCACTGGGCAGGGAGAGACTGCTTGGCGTCCCGATCTCGGCAGTGATCGCCCTGATCCTGGGTATTGCGATCGCAATTGTGGTCAGGCGAACCAGCTTCGGGCGCAACATCATCGCGATTGGTGGCAATCGGAGAGCGGCCGTTGGTGCGGGACTGCCGGTCCGACCCGTGATCGTTTCTGTCTACGTCATCTGCGGCGCCCTCGCCGCTCTCGCCGGAGTACTTGTCACGTCACGATCGGCTGCGGCCGACCCCAGCTTCGTCGGGCTCCTCATCGAGTTGAGCGCGATCACTGCCGTCGTGGTGGGCGGGACTCCCCTGACCGGTGGCCGGGTACGTGTCCTCGGCACGGTGGCCGGAGCGTTGCTCATGCAACTCGTTTTTTCAACGCTTATCCGCCACGACCTGTCGGACTCCGACGCGAGGATGGTCCAGGCCGCAATCATCGTCGCGGCGGTTTACTTCCAGCGGGACCGAGGTGCACGATGAGCGCCATCGACGTGTCTCGTCCCCCTGCACCGCCCGTTGAAGACCAGCCGCAACGACGGTCTGAGCTGGTTCTTGGCTTTATGAGGCGGACACCGGCCGTACCTGTTCTTCTCGTCGTTCTCGTCGGGGGTGCCCTGGTTTTCGGCGGTTCGTTCCTCAGCGCCAGGAACTTCGCCAGCATGGCTGTCGCGAGCTCCTTCCTGTTGATCATCTCAGTGGGGATGACGCTCGTGATCATCAGCGGCGGAATCGATCTCTCCGTCGGCTCGATGCTCGCTCTCGGTGCCGTTCTCACCGCGTACGCTGCACGCTGGGGATCTGTGCCGGCGATTGTCGTGCCGTTAGCCGTATGCACCCTCATCGGGGCAACCCAAGGCCTGCTCATCGGCAAAGGGCGGATGCCGCCCTTCATCGTCACCCTTGCCGGCCTCCTCTTCGCCAGGGGGTTGGCATTCAAGGTTTCCGACAACGGGAACATAACCCATGTCATCCCATCCGGTGAGTGGGTGACAGCGCTCGGTCAATCACGATTCCTCGGAGTGGGCTTGCCGGCGTGGATCGCTTTGGGCGCGCTCCTTGTGGGGATGGTGATCCTCTACCGGTTGCGCTTCGGGCTGTCCACCTATGCAATCGGGGGTTCGGAGGAGGCAGCCCTTCTCATGGGCGTGCGCGTGGTCCGGATGAAGATCCTCCTCTACACCCTGATGGGTCTTCTCTGCGGGATCGCCGGGTTGCTCGTCGCTGCCAGGTCGTCGTCCGGACTCTCGACGATCGGATCTGGCCTCGAGCTGAAGGCCATAGCTGCCGTCGTCATCGGCGGGACGCTGCTTACTGGTGGATTTGGCGGCTTGACCGGAACCCTGGCCGGTGTGTTCCTGCTCGGCGTGATCGAAAACCTGATCAATCAGATTGGGACACTCAGCTCGTTCTACCAGTTGGTGGTGAGCGGGACGTTCCTCATATTCGTTGTTTCTGCCCAGAGCCTTTTTGCGAGGCGGGAGCTGCGCCGCTCAGGGGAGGTGGTCTTCTGATGGTCGACGCGCGCCCGGTCCCCACCACATCGGCGTCGTTGGCCGACGGTCGGACCATCATTTACTACGACGATCTGCCGGGCAGAGCCCACACCCACGCCGATGGCCGCGACCTCGAAACTATGGCCAGTGTGTCAGAGCTCCGCTTCGATCCCCTGCAAGAGGAATGGGTGATCGTCGCCTCTCACCGACAGGAACGGACCCACCTGCCTCCTCCCGCCGAGTGCCCGTTGTGCCCGAGCACTACCGGCAAGGCGACCGAGATTCCCTCCCCTGACTACGACGTGGTGGTTTTCGAGAACCGCTTTCCTTCCTTGACAGCCCAGCCCGCATCTGAAGGCGGGCATGGTCTGCTCAAGGTCGCCAACGGTGTGGGACGATGCGAAGTGATCTGTTTCAGCAGCGACCACGAGACTTCTTTCTCGCACCTCTCCGATCGGCGCCTCGCCACAATCGCTGACTCGATCGTCGATCGAACCAGGGAGCTTTCCACCGTCTCCGGTGTCGAATACGTTCTCGTCTTCGAGAACCGTGGCTCCGAAGTCGGGGTCACGCTGCATCATCCGCACGGACAGATCTATGGCTACCCGTTCATCCCGCCCAAGCCGCTGCGGGCGCTTCAGGCTGCCGAGAGGTTCAATTCGGCAGGAGATGGCTGCCTCTTCTGTGCCATCCTCGAGTCCGAATTGGACGACGGCCGAAGAATCGTCGCAAGGAGGGATGGGTTCGTGGCGTACGTGCCCTCCGCTGCCCGCTGGCCCTACGAGGTTCACATATTGCCGATCAAACACGTGGCCGACCTGGAGGACATGTCCCGCGACGAAAGGCTCGATCTTCTCCGTCTGCAGGCAGATGTGATTGCCGGATTCGACGGGCTCTTCGGCGAGCCCATTCCCTACCTTGCCACCCTCTTTCAGGCTCCCGTGGCTCACATGCGTGATCTGGCCCACCTGCGCGTTGAGGTCGTGTCACCGAGGAGAGCTCCGGGAAAGCTGAAGTACCTGGCGGCGAGCGAGTCCGCCGGTGGGGCATTTGTCAACGACGTCGTCCCCGAACGCGCCGCAACTCAGCTGCGTCAAGCCCTCGCCGACCACGCCCGAGGAGAGAAACATGCATGATCCGATCCGTGTTGCAGTTGTCGGGACCGGCGAATGGTGGGGCCGCGAACACACCCGCCTGTTTCGCCGCCGCCCCGATACCGATCTCGTTGCCGTACTGGGCCGGACCAAGGAGAAGACGGAACTGCGCGCCGCTGAGTTCGACACAACGCCGTATCTCGACCTCGACCGGATGCTCGAAGAGCAGCGCCCGGACCTGGTGTCGCTGTGTTTGCCGAACGAAGATCACTTCGAGACCACCTTGCGGACCATCGAAGCCGGATTTCCCCTCCTGGTGGAAAAGCCACTTGTCTTCGATCTCGACGAGGCAGACCGTCTCCTCGCCGCGGCGGACGAGCGCGGCCTGTTCTTCGCCATCAACTTCAATCACAGGTATGCCGTGCCGGTCCGGCTCGCTCGTGAGGCGATCAGCCGGGGCGACCTGGGCCAGCTCGTCTTTGCCTCTTGGCGATTCGGGGGCGAAGCGGGCACCAGTGCCCATCCCCATGCCAACCTGATTGAGACCCAGTGCCACGGATTCGACATGCTCGAATATCTCTGTGGTCCGATCGAGTCCGTGATGGCACAGATGGTCGATGACCTCTCCGGGCATGGCCACTCCACTCTCGCAGTGGCCCTCCGATTCGCCAATGGAGCGGTGGGCAGTCTGCTCGGAAGCTATGACACGTCATACGCCTACCGGAATACCCACTATCTGGAGGTCAATGGCTTGGAAGGCCGGGCCGTTGTCGAGGACACGGTGCGCCGCTTTGAGATGGACAGGACCGGTGACGAGACCTCGTCAGTGTGGGAGGCGGGATACTTCAACGACAGGGACCGCTCGTTCCACGAGATGTTCGACAGCCATCTCGATGACTTGCTCGCGGCCTTCTCGCAGGGCGCAGAACCGCCTATCCACGCCCGTGACGGACGACGGGCCCTGCAGATTGCACTCGCCTGCATCGAGTCCTACGAGTCCGGGAATCGCATCCTGACGCCTTGACGTTGGACGCATCTCCGCAGGTCGATTGGGTTCGCACTGAACACTTGAGCCTGCACGGTTCCGACCCACATGGTCTGTGGATGGCGCCGGGGCGGGTGAATGTCATCGGGGAGCACACCGACTACAACAACGGATTCGTACTGCCGTTTGCCCTTGAGAACGCTGTCTTCGTCGCTGCATCGCCCAGGAGCGACGACACAGTTGTGGTGAGCTCCCGCCAGTTGGGAACCTCGAGCTTCGATCTCGACGACCTCGACAAGGCCAGCGGGATATTGAGCCATGCCGAGTCGGCGATCAAGGTAGCCCGGGAGGAATGCCGCGACCTGGTCGGGTTGAACGTGGTCGTCGACAGCAGCATCCCCATCGGTTCAGGCCTTTCGTCGAGCGCCGCTTTCGTCTGCGCCCTCATCCTCGCCGCTAGTGAAGTGACCGGGAACTCTCTCAGTCCGGAGACGATTGCCACGGCTGCCCGCAGGGCTGAAACCGAAGGAGTGGGTGTCCCGGTCGGGGTGATGGACCCGATGGCGTCGATGTGCGCCAAGGCTGATCACGCCCTCCTTCTCGACTGCCAGACCCTGGACATCGAACACATCCCGTTCCGGGTTGCGGTGGGCGACTCTCCTAGCGTGCTCATAATCGACACCCGAACCCCGCGACGCCTCGTCGGCGGGGAGTATGCCGATCGGCGCCGGGCATGCCACGACGCAGCGATCGCCCTCGGCGTGGAGACTCTTCGCGATGCCAGCCTCGAGATGCTTGAAGGTGGTCGACTCAGTGACGAACAATTCAAAAGGGCCCGGCATGTGATCACCGAGAACAACAGGGTGGTCGCTGCGGCCGAGACAATGCGGGAACGTCAATTCGACGCCCTGGGTCAGCTCCTCTCCGAATCACACCGCTCCCTGGCCGATGACTTCGAAGTGAGCATCCCGGAACTCGACACGGCAGTGGATGCCGCGATCGACGCCGGCGCCTACGGAGCACGAATGACCGGGGCGGGTTTCGGCGGCTGCGCCATCGCCGTGGTCCCACCGGACTGGACGCGGCGGGTCGAAGAAGCGGTGACGTCTGCCTTCCGCAAACGGGACTTCGGGCCGCCCGGCTTTCTAGCGGCCAAGCCATCTGTGGGCGCCCACCGGATCGACTGAAGCACCTCCGGAGCAAACCCGAGGCTTAACTCTGTGATAACCCGGACAGGGTGACCTTGACCAGGCGATGCACTGCAGCCTTCGATGGCATGCTCCCGGCTGCGGCCAGCGAGTGCAGGCAGAAAACGGTGAGCTCGTCCAGCCCCACGTCGGTGCGTACCTCCCCGGTCAATGTTGCGTCGGCCAAGAGCCCCTTGATCATGGTGCGCAGCTCGCCCTCGGCGTCGGACACCTGCTGGTCACGGTGAAGCAGAGCGGCCAATTCGCCGTCGTGGCGGCGACGCGACTCGTATGAGATGAAGGCGAAGCCCTCGAGCACTCGCGCGAGACGCTCCCAGGCGCTGCCGCCACTCTGGTCCCTGATCTCACCCAGCTGACCGAGATGGTGGGCGATTTGCTGGTGGTGCCAGGCTGAGAGGATTGACTCGATGTCGGGGAAGTACTTGTAGAGGGTCGCCCGCCCGATACCCGAGTGTTCAGCGATCTGCGACATCGTCACCGACATGAGGCCGTGCTCGTTCACAAGCTCGGCTGTGGCTTCGACGATTGCGTGGCGCACATCCTGACGGTGGGCTTCGATCGTCTCGTTCCACAGCTTGGGCATCTGTGGAGTATACGGCTAGACGCCTACGAATACATTCTGGATCGAATGTAGACAGAATGTCTCGAAAAATGCTAGCCTCGGGAAAGCCAGTC
>Ga0299907_10000948_pt1 | contig 15601 bp, 12 predicted proteins | sample RVTome_16_FD_198680 | JGI IMG/M metagenome (GOLD analysis project Ga0299907, IMG submission 198680) | Soil microbial communities from uranium-contaminated site in the Upper Colorado River Basin, Wyoming, United States - RVT152D67 (version 2) ...
GCCGGCCCGCGTCATCGTGCGGGTTGGACGCACCGAGGGGCCGAGCCCGTTCCCGTCGTCTACCCGCTCGCGTATGCGGACGGTCGGAGCGTCGCGACGTACGGGAGGTTCCGGTAGCGCTCCGCGAAGTCGAGCCCGTAGCCGACGACGAACTCGTTGGGGATGTCGAAGCCGACGTAGCGTAGATCCAGCGGGACCTGCTGGATGCCTTCCTTGCGCAACAGGGCGGCCACCTCGAGCGTGGCGGGTTTGCGCCCTGCGAGGTTCTTCAGCAGGTACTTGAGCGTGAGCCCGGAGTCCACGATGTCCTCGACCAGCAAGACGTCACGCCCGACCAGGTCGTGATCCAGGTCCTTCATGATCCGGACGACCCCCGAGGTCTTGGTGGCGGCCCCGTAGGACGAGACCGCCATGAAATCGAACTCGAGGGGTAGTCGGATGTACCGCGAGAGGTCGGCCATCACGACGAACGCACCCTTCAGCACGCCCACCAGTAGGAGCGAGCGACCAGCGTAGTCAGCCGTGATCTTCTCCCCCATCTCCGCGAGCTTCGCCTGCAGTTCGTCGGAGGAGATCAGAACCTTCTCGATGTCGGGCTCGTAGGCCTCCACGTAGGCGGCGAGTGTAGTGGTCCCCGAATCGCTCACGATGCGCCCTCCCTTGTCGTGTTCCCGCCGGCTTAAGGGGAAGGGCGAGCGATGTGAACATACTGCTTGTCCCGCCACGCCTTCATCCCGTTGGGGAGGTCACGTCGGCGGCCCGGCCGGCCCGCGGCGAGATCGAGCACCGCCTCGATCGCGTCTTTGGACCACGGGGCGTCCTCGTCTCCAACGAGCGCGACGTTGTAGACGGCGAACCTGATGGCGCGCGTCGCGACCGACTGCGGTAGCGCGCGAAGCTTCGCGGCATCGATCCACAGATGGTCCCGGGCCGCGGGCGTGAGTCCTTCCCATGCGTGCATCGCCTGGTGATACACGGCGTCGCGATCCGCTCGGAGGTTGTCCGCCGTACGCGCGATCGGCCCCAGCACGTCACGACCCGTGGACTCCCGGATCCTCGGTAACACGTCGTGGCGGATCGCCGCGCGAAGGTATCGACGATCCTCGTTCATCGGATCTCTTCTCGGACGAAGATGCAGGGCTCGGCAGAACGCCTCGACTTCGGCCCGTCGAACGTCGATCAATGGGCGGACGTATGACCCCGTGGGATCGATCCCGGAAGCACCTTCGAGCCCGGTGCCGCGGATCATGTTCAGGAGCACCGTCTCGGCCTGGTCGTTCAGCGTATGACCGTCGGCGATAGCACGGGCTCCGATCTCGCGCCAGACGTCGAACGACGCCTTCAGGCGCTCACCTCTGGCCCACGCCTCGACCGACCATCCTCTCGGCGGACTCTCCTCGGCGGCGCGCAGATGGAACGACACCTTCAGCCGCTCGGCTACCGTGCGTACGTAGGCAGCGTCCCTCCCGCTGTCTTCACGGAGCCGGTGGTCGAAGTGGAAGACGGCGAGCTTGATCTTGAACAGACGCCTGAGATGCCAGAGCGAATACAAGAGGCATACCGAGTCGGGGCCGCCGGAGACGCTGACGAGTACCAGGTCTCCCGGCGAGAACATGTCGTGCTCGCGAACCGTCTTCGTGACCCGCTCCAGCACGCGCGCGACGGCCGGCGGGCGGCGAGGCACCGTCAGCTCCCGGCGACCCTCGCGAGCCAGCGATCGGGGGCTCGGATCTCGTCGAGCGTCGGCAGGGCCTCGGGCGCCGACCACACGCGGTTGAACCCCTGCATGCCGACAGCGGTGACCGCGGCGCGGACGAAACGCTCCCCTGCGTCGTACTGCTTCACCTTCTGTTCGAACCCGATCGCCTTCTGGAAACCCTTCTCGAGGCCGGTCGCGCGGCGGCGTGCGGACAACGCTCGGCGCATCCGATCCAGATCGGCGACCCGTCCTCGCGCCACCTCGTTCATCACGAACGACGCGTGCCCTTCGAGGAGCGACATCAGCGCCTGCATCCGCAGGAACAGCTCACGCTGAGCGGGCGACAGCAACAGGAAGATCGCTCCCATGCCGCGCCAGTCGGCTCCGGACCGAGCCTCTTCCGCGGCTCTGCGCAGCTGGGCCGCCAGCTCACGGGGGTCCAGCGAGATCGTGTCGAGATAGGCGTCCACCAGTCCCTGCAACTCGGTCTTGAGCCACGAGCACGCACCGAATTGCACGCGGTGCGTGACCTCGTGCAAGGCGATCCACATGCGGAAATCTCGAGGCGGCAGTGCAAACCGCTGTTCGGCGTCGGCCACGTTGGGTCCGACGAAGTACAGGAGCCCTTCGTCGTCCGGGGGCAGGAACACGTCGTACTGGCCGAGAACGCGCCGCGAGACGTAGCCGAGCAACGCGCCCGTCTGCACGCCCAATGCTTTGCGCGACAACTCGGCCCGCTGCGGGCGTCGAGCGGTCATCCGCTCCGCCAGCGGCTCGATCAGCCGTTGCAGCCCGCCGAGGTTCTGGCGGATCCACTCGCCCCGGGACATGACCCAGGCTCGGGAACGGAAGCCGTCGATCGAGAGCGAGGTGAAGGCCCCGATCAGGTCCTCGGAGTGCGGGACCAACTCGGCAAGGTCCTCTCGCATCCGCGCCCGCCCGACCGCGTCGATGGACGGACCGGGTCCGGCGACACGCCGACCGACCTGCGCGGCGAGGTCCCAGTCACCCAGGCGTGCTGCACGAGAGCCCATCGACCAGTCGACCTTGGCGGCGTCCATGGGAGGCGGGGCCTAGCCCTCGCCGGCCGCCTTCTTGCGCGCGGCGATCATGCCGGCACGGCGCGCCTGACCCTCGGCCACGCGACGATCGGTGCCTTTTTCGAGCAGCTCCGCGAGCTTCTGGTCGAAGACCTCCTGGTCCATGGTGACCTCGACGCGCTCGCCGCTCGGGGCGGGCGCCGCGGGCGCCTGCGGCGTGCTCGCAGCGGGCTCGGCGCTCTCTTCGGCAGGTGCAGCGCCTTCCGCGGGGGGCTCCTGGGCGGGGGCTGCCGCAGGCGCCGGTGCTTCGGCGGGCGCCGCTGGAGCCGGTGCTTCGGCGGGAGCCGGTGCATCGGCGGGCGCTGCGGGAGCCGGTGCTTCGGCGGGCGCTGCCGCAGGAGCCGGCCCGGCAGCCGCCGGCGCTGCGGCCGTCGCCATCGCCGGGATCGCGGGCGGCTGCACGACGACCGGGGCGGCTTGCGACAGGTCGACCGCACGGCGAGGCGGTTCCTGGCCGGGGAGCACCCTGTCGGCGCGCACGACGCGTACGTTCTCCTCGTCCCTGGAGAATCGCGGAGCGAACCGCATGTAGCTCACGACCAGGAGCAGGCCCACGATCCCGGCGATCACCGCGAGCAACCACGCGATCGAGAAGATCCAGCCACCGTCGTTGCGGACCGGAGTGTTCGTCGGATGCAAGCTGACCTGCGCGATGGCCCCTCCGGCCGTCGAGATCATGATGGCCAGCGCACCGATGACGACGACAAGGATGCGGACCCGCGACGTCTTCACGGGCCGGATTCTCGCAACCTCGGGGTGCCGCGGCAAATGTTCGACAAAGAGCCGGAGATGGGATTCGAACCCATGACCTACCACTTACGAGGCGGTTGCTCTGCCACTGAGCTACTCCGGCGGCCTCGCCGAGTCTAGCGACGGCCTCTGGGTGCTGCCTTCGTGCGACTCGTGGTGCTCCCACCGTTGCCGCCCGAGGTCCGCGCCGGGCATGATGCGCCGATGGCGGTCGAGAACGGCGCCGTGCGGCGCGTCATGGTCGGGACCGACCGGTCCGAAACGGCCGGGAAGGCGGTGGCCTGGGCTGCGTCGTTCGCGGAGCGGTACGGGGCCGAGCTGCACGTCGTGCAGGTCGTGTTGACCGAGCACCCAGCTGACACGGAGCACGGGGCCGCGGAGCGGACCCGGGCGGCCGCGGCCGCCGATGAGCTTCGCACGTACGCGCTGGGGATCGCCGGCGGCCGCGGCCGCTCCCACGTCATGATCGATGACGACCCGGCCATGGCGATCGTGCGAGCGGCGGAGGAGCAGGCGGTCGACGTGCTCGTCGTTGGCAATGCCGGCATGGCCGGCCGCAAGGAGTTCCTCCTGGGCAACGTGCCGAACCGGATCAGCCACAACGCGCGCTGCACCGTGATCATCGTGAACACGGCGACGGGCCGAATCGCGGGGTCGGTATCGGGGCGCGCAGGAGGGCTCCGAACGAGTCGGGCCGACCTGGAGGAGCCCATCCAGCCGCACCTGATGGCGCGCGGTTCGAAGATCGCGGCGGTGTTCGCGAAACACGGCCTGAAAGAGCTGTTCGGCCGGCCCGACGAGGAGGGTGCGACCGGGTCGAGGCGCCAGGCGAAACGCGTGCGTTCCGCCCTGGAGGAGCTTGGACCCACGTTCGCGAAGTTGGGGCAGATCCTCTCGACCCGGCCGGATCTTCTCGCACCCGAGTTCATCGAGGAGCTCGCGCAGCTGCAGGACAACGTGCCCCCTCTTACCGAGGAGCAGGTCGTCCGCGTGATGGAGCAGGAGCTGCGGGTCCCGTGGGAGGACGTATTCGACTCCGTGGACCCGAACCCGCTCGCGGCCGGCACGATCGCTGAAGTCCACCGGGCCACGCTCGCCGACGGCGAGAAGGTCGTGATCAAGGTCCAGCGTCCAGACGCGCGAGAACAGATCGAGCAGGACCTCGCGTTGCTCGAGGTGTTCGCCGAGAAGGTGGGCAAGCGCCCACAGCTCAAGCAGGTCGTCGACATGGAGGCGGTGTTCGAGCACCTGTCGACGTCCTTGCACCGCGAGCTCGACTTCCGGCAGGAAGCCGCGCACATGGAGCGGATGCGGATCGTCCTCGAGCCGTTCCATCGACTGGCGGTGCCCACCCTTCACGCCGACCTCTCGACGTCTCGGCTCCTGGTGATGCACGACGTGCAAGGAGGGCCGATCTCGATCGCGCCCGAGGGCGAGGCTCGACAGCAGGCTGCGCGTCAGCTCCTCGAGTCCTTCTACAAGCAGATCATGGTCGACGGGTTCTTCCACGCGGATCCGCATCCAGGGAACCTGATGTGGCAGCCCGACGAAGACCGCCTGTACTTCCTGGACCTCGGCATGGTTGGTGAGGTCGGTCCCGAGATGCGTGAGCAGATGATGCTGCTCTTGCTCGCGTTCTGGCAGGAGGACGGGGGCTTCCTCACCGACGTGTCGCTGATGCTCGCGGGCGCGTTGGAGCGGAGCGACCTCGACGTGGGTGCGTTCCAGGACGAGATCGGGATGCTGATGACGAAGTACCGAGGCGCCTCGCTGAAGGACATCCAGCTGGGCCCGATCCTGCAGGAGATGACCGAGGTCTCGCTGCGACACGGCGTGCCGCTGCCGGCGTCGCTGTCGCTGACCGCCAAGGCGCTGGCCCAGATGCAGCTCGCGACCGCACAGCTCGATCCCGACCTCGATCCGTTCGACGTCGCCGGCTCGTTCCTGATGCGAACGCTGCTGCGGGGGATGGGGTCGAAGCTCGACCCGAAGGCGCTCTTCTACCAGGCCCAGAAGTTGAAGGTCCGCGCCTCGCGCGTCGTCGAAGCACTGGAACGGTTGATCGGGGCTCGGCCCGGTCAGAAGCTGGAAGTGAACTTCCGGGCCGCGTCCCTCGAGAAGACGGTGCACGCCGCCGGACGCAGGCTCGCCCTCGGCGTGGTGGCGGCGGCTGCGCTGCTCGGGACCGCGATCACGGCAACGGCGGCGCGGGCCGACACATGGATCCCGTGGACGCTCGGTGGGGTCGGGGCGGCGTTCACGCTCTCGCTGGTGGCCGACCTGTTCCTGGGCAGGCGTCGCCGGTAGGCCTGGTCGGCGCGAGATAGTCTGGTCCAGACTACTCGACGTCCACGTCGCCGCCGCGAGACGTGAACGTGGTGGCGGGCTCGTTCCCTGGGGAGGCCTTTGTCTCTCCACGGCGCACCGATCGCATCACGACCTTCTCGAGGATGAAGGCGATCGCTGCCATCCCGACGCCGACCACCCAGCGTTCCACCCTCCGGAGGGGGCTCCGAGACCGGCTGCGCTGAGTCACGCATCCGTCCCTTTCGCAAGTGGGACGCGACCGACGATCGTCGTCCCGCCGCCGGCCGACGACCGAACGTCAAGCGTGCCGTCCAGCACGCCGAGCCGATCTGCGATCCCTTGCAGGCCGGTGCCGATACGGGTGGCAGAAGGCTCGAAGCCCACGCCGTCGTCCGCGACCTCGAAGATGAGGTCCGACTCGCTGTGGCGGAAGCTCACGTCGACCCGCGACGCGCCGGCATGCTTCGCGACGTTCTGCACGGCCTCCAGCACGGAGAAGTACACGGCCGCCTCCACCTCCTGCGGGTAACGCCGAACGCCGTTCGCCCGAACCTCGACCGGAAGAGGGGCTTTCCGAGCTTGGGCCTCCAAAGCCGCCGTGAGCCCACGGTCGGCGAGGAGGGGCGGATAGATCCCGCGGGCAAGATCGCGGAGGTTCTCGAGCGCGCTCGTCGTGTCGTCCTCGAGCTGACCGATAACCTCCGCCGCCTTGAGGGGATCCTTCTCGGACATCCCGCGCGCCAGCCTTGCCTTCACGGCGAGCGCCACGAGCTGCTGTTGTGCGCCGTCGTGGATGTTGCGCTCCAGCTGGCGACGCGCCTCGTCTGCCGCCGTCACGATCCGTCGCTGCGCCGCTTTCAGATCATCCAGACGGGCGCGAAGCTCTTCGGTCAGCCGTACGTTCCGAAGCACGAGGCCCGCTTGCGCGGCCAGGTCCTGGACCAGCTTCGCGTCATTGGGCGTGAGCGGCTCGGTGGGAGGCTTCCGGACCGCGAGCGCGCCGAGGAGCTCGCCTCGGTGCTCCACCGGGTACGCGACGTCGGCGTCGTCGATCGGCGGCAGCCCACCGTTCGACAACGGGATCCGCGACGTCGCAGGGTCGTGCTCACCGGGCCACGCGGCGCTCACCCGGAGCTCGTTCCCGATCTTCAGCCACACGTCGGCGTGTTCGGCATTCACGCCTTCCGCGACGACGCGCGCCATCCGCGGCAGGACGTCGTCGGCGGCGTACGCCTCGCCCACCCGCTCGGAGAACTCGGACAGGACCTCGTACGGGGTCGCCCGCTTCCCGTACACGATCCGGTTGGCTACCCGGGCCATGCGCAGGCGGGCCGGATGGAACCCCACCGCGACGACCACCGCCGCAACCATCGTGAGGAACGAGCTCTCCCGGCCGACGAGCGTTCCGAGCCCCACGACGATCACCGCGTACACGGCCGTGGCGAGGACCACGAGGAAGCCGTACAGCAGGGTCTTGCGGATGACCAGGTCGAGGTCATAGAGGTGGTACCTGAGGATCGCGACGCCCACCGCCACCGGAAGGGTCAGGAACGCGGTCGCGATGAGGACGGTGTCGAACAGCGCGATCTCGATGCCGGCGGCGAGGAGGATCTCGGAAGTGATGATCGCCACGAGGAGGAACACGATCGCGAAGGCGAACCACTTGATCTGCTGACGCTCCACGCCGGTGGATCGGCGGAAACGGAGCACCATCGCCGAGGCCGAGATCGCGAGGAACACCAGGTACAGCCAGAACGCACCCTCCAATGCGGGAGCAGCCAGGGCAGGAACGTACAGGGGGTTCCTGACGACGGCCGCGTCGATCGAACCGGTCAAGGTGGGGGAGCCGAGCGTGAGGCCGCCGAAGATGACGACGAGGGTCCCCAGGCTCAGCACCATGAACCAGCGCCATCTCGGCGACGGCAGAACGCCGTCCGGGAAGAGCAATGGAAGCAAGAGGAGCACGGGGAGGATCCCGACGATCCACGTGCCTTCTGAGAGCACCGCCGCGAGGCCGACACCGAGACCCCTCGAATCCCCACGCGCGTGCAGGTAGGTGACGAGCTCACCGGCGGAGAAGCCGGCGGCAGACAGACAACACCCCCACAGGAACAGCAGGCCGATCCGATTCCCCGGATCGCGGCTGGCGATCAGGGCACCCACCACCCCGAACAACCCGAACGCCACGAGGAACCCGAGGTCCTCCCAGAGCGGCCGCTCGTTCACCAGCTGGATGACGGTGCCCGCGGCTGCCAGGACGAGGAAGGCGAAGAAGGCTGCCCAAGGCCAGCGCGATGCCCGGGTGGTCAAGGACTCCCCTCCGACCGACCCTCGAACGACGCCGCGAGAAGGAACAGCGCGCCCATCGCGATCGTGAGCCAACGCCACGGGCTCTCCACGGCCCCGGGGTAGTCCGGGTAGATCACCGACGTGAGGCCGAACAGGACTCCTGCGACGGCAGCGAGCCATGCGGTGAGGCGCCAGCCCTCCGTCCGGAGGCCGGACACGACGCCCACGAGCACGATCGCAAGCGCCGCCCCCGCCATGCCCGACCAATGATGCAGTTCGACATGCGGGTCGGTGGTCGGGCCACCCTGGAGCTCGGCCATCGTGAGCGCGTATCCCCCCGCAGGCAACAGTGCGATCACGCCCAACCCGAGCAAGAGCGCTGACGGCCTGCCGGAGAACGACAGCGCCGCACGGCGATGCGGATGCAGCGCATACAGGATCAGCGACACGACCAGCCCCACGAATAGGAACCCCGGCACGAGGTCGCCTGCCGCCAGACCCACCACGACCAAACCGACCGATGCGACTAACCCGGCCTGGAAGGCGTTCACGTTCTGAGGCCTGACCGCGATCGCGAGCAGCACCGCGCCTGTAAGACCGAAGCCCCACAGACCACCGACCACATGGACCCGGTGGCTCTGTTGGATCGGATCGTCCGACACCAGCGGTTCCACGGCGAACAGGGCGCTGGACAGGATCGATAGAACCCCGAACACAGCGGCCAGGATCCGGAACGCGAACACCCTTACTCGTTCGGTCACCAGACCCTCCTTCGCTTCATGTGGCACTCACCGGCACGCGTCCGGCAACGGTCGTCCCTCGTCCGGCGGCTGAATCTACTTCGAGGGAACCGTTGACGGCGTCGAGCCGGTCAGCCATCCCTTGGAGTCCTGTGCCGTGCCGCGTGGACGACGCATCGAATCCGTCGCCGTCGTCGGAGACCGTGAACGCGAGATGTCCGTTCACATGGGAGACGTGGACCGTCACTCTCGAGGCGTTCGCATACTTGGCCACGTTCTGCAGCGCCTCGAGAGCGCAGAAATACACGGTCGCCTCTACCTCCTGCGAGAACCGGCCGACGGCAGCCTCGACCGTCACCGGCACCACGGACTTCCGCGCCTGGGCTTCGAGCGCGGCAGAGAGACCCCTGTCCGCCAGCAGCGGCGGATAGATCCCCCTTGCGAGGTCTCGCAGGTCCTCGAGCGCGTCCTGCGTCTCCGACTCGATCTGCTCGAGCATCTTCGCAGCCTTCGAGGGCTCCCTCTCCGTGAGCGCACGCGCAAGCCGCGCCTTGACGGCGAGAGCCACGAGCTGTTGCTGCGCGCCGTCGTGGATGTTGCGCTCGAGCCTCCGACGCGCCTCGTCCTGCGCGGCGACGAGCCGCTGCCGTGATGCCCGAAGCTCCTCGACGAGCCGGACGTTTCGAAGGACGAGTCCGGCCTGCGAGGCGAGGTCGCGCACGAGCCGCTCCTTCGCCGGATCCATGGGGTCGTTCGGCGGCATGGCGACCGACAACGCCCCGAGCAACTCGCCTCGGTCGATGATCTCGACCGCGCTTTCCCCCGGGATCGCCGGCAAGGCGTCACTGTCTGTCACGATCGCGGCGATACTCGCCTCGCCGGGCGGCCAGGATGCTGCCGGCCGAAGCTCGCTTCCGACACGCAGCCAGACTCGGGCCCGCTCCGCACCCGTCCCGGAGCCGAGCACCTGGGCGAGGCGCGGCAGCACGTCGTCGGTCGCGTAGGCCTCGCCGAGCCGTCCAGAGAACTCCGTGAGCACCTCATACGGCGTTGCCCGCCGGCCATACACGAGCCGGTCCGCGACCCGACGGGCAACACGAAGCGCGGGCCAGAACGCGAAACCGGCGAGCGCGGCGGCGACGATCGCCGTTGATCGTGTCCTGCCCGCGAGGCCGCCTGCGGCGACGATGATCAACACGAACACCACCATGACCACCAGGGCCACAGTCACGTACAGCACCGTCTTGCGGATGACGACATCGAGATCCCACAGCCGGTAACGCAGGACGGCGATGCCACACGCGGCGGGCACGCCCAGCCCGATCCCCACGAGGGGGATCACGGTGACGGCGATCACGAACCAGCCGGGCTCCGGCTCGGGCGCTCCGATGGCCATATAGACAAGCACCAGCGTGACCATGGATCCGATGCTCGCCGCAACCGCGAACACGAACCATCGGAGCTGCTGACGTTCCTCGCCCATCGATCGGCGGAACCGGATGACGAGCCCTACCACCCCCGCGGCGAGGAACCCCAATCCGGCCAGCCAGACGTTCTCGGCGATCGTGTAGGAAACGACATTGGTGGGGTTGTCGACCTCGAGCAGCCCAGCCACAACTTCCATCCGCGGCAGGGTGAGGATCTCGGCGAGCGCGAACAGCGCCGAGAACACGAGACCGCCCTTTGCCACCCACAACCATCGTCGCGAGAGCGGTCGACCGTCCGGGAAGAGAGTCAGCAGCAGGAGGAAGAGCCCGCCCGGGACCACGAAGGTCACCAGCCAATAGCCGAGCCAAACCGCCCAAACCGTGCCCGGGAAGGGTTCACGAGCCGTGAGGCCCGCGATCGCGTAGTGATTGGTGCCGACGGTGATGCCCTCAACGGCCGCGATCGCGAGGAACAGCCGCCCGATCGTGACGTTCCCACCGCGCCGCGAGACGAGCAGGCCGATCGTGGCGAAGGAGATCGCGAGCAGAAGGTCGGTCAAGTAGAGGCTCTCGAACCCTGCACGGACCGCGCCCGGAACCGAGAGGGCGAGTGCCACGGCCGCACCTGTGTAGGCAACCCCGGCGAGCAGGATCGGCAGCCGCGAGGCGCTCCGCTGCATCACCCGGCCTCGAGAAGGATCCGGTAAACCTCCACCGGCTCCTCCCGACCCTTCACCAGCCGGGACCCCACCGATTCCACGGGGATCTCGGGCGCGGCCGCAACCGTGAACGCCGTCGCGACGACCTCGCCCCCCTGGGCTTCCCCCTGCAGCCGCGAGGCAACGTTCACCGCGTCGCCCACCACCGTGTACTCGAGGCGGCCTCCACCGCCGACCGTGCCCGCGATCACCTGACCGGTGTTCACTCCGATCCCGACACCCATGTCCGGGAGACCGTCGACGCCCCACCCCTGTTCGTTCAACTCCGCCTGCCGAGCTTGCATCGCGATCGCGCATCGCAGCGCCTGTTCCGCGTGGTCCGGCAAGGGATCGGGCGCCCCGAACACGGCCATCACCGCGTCACCCTGGAACTTGTCGATCGTCCCGCCGTGTGCCAATACGACCTCGGCCATCGCGGATAGGTGCCGGCCCACGATCGCCGCCACGTCGCGCGCTCCCAGGCGTTCGGCGAGCGTCGAGAACCCTCGTATGTCGGAGAACAGGACGCTCACTTCGAGCTCCTGCGGCTCTATCTCGGTGTCGGGATGAGCGGCCAAGCGGTTCGCGAGCTGCTGCGGCACGAATGAGGCCAGTGTCTTCCGCGACGCGGCCTGCTCGACGACCGCGGCGTGCAATCTCTTGAATTCATCCAGGAGGCCACCGCCTGCGCCGTCGCCAGCCATGCGACGGAAGAGCTCGGTCACGGTGCGATCCACGTTCTCCTGGGTCGTGCCCAGCGCCGCGGCCATCTCGGCATATCCGAGACCTTTCGCCATCATGTCGAGCAGCTCCCGCTCGCGTTCGGCGGTGTCGCCGCGCCCGGACAGACGTTCGGCGATCGCGGGGTCGATGACGCTCCCTCCGGCATGCACCTCCCTGATCGCACGGGCCAGCTCGTCCCCCTGGGCGATCCGGTCCTTCAAGAGGTATGCGAGCCCGCTGTGGCCCTTTCCGAGCAGCGCCAGCGCGTACTCCTCGTCGTCGTGCGCGGACAACACGACGACGCCCGTGTCCGGATGCCCGGCCCGGATCGCGTGCGCGCAGTCGATCCCCTCCAGCTGGAAGGAGGGCGGCATCTTGATGTCGGTGACGACCACGTCGGGGCTGTGCTCCAGGGCCGTGGTCATGAGCGTCGGAGCATCGGCAGCCGTGCCCACGACCTCGATGTCGTCATAGGACTCGAGCAGCGAGCGCACGCCCTCACGCACGAGGACGTTGTCTTCGCCGAGAACGACCCTGATCGTCATGCCGCGTGTACCCTCCGCGTGTGGCCCGCCCCCGCGCGCTCCGTGTGGTGTTCGCCGAGGATAACTACCTCGTGCGAGAGGGCACCTCGGCGCTGCTGGCGACCGCCGATGAGATCGACGTCGTCGGAACGGCCGAGGGCTACGAGGAACTGCTGTCGGCCGTCGCGGACCAACGGCCCGACGTCGTCCTCACTGACATCCGGATGCCACCCACCGGCACCGACGAGGGGATCCGAGCGGCGAAGCGCATCAAAGCCGATTATCCGGAGATCGGCGTGGTCGTGCTCTCCCAGTTCGACGACGAGGGGTACGCCTACGAGCTGCTGAAGGACGGGGCTGCGGGCCTCGGCTACCTCCTCAAGGAGCGCGTGGCCGACGTGGAGGAGCTCGTCCGGGCGTTGGGCGAGGTGGCGCGAGGAGGGAGCGTCCTCGATCCGAAGGTGGTGGAGGCGCTCGTCGCCGCCAAGGACAGGATGGCGCACTCGCCGCTCGCGAACCTCACGGAGCGGGAGCGAGAGGTGCTGTCCCACATGGCCCAGGGGCAGAACAACGCCGCCATCGCGAAATCGTTGTTCCTCACCGAGCGAGCGATCGAGAAGCACATCAACTCCTTGTTCCACAAGCTCGACCTCACGGAGGAGCCGGACGTGCACCGCCGCGTGATGGCGGTGCTCGCGTTCCTCCGCGAGACCGAGCACACGTAAGGACCTCACTGGGCCCGGCGCGTGTCGACGACGTAGACGGAACACGGGGAATGGCGGAGCACCATGTTCGGGATGCTGTCGCGAACGCGCCACCGACTCCCGTGCGCCCCACGGTTCCCGATCACGATCGCTTCCGCCCGCTCCTCTTCCGCAACGTCGCAGATCCGGTCGGCGATCGCCCCCTCCTCGACCCGCGTTCGAGCGAGGATGCCGGGGAACCGCCCGGGCACGCGGGCGAGGTAGGCCGACGGATCGACTGCTCGGTCCGGATCCACGACCGCTTCGAGGTCGCCGTCAGGTCGGACGTAGACGACCACGAGCTCGGCGCCCCGATCGCGCGCGAGTCTGGCCGCGTCCTCGACGGCGAGCTCTGCGGCTGATGAGGTGTCCGTTCCCACGACGATGGTGTTCATGCGAGTCTCCTTCGGTGTCGTTTGCGCAACCGTAAGCCGCGATGCCTCGCTTGGCAGTCCTGCCGCCACCACGACCTCGGGGTGAAGGCACCACCCTCAGCAGGGGAGCTATCCGACCGCGAACGTGCAGGCCGGCCCCCTTGGACGCGTGGCCCGACAGTGACACCATCGGGCCATGACGGAACGTTCGGCCGCCCGTCTCGCGTGGTCGCTGGGCGCGATCGCTGTCGCCGCCATGCTCGCCGACCAGGTCCTGTTCTTCCTCACACCGCAGGAGCTGCTCCCAGCGTTCCTCCGCCAGACAGGCGCCGACGTGGCCGACGAGCTCGCCAATATCGGACTACCCGTGATCGGCGCGCTGATCGCCTCGCGGAATCGGGCAAGTCCGCTGGGCTGGCTGTTCCTCGCCGCGGGATTCGGCCTGGCTCTGTCGAACATCGGCTACTCCTACGCCACCTACGCGCTAGAAGTGAAGGGTGGGTCGCTTCCCGGCGGCCAGGCACTCAACTGGCTGTCCAGCTGGACATGGACCTTGGCCATCAGTTCGCTCCCGCTCCTCATGTTGCTCTTCCCGACCGGCCGGTTGCACTCGAGCCGGTGGAGACCCGTCCTGTGGCTCACGGTGGCCGCCGGTGGGACATTGCTCCTCTCGGCCCTGATCGGCGCCACCAGTCTGTGGGATCAACCCTTCTCCGAAGAGGGCTTCGACGCCGCGCCTCCAGTAGTCGGTCTCATCATGATCGGCGCCGTGTACGCGCTGACGGGGCTCGCGCTGGCGGGCCTCGCGTCGACGATCGTCCGTTTCCGCGGCGCCAAGGGCGACGAACGTCTCCAGCTCCGATGGTTCGCGCTCGCGGCAAGCGCTTTCGTCGGCGTGATCCTCCTCGAGTCTTTCGTCGACAACATCGCGACCACCATCGCGTTCTCGATAGCGTCGGCCAGCCTCTACGCATCGATCGGGATCGCGATCCTCAAGTACCGCCTGTACGACATCGACCTCGTGCTGCGCAAGGCCGTCGTGTACGGCGTGCTGGCGGCGTTCATCGCGTTGGTGTACTTCGGCATCGTCGTGACGGTTCCGGCGGTGCTGGCCGGGACGGCCGACGTCAGTGGGCCTGTCGCGGTCACTGCCGCCGCGATCGTGGCGCTCGCGATCCAGCCGCTCCGCCGACGAGCCCAGCGGCTGGCGAACCGACTCGTGTATGGCAGGCGTGCCACACCGTTCGAAGTACTGTCGGAGTTCTCCGATCGGCTCGCGGGTGAGTACTCCGTCGACGACGTCGTACCACGCATGGCACGGGTGCTCGCAGAGGGGACAGGTGCGCACCGCGTGGTGGTGTGGCTCCGCGTCGGCGAGGAGTTCCGCTCGTCCGCCGTCCGACCGGACGACACCGATCCCCCGGATCCCGTGTCATCGCTCGCTGATCTTCCCGACCGAGCGTTCGAGGTTGTCCATCAAGGCGAGACTCTCGGCGCCATCACGGTCGCGATGCCTGCGTCCGAGCCGATGACGCCGGCGAGCGAGCAGCTCGTCGAGAACCTGGCGGCGCAGGCCGGTCTCGTGCTGAGGAACGTGCGACTCGCCGAGGAGCTGCGGGCGACGATCGACGAGCTCCGGACGTCGCGCCAGCGGATCGTGGCCGCCCAGGACGAGGAGCGTCGGCGCATCGAGCGAAACATCCACGACGGCGCCCAGCAGCAACTGGTCGCGCTCGCGGTCAAGCTCGGGCTCGCCGAGCGGCTGGTCGCGACTGAGCCAGGAAAGACTGCGTCGATGCTCGCCGAGGCGAAGACCGAGACCGGACAGGCGCTCGACGACCTCCGCGATCTCGCCCGCGGCATCTATCCTCCCCTGCTCGCCGACAAGGGGCTCGCCGCGGCGCTCGAAGCGCAGGCTCGTCGTTCGCCGGTGCCCGTCACGGTCGAACCGGATGGGATCAGTCGGTATCCGCAGGACGCCGAGGCAGCCGTGTACTTCTGCTGTCTGGAAGCCCTGCAGAACGTCGGGAAATACGCCGGCGCGACCTCGGTTGCAATCCGTCTTGGCCACGCCGGCGGTGAGCTCACGTTCGAGGTGGCGGACGACGGCGCGGGGTTCGAAGCACGGTCCGAGACCTACGGCACCGGTTTGCAGGGTATGGCCGACCGGCTGGCAGCACTCGATGGCTCGCTCGAGGTCCGGTCGGCGCCCGGCGCCGGTACCACC
>Ga0299907_10000949_pt1 | contig 15597 bp, 10 predicted proteins | sample RVTome_16_FD_198680 | JGI IMG/M metagenome (GOLD analysis project Ga0299907, IMG submission 198680) | Soil microbial communities from uranium-contaminated site in the Upper Colorado River Basin, Wyoming, United States - RVT152D67 (version 2) ...
CGGATCGCGCATGGCTCCCACCGTATGCTCATGCGCTACCACCCAGGGAGGATGAAGGGCATGGAGACAGTCCCGTACCTCGCCATCGGCGCCGCCATGGGCGCGCTGGCGCTCGCCACGTACTTCACCAAGGTCGTCATGGCCGCGGACGAGGGGACCGAACGCATGCGCGAGATCGGTGCCGCCATCCGCGAGGGGGCGATGGCCTTCCTGCGGCGCGAGTACCGCTGGGTGAGCGTGTTCGTGGCGGCCATGGCCGTCCTCATCTTCGTCGTCCTCGACTATGGCCGGCCGTGGGGGGCGATCGCCTACGTCAGCGGCGCGGTGTTCAGCAGCACGGCCGGGTTCGTCGGATTGAGGATCGCCACCGCGGCCAACACCCGCACCGCCAACGCCGCCATCACCGGGCCCGCCCTGGCGCTCCCCCTGGCCTTCCGGGGCGGGGCGGTCATGGGCTTCACCGTGGCCGGGCTGGGACTGTTCGGGATCGCCACCGCCTATCTCATCTTCGTCGAGCTCCTCGAGGTCAACGACGGCTTCCAGGTGGTGGCCGCCTTCTCCCTGGGTGGGTCCTCGGTAGCCCTCTTCGCCCGTATCGGAGGCGGCATCTACACCAAGGCGGCCGATGTGGGCGCCGACCTGGTGGGCAAGGTCGAGGCCGGCATCCCCGAGGACGACCCCCGCAACCCGGCGACCATCGCCGACAACGTCGGCGACAACGTGGGGGACGTGGCCGGCATGGGCGCCGACCTGTTCGAGAGCTACGCCGGCGCCCTGGTCGCCCCCCTCGTCCTGTCCAGCCTGCTGTTCCTGGGCGTCGACGAGGACGGAGCCATCGTCGACCTCGACAGCCTGCGCAACCTGTACGTGTTCCCGATGCTCATCGGGGCCCTGGGCATGATCTCCTCCATCGTGGGCGCGCTGGCCACCCGGGGCCGGGAGGGAAAGAGCCTGGCCGCCCAGCTCCACACCGGACAGAACGTGGCCATGACCCTCACCGTGGTGGGCAGCTTCCTCGCCGCCCAGTGGGCCTTCGGCGATTACCTGGGTGTCGTGTCCCCGTTCTGGCTGGCGCTGCCCATCGTCATCGGCATCGCCGCCGGGTGGGCCATCGGCTTCACGTCCGAGTACTTCACGTCCGACCACTACCGCCCGGTGAAGGACCTGGCCGAGCAGACGGAGACGGGGCCCGCCACGGTGATCATCGCCGGCGTCAGCCTGGGGAAGCTCTCCACCGCCCCTGCCGTGGTACTGGTGGTGGGAGCCATCGGCCTCTCCTACTGGGCGGGAGAACAGGCCTTCACGGAGGCTGTACGCGCCAGCGGGATCGATGTCGGCCTCTACGGGGTGGCCCTCGCCGCCGTCGGCATGCTGGCCACCACCGGGATCGTGGTGGCCGTCGACGCCTACGGTCCGATCGCCGACAACGCCGGGGGCATCGCCGAGATGGCCGAGCTGCCCCCGGAAGTGCGCCAGGTCACCGACAGCCTGGACTCGCTGGGGAACACCACCGCCGCCATCGCCAAGGGCTTCGCCATCGGCTCGGCCGCCGTCACCGCCCTGGCCCTGTTCAAGGCGTTCTCCAACACCGCCGGTCTGGAGGAGATCGACCTCAACGACGTTCCCACCACCATGGGCCTCTTCCTCGGCGCCCTCACACCCTTCGTCTTCGCCGCCCTCACCATGCAGAGCGTGGGGCGGGCGGCCAAGCAGATGATCGAGGAGGTCCGCCGCCAGTTCGCCGAGATCCCCGGCCTGCGGGAGGGGGCGGTGGGCGTGAAGGCGGACTACGCCCGCTGTGTCGACATCTCCACCGCCGCCGCCCTCAAGGAGATGATCCTCCCCGGCGCCCTCGCCGTCGTCCTTCCCCTGGCCGTCGGCATCGTCTCCCTCCAGGCCCTGGGCGGGTTCCTGGCCGGTGCGCTCGTCACGGGCTTCCTCATGGCCATCTACATGGCCAACGCCGGCGGGGCGTGGGACAACGCCAAGAAGTACATCGAGGCCGGCGCCCACGGCGGCAAGGGCTCCGACGCCCACAAGGCGGCCGTCGTCGGCGACACGGTGGGCGATCCCTTCAAGGACACCTCCGGGCCAGCGATGAACATCCTCATCAAGGTCATGACGATCGTCAGCCTGGTGTTCGTGCCCGCGTTCGTCTGACAGCTGCGATCGCCGGGGCCTACGGCGGGTTCACCGGAGCCTTGGTCTCACCGAGCTGATCCTTGGCCTCGCGCAACTGCTTGCGGAGGTGGTGCTCCTCGTCTCCCAGGTCCATGATCCAGCGGTCGAGGGCGTCGACGGCCAACTTGAGCGGGGCGTCGCCGTCGGCCACGGCGTGGGCGGCGGCAGGGGCTGTCCCGGCCGCCGGAGCCTCGACACCGGCGTCCATGGCCTCCGCCTTGCGCTTGGAGAAGGCGATGGCGCCGATCAGGATCACGAGGGCGATCCCGGCGATGGCGTAGCGGGCGCCTTCGTTGTCGGCGAGGTTGATGACGGCAGGCAGGATGAGCAGCGAGATCAGGTTCATGACCTTGATCAGGGGGTTGAGGGCGGGACCGGCGGTGTCCTTGAAGGGATCGCCCACGGTGTCGCCGATGACGGCGGCCTTGTGGGCCTCGGAGCCCTTGCCGCCCTCGTGGCCCTCTTCGATGTACTTCTTGGCGTTGTCCCACGCCCCACCCGAGTTCGACAGGTACACGGCCATGAGCTGACCGGTGAGGATGACGGCGGCCAGGAACCCACCCAGCGCCAGGGCGCTGATGCCGAAGCCGATGATCACCGGGGTGAGGGTGGCCAGCAGGGCCGGGGTGGCCAGCTCCCGCAGGGAGGCGGTGGTGCAGATGTCGATGACGGGGCCGTAGTCCGGGCGCTTCTCGCCCGACATGATCTTGCCGTCGGCGAACTGGCGGCGGACCTCCTGGACCACGACGCCGGCCGTCCGGCCCACGGCCCGGATGGCCAGGGCGGAGAACAGGAAGGGGACGGCGCCGCCGATGAGCAGCCCGATGAACACCTTGGGGTCGGCCACGTTGATGGGGAAGAGGTCGAAGACGCCCCGGGCCGTCTCCTTGGCCGCGTCGACCACGTCGACGGGGAAGATCTCGTTCACGGCCGTCTCCACGAAGCTGGCGAAGAGCGCCACCGCGGCGATGACGGCCGAGCCGATGGCGAAGCCCTTGGTCACCGCCTTGGTGGTGTTGCCCACGGCGTCGAGCGAGACCATGATCCGTTCCGCCTCGCCGTGGAACTCGCCCGACATCTCGGCGATGCCGGCGGCGTTGTCGGCCACGGGACCGAAGGTGTCCTCGGAGACGACCACCCCGGTGGTGGCCAGCATGCCCATGCCGGTCAGGGCGACGAGGTAGAGCGAGAACTGCAGGTTGCCGTCCCCCAGACCGATGGCGGCTCCCAGGGCGATGGCGATGGCGATGACGGAGTAGACGCTCGATTCCAGACCCACCGCGGTGCCCGACAGCACGGTGGTGGCCGGGCCGGTGCGGGCCGACTCGGCGATCTCCTGGACGGGGGCGTACTCGGTGCCGGTGAAGTACTCGGTGAGCCGGGATACGACCTGGGCCAGGACGAGGCCGGCGACGACGGCGAAGAACATCTTCGCGCCCTCGTGGCCGCCCCGGGGCGCCTTGTCCCCCACGTAGCCGAAAGCGACGATGGCCGTGCCGACGACGGTCAGGATGCCGGCGGTGAGGAAGCCCCGGTTGATCGGCTTGAGGGCGTTGGTCTCGCCCTCCTTGGCCTTCACGGCGTAGACCCCGACGATGGAGGCGAGCACGCCGACGGCCCGGCAGGCCACGGGGAAGATGAGTCCCAGGGCCGGGTTCTCGGCCCCGATGGCCTCGAAGGCGGCCACGCCCAGGATGATGGAGGCGACCAGGGTGACCTCGTAGGACTCGAAGAGGTCGGCGGCCATACCGGCGCAGTCACCCACGTTGTCGCCCACGTTGTCGGCGATGGTGGCGGGGTTGCGGGGGTCGTCTTCGGGGATGCCGGCCTCGACCTTGCCCACCAGATCGGCGCCCACGTCGGCCGCCTTGGTGAAGATGCCGCCGCCGACCCGCAGGAACAGGGCCAGCAGGGAACCCCCGAACCCGAAGCCGACCAGGATGGCCGACGAGGTGTTCTGGAAGATGACGATGATGATGGTGGCGCCCAGCAGGCCGAGGCCGACGGTGAACATGCCGGCGATCCCACCGGTGCGGAAGGCGACCTCGAGGGCCCGGGGCAGGGAGCCGGAGAGGGCGGCGGCCGCGGTCCGGACGTTGCCCCGGGTGGCCAGCGTCATGCCGATGTAGCCGGTCAGCCCGGACATGAAGCAGCCGGCCACGAAGGCCAGCGTCCGGAACAGCCCCGACTCGACGAAGGACAGCGCCACGCCTCCCCCGATGCTCTCGGGCTTGAGCACCTCGGTGGAGGTGAGGAAGACCACGATGGTGAGCGGCACCAGGATGATGCCGATCGTCCGGAACTGGCGCTTCAGGTAGGCGAGCGCCCCCTCCTGGATGGCCAGGGCGATCTCGATCATCTTGGGGGTGCCCTGGTCGGCGGCCAGGGTCCCCCGTACGAGGATGAAACCCACGGCGATGGCGAGCAGCGCCGATACTCCGGACAGGGCCAGCACAACGAACTCGCCGCCCCCGAGGGTGAAGTCCTGGTACCCCCCTTCGGAAGCCAGGAGCATCGCGTTCATGCCGGTACCACGTCCTTTCTAGGGGCTGGGCGCGCGTGTCATCAGCGTGACCCAGTCGATCGGGGGGACATGCTACGCCGGTTGAATCCCGCCGTTCCGAACCCTGACGGTTACATCGGGGACACCCCTAACCCCGGGTCAATCAAGGTGGTAGGGGACGGAGGTCACCACCACCCCCTTGCGGAACAGCAGCCGGCCTTTCAGGAACAGGGCCGTCTGGTTGTGGAGCAGCTGCTCCCACCACCGGTGGATCACCACTTCGGGGATGAGCACGGTCACGATGTCGTTGTCCCAACGGGCGTCGATGTCGTCCAGGAAGCGCAGGAGGGGACGGGAGAGCTCCCGGTAGGGCGAGAAGACGATGTCCAGGGGCTCGTGGAGGTCGTGACGGGCCCACGCCTTCTCGATGGCCTGCTGCTCGTCCTCGTCGGAGACGACGGTCACGGCCACCAGGTGGTTGGGGGCCAGCGAGCGGGCATAGGAGAGGGCTTCCAGCACCCCCCGGTGGACGCCGCCCACCAGCACCACGACGGTGTGGTTCATCCGGGGCGGCCGCCAGTCCGGCGGGACCTCCAGCCGCTCCCGCACCCGGCCGTAGTGACGGTGCACGCCCCGGAACATCAGGATGAGCGCGGGGATGATGACCACCGGGATCCAGGCCCCGATGGTGAACTTGGAGATCAGGACCACGGCCAGGACGACACCGGTGGTGAGGGCGCCGGCGCCGTTGGCCGCCACCCGGCCCTGCCAGCCGGGGAGCCGCTCCCGCAGGTGGTAGCGGACCATGCCGGTCTGCGACAGCGTGAAGCTGGTGAAGACCCCGACGGCGTAGAGCGGGATCAGGGCGGTGGTCACCCCGCCGAAGGCCACCAGCAGCGCGGAGGCGGCCAGGGCCAGGACCAGGATCCCGTTGGAGAAGACGAGGCGGTCTCCCCGGTTGAAGAGCTGGCGGGGGAGGTAGCCGTCCCGGGCGATGATCGAGCACATGGTCGGAAAGGCGGTGTAGGCGGTGTTGGCCGCCAGGATCAGGATGGCGGCGGTCGACGCCTGCAGGAGGATGTAGGCCACGCTGCCCCGGCCGAAGACGGCATCGCCCAGGATGGACAGGATGGTCTCGTGGTCGGAGAGGGTGGGCCGCAGCCTCTGGGCCAGCACGGAGATGCCGAAGAAGAACGTGCCGAGGATGGCCACCATGGCCACCAGGGTCTTGGCCGCGTTCCGGGAGGCGGGGCGGCGAAAGGCGGGCACGGCGATGCTGATGGCCTCCACCCCTGTGAGGGCCACCGCACCCGACGAGAAGGCGCGCATGAGGGCGAAGATCGTGATCCCGGCGAACACCCCGGCAGCGGGCGTGAACTCGGCCAGGTCCTCCTCCTGCACGGGGAGCGGCTGGAGGTCGCCGGTGAAGGACCGGTACAGCCCCCACACGATCAGCGCTCCGAGGGAGAGGATGTAGAGGTAGGTGGGGAGGGCGAAGGCGGTGCCGGACTCCTTCAGCCCCCGGAGGTTGCCCACCGTGATGAGCCCGATGAGCGCCAGGCCCAGACCGACCCGGTGCTCCCGCAGCTCCGGGACGGCCGAGACGATGGCGGCCACGCCGGCGGAGACGGACACCGCCACCGTGAGCATGTAGTCGGTGAGCATGGAACCGGCCGCCACCAGCGAAGGCGACGTCCCCAGGTTCTCCCGGGAGACGACGTAGGACCCACCCCCACCCGGATAGGCCAAGATCGTCTGGCGGTAGCTGAGGGCCACGATGGTCAGCAGGACGATGACCACGATGGAGATCGGCACCAGATAGTCGAGAGCGGCCATGCCCGCCCGGGGCACCAGCACGTGGAGGATCTCCTCGGTGGCATAGGCGGTCGACGAGATGGCGTCGGAGGAGAAGACGGCCAGGCCGATCAGCTTGATGAGGCGACGGTGCTCCTCGTCGGCGCTCGGCAGGGGACGGCCGACCAGCAGGCGCTTGAGTGTCGACATCACGGCGTGCCTCTCAGCGGTCCCGGCGGGTGAGGCGCTGGTGCTCCTGCTCCGAGCTGGGCAGGGGCCGGCCCACGAAGATCCGCTTGAGCACCGAGTACATGGCGTGGGTGGCTCTCCCGTCCCCTACTCGACCGATCGGCGCGCCAGCATGCCATCTCCGGGGGGCGCACCCGCGGCTCGGGTGTGTCCCCGAAGTAGCATCTTTCGTCTTGTAGATCAGATGGAGGCCCGGTGCACGTTGTGGTGGTGGGATGCGGCCGTGTGGGCAGCGAGCTGGCCGGCACGCTCGAGAAGGACGGCCACACTGTCGCGGTCGTCGACAAGAACAAGAGCGCCTTTCGCCGCCTCCCGCCGGGGTTCGGGGGCAGGACGATCGTCGGCTTCGGCTTCGACCGTGACCACCTGATGGCGGCGGGCATCGAGGAGGCGGACGCGCTCGCCGCCGTGACCAACGGGGACAATTCCAACATCCTGACCGCCCGTATCGCCCGGGAGAACTTCGGCATCGAACGGGTCGTGGCCCGCATCTACGACCCCCGCCGGGCCGTCATCTACCAGCGGCTCGGGATTCCGACGGTGGCCACGGTGACCTGGACGACCGATCAGATCCGCCGTCGTCTCCTCCCCGGTGAGGAACGGACCGGCTGGATCGACCCGAGTGGGAAGGTGTGTTTCGTTGAACGGGAGTTGCCGCTCGCCTGGGCGGGCAAGAAGCTCGCCCCTTTGAACGAGCCGGGCCGATTCTGGCTCACCGACGTGACCCGGCTGGGGGCAGCCCGGGTCATGAGATCCGACCTCATCGGCCAGGAGGGCGACGTGCTGCGGTTCGTGTCCGCCACCGACGCCCTCGACATGCTTCGCGAACGACTTGAGCAGAAGGAGCACTAGCCGATGAAGGTCGCCATCGCCGGCGCGGGCAACGTCGGCCAGTTCATCGCCAATGACCTGTTCTCGGCCGGCCACGACGTGCTCCTTGTCGAGCAGGACGCGGCGGTGGTGGCCCGCGACCAGCCGAGCCTGTCCGGGACCCGGCCGGAGGGCGGCAGCATCGAGTGGCGCACCGCCGACGCCTGCGAGGTCTCGTCCCTACGGGAAGCCGAGTTCGAGAAGATGGACGTGGTGGTGGCCGCCACCGGCGACGACGAGGACAACCTCGTCATCTCCCTGCTGGCCAAGCAGGAGTTCGCCGTGCCCCGGGTCATCGCCCGGGTCAACCATCCCAAGAACGAGTGGCTGTTCAACGAGACATGGGGCGTCGACGTGTCGGTGTCGACCCCGCACCTCATCCTGGCTCTCACCGAGGAGGCGCTGACCGTCGGAAGCCTGGTGCGGCTCCTGCAACTGGAGCGGGGCCACGCCCGCCTGGTGGAGGCCACCCTGGCCCCCGACGCCCCTGTGCTGGGAATGACCATCGCCGAGATGGACATTCCCCGCGACGCCACCTTCGTGGCCGTGGTCCGGGAGGACCATGTCATCGTCCCGCGAGGCGACACCAGCTTCCAGGAGGGGGACGAGGTCCTGGCTCTGGTGACCCCGGACTCCGAGGACGACATGCGCCGGCTCCTGACCGGCAAATAACACGGGCCGGGCGGTCAGGCCAGGAGCTCGTACACCGGGTTGTACATGTAGCAGCGCTTGCCCTGCGAAGCCGCCACTCCCTCCATGACGAGGCGCCGGCCGGGGGTGAGCCCGGCCAGCCGGCGCCGACCGAAGAACACGCCGACCACCGACCCCCGGCCGTCGGTGACCGTGACCTCGAGGGAAGGTGCTCCCGCCCGGGGAACGACCCGGACGGAGGACACCTCACCCGCCACCCGGGTGGGCGTCCGAGCCTGCACCTCGTCGCAGTGGGTGACGTCGAGGGCATCGCAGAACTGGACCAGCTTCTCCCGGTCCCGCTCCTCGACCGGCTGGGTGAGGCGCTGGACCATCTTCTTCAGAGCCACGGAACCAGGGTATCGCCGCGGCCGCGGTACCGTCCCACCACCCCGGTATGGTCGGGGCGACGATGGACGCCCGCACCGTGCTCACCGACCTGGCCGCCGATCCCGACCTGGGGTCGCGCCTGATCCACCTCGAGCACCTGCCCGCCCGGCCGGCCCGGAGCGCCGATCCCCTCGACGGCCTGCACCCGGAGGTGACCGAGCGGCTCGCGGCCCGGGGGATCGGGCAGCTCTGGGTCCACCAGGCCGCCGCGGTCGACCACCTGCGGGCGGGCCGCAGCCTGGTGGTGGCCACCGGCACGGCCTCGGGCAAGTCGGCCTGCTACCAGATCCCCATCATCACCTCCGCGCTCGAAGGCACCCAGGACACCGCCCTCCTGCTCTATCCGACCAAGGCGCTGGCCCACGACCAGCTGCGGGCTCTGCGCTCCTGGCTGGTGCCGGGCCTGCGGGCCGTCACCTACGACGGCGACACGCCGGCCGAGGAACGGGCCGCGGCCCGCCGGACGGCCAACGTGGTCCTCACCAACCCCGAGATGCTCCACATCGGGATGCTGCCCTTCCACGACCGCTGGGCCACGTTCTTCATGCGCCTGCGTTACGTGGTGGTCGACGAGCTGCACACCCTGCGGGGGATCTTCGGCAGCCACGTGGCCTACCTCCTGCGTCGCCTCCGCCGGGTGTGCGTCCGCTACGGCTCGGAGCCGGCCTTCTGCTTCTCCTCCGCCACCATCGGCAACCCGGCCGAGCTGGCCGAGGCCCTCAGCGGTTTGCCGGTGGCCGTCGTCGACGACGACGGCTCGCCCCGGGGCGAGCGCCTCGTGGCCCTGTGGGACCGGCCCCTCCTGGATGCCGAGCGGGGGACCCGGCCGTCGGCCAACGCCGAGACGGGAGCCATCCTGGCCCGTCTGGTCACCGCCGGGCTGCGCACCATCGCCTTCTCCTCCTCCCGCAAAGGCGCCGAGCTGGTGGCCCAGCACGCCCGCCGGCGCCTGACGGCGCGAGCGCCGGAGCTGGCCGGGGCGGTCGCCGCCTACCGGGGCGGCTACCTGCCGGAGGAGCGCCGGGCGCTGGAGTCCGCTCTGGCCCGGGGGGACCTCCTCGGGGTGTCGGCCACCAACGCCCTGGAGCTCGGCATCGACGTCGCCGGCCTCGACGCGGTCGTCCTCAACGGCTTCCCGGGAACCCTGGCCTCCTTCTGGCAGCAGGCCGGTCGGGCCGGTCGGGCCCTCCAGCCCTCCGCCGCCGTGCTGGTCGGGGGCGACGACCAGCTCGACCGCTGGTACCTGGACCACCCCTCCGAGATCTTCACCCGGCGCCCGGAACCGGCGGTGATCAACCCGTCGAACCCATTCGTGTCCCGGCCCCAGATCGGGTGCGCCGCCTACGAGATCCCGCTGTCGACGGCGGACGAGGCCATCCTGGGTGGCGATCTGGACGACGCGGTGCGGGACCTGGTCCTGGCCGACGCCCTCAAACCCCGGGGTGGGCGGATGTACTGGGCGGGTGCCGAGGCTCCGGCGCCGACCGTCGGGCTGCGCACGGGATCGTCGGTGGAGTTCCGACTCCTGGATGCCGGGACCGGCCGGCTGGTGGGCACCGTGGAGGAGGCCCGGGTCTTCCACGTCGCCCACCCGGGAGCGATCTACCTGCACCAGGGGCGGCAATGGCGCGTCGAGCACCTCGATCTGGACGATCACTACGCCCTGCTGGCGGCCACCGACGCCGACGAGTGGACCCAGCCCCGCCACGACACCGACATCGCCATCACCGCCGCCGACGCGTCCCGACCGGTGGGTCGGTCCACCCTGTACCTGGGGGCCGTGGTCGTCACCACCAGCACTTCGGGCTACCAGCGCCGGCGGCTGCCCGACGGCGAGGTCATCGAGCGCGTGGATCTCGACCTCCCGCCCCGGACGCTCCCCACCCGGGCCTGCTGGTACACGATCCCGCTCGAGGTGACCATCGAGGCGGGCCTGGACCTCGTGCGGGTGCTGTCGGCGGTCCACGCCGCCGAGCACGCCCTCATCGGCATGCTGCCCCTCTTCGCCATCTGCGACCGGTGGGACGTGGGCGGCGTCTCGATGGCCATGCATCCGTCGACCGGCGAGCCGACGATCTTCGTCTACGACGGCTACCCCGGCGGCGCCGGGATCGCCGACCTGGGCTTCGAGGCGGCGGACGTGCACCTGGCGGCCGCCGCCGACGTCATCGAGAGCTGCGGCTGCGAGCAGGGCTGCCCGAGCTGCGTCCAGTCCCCCAAGTGCGGAAACTGGAACGAGTTCCTGGACAAGGAAGCGGCCCGCAAGCTGCTGCGGGCCGTCCTCAGCGCCTAGAGGCGGAAGCTGCCGGTCTAGAAATCCGACTCCAGCGGGGCCTGGCCGGTCCGGCGGCTCAGGTAGAGGGCGTGCATGGCCAGGACGAAGAGGAGCAGGCCGGCGGCCAGCGGGATGACCATCTCCCGGCGGTTGTCGCCGGCGATCACGGCGGGCAGTCCGACCAGGACCTTGCCGATGCCCTCCTCGTCGCCGGGCACGGGCGGCGGGTCCGCCTTCGGGTAGGGCAGCGTCGCCGAGTACGGCCCGTCGGGCTCGGGTGCGGTCCCCGGGGTCCGGGGGGGCGCGGCGCCGCCCTTCTGAACCAGGTTGCCCGCCGACGTCTGACCGAAGCCGACGCTGCCGGGGCTGCCGGGAGCGATGGGACTGACCAGGACGGGTGCGCCGGGCGATACACCGGGGGGCGGGGGATCCGCCGGCGGCGGCCCCGGAGGAGGGCTCTCGCCCACGGCGCCGCCGGCCTCGACGGGCACCGGCGGGCCGTCGCCGGCTGGGGGCCGGGGTCCGGCGTCGTCTCCGCCGCCGGGTTCAGGGGCCGGGCCGGGCTTCTCGGGCTCCTTGGCCGGCGCCCTGGTGGTGGTCGTGGTGGTGGGCGGCGGCGGCTTGGGCGGCTCGGCCACCACGATCTCGCGGGGCTCGCCGGCCGGCCCGGCCCACGCCGACTGGAGGGTGTCACTGCCGTTGCCCGTGGAACGGCGGGCGGCGACCTGGTAGCGATAGGTGCCCGGGGTGGACAGACGCCGGTTGAAGCTGCGCAGCTGGCTGCCGGCCTCCCCGATGGTGCGCCAGCCCTCGGAGCCGAACCGTTCCTGGATGACATAGCTGGTGATGTCGGGCTCCGGATTGGCGGCCCAGCGCACGGTGGCCTGCCGCCCCGCCTCGGAGGATGACAGCGCCACTCCGGTGGGCGTGGACACGTCGTTGACCACCATGGCCTTCCGCTCCGCGGTGTGGGGCTGGGAAGGCGGCGAGAACAGGCTGCGCTCGGCGTTGGTGGCGGTGATCCGGATGAGATAGGTGCGGTTCTGGGAGCGCCCGCCCTGGGGGTAGGCCGTGGTGTCCCAGGGGCAGTCGATCTCGGCCGAGAGCGGAGAGCCGCCCATGGTCTGCTCGCAGACGGTTCCGAAGCCGCGATATCCGGACCCCGGAGGGGCGTCCACGGCCACGGACCAGCTCTGCACCCCGTCGTCGCCGAAGCTGACCGTGGCCCGGATGCGGACCTTGGGCCCGGACAGGCGCCCGCCCTCAGCCGGGGCCTGCCATCCGACGAAGGCGCCGTGCTCGGGGTGGGCCGAGGCCGGCCCCGGGGGGAGCAGGGGGCTGAGGAGAAGGCTGAGTCCGGCACACGCCAGGGTCCTGCGCATGTCACAACTCCGATCAGACGGGGAAGCGTGACTCAGGAGTCACTCGGTCAACAGTTTTATCCCTGTTTGACCATTCCCGGTGCATTTCGGCGGAAAACTGCTCCGTCGTCCGGTTTGTGAACGGCGCGGGCCGGCATCGATGACGCTGGCTCCTGGCTGGATGACCGCTCTCAGACCCTTTCGGGACCTAGGTGGCCACCTTCTCGGCCCGGACGATGATGCGCTGCCGGGCCGAGCCCTTGGGGTGGCAGGCGGTGAGCGTCAGGGACGGGCCGGGGGTCTGGGAGATGACGCTCCAGTCGGTGCTCTCGACCACGAACGGATCCCGGGAGACCCGGTAGACGTGGGTGCCGAGCGGCGTTTCGAGGATCACATCGTCTCCCGGCTTCAGCCGGTCGAGGTCGGCGAAGGGCTTGCCGTAGGTGGTCCGGTGACCGGCGATGCCCACGTTGCCCGCCTCACCCGGAAGGGGGGTGTTGACGTAATGGCCGGCGCCGGCCCGCAACGCGGAGTCAGTGGTTCCCTCGACCACCACGGTGCTGACGTCGATGGCGGGGATCTTGAGACGGGTCATCGGGTCGCCGATGGCCAGCTCGCCCTCCTGGTAGGCCTGCTTCAGCTGTGGCCGCTCGAACTCGATGGCCAGCTTGGTCTGCAGGCGCCCCTGATACAGGTTGGTGGCGAAGGGATAGGCGAGCATCCCCACCCCGATCACCGCCAGCAGGACTGAGAGCCCGGTGAGCGTCAGGCGAGCGACGGGTCGGGCCCGGACGGCGTCGAGAAGGAAGCCGGCGGCTACCCGCAGGCCGTGGGCACGGGGTTTGCTGTCAACCTGGGTCATGGGGGCTCCGCCGTTTCCGAGCCAAAAAAGTTCCGGGACCGGAACCTGATCGGTCCGGCCCCGGAACGGGAGTTTACGTCCTGGTCAGCGGTTACAGGCTGCGCCTGCGACGCACCAGTACCCGCAACCCGGCACTGGCGCCGAGGAGCATGGGGATGGTGGCGGCGCTGAAGGGCAGACCGGTACGGGGCAGGGCCGTGGCGGGCGCAGGGACCGCCGCCTCGGCGGGAGTCTCAGGGGCGGCTGCCCGCTGGCGCTCCTCGACCTGGCCGAGGACCCGGGTCCCGCCGGCCTGGGCCACGGTCTGGGCCAGAGCCAGCTTGATGCCGGGCACGTCCGACTTGGCACCCATCGACAGGCCGGTGACACCGGCCACCGGACCGAGGACGGCATCCAGGTTGGTGTCGCCCAGGATGCTGCCGAGGTTCACGCCGGGCACCAGGTTGTTGAGGCCCTTGAACAGGTGGATGGTGACGGACGCCGACTCGACCCGCAGGCCGCCGTCGGGGAGCTTGGTCTCCTTCGGCGTGCCGACGGAGATCTCGGTGCAGAGGGCGCCGACGATGCCGAGCGCCCCGTCACAGAAGAGGGTCACGTTCTGGCCGGGAGCGAGCTCGATGTAGCCCGAGCCGCCCTTGATGCCGAGGGGACCGGTCAGGGCCTCGAGCGGCTTGAGACCTGCCACACCGATCTGGCCCAGGGCCAGGGTGGGCAGCAATTCGCTCTCGATCCGCACCAGCGTGTTCTTGGCCGAACCCACCCCGGTGGTCTGCTCACGGTCGTAGACGACGGAGGCGCCGGACTCACCCATGCTGATCTTGAGGAGCGGCGGAAGGCCGAGGCCCCGGAAGGCCGGCAGCACTTCGATGGTGCCCGCCTTGGCGATCGACTCGGCCGTGAACTTGGCCGCGTCGGCGGTGTTCTTGGCCAGGGCGTCGCCGATGTCGACCCGCAGCAGGTCGGCGTCACCGAGACGGTCAACCAGGTCCTTCACCGTCTGGGTGGGCTCCAGGGCCGGGAGCACGACGGTGCCCTGGCCCAGGAGGCTGCCGAGGAGGCCGTTCACGGTCCCCACGGCCTGCTGGACCTGAGGGTCGGCCGATTCGAGCAGCTGGCCCACCGGAGTGGACTCAACCACGCCGAGCACCGGCTTCAGCACATCGAGGGCCGGCTTGAGGATCTGGGTGGCGTTGAGACGCAGGTTCGCCACTTCACCTACGCCGTTCGCCTCGAAGGAGGAGATGTCACCCTTGGTGCTGGCCTCGCCGCAGGCAACCTCGGCGATCAGCAGGCTCGGTAGACCCGCTCCGGAGAGCAGCTCGCCGAGCGGAGGCTGGAAGCAGGCCCGGCCGCCTTCGGACGGAGTCTCCCCACCCATGGCCGCCGTGCTGGAGGTCTTGGGAGAGAGCATCGTCCCGATGCCCGAGGCCTTCATGTTCAGAGTGTTGGCCACCACATTGGCGCCACTCTCGGTCGAGGCCAGCCCGAACGTGAGTTGACGACCCAAGAGGTGAAGGTCAAGCGCCTGGGCACTGGCTACGCCGCTGAACTGATCAGTCTCGACCCGGGTAACAGCACCATTCGCTGCGGGCGCGACGACAGCTGCGAGCACCAGGGCCACTGCGCCGACCAACCCCAGCGAGTGGATCTTGCGCATCCTCAGCTCCTCTCCTACGTGACGTAGCCTGTTGGCTACGCGTGTGACGTCTGTTAACACTAGTCCTATACCGCCACTAACGTAAAGACTAGTTCATTAACGTCACAAAAGCCCGGTTATGACGCACTCCGCCCGAACAGCACAAATACTCACTCGTAGTCGAACATTCCCCACGCTCAGCGCGCCCTCCCCTATGGGCGCACCAGACTTCGCTTCCCGAGGGCCCTTGGACGCGAAACCCAGGGTGAACGCTACTCGCGGAGAGAGGGCGCGCGAAAGTGGAGAATCAGGATCTGTGCCTGACTCACGCCTGGTGACCGTGGCTCACGCAGCGAGGCCGAAGCCCGCCGCTGGCCCTGGGTTTGCCGCTGGCCCTGGGTTTAGAGACCCGTCCAGTCGCCGAAGTCGTCGTCCGCCTGGACCAGCGCCGGACGCCGGCGCACCACATAGGTCATCTGCATGGCGAACACGAAGATGGTCAGCCCGCCGGCCAGGGGCACGAGCAGAGAGCGCGGGTCCTGGGGTCGGGGCACGGTGATGAGCCTGGTCATCGACTCGGGCTGCTCCGCCCCGGCGAGCTCCTCCGGGTCTTCGAGAACGCCGTTCTGGGTCTTCGGAGCCGTGTTGTAGGGAAGCTCCGCGGCGTAGCCCGTGTCCATGGTGGTCGGCGTGGTCCTGGGCGCGGCGGGCCGGGGCAGCGAGCTCACCGAGGGTCGGTTGAACAGGCTCGACCCTCCGCCGGCCGGCGGCCGGGACGGGCCCGGG